>Ga0180220_1002809_pt1 | contig 10708 bp, 7 predicted proteins | sample eDN5th37CBELigBY_FD_151335 | JGI IMG/M metagenome (GOLD analysis project Ga0180220, IMG submission 151335) | Enriched backyard soil microbial communities from Emeryville, California, USA - eDNA 5th pass 37_C BE-Lig BY (version 2) (version 2) | ecosystem: Environmental > Terrestrial > Soil >... | reverse complement strand
GACGACTGGTAGACCCCTTCGAAACCTCCTTCGCTCTGGCTGACCGTCTCGATCGGGAAGCACCAAAGCCCCCCGGGCCTCGTCCAGTCGAGGCCAACGGACACGTCGAGCCACTCGTCGACCAGACTCAGCCCCTTGGCGCTGGGGTGATCGAGCCGCGCGTCGAGCATCCCCAGCCTCTCGCCATCGGGCGAGCTGTAGTATCGATCCGACGCCCGACCGGCCATCCCCGCGAGATTGATCTCCACGGCGAAGTGGAGCGCGGCGTCGCGGGGCAGGTCCTCCAACTCGTATCGAACCTTGAGCAGAGGCGAACCCGCCGCCAGCTCGATCGTCTTGCGGACCCGGATCGATCGACCATCGGCCCAGCCGGGACGCTCCATCACCAGGACGACGGAGTCGCGCTCGCGGTGAACCTTGGACAGATAGGTTCCCGAGACAAAATCACCGCGCTCCACGTCGCGCGCGGCGATCAGGTCGTCGAGCGTCGCGTCGATTGGATAAAAATGGTCGACGAGGGCCTTGCGCGGGTGGCGATCGTAGACGATCAGGTCGTCCAGCCCGCCGTGCTTGAGCACGACCTCGCTCGCCGAGCCGCTCGCCGCGGCCGATCCTCGGGCCTGGATCGTTTCGAGAATCGTTCCATGGTAGGGCTCGGGGCGTCGATCGAGCGTGTTCAGGAGGTTGACCCCGGCGCGGCGGACATCCAACTCGTAAAGATGCCCGCCTTGGGCGGGGCGAACCAGGGCGATCAGGCGGTCGTTCTCCAGCCGGACCTCCTGGCGGGCGTCGAGGTTGAAGTCGCCCACCTCCAAAGAGACCCGGGGGCCGACTTTGCCCTCCGCCTCGTCCAGGGCGTTGTGGCAGGCGATCAGGGCGTTGTAGATCGCGCCCCGGAGATGAGGCAGATAGAGACCGCCAAAGGCCCCGTGCCAGTAGGGACAGTTGCATTGGCCTCGATACAACTCGCGACGGGCGACCTCCAGGTAGTCGGGATCCACGTCCGGCCGGGCCTCGAGCGCTTCGAGCCGCTTGGAGAGCCCGAGCATCCGCGCGTACATGTCGTCGCTCTCGGCATACTTCGCCTTGAAGTTCCTCCAGAGCCCGCCGGCCCGAAAAAACGACTTGATCTCCTCCGACCGTTCGTGGGAGCGGACCAATTTCGTGGCGCGCTCGTAGCTCCGGCGCCGCGAGGGCTTCAGCGCCCACTCGGTCATTTCGCGGTAGGAGCCGTCGGGGATGTAGATCTTGCCCCGGGGCAGGGTCGAGTCGATCACCCGCGAGGGCGTGGCGGCCTCAAGCCAGTCGCGGTTTCCCACGATCATGTCGCAGAACCGGTCCAGCCAACCGTGCTTGTAAACGTGATCATACGTGTCGGGCCACGAGCCGAACTTCTCCCCGTCGTCCGCGAAGACGACTGTCGAGCCCGGCCGCCGCTCGGCCAGATTGCGAAGGTATTCGTAGGTCGCGTGCGGCTCTTGGAATGGGATGGTGTATCGAAGCATCTCGGAGCCGGGAAAGACCTTCAGCAGCCGGCCCTCCTCCTCGGTGAGGTAATAACCGAAGAGGTCGTCGCCCGTGATTCCCGCTTGTTCGAAGTGGAAATCATCGAGGATCGTGTATTCGATCCCTCCCTCCGCAATCGCCGAGACCAGATGTTGCTCCCAGACGCGCTCGGGCATCCACATCCCGCGGACCTTCGACCCGAAAAGCTCCTCGAGACGCTCGGAGAAGCTCCGAATTTGCCCCACCCGATCGACGTGGGGAATCATCGTCATGATCGGCTCGAAGTAGCCTCCCCCCAGGATCTCCACCCGCCCGGCGTCGACCATCGCGCGGAGCCTGGCGATATAGTCGGGACGCTGGTCAACGAGCCATTCCAGGAGCGGCCCGGACGTGTGCAGCGCGAACGGGATTTCGGGATGGCGCTCCAGGACCTCGAGAAACGGCAAATACCCGTCGCGGTAAGCCGACTCGAAAACGCCGTCGAAATTTCCCACGGGCTGATGATTGTGCAGCGCGAGGACCAAGCGCAGTTTCGACATGAACGAGCCTCGTGGGAGGATGGAGCGCGAGCGTTCGTTTGAAGAAAAATGATGCGACGACCCATCGCGAAACGCGATTTCGAGTGGGTCGACCGTCTCGACCCTTCCTATAGACCAAAGCCCCGCGCTGATCCGCCGTCGATCAGGGGCCGGCGACGCGCGGGGCTCCGCGGCGTCCGCCGGTCGGAAAACGGGCCCACGCGCTAATAGTAGTGCGGAAGCCTGGAATCGTCAAAGGGATCGGTGGGCGAGAATCCGTCGCTCTAAGCCGAGAAGAGGGCGGGCGCGGAGGTCTGGGATGATTGGGCGCGGCGTCGGTCGCGGATCTCCTCGTAGATCTCGACGTATTGCCGGGCGCTCCGCGACCAGGACCAGTCCTGCCTCATGCCCGTTTGAACGAGCCGACGCCAGGTCTCTCGATCGGGCCAGGTGTTCAGAACGCGGTTGAGCGTCTCCCAAAGGGCGCCCGGGGCCGGTTCGTGAAAAACAAATCCGGTGGCCGTCCCATCGACGTGCGTTTTGGGAGTCAGGTCGACGACCGTGTCCACCAACCCGCCGGTCGCGTGGACCACCGGAACGGTCCCGTGCGCGAGACTGTAAAGCTGGTTCAGGCCGCAGGGCTCGAAGAGGCTGGGCATGAGGAAGACGTCGGCGCCGGCCTCGATCTGATGCGCCAGCTCGTCGGAGAAGCCCAGGTACGTCCAAACCTTGTCGGGATGTCGCCGGGTCAACTCCTCAAGGTACTCGTGGTATCGCGCGTTTCCCGTTCCCAGCACGACCAATTGCACGTCGCGCTCCAGGAAGCGGTCGGCGACCTTGGCGAGGAGGTCCCAGCCCTTTTGCGGGTCGAGGCGGCCGATCTGGGCGAACAGGGGAACCTCGGGACGAACCGGCAGGCCGGCCCGCTTTTGCAACCAGGCCTTGCACACGGGTTTGCCAATCTCGACCGTGTCGGCGTCGTATTGAGCGGCGATCATCGGTTCGTGTTTGGGCGACCACGTTCGGACGTCGATCCCGTTGACGATCCCTCGAAGGTCGTCGCTCCGTCGGCGAAGCAGGCCGTCGAGCCCCGCGCCTTGTTTCGGCGTCTGGATTTCGCGGGCGTAGGTCGGGCTAACCGTCGACAACATGTCGGCGAAGACGAGCCCCGCCTTCATGAAGCTGAGCGAGCCGTGGAACTCCAGGGCGTCGTGATGGAAGAGGTTCCAGTCCAGGCCGGTTAGGGGCATGTCCCAATGCCAGAAAACCCCCTGGTACGCCAGGTTGTGGATCGTCAGAAGCGTTCCGGTCGACGCGAGTTGGGGAATTCGGCCGTAGAGGGTCTTGAGGTAGACCGGGATCAGTCCGGTCTGCCAGTCGTTGCAGTGCACAACGTCGGGCTGAAGACCCAGCCCGGGGATCGCTTCCAGGACCGCGCGCTGGAAGAAGACGAACCGCTCGCAGTTGTCGCCGTAGTCGTTGCCCAGATGTTGATAGAGCCCGTCGCGGTCGAAGTAGCGTGGTTGATCGATCAGGTAGACGGGGACGTCGGAGTGGGGCAGACGGGTCTCGTGGACGTGTCCCTCGACGACCTGCGAGCCGACCGGCACGCGCAGCGTTAGGCCGGTCGCGGCCAGATCGTGTTTCGACTCCCAAACGCGGCGGTAGCAAGGAAGGAAGACGCTCGCCTGGTGGCCCAGTTCGGCGACGGCCCGGGGCAGGGCGCCCACGACGTCGGCCAAGCCGCCGGTCTTGGCGAACGGCACGCCCTCGGAGGCGACGAATACAATATGCACGGCGCGCCATCCGTAATGAGTGCTCGAACATCGAGATCGATTCCCGGGGCGGCTCGAAACGCCGAGCCGGCCGACGCGCGAAAAGCAAAAAAGACGGGCGGTCGAGAGCACGTTGACCGCCCCGATCCCGGGACAACATCAAAGCGACGCGGCCCCTTCACTCTAGACCAGCCTCACCCTCCCCACAAGACGGATCGGCTCATCCGCCGTGATCCCCGCGCCTCGTCCGACATCAACGCCGGCGCGCTCCGTTGGAGGAGCCGGAGACGGCCGGGTCGAGATTGAGGCTCGTCAGCAATCGAAGGGCCTCGGTGTGGCCGGCTTCGACCTGCTCGCCGCTCCACTGCACCATGCGCGGGGGGAAGTCTTGGCTCTTGCCCCAATCGCTGACGCTTCTCAAGAGATCGGCGCCGAGTTTCTCGTCCCGCTCCTTAATCCAGGCGAAGAGCGCTTTGCCCGTTTTGGGAGCCGCGGCCGACTTCGCCGAGCCGCCGCCGGTGGGAGTGAGCCCCGGCGCCGGGCGCGCCGGTTCGACCTCCCGCTCGCGCGCCGGTTCGGCCTCCCTCTCACGCGCGGGCTCGACCACCCGCTCGGGGCGCGCCTCGTTGACGAGGGCCTCGCGAAGCGACGGGGGAATGCCGTCTCCGTAGAGATAGCGACCCACTCCGAATTTCACCGCGGCGCGTTTGAAGGCGTCGGAGAAGCCGGATTTCTCGTAGTCGCTGGCGTCGACGGTGGTCGTGAACCCGCCGGCGTCGCTCTTGGTTAGGGTCTCGCCGTCGGGAAGGCGAACCGTCAGCCGACAAACCACCGCGTTGTCGATCGGCGTGTACTCGTCCCACCAATTCGCGGGACCCAGCACTTCGTCCAAACGGTTCATCACCGTCCGGGCCGTGACGTATTGAAACTCCCGCCCCGATTGGGAGCGGACTCGCAACTCCTCCTCCGCGAACGGAGCGGCCAGGGCGGCGAACAGCTCGATGTGTTCTTGAGACATGACGTCTCGATCCTGTTGAAAGCGGGAAGCCAACGCCATCCGAGCGCCCCGATCCTGCCGGGGTGGTCGAATCTCGATCCATATTCCGCTCCAGCGCTCCTCCCGACCTAATCATTATATTCGATTCATTTGTACAGTAAACCCTTCGGCCAACAAAAAAACGCCCGTTCGCTCGCCTGTGTGGAGGCGGACGAACGGGCGTTTTGGGTGGAGTCGATCGATCCGGCTTAGGAGATCAACCGGAGAGGAGCTTGGACCATCGAGGCGAGTTGATGGGCGACCACGCCGGGCTGGGAGGTCGGGAACGCCGAGGCGACCGAGACTTGCCAGTCGTATCGGGCGAGGATGATGACCATCAACACGATGGCGATGAGGATCGCGGCCAGGGCGATTCCCAGAAGGGCGACGTAGATGTCGCTCTTGGCCGCCTGGACCAGCACGCCTCGTTGCCGGGGCGTGGCGGTCGAACGCGACGCGCCGCTTTTAGAGGCGCGGCTTGATCGTAGACGAGACAATGTCGCCCTCCTGTATCTTTTTGCCTTGGTAGGTGTTGCCGATCACTTGCATGACCGCCTGATTGGGGTCGACGGAGAGAACCTCGGCCTTGCCGATGTACTCGGGTCGAGGCGAGGTCCGGAACAGGTAGAGTTCGTGTCCGGGGACCAGACCGTCGTTGGAGCCGATGGTCGCCTCCAGCTTTCGGTTGGTCGCGTCGACGCGCTTCACTTCGCCGACGACCGGGGGAGGGCTCTCCAGTCCCTTGATCTGGCTGATGTCGTCGGAGAGCCCCTGCGAGCGGAGCAGCGACGAGAATTTGGCGACCCGCTCGCGCAGGTCGGAGTTGTTCTTGGTGGCCGTCTCCAAAGACCGCTCAAGCTCGCGAATCTTGTCGTTCAAGTCGGCGGTGTGGAGTTTAAACTCGTTGCCCTGCTGCTCGACGGCCGACTTCTGCTCGCGAAGCTGGAGAGTCTCCTTGCGGCGAGCCTCGGCCTCCTCAAGGGCGACCTTCGCGTTCTGCTGGGCCTCGGCCACCTGGGCGCGAGCCGTGGTGATCTGCTCCTGAGCCGTGACGTTTTGAGCCTCGATCAAGGCGATCTTATCGTTGAGCTGCTTGGCCTGAGCGTCGTAGGCGGCCTTCTGAGCGTCCAGGTCCTTCTGGGCGGCCTCGGTCCGCGCGTTGGCGTCGCTCAGCTTCGCCGTCAGTTCGTTGACCTTCTTGCGCTCCGCCTCCGTCGCGGTCTTCCAGTTCTTCGAGGTCGTGAAGACCACGGTGGAGACCGCGCTTAGGATCAGCGAGAACGCCATGATAAACAGAACGAGTATTTTTCCAACGGTAGTCATGGTCCCATCCCACCATTCAAAGTAAGACGGCCGGCCAACCACCCGCGGCGTCGCCGCCGCGCGTCAGAGACGGGATTGGACTTGGACCGTGTTAGTCCCGGAGATCTGGCGGGCCCCCAACGCGGTGCCGGGCCGCTGGGCTATTTTGCGCCTTAGTTCAAATTTAACGCCGGGTCGCTCGAATCGACAAGTCCCCCTCATGCCGAGACATGAGGAAGTCTCATGAGAAACTGGCTCTCGCCCGCCGGCGCCGACTCGACAAAATCTACATCACGACGCAAGCGAAGGCAAGCGGCGCAAAGTGGGAATGCTTGGGGAATTCGCGATCGGGACCAGGAGGTTGGATTCGGTCTCGTCTCTCAGGCCGCGCGGCGCGCCCGGCCGGCGGCTCGGCGCGCGTCGATGGCGGCGACGATGGGCAGGCCGATGCAAACGGCCAGGCACGAGAGACCGAGCCAATCTCCCAGAATCGGGTACCAGCCCTCGCGGTCGTCGAGCGGGATGGCGGTTCGGAGCACGCTCTCGGTGAGCCGGGGGAGGGTCTCGAGGATGCGCCCGTTGCCGTCGATGACCGCCGAGATCCCGGTGTTGACCGCGCGGGCCAGGGGGACTCGGTTTTCAACGGTTCGAAAGACGCTGATGGCCAGGTGCATGTCGAGTTCGGAGGAGCCGTGGAACCAGCCGTCGTTGGACAGGTCGATCAGGATGTCGGGCCGGGCGTCGGCGGGTGCGTCGCGAAAGAACCGTCGGATCAGGTGGGGAACGGTGTCTTCAAAGCAGATCGCGACGGCCAGGCGATGGTCTCCCAATCGCAACAGGTTGGTTTCCCTCCCGGCGCTGAGGGCCGGAACGTAGCCGTCGCGGTAGGGGGTGAAGACCATCAGCCACGGCATCGTTTCGATGAACGGGATGTATTCGCCGAAGGGGACGAGTTGAATCTTGTGGTACGCCTGCGTGGTTTGGACGCCCGGCTCGAAGAGGATCGCCGAGTTGTACTTCTCGTAGCCCTGGGGCGCGTGGTCGTGGTAAATGCCGCCGATCAACATGGGCACGCCGCCCGAATCGGTCAGGCCGTGCAGCAGAGCGTCGGTGTCGCGCTTCTTCTCGCGCCACCAGTCCGCGCTGATGTCGTCGCCGACGCCCAGATGAATCTGCTCTTGGAGGGCCGTCGGCGCGAGTTCGGGGTCGATCGCGATGTAGCCGAAGGGGTACGACGTCTCGGGCCAGACGATCAGGTCGGGCTTCGGTTGTTGATCCAGAGCGCGGGCCAGAAGCGCGCGCAGGCGATCGAAGACGGTCTCGAACCAGCGGGGGTCTTGCTTGTACCTCTGCTCGAAGTTCGTCTGAAGAAGCGCCAGGCGCGGGCCCTCGCGAAACTGGGCCGTCGAGACGCGGAAGGCGCCGTAAAGCAGCGTCGAACCGAGCATCAGGCCCACCACGCCCAAGCGGACCACGTGCGGGCGGCGGAGCCTCGGCCCCTGCGGAGTCGGGGTCATCAACGGAAGCGTCAGGAGATCGACGACGCAGGCGTTGACGACCGCGATCAGCAGGCTGACCCCCAGCGCTCCCGAGACGTCGGCGATCTGGATCAGGTGAATCCAGCGGTACTGCGAGTGGCCAAGGTAGTACCAAGGGAGCCCGGACAGGGGATAGATCCGGAGATGCTCCAGCCCCACCCAGAGGATCGGCGCCACCAGAATCAGCGGCAATTTCAACCGAAACACCGAGAGCCGGGCGAGGGCCAAAAACAACGGCCACCAAAACGAGAAAATCAGGGCCAACGTCAACCAAGCCACCCAGGCGGTCGCGTCGGTCAGGCGGACCCACTGGAGGCTCGCCCCCCAGAAGACGAGCCCTCCCGCCCAGGCGCCCAGGTAAATCCCGAGCCTCGATCGAGGCTCGACCACCAGTCGAAACAGAGGAACCAGCGCGATCCAGGCCAACCAGCCCCACTCCAGGGGCGCGAAGGAGGCCCAGAGCGCCAGGCCCGAGACGATTCCGGTCAGCGCCGGATGTCGCGAGGCGCGCTCGGAGAGGCTGATCCGGCCCCCCTCCGGGGTGGTTTCGTCGACCGCGCTCGGCGCGCTCATGGCTGCGTCCCTAATCTTAATCCCGTGCTTCGTCCACTCGAAACCCGCGGTCGCTCCCCGGCGGGTCGGAGATTACCCCAAGGGGAGAAAATCGACAATCTCGCCCGCCTCGAACGTCCGCTCGTCTTCGGGGAGGACGAGGAAGCCGTCGGCCAAAGCGGCGGCGTACAGGTCGGCCGACCCTCGCGAATCCAGCGGAACGATCGTGGGGGGCTCGCCGGAGGTCTGGTCGTCCCGGAGGACTCGGACCGGCAGATGGATTCTGAAGAAGCCCCGATGGTAATGTCGGCGGCCCAGTCGGGCCGGGATCGGGCCGGGCGTTTCGCCGGGGCGGCCCTTGAGAACGTCGAGCGCGGGTCTGACGAGGACCAGAAAGTTGACCAGTCCGCTTAGGGGATTTCCGGGGAGCCCGAAGATCAGGGCGGGAGGACGACCCTCTCGCGGGGGACCGAGGCCGAACCAAAGGGGTTTGCCGGGCCGGATCCGGATCTTGTGGAAAATTTGTCGCGCGCCGAGCGCTTGAAGCATGCTCGGCACAAGATCCTTTTGGCCCGCCGAGACCCCGCCGATGATCAGGGCCACGTCCCGATCCAAGGCGTCGCGGAGCCCTCGCTTCAGCGCCTCGGGTTCGTCGGGGAGAATCGGCGAGGTCCAGGGCTCGGCGCCGTGGTCGGCGACCAGGCCGGCGAGCATCGCCGCGTTCGAGTTGCGGATCTGGCCGGGGCCGGGCGTCTGGTGGAAATCCACCAGCTCGTCTCCCGTGGGAACAACGGCGACCGTCGGCCGATCGACGACCCGGACGCTCGACCGCCCCACCGCCGCGAGCAGTCCAATCCGCCAGGGGGCGAGGCGAGGGCCGGGCGGCAAGAGACGATCCCCCTTCTTGTAGACCTCCCCGCGCTGGAGTCGGTTCAGGTCGGGCCGGACCTCCTGCTCTTCGATCTCGATCTCGTCGCCGAAGCTCGTCGTCCGCTCGTGCATGACGACCACCTCGGCGCCGGGGGGCAGGGGGGCGCCCGTCGTGATCTCCGCGGCCTCGCCTTCACCGAGGGGACGCTGGGGAGTTTGGCCGGCCAGGATCGACTCTCCGACCTTGAGGCGGCGGGGGAGCCGGCTCAGGTCGGCCAGCCGAACGGCGTAACCGTCGACCAGCGCCTTGTCGAACGGCGGCTGATCGGCGTCGGCCGTGATCTCTTCGGCCAGGGTTCGGTCGAGGGCCCGCTCCAGCGGGCAATCGACGACCGGCAACGGCGCGGCGTTTTCCAGAACGAGCTTCAGCGCTTCCTTCACCGTCAGCATCTTCGTCCTCGCGCCTCCGTCTGAATCACGAACTTCCGTCGAGGAAATTTTGCAGCAGCTTGGCGCCTTCGAGCGTCAGGAAGCTCTCGGGATGGAACTGGACTCCCTCAAGGGGGAAGGTCTTGTGGCGAATCCCCATGATCTCCCCCTCCTCGGTCCGGGCGACGACCTCAAGCTCCTCGGGAAGCGTTCCGGGCTCGATCACCAGGCTGTGATAGCGGGTGGCCTGGAAGGGGTTGGAGAGCCCTCGGTACACCCCCTTGCCGTCGTGGTGGATCATCGACGTCTTGCCGTGCATGATCTGGTCGGCTCGGACGATCCGGGCGCCGAAGGCGTGCCCCATGCATTGGTGGCCGAGGCAGACCCCCAAAAGCGGAATCCGGGGGCCGAAGGTCCGCACGACCTCGGTGGAGATTCCCGCCTCATTGGGGGTGCATGGGCCCGGAGAGATGATCAGGCGCGAGGGTCGGCGTTCCTCGATCTCCTCGATGGTGATTCGATCATTTCGGACCACCTGAAGGTCGACGCCCGGGTCGATTTCGCCGAACCGTTGGACCAGGTTGTATGTGAATGAGTCGTAATTATCGATCAACAGGATCATGACGGAACCTTCCGCCGAGTGGGTTGTTCCGGCCGCGGCCAAGTCGCCGGGGACGGGATGGATGGATCGTAACGCTCAGGCCGGGCGCCTGGAAGAGAACCTCTCGGGAATTTCCCTCGCGGCCTCGATTCGAGTGCTAGGGTCATTCTGAATCGCGCCTGGATTTCAAATTCGAAAGGCGCTGGTCCGCGCCCGATCGCGCTGGTTTCGAAGGAGTCACTTCGGAAGCTCCGCCTCGGGATTTCGACAAGGAGGTTCGAGATGACCACGGCGATCATGACGTTGGGACTCGTTTTGGCGACGGCCGGCCATGGCGATTGTCCGAACCCCGCGGGGTGTCCGCATCGAGGCCATCATCACCACCACGCCGGACACGGCCTGGCCGCCCGCGACTTTCACGGTTCCGGCGGCTTCATTCTACCTCCCGGACCCGGCGACGGCTGGGGCTTTCCCAACGGCGACCCGGTCAACGCCGGTTGGTACTCCCCCGGCGATCGTTTGCCGCTGGGCGCCGACCGCACCCCGGATTACTACTTTCCGAGGTATTTCGCCTCCCCTCC
>Ga0180220_1002808_pt1 | contig 10708 bp, 9 predicted proteins | sample eDN5th37CBELigBY_FD_151335 | JGI IMG/M metagenome (GOLD analysis project Ga0180220, IMG submission 151335) | Enriched backyard soil microbial communities from Emeryville, California, USA - eDNA 5th pass 37_C BE-Lig BY (version 2) (version 2) | ecosystem: Environmental > Terrestrial > Soil >... | reverse complement strand
CGGGCGGCGCTCGGCGACTGGCTGAATTTGCAGCTTCGCCCCATGTTCCAGAACCGGGCTCTGCCTGTCAGCGAAGACGTCATGTTCAAGTGGCGGCTGATGGTCGAAGAAGGACGAAAAGCCGGACACACTTTTTCTCAGCCTGATCTTCTTATTGCCGCCACCGCCTTGCATCATGGCTTGACCATTGTTTCACGCGATAAGGGCGGCTATGCCAAAACAGGGGTGGCGCTCGTCAATCCCTGGCATGAATCGGGATAGCTCCATGTTCTGTAAGCCCAAGCTCCAAGCGCATCCCTCCATATTGGGATCGACCTTCAATTGAAAGCGTAGTGTTTAGGGTAGCGGCAATGTGACGCATGATTGCTGGGCCGAGCGCATCATGTGCTCTTATAGTGCAGCATTCAACCCGCGAAGACGTCTTCAATACGCTGGGCGTCCACAAAGTTCAGCGACCACGCTTGCAGTTGCTCCGAATCGGCCTGCATGGCGGGCATAGTCGACGATGTCCTCGGCATCGACCAAGGCCTGCTCGCGACGCTCGGCGATCAGGCGCAGCTCTTCGTCGCTGTACATCGTCTCCAGATGCTTCAGCGCTTCCTTGACGGGAGGATGGGTAATGGAATTCATGGCGGCCTCGTTCAGATTGTGCAACAGGCAGGCGATCCAGTCTCGCAGCGGCGCGGCCAGCTCCCGCAGTTTTTCCGCTTTGCGTAACTCGATTATATGCACTTGCAGCGCCGGCCCCAACTGTACCTGCGGACGCAGCCGGTCGCGCAGCGTGAAGCGCCAGCAGGCCTGGTCAGGGTATTCATTAAACAGATCATGGGCGAGCAGGCTGATGCCGATGGTGGGCTGGAGCTGCCGGCAGTCCCGGCTATACAGCGTTGGCCGGCTCACACCTATTAATTCCGCGACTTCAAACCCTGTACCGTTATACGCGCTCAAAGCGACTACCGCTTGCTGCTTCTTCGGGAACGAGTAAACGGGAGTCGGACTTCTCCAACGACTGTCTTGCACAGATCGGGACGCAATTCACGGATCCGTTTATTCAACGTGCTGCAGCACGCATACACAAGCGTCCGCTGTGCCAGCCGTAGTCCTGCGCCGGGCTTGAATTAAAGCTGGTGGCACAGATACGATTTTCGAATGAATACATGAACTACCCCTAAAGTAGTCCAGGATTTTGTCCGCCCCCAATCGTTAATCAAATACCTCCCGGGCGTTTTGCACCCTCGCAAACATGGGAATCATGTTTTTGATGGAGAAATCGTGCCATTCGCTGTTAGGCGCGGCACATAAGTCTTGTAGTACGACTACACCAAAGCCGGCATCATCGGCAGCACGCGCCGTGCTTTCAACCACTAAATTAGTTACAACGCCACCGATGATAATGTTTTTGACGCTTCGTTGAAATAGCCAATTCATTAATCCTGTATTGAAAAATGGATTGACACATTGCTTGGTGACAACCAGCTCCCCTTCCATAGGTGTTAAGGGTGCGGGAAATTCCGTCCCAAACTCGCCCACGATTGCCGCCCTGGCCTGCTTCAATGCTGCGATGCGCGGAGCAATGCTTAATGAATCCGCGTAATCCTGCCGGAAACCAAGTCGCACATGCGCGATGCTAATGCCGGCCGCACGCGCCGCCTCCAACGCATAAGTTGCGTTTTCGATGACGCGCCGTTCTGCTATAACCTTGGCAAGCCCCTTCGACCCGATTTTCCCTTCCAGATCGACCATTTCATTTTGCAGGTCCAGGAGAATTAATGCTGATTTGTTATCGATGATATCCATTTCTTCCCAGTTAAAGATCATGTCATGATTCGAATTATTCGGTGGCGCCAATTAGTCGGTCCACAATCCCCCGTTCACATCCAATATTTCTCCAGTAATAAATCCAGTGCTGTCTTCCGCAAGGAAACGGACTGCAGTGGCTACCTCGTCAGCGGTACCCATGCGCTGCATAGGAATCAATTGCTTTAATGATTCGGGAAACTCACGTGTCATATCTGACGCAACAGGGCCAGGCGCCACGGCATTCACAGTAATGCCGAAGCTCGCCAATTCTTTAGCGAGATATAATGTCATGGCATGCACCCCCGCCTTTGACATTCCGTATACGATGCTGCTAGCCTTGTCTTGCTCCGCAGGCTGGATCCATGGCCTGGGATTTCCTCCATTTTTTGCCAGTACAGAACCAATATTGATGATTCTTCCTGACCTGTTTTTCTTCATGTGAGGAAATACAGCCTGACAGCAAAAAAAAGCTCCTTTCATATTAATATTAATAATTCTGTCCCATTCCGCCTCCGTAATTGATCCCGCCCCTCCATACCCTACGACGCCTGCTGCGGTAACCAAGATATCGAAGTTGCCAAAATCCTGTTCGGAGGCTTCTACCCATTGGAGAATGGAAGGCAATGAAGTTAAGTCAACCTGATAAGCGCCTACACGAGCACCATAGGCTGTAACAGTTTGCTTTATCCGAGTAAGGTCATGAATGTCAGCCAAGCCAAGATTGACACCGTGTTTGGCAAGTTCGACTGCTACCGCTGATCCTATACCACCCGCCGCGCCCGTAATAAGGGCGGTTTTCCCCGCTAAAGACATGTGTTTTTCTCCCTATCGAGTATCGATATTTAGCGGCTGGAACGCTGCACAGCCGGAGATCTCGCCTCCCTGGTGAGGGGAAGAGGGGGAAGCACTACTGCCCCCTCAAAACGCCCGGCGCCAGCAATGCAAATGTTTACTTAAAAAGTGACCACTCGCCGCAGGAAATCTTCTGTACTCCTGTCGGCCGATGCTGCGGCGGTTTGGTCGAACTCTTCACGATCCCGGTTTGCAAATCCATGATCCGCTTTATGGACAATTACTTCTATATCGTCCCGTTCGACGGCATGCTGACGTACTGCTGCACGCAGCGCTGGCGGTGTTCGCGGATCCCTATCGGCAAAGTGATAGAGCTGAGGGGCGCTGATTTCAGCTACGAGGTTTTCAACGCCATCAAGGTTACCGGGATAGAAACACACAACGGCACTCGTGTCGATTTGCGTTGCGGCCTGCAACCCAAATTTCCCTCCCCAGCCAAGTGTCAGAATGGCGATTGCCTGGCTCCCCGTTTCATCTTTGAGAGTGCGGGCAGCAGCTACAGTATCTGCTACGAAGTCCGAAGCATTCAGTTGAGAAAGAGCAGCCCGCGCTTGATCCCGTTCATCATACCCAAAGACCGTATCTGGCTTATGCCTCCAAAGCAGATCGGGAGCGGCGGCATTGAAACCCCATCCCGACAGCTGGTGGACAACGCGCAAGACTTCTTTATTTACTCCATAAATTTCTTGAACGACAATGACTCCCAGACGGGCACCCGGCACCCTTGCTAAAGACAGAGAGAATCCTGGACTGTTGGGTACGTTAACTTTTTCCATAAAGAAGAATCCTTTTGCCTATCGGCATTGCTAAACAATCAAGCCCACTCGAAATACTATTAACTGCGTAAGCTACTGAATCTTGAAATTCAATTCTCGAATCAGCTCTTCACCTTTTTTTGTTTCTTCCTTAATTTCTTGGGCGAATTCATCTGGTGTATTGCCAACGATCCGAAATCCGTCTGCCTGCATTGCCTGGCGCACAGAGGGATCGTTTAGAGCAAAAACAATTGCTTCGTTCACTTTCTTTGCAATGTCGGAAGGGGTTCCAGGCGGAAGAAAAGTTCCAAACCACACAGGCATCGTCTCCCCATATCCAAGCTCTTTAAAAGTCGGTATCTTGGGAAGCGACTCAAGCCTTTCAGGCGCATCCACTGCCAATGCCTTCACTTTATTGTTGCGAATAAACGGTAGTGTGGTCGCAAGGCTAACAGCGGACAAATGAACTTCGCCGCCCGCTGCCGCCATCATCGCCGGGGCGCCACCACGGTAAGGAACATGTGTCAGCTTGATGCCCATATTGCGAGCCATTTGCTCAACCACCAATTGCTGTGCGGAACCAGGGCCAGGAGTAGAAAAATTGAAGTGACCGGGCTGCGATTTGGCGGAAGCCTGCAGCTCCGCGGCCGTATTGACGGGTACGGAGGAATTCGCCACAAGTACGTGCGGCAAGATAACAAGCTTGCTAAGCGGGACGAGTGAGTCAACATCGAAAGGTACACGTTCCTGAAGGAAGCGATGAAGGAGTATCGACGATTGATCGAATAGTATTGTGTTGCCGTCAGGCCGAGATCTTGAAACATACTCCGCACCAATAATCCCATTCGCACCCGCCTTGTTCTGAACCAGGACAGATACCCCTAATTTGGCACCGATCTTCTCCGAAGTGACGCGCGCAACTTTATCCAGCGCGCCGCCCGCTGCCGCAGCCACTACCAGGACGACGGGGCCGCTGGTATCCGTTGCATCTGTTTGATTAGCAGAAGCTTGACAAGCTATTGCAATACTCATAGCCGCAGCGCCAAAATACTTGACCAGTATTTTCATTGTTTGTCTCCCTTGTTTTTCTCTTTAGAAAAGAGCACTACGATGGTGGTGCAGTGCCCAGGCGTTCATGCCAGGATGGTTAAGATGTAATTAATTCGAATTGATACCCTGAGTGGGTCAGATTTCGACCGGCGTTGACGATCAGGCAGCGTCCCCTTTCGGGAGGGCAAAAGAATCCACCTCCCGCCAGCTTGAATCGGGCTTGAGATAAACCGCGCAAGATCTGATTCGGGAATAGTCTATTTCCCCCGCTTGATCTAGTCCCCAAGGGAGGCGTCCTTCTTCGACTGCCCGCGTACCTGCGAGCAGTTTGCGCCTGACATGGATAATGGTTTTATCGCTCTGGCTTAGATATTCTTTACTGCGATCGACAATCGGCCCCATAGATTCTTGAACGATCATGTCTTCTTCAAAGAAATGCCTATTCAGAAACCCACTGAAGTGCCCCTCTTTCATTGCCTGCCGATCTTGACCCCACATGTTGCTTACCGTGCCAACTGGATTTAAGAAATTATCCGGATCCGGATTGGACAGGCGCCAGAAATCCTCGATTTCACCCTTCTCGAAAGGACCGTCCGTTCGATAGTTCAAAACCCACTGGGCGCAGTGCTCGTCATCTTCAGGCACAGCGATAACCAGAATACGCCTTGTTGGCTGCCCCGGAAATCCCGGCAGAAAAGAAAAATAAGGCGCCACAAACTCGCGGATTTTGGCCAGCCGCCTCCCGTCCCCAAAATCGCGTATAGCGCCTTCTCTAAAACCGTACGGCCTATCGTCTATCTCAAAAAAAGGAGCGGTGGCTGCTGTTGTCGCGGAAAAGTTCGCTCGCATTCCTTCGGACATGGGGGTTTCGGCAACGGGCCTTGAAACAAGCACACCACTATGAAGAAAACTAAGGTGCGCGGAGTCCAACACTGATTCGAGCGCTTGAAGCCAGTTGCAATTGATACGCCCTATTCTTGCGTCCACCTGTTCCACCGGCAAGCTCATAAACTCGAAGTCGGGAAATGGCGGTACATGGCCCCCCACGTTGATGCAGGCCCAAACTACTCCTGCCGCTTCTCGTACGGCATACTGACGCATAGGGATTTTTGCGGCGAGCGCTTCCCTGCGCTCGGGCAGTTCGGTGGGGACGTCCACACATCGCCCTCCTACGTCGAATTTCCATCCGTGATAAAGGCATCTAAGACCGTTCCCTTCATTGCGAGCCAGCGCAAGTGAGGCGCATCGGTGAGGACAGGTTTCATCGAGGAAACCAACCCGCCCGTCAGTCGCGCGAAAAGCGACAAAGTTTTCGCCGAGCAGGCGGATTCTTATAGGGGCCCCATCGCTGACCAAATTCGCGGATCGTGCCACCGGATGCCAGTAATGCCTCATCATTCGTCCCATCGGTGTGGAAGGGCCCACCCTGCACAATCTCTCATTGTCTTCTGTAGTTAACATAAAGCGTCTCCCGTGAGTTGTTATGTATATGCAGCCAATTTGATGACCGTCGTCTTTTTTTCAGTATATCAGCCAACTGTGTGCTGTCAACAGTAATCGTTAACACAAAACTGTAGACTCTGGTAAACTATGGTCTCCTACCGATTTCTCCTACCAGGCAACGCAATGAATATTGAGCCTCTCAAACCCCGTAAAACGCTTTCCAAGCAGGCGTTAGAGGTCATCGTGCAGGCAATAATGACAGGAGGTTTATTGCCAGGCGATGAAATCAATGAGGCAGAATTCGCTCGAAAATTAGGTGTCAGCCGAGGTCCACTTAGAGAAGCGCTCAGCCAACTGGAAGGACGGCAGTTACTTGAACGAATCCCGGGCGTGGGGCTACGGGTCATCAGGTTGACCCGGCAGGATTTGATCGCACTATTCGATATACGAAGTGCATTGGAGAGCCTGGCTTGCCGTAATGCCGCAATTAATATGACGGATGATGAGCGCGAAAAGCTCAAGCATTATGTTGGATTGGAACAAGGCAAAGCGCCGAAACCGGCTAGTTCGACTGCATACATGACCGCCGATGATTTCCACCTGATGATCGTCTATGGAAGCCGAAATGATCGCTTGATAAAAATGCTAACTGGCGATTTGTACTTGCAAATGCGCCTATATCGACACCAATCCGGCCGCAGGGCCCCAGAGCGAATGGCGACTGCATGGGCCGAACACCAGGAGATCGTGGCGGCTATAACAGCAAGGGATCCAGAACGGGCTGCTCAAGCCATGGCTACTCATATTCAATCAGCCAAAGAAGCGTTGCTTGCCACTTGTCGCGCAAACAAAAATCACGAGGAGAACCAGGATGCTATTTGATCACAGGGTATATACCGTACGGCCCGGAACCCTTAAGGAACAACTCGAACTATATGAGAAATACGGGCTTTCGGCTCAAAAGAGGCATTTAGGAGATCCCTTCGCGTTTCTAATCCATAGCGAAGGGGACACTAAAAACACCTACGTGCATATATGGGTGTACCAAGACGAAGAAGATCGCAAGCGAAAACGCGCTTCTCTCTACGCCGATCCCGAATGGCAAAACTATAACAAGATGAATAAAGAAGCTGGATATCTGCTGAACCAGGATATCCGCTTAATGTCGGCTGCTCCTTTCGTTAAGCGTTGATTTCTCGCGACATCCCTCACAAGGCGTTCTAGCCGGGCCGCCACCGGAAAGGATGGCTATGGGCTTACTTGTCTGAGGACGGGGCGGTATATCGCCCCCTTTACAAGAATAGGCTTACAAACGAGTAAAGGCACCAACATGGCAGATCGCCCCGTTCCTGAGGATGCTGAATCATTGCACTCTCATTGCTACCGAATTTTTGAATCCAGCGGCCAACAATATGGCTATTACTCGCTCCCTGAGTTGGCTACCGCTGCTCAAGCACCGTTAGCTCTATTGCCATATTCCATACGGGTCATCCTGGAAAACCTGCTGCGTAATATTCACAGGCAGGATATAGGGAGTGCCCTAACGCTGCAAATCCTTCGCGACTATCACAGTCGTATCGGCCAAGACACCGTCCCTTTGATGCCCGCACGGGTAATGGCGCAAGATGTGAGCGGTATACCTGCACTGATAGATTTGGCGGCAATGCGTGACGCTATGATGCAAGCCGGCGGCGACCCCGGCAGGATCAACCCGCGTGTTCCTGTGGAATTAATTATCGATCACTCTCTGGAAGTCGACCACGCTGGAAAACCGGACGCACTCAATTTGAATGTAGCACTAGAATACCGCCGCAATCGTGAACGCTACACCTTCTTGAAATGGGCACAACAAACAGTTAATAATATCTCCATCGTCCCTCCCGGTGGCGGAATCCTGCACCAGGTCAACTTGGAATATCTCGCTCGAGTCGTATTTGTGGACGAGTCCCATGACCCTCCTCTCGTCTACCCGGATACGCTAGTTGGCACAGATAGCCATACCTGCATGATCAACGCACTTGGCGTGCTTGGATGGGGAGTGGGCGGCATCGAGGCTGAAGCCGCCATGCTCGGCGAGCCTCTCTCGTTCCTTCTCCCGCCTACGATAGGTGTTCGGCTGTTGAATCGACCCCAAGCCGGTGTCACCGCAGCGGATATCGTACTGACTCTGACTCGCCTGTTACGGCAGGCTCAAGTCGTCGAATGTTTTGTCGAATTCTTCGGGCCGGCACTTGATGGCGATGCGTTAACCCTTGAAGACCGTGCCACCTTGGCAAACATGTCACCTGAATACGGCGCCACATGCGGATTCTTTCCAGTAGACTCCATCACCACGGATTATCTGCGACGATCGGGGCGAAACGAAGCCACTATCGCCCTGATCGAGCAATACTGCCGCCTGCAAGGCCTCTGGCGTGAAGCGGATGCACCGGAGCCGCAATTCTCACGTGTTGTTGAATTAGACTTGGCCACCATACAGCCGTGCGCCGCTGGTCCCCGTCGGCCCCATGAGTATGTTGCCCTTCAGGACATCCCGGCATCTTTCCTGGCAGCGTGTCCCCGCGCGGCACATCAAACTCAGCGGGTGGACACCGTCAAATTCGACCATGGCGCAGTGATTCTTGCCGCTATCACCAGTTGTACCAACACTTCTAACCCTGGCGCCATGATCGCCGCCGGCTTATTGGCCCGCAAGGCGTATGCGAAGGGTTTGCGGTCCAGAGAGTGGGTCAAGACCTCGTTCACTCCTGGTTCTAAAGTCGTTAGCGACTATCTTCAGGCAAGTGGACTGCAAGCCGACCTCGACAAACTGGGGTTTCATCTTGCCGGCTACGGCTGTGCCAGTTGCGGCGGTGGATCAGGTCCCATCGCGCCAGAAGTACAGTCCGCCATCGAAGATCGTGACCTTACTGTTTCGGCCGTTTTATCTGGCAATCGCAATTTTGAAGGTAGAATTCACCCTCTGGCACGAGCCAACTATTTGTTATCCCCCCCTTTAGTCATCGCCTACGCCATCGTGGGCACCGTGCGTATCAATTTGACCTGCGAACCATTGGGCTATACGGTAGATGACATACCCGTATATCTATCGGATATCTGGCCAGGCGACGCGGAAATTAGGGATATCGAACGACGCTACGTCACTCCAAAACGCTTTCGCAAGCAGTACGAAGATATTTTCAAGGGGGATACAGAATGGCGCGACCTTCCATCAGGCAGGAGCCTCCTCTATGATTGGGATCCCAGTAGCACTTATGTTCGGCCCCCGCCGTACATCTGCAATTCCTTCCCATCCGTTGATCGCAGCATCCATAAAGCGCGCCCCCTACTGATCCTTGGCGACAGCGTGACGACGGACAATATCTCGCCCGCTGACGGCATACGGCCTGAAACTCCGGCAGGCCAATATCTATTGGCCTGTGGCGCCTCGCACACTGGCCTGCATACCTTCATTGCCAGGCGTGGTAACCACGAAGTCATGATGCGAGGCACGTTCACAGGCGGCCGACTGGCAAACGAGCTTCTGCCTGAGGGGCCGCCGGGAAATACCCTCATTCTGCCAGAGTCGAAGATCGCATCTATTTATGACGCTGCTATGCACTATCTCGCGCAAGGAATTCCAACCCTTATCGTGGCAGGCCGAGAATACGGAACCGGTTCTTCACGCGATTGGGCTGCGAAAGGGACGCGCCTGCTCGGTGTACGCACTGTGCTGGCAGAAAGCTTCGAACGGATACATCGCTCAAACCTGGTCAATATGGGAGTGCTGCCGCTGCAGTTCGAAACAGGTGTTACGCGACATACCCTCGGCATAACCGCCAATAGCATCTTTGATATCGATATTCCCCGCCCACTACAACCCAATAGCTGGATAAGCTGTCAAATTGATAACGGTGGCATCAGAAAAAAGATCCGTCTTCGCGTCCGGCTGAATACCGCGTATGAAGAGGCTGTGTGGCGCAAAGGTGGAATACTTCCGACTTTACTGGGTAACTTCCTGGAGCACTAGACCGTCTCGGTGGTTTAGCGCTATATAGAATTCATCAATCTTTTTCCCTTTACATGACTCTTGGCCATGGAAAGCCCCAAATTTAGCTGGCGCGCAAGTCAATAGGACCTCAACCGGCAAAGAACCTGGGGCTCTGAAGCGAAGCCACCACATGTTGAATTCCCTGCGATGGCGTACCTGGCGGCGCAGCAGGGAATGGGTATCGCGATCGCGCAAAGCTTTCTCGTACAAGACGCCTTGCATGTGGGCCGGCTGACCCAGGTATTCCCGCATCAGGCGACGTCCGACCGCAGCTATTATTTGCGAATGGTGTTGCCGTGCAGGGACCAAGTATAGTGGTACGTCGGGCCGTGGGCCGGAAGCCCGCCGGGGACTGCTCAAAACCAATGGGCAGTTTCGGCCAGCGGCCATCATTATCGAGAAGAAAGCTTTAGCCTCAGGGAAGGCGGAATTGCCTGTTAGTCCATGCCAACAATATCCATTCCGGAAGATGAAATAGTCTTTACCGCTGTCCGGTCCCAAGGCGCTGGCGGCCAGAACGTCAACAAGGTATCCAGCGCGATTCATTTGCGTTTTTCGATTCCGGATTCGTCGCTGCCCGAAGCCATCAAAGAACGGCTGCTGGCCCTGCGCGATCAGCGGATCACCGCGGAAGGGGTGGTGGTGATCAAGGCGCAAAACAGCCGCAGCCAGGAGCGCAACAAAGCCCACGCCATGGCGCGCCTGCAGGCGCTGATAGACAGCGTATCCACCCCGCCCAAGCACCGCAAGCCGACACGGCCCACCCTGGGATCGCAGC
>Ga0180220_1002805_pt1 | contig 10717 bp, 13 predicted proteins | sample eDN5th37CBELigBY_FD_151335 | JGI IMG/M metagenome (GOLD analysis project Ga0180220, IMG submission 151335) | Enriched backyard soil microbial communities from Emeryville, California, USA - eDNA 5th pass 37_C BE-Lig BY (version 2) (version 2) | ecosystem: Environmental > Terrestrial > Soil >... | reverse complement strand
AGTTCCGCAACGGTTGGGACACCGGCGAACTGGCCACCCGAAGCCGCGCCAACAACGTCTCCGCGACGGGGGCCCACATCAGCGTCGTGGCCCACGTCACGCCCGAGGAACTCAACGCCCGGCTCACGCTCGTCGAGGTGGCCAACGGCCTGGGCAACCGCTTCATCTGGGTCTGGTCGGTCAAGACGCAAGACAGACCCGAAGCCGGCCGGTTCCGCTGGAAGACCGTCGAGCCGATGATCGGCGACCTCGCCCACGCCCTGGCCCACGTCAGGGCCTCCGAGAAGAGCTATCGCGACCTCGCGATGACTCGAACCGAGACGGCCGACGAACTCTGGCGGTCAGTCCTGCCGTCCCTGTCGGAGCCCCGGCCGGGCCTCCTCGGGAAGATGCTCGCGCGCGGCAAACCCTACGTCATGCGGATGGCGATGATCTTCGCCATCGCCGACATGCGGTTCCGAATCGACGTCCCCCACCTCATGGCGGCGCTGGAGATCTGGGATTACTCCGTCCGGTCGGTCGACTACATCTTCGGCGACCGCCTGGGCGACAAGGACGCCTCGAAGCTCCTCGACGCGCTGAAGCTCGCGGGCGACGAGGGCATCACGCAGACCGACGTGAGACGCAAGGTTTTCTCCGGCCGCGTCTCCGCCGAAAAGCTCGGCGACCTGCTCAACCGAATGGTCCAGGCGGGGTTGATCCACAAGACCGTTGACGCCACAAAAAGCAAAAAGCCTGTCACGGTCTGGCGAAGAGGGGCCAATACCCCCCCCGCGCACTTGCTGCATTTGCGCACTTCTTCGGAGGAGGGGGGAGAGGACCGCAATGAAACGCATAAGCCCCCATTCTGAAAGAGCTTGCGCCGCCTGGGCACCGCCCCGATTAAATGCGCACCCGCCGCGCATTTAATCAAGACAAGTTGTCTGGATTAAATGCGCATTAAATGCAGCAGCGGTGCGCATTTAATCCAGTCGCCGCAACTCATGAGCCGACAACGGGAAACCGCGATTCGCCCGCCCGGGGATTAAAAGCAGCAAGTGCGCAAATGCGCGGGGGGGGGTCTGGAGGCTCCCCTCTCTCTCCACGGACGAGTGTCCACTAGGTTGTGACACCCCAAGCGGGCCGCAATCGCCTAATCCAGCCCAGATTTTTACTTGGGAGGCCCCCATGAATCCGACCGACGAATCAACCCCGACCACCCCCGACCTGTTCCCGTTTGACGCCGCCGGCGTTCGCTTGAGGATCGGCGACTTCGTTCGTCTCTCGCCGACGTCCTCTCGAACGCTTCGGATTAAGAGCATCATGCTCGACCGGAACAACAAGTTCCTCGTCGACTGCCGCCTCTACGGCGAGGACGCGGATTAGGGCGACTTCTTCGACCCCAAGAAGCTGTGGAGATGCGAGGCGTCGGCCCCGCGCGAGGGCGACGGCGCCACTGGACCGACCGCCTAGAGGCCCCCGGAGGAAGTTCCATGGGCGCGATGAAAACGATCCACTTGAAGCGCATCCTCGGCTTGCCGCTCAGCCAAACCGTCCGCGCGTTCGCCGGGGACGCGCCTTGGCCGCTCACGCCGGAGGAGCGGGCCGCGAAGCGACGGGAGAAGGCCGAGCTGCGAGCCGCGCTCAAGGAAGCCGAGGAGGAGGCCGCGGCCGAGCGCGAGGCCATCCAGTGGGTCGAGCGGCAAGCCGAGCTTCGCCACGCCCGGGAGACGGCCAAGGCCCGACAGCCGCCGCCGATCCCAAGCGAAAACGCGATCGTCAGTCAACCAACGCTTTTCTAACCCACGACTCTTTTTCGGAGCTACTCAATGGCCGTTGAATTCATCCTGCGTTGCGACAACTGCGGAAAACGTGGCCTTTCCGATCAGAGCGACGGAGTCGCTCCGCGTAAGACGATCGAGGCCCTTCGAGCCGCGGACGGCGGATTCAGACGATTCCGGCCCGTCGCCAACGAGGGCATGAAGGAGTTGTGCCCCAAATGCGTCAAGAAGGCCGAGTCCGCGAAGGCCAAGAAGTGACTCAGTGGAGGCCCGGGCCTCCCGCAACCGAACCCGCCGCGGCCCCGGGCGCCTCGGCTTTGATCCCCAGTAACGGAGAGCCAACATGCCGGGCATGGTTCAATTCGGCGACCGCGTCTACAACCTCAAGGACGCCCGAGAGTTTCGATTCATTCCCAAGGGGGACGATTGGCCAACCGCCGACCGAGTCGAGGTGAGCTTCGACAGGGGCGCCTTGGTCGTGGTCAAGGGCGACGACGCCATGCGTCTGTGGGCCTGGCTTGAGATGGGATGCGGAACGCGGTCCTTGCCGATCAAGGACGGCGCTCCAACCCTCCCGTCGCCGTCCCGGCCTCTGATTGTGGAGGAGGAGGCCAACCCCGACCCAACCGGCCAACACTCGCCCCCATGCTTCGCCCGACCGACGCAAGCTCAAGCCGATGCGGCCGAGGCTGAGGCTTTCGTGAGCCTGGACCATTGGGACGCTTGTTCCGCCTCCAGGAGCTCCACGGCGGGGAGGCCGGTTTACGCGGGGCTCATCCTGTCGTCGGTCAACGGCCTGGCCGCTCTGGTCTGGATCGCCGGCGACCCGATCAGCGGATTCGACCTCGGTTGCCAATTCTATTTGCCGCAAGCCGCCGTCGATCGACCGGAAAACCACGGTGTTCCCTATCGCGATTGGGCCGAGAAGGGTCTCGTCACCCTCACGCCGGGCGACGAGATCGATCACGCCTGGATCCGGTCCGACGTCAACGACTTGGCCGCCGGTCACGACCTCGTCAAGCTCGCGGTCGATCCCTATAACGCCTGGAAGCTGGTCTCGGAGCTGAGGGACCAAGACGGGTTGCCGGTCGAGCATCTTCGACAAGACTTTCCGTCCCTCACAACCCCAACCAAGTCGCTTGTCCGCTTAGTCCAGAAGGGCCGGATCCGCCACGGCGGCAACCCGATCCTCCGCTGGTGCGTCAACAACGCCGTCACTCTGCAAGACGGGGCGGGGGGGCTGAAGATTTCCGCCAAGGCGAGCCACGGACCCGTCGCCGGCGTCTCGGCCCTGGTCAACGCCATCGCCGCAGTGAGAGGCCCGAAACCCCAGGTGAAGAAGCCCGGCCTTTCGCCGGAATCGAGACGGATCGTGAGTCAGATCGTCGAAGGCGCGGCCGGGCGGGTAACCAAGGATCGCCTGAATGCTCTTCGGTCCGCCGTCGACGGACAGGCCGAGATCTCGCGAATGCTCGAAACCATCGTTGAGAAGCTGGCCGAAACAATGCCCCGAGACCTGTCGTAACCCAATTGAGGCTCTGGCCTCCCAACCGAAAGGACAATCAAATGGACTGGATTCAATTCGGCGACGTGATGGTCAACATTGAGGCCGCGCGTCGGATCCGCTTCGTTCCCGAGGCCACGAACAGTCAGCCGGCGCCAACCGTCATTGTCGAGTTCGACGAGCATGATTCGCTCGTCATCCACGGCGATCACGCCGCGATGGTCTGGTATCTCTGCGAAGCGAGAAAGACGAACACGCGACGAATGCCGAATTTCAACTCCGAGGAAGGGAGGCTCTTGAACGCCAAGTTCGCGGAGATTCGAGCCTCGTTCCGATCGCCCGAGATCGACAAGGCGCTCTCCATCTTCGACTTCACGTCGAAGGTTTCCGCTTCTTCTTAAGCACTTCGACCGGATCGTTTTCCGGGTCGACGGGCTTGTGGGGAAATTCGTTATCCAGATTAAGGGCGTCGGCGGTGTATACGTCCCACGCCCTCTTCGCCCTCTCGCCCGACAGGATCGTGTGGCGATTCGCTTCGTCTCTATGGTCCCAACCAACCCAGACGTGCAGATCCTCTCCGTCGTATTCCACGCACTCGGCGAAGGATAGATCGTAGGAAATCCCGTTCGAGACGACTTTCATTCGTAAGCCCCCCTCAACCCGACCAGCATCGGCCGGCGCGGCGCGTGAAAAAGCCCCCGCCGGCCACTTCATCTTGGCGGATGAGACCGACGGGGGCACCTAGAAAGCATCGCCACGGACTCCCGTTGACAACCGATCGTGGTTCGTCGGCGGGAGTTTTCGTGTTTCGAAGGAAAGAGCCCCCGCCGGCTGATTCATCTTGGCGGAAGAGGCCGGCGGGGGCACCTAGAAAGCATCGCCACGGACTCCCGTTGACAACCGTATACTTGCGCGTATTGGTGGTCAACGGGGTTTTCGTGTTTGGGTGGCCGATCTTCGGCCGATAATGGGCGGCATTGGATTCGAACCAATGACTTCCACCGTGTGAGGATGGCACTCTAACCACTGAGTTAGCCGCCCGATTGTGGTTGCGTCGCGACCCGAATGGTGGAGGCTTTGCGACGCGAGCCTCAGTGTAGCGATTCGGCTCGGGGCTGGCAAGTCGGGAACATGGCGCGACCGTTGTTTTCGGCATGTGGAGTCGCGCGGTGGGGGGTTGCCCACGCCCGACGCCCCTCTTAAAGTCGATCCTTTGTGATTGATCCCTTCTCCGGCCGACGACTGACGAGACGATCCATGACCGCGTATTTCCCCAACGTTCCCAAAATCCAGTACGGCGGGCCGAAGTCGCGAAATCCGCTCGAGTTCAAGCATTACAACCCCGACGAGGTCGTCGGCGACAAGACGATGAAGGAGCATCTGCGCTTCTCCGTCGTCTACTGGCACACGTTCCGCAACCAACTCGCGGACCCTTTCGGGGTCGGCACGGCCGAACGTCCCTGGGACGATGGAAGCGATTCCCTAGAGAACGCTCGGACGCGGGTCAAGGTCGCGTTCGAGTTCTTCGAGAAGCTTGGCGCGCCGTTCTACGCCTTCCACGATCGCGACGTCGCCCCCGAAGGCCGGACGCTGAAGGAAAGCCACGCGAATCTCGACGAGATCGTCAAGGTTCTCAAGGATGAGCAGGAGCGAACCGGCATCAAGCTTCTGTGGGGAACCGCCAACCTTTTCACCAATCCCCGCTACATGCACGGCGCGGCGACGAGCCCCAACTTCGACGCCTTCGCCTTCGCCGCCGCGCAGGTCAAGAAGGCTCTGGAGGTCACCCACGAACTTGGCGGCGCGGGGTACACCTTCTGGGGGGGGAGGGAAGGCTACATGAGCCTTCTGAACACCGACATGAAGCGGGAGCTCGACCACTTGGGGCGGTTCCTCCACATGGCGGTCGACTATAAGAAGGAGATCGGCTTTGATGGTCCCTTCTACATCGAACCCAAGCCCAAGGAGCCGACCAAACACCAATACGACTCCGACGCCGCGGCCTGCCTCAACTTCCTGCGAACCTACGACCTGTTGCCCTACTTCAAGCTCAACCTCGAAACCAACCACGCGACGCTGGCCGGACACGAGATGATGCACGAGATGGAGGTCGCCATCGGCTCGGGCGCGCTCGGTTCGATCGACGCCAACACCGGCGATTATCTGCTTGGGTGGGACACCGACCAGTTTCCCACCAACTTCTACCTGACCGCCCAGTGCATGCTTAGCGTGCTTCGGATGGGCGGGTTCACCTCCGGCGGCGTCAACTTCGACGCCAAGGTTCGCCGCGAGAGCTTCGAGCCAATCGACCTGTTCTACGCCCACATCGGCGGCATGGACGCCTTCGCCCGCGGACTCAAGATCGCCCACGCGATCATCGCCGACGGCCGCTTGGACAAATTTGTCGCCGAGCGCTACGCGAGTTGGAGCAGCGAACTGGGCAACCGGGTGGAGGCCGGCCAATCGAGCCTCGCCGAGCTTGAGGCGTACATCCTCCCCAAGGGAGACGTCGCGAAGAACGCCAGCGGCCGGCAGGAGATGCTCGAGAACCTGTTCAACGAGTTTATGTGAGTTGGTCGCGAGCCGGTCTCCCGCGCCGCATTCATCCTTTGCCCCCGGGAGAACGTGGCCGGGGGCCGGATGAAGGTCGAGGGGATCACGGATGAACCTCGGAGCGAGGTCGGGAGGGCGAGGCTCCCGCCGAGCCGGCGCTGTGCGTGGGGCTCGGCGGGAGCCTCGCCCTTCCGAGGATTTGATCCCGCGCGCCCAAGTCTATCGCGACCAGCCACCCGCCGCCGTCACCCCTGCTGTTCGAGCGAGGCGAAGATGCCCTGCATGAAGGCGGGGAGGTCGTCGGGGGTTCGGCTGGTGATGATGTTGCCGTCGCGGACGCAGGCGCCGTCTTGCCAGACGCCGCCGGCGTTTTCGACGTCATCGCGGATCGCGAAGAAGCCGGTGATGTTGCGTCCCTTGATGCAGCGGGCCGAGCAGAGCATCCAGGGGCCGTGGCAGATCGCCGCGACGATCTTGCCAAGGCTCGCCGCGCGGGCGACCAACTCGATCATCGCCGGGGTCCGGCGCATGTGGTCGGGCGAGTAGCCGCCGGGGATGATGACGACGTCGAAGTCTTCGGCCTTCACCTCCGAGGCCGCCACGTCCGACTTCGCCGGATAACCGTGCTTCGAGGCGTAGGTTTCTCCGGCCCTGGGTCCGACGATCTTCACGTCACAGCCCGCCTCGCGGAGCCGCAGAACCGGATACCAGAGCTCCAGGTCCTCGTAAAGCTTCTCAACCAGGACCGCCGCGCGCTTGCCGAACAGACTGCTCATGCGTGACTCCCGAAAATAAGGCTCTGTTGTGTTGGTTGGTGATTGAACGGGCTGGTCAACGCGGATCGGAGGCCGCGACGGCCGGAGACTCGCTCTCGGCGGAAGACCGATGCTCGGCCATGGCGCGCTCGATCCCCTCGTCGAAGGAGAAGGGGGGGCGATACCCCAGGACCCTCCGGGCCTTGTCGATCGAGTAGTCGAGGTTCAGCCCCAGGAATTTGTATCGGGCCTTGTTGATGATCGGCGGATTCTTGGCCCCCCGCGCCTTGGCGATCCCCTCGACCACCGTCGCCAGGAATTTCGCGAAACGCAGGGGAATTTTGCGCGTGGGAGCGGGAAGCCCCGCAAGTTCGGCCACCCGGCCGACGAACCGACGCTTGCTAACCGGCTCGCCGTCGGTCAGGTTGAAAACCTCGCCAACCGCCTCGGGCGTCTCGGCCGCCAGGAACAAGGCGTGGACCAAGTTCTTGGCGTAGACGCAGTTCAGCGCCTGCTCTCCCGACCCGAAATAGGCGAAGGTCCCCCGGCGCAGGTTGGTCAAGAGCTTGGGCAAGACCGTGCGGTCGCGCTCGCCGTAGATGAAGCCGGGACGGACGACCACAACCGGCAGACCCCGCTCCTTTTGGTACGACAGGGCGAGGGCCTCGGCCTCGGTCTTCGACCGGGTGTAGGCGTCGAGCGACTCGGCCGCGGGAGGGGTGGTCTCGTCGGTGCCGTAATGGTCGCGCCCTTCGTATACGCCCAGCGAACTGACGTGGACGAACTTCTCAACCTTCGCCTCGGTGGCGACGTCCAAGAGCAGTCTGAGCGCCTCGACGTTCAAGCGGCGAAACTCCTCCAGGGTTCCCCAATCGCCGACCTTCGCCGCGCAGTTGAAAACCCAATCCGCCCCGTCGACGCCGCGCGCCAAAGCTTCGCGGTCCTCCAGGTCGCCGAGGATTTTCTCGACGCCCCATTCGTCCAGTTTCCTTGTGTCGCTGGTTGATCGGACCAGAGCGCGGACGCGATGGCCTCGGGCGAGGGCCTCCTCGACAACGTGCCCGCCGACCAATCCGGTGGCGCCGGTGACGAAGAGCGTCTTGGGACTACTGGTGCTCATGGCGTTCGCGTCTCGAAAGTGGGAGAAGGAGGTCAAATTCGACGCGAAGGGGATTCGGCGTCGCTTCACCCTCGATCCTAACCGATCCTCCACGTTCGGCAAACCGCGCGCGAGTCGGGGATTCGGGTCATCCGAGATCCCGGCGGGCCCGGAACTTCGGGGTGGCCTTCCGAGCGCGCGCCGGTGTAATCTGAATTGTATCGGTTGCTGGAGTCTCGACGGCCGCGAGCCGGACGATTTTCAGCCCTGATTCGCGTGGGTTCGCGCCCCGAGCGACCGACGCGCGGAACCACGAGGCCGTTAAAACCGGGAGGCGCTCCCGGAATTCGGATTGTTCGAGGTGGAAGGGGCGGGTCGCCATGGCTGCCAATTTCAAGAAGGACGAACTCAACTCATTTCGAGGCGCGCTGCAAGAGCTTCGCTCCCGGATCGAGGGCGATCTTGGCCGCATGACCGATGAAGCGCTTCGACGAAATCACGCCGAGGGTTCCAGCAATCTCTCCAACGTCCCGCTGCACATGGCCGACGTGGGAACCGAGAACTACGACCAAGAGTTCACCTTGGGCTTGATCCAGAACGAGCAGGCCACCCTGGAACTCGTCAACCAGGCGCTGGACCGAATGGAGAAGGGGACCTACGGGATTTGCGTCGAGTGCAACGGCCCCATCGCCAAGCCCCGGTTGACGGCGATTCCCTACACGGAGCATTGCATCCAGTGCGCGAGGAAGCTGGAGGAGCGGGCATGACGCGGGGGATCAAGACGAGTCGTTGGGTCTTGTTTTTGTGTTTGGCGCTGGGAGGCGCGGCGTTTGATCTGGCGACCAAGTCGTTGATCTTCGCGGAGGTGGGCCCGCCGGGCTCGCCGCCGGTGGCGATCGTGCCGGAGATCTTGGAGCTGCGCACCAACTACAACCCCGGCGCTCTTTGGGGGTTCGGTCGCACGATCCCCCACAGCAGCCTCATCTTCGCGGGGCTGTCGGTCGTGGCGGGGGTGGCGATCGTCGCCTGGCTTTTCATCGGCGGCGCCGCGTCGAGCTTGCCGCTGACGATCGCGTTGGGGCTGATCATGGCCGGGGCCATCGGCAACTGCTACGACCGGCTCGTTCATGGTCAGGTCCGGGATTTCGTCCACTTCCACATCGACTCGATCAACTTCGACTGGGCGATCTTCAACTTCGCCGACACCTTGCTGGTCGCCGGCGCGATCATCCTGGCGCTCTTCGCGGTGCGGCCCGAGCCGGTCGAGACCGAATCGAACGAGGAAGCCGAGGAGAAGGAGGCGAGGACGGCGGTCCAGGACGCCAGTCCCTCGCCCGCCTTGTTCGTTGAGTGCGCGACCCGTGACGAAAAGCAAGCCTGAAGACCAGCTCCCGCGCTTCGTGGTGCTGGAGCATCGCTGGAACGGCGTCCATTGGGACTTCATGCTGGAGCATGGCGAGTCCCTGCGAACCTGGGCGATCGATTCGCCAATCGTCGCGGGCGAGGAATTGCCCGCGCGCGCGTTGCCCGATCACCGGATCGCCTATCTCGACTACGAGGGGCCCATCTCCGGCGATCGGGGGAGCGTTTCGCGGGTTGACGCGGGCGACTACGTCCCGATCGAGTGGACGGCCGACCGCGTCCGCGCGCGATTACAAGGGCGTCAACTCGTGGGGGAGGTCGTTCTCTGGAGGGATCGACCCGACTTCGACGACGATCCACCGAGGAACTGGAAGTTCTCCCTCGGGAAAGTCAGTTGAAGAATCCGTCGCGAGGGGAGCCGAGGCGCGAGAAACGCCCCCTTGTTCCGGTCGGAGCGTCCGGCCAGCCGAATCCGACCGGAGCGGATCTCGACATCCTCCAACCGAACGTCCTCGCGGGCGAGGTTGGGCGTGTATTGAAGTTGGACGACGGGATACCCCTCGACCTTTTTCCAAACAACGTCGACCCCGTGCCGCCGGCCCAGATCGGTGATTCGGTCGAGGACCCCGTCGGCCGGGACGGGAAGGATCCCCGCCCGGATCTTCTCCAGCGTCAACTCGACGGTGTTGTCGGAGGGGATCCGAGCCCGGGCCACCACGGTGATGACCGAATCCACTCCGCTTCGCTCCAGTCGAAAGGCCAGGATCACCCGGTCCATCTCGAACAAAACCCGGGGATCGCGCACCTCGGGCGGAAGTTGATCGGCGAAATGGGTCACCAGGTCCTCGGCGAGCCAGGCGTTGACCTCCTGGTCCGAGAAGACGGCCTCCCAGGTCGGCTCGTTGCAGATATCGTTGTGGAACTGGAGGCTCTGGGCGACGAAGCGTTTCGCCCGCTGCTCAAGCTGATCGCGGGGAACGCTTTGAGAGATCATCCGGCGATAATAGCTCGGCTGATACGTCAAGGAGAACCAGCCCACCGCCGGCAACAGCGCGGCCAAGCCAACCGCCGCCCCAACCGCGATCCACAGCTTCTTGTTCATCGGTCCACCCGTCTGGTCTAGAAGAGGACGGAGGGATGAAAAACAACCCGCCCTCGATCGAAAAAACCTAAGAATAACGGGGACGCGCGGTCGTACACCGCGGACAATACGTCCTCCGCCCGGAACGGTCAATCCGAGGTTCCAACCCTCGATCCGGACCGCGAGAGCGCGGGAGATCCCAACCCAAAATCAAGTTTCGACCCGCAAAGCGCGAACCGCGCCGAGGCTCGCCGGTCGGTTTAGCGCCCGGGCCAGCTTGAAACCGAGGCAAGAAACGACGTCTCGGATTGATTGGTGGACGGTGGCGGCCTCGCTCACTCGACGCCGCGTCGATCCAAATCAACGACGATCCTCAAAACCCACGGGAGTCGGCGATCATGAAAAACCTTCTGAGGGACCTTCCAGCGAGCGCGGCCAACGAATTATTCGAGACCTTGGCAACCGCCGGCCAGACCCGGATCGAGAGAATCGTCTCGCTGGGCCATCATTCGGCCAAGGATTTCTGGTACGACCAGGCCGAGCATGAATTCGTCCTGGTGCTCCAAGGCGCGGCGAAACTTCGCTTTGAAGGGAGCGACGAAC
>Ga0180220_1002804_pt1 | contig 10720 bp, 8 predicted proteins | sample eDN5th37CBELigBY_FD_151335 | JGI IMG/M metagenome (GOLD analysis project Ga0180220, IMG submission 151335) | Enriched backyard soil microbial communities from Emeryville, California, USA - eDNA 5th pass 37_C BE-Lig BY (version 2) (version 2) | ecosystem: Environmental > Terrestrial > Soil >... | reverse complement strand
CAAGGGCCGCCGAGATGTCGCGCAGCAGCGGGCCGACCGTCACCAGCGCGAAGATACCGTAGACGATTGTAGGAATGCCGGCGAGCACCTCGAGCACCGGCTTGACCACCGAGCGCACCTTCCGCGAGGCGTATTCGGACATGTAGATGGCGGCGAACAGGCCGACCGGCACGGCGAACAGCATCGCCACCAGCGCGATGTAGAGCGTGCCGGCCAGCAGCGGGATGAGGCCGAACTGGCCGGTCGCACCGCCCGAGCCGGCGGCGGCGAAGCGCGGGTCCCACACCGTGCCGAAGAAGAAGTTGGACAGCGGCACCGACTGGAAGAAGGCCAGCGTCTGGAACAGCATCGACAGCACGATGCCGACCGTGGTGAGGATGGCGACGGTGGACGCGCCGATCAGCCCCCACAACATGACCCGCTCGACATTGTTGCGGGCACGGCGGCGCAGCGTGATGCCGGACAGGCCGAGCCAGGCGCCCGCCAGCGACAGAAGCACCGCAATGATGCCCGAATAGCGCACCGAGGCATCGGTCATGGAATTGTAGGTTTCGGCGGCGGGGACCATGTAGGCCTCGCCATTGGAGGCCATCGCCACGCCCTTGGTGGCAAACAGTGCCTTGAGGTCAGCCTGTCCGGAGCGTACCTGCTCCAGCTCGCCGGTGTTGAGGCGGCGAAGCCCGGTTCCGATCGTATGGACGGTGCCCATGGTGAGCGAGCGGTTCACGTCGGAGGCGGTGCGCACCTGCTCGGGCAGGCTGCGCCACACCGCGCCGTCGATGTAGAGCGGGCTCGCCACCTTCCAGATGGCAAAGAAGATGACGGCGGGAAAGATCGCCAGGATGAGCGCATAGGAACCATGGTAGCCGGGCAGCGAGTGCTGCTTGACGCCGGCCTGAGGCTCCAGCCGCGTCGCCCGCAGTCGCGCCACGAGATAAGCCGCGACGCCTATGGCGAGGATGACGGCAAGGACCCAGGAAACGCTCATGAAGTGTGTCCGGTTGGCTCTGTTCGCTGCACACCTGAAAGGGAGCGGGGCGCGGCAGGCGCGCACCGCGCCGGATCGTTACATGGTCTTGCCGGCCTCGAAGGCCGCGCGCTGCTCGTCGCGTTCCGCGTCGGGCGCCGACACCAGGCCGTATTCGGCCAGCGGGCTGTCGGGGCCGACCATCTCGTCGGCGAGGAAGAAGTTCACATACTCCTTCAGGCCGGGCACGACATCGAGGTGCGCCTTCTTCACGTAGAAGAACAGCGGCCGCGACACAGGATATTCGCCCTTCGCGATGGTCTCGACGGAGGGGGCCACGCCCTCGACGGTGGCGACCTTCAGCTTGTCGGCATTGTTCTCGTAGAAGGCGAGGCCGAACACGCCGACGCCGGTCTTGTTGGAGTCGATGCGGGCGAGCGTCTCGGTGTAGTCGCCGTCGATGTCCACGGCCTTGCCGTCCTTGCGCACCGCGATGCAGGCGGCAGCGGCGGCCTTGTCGTCGGCGCCGGCGGCCTTGATGGCGTCGAGCGCGCCGGAAGCCTTGCAGCCCTCGGTCATCAGCTTCTCTTCGAAGACTTCGCGGGTGCCGTGCTTCTCGCCGGGAATGTAGGCGGCGATATCCCAGTCGGGCAGCGCCGGGTTCACTTCGTTCCACTTGGCGACCTTGTTGTCGACCAGCTTGCCGTCGACGACGACCTGCGCGGCCAGCGCCTTGTAGATGTCCTGCGCGGTCAGGGCCCAGTCGGGACCGTTGATGTCGGTGGCGAAGACGATGCCGTCATAGCCGATGCGCACTTCCTGGATCTCGGTCACGCCGGCATCGGCGCAGGCCTTGACTTCCGATTCCTTGATCGGGCGCGAGGAATTGGCGATGTCGATGGTGTTTTCACCGACGCCCTTGCAGAATTCCTTGAGGCCGCCGGAGGAGCCGCCCGATTCCACGACCGGCGTCTTGAAGTCGGAGAAGGCTTCCGAGAAGTTCTCGGCAACGATCTTGGCGTAGGGAAGAACGGTCGACGAACCGGCGATCTGGATCTGGTCGCGCGCCGAGGCGAAGCCGGCCGTGGCGGCCAGCGCGAGCGCCGCAACCGACGCGGTGAGAACGTATCTTTTCATGTGGCCTGCTCCTGTTCGCAAGGTCTCTGGCAGCGCTTCCTTAGCGCCCGGTCTGGCCAATAGACCCCGTTTATTACAGTCGCATGACAGTTTGGTGTCAGTCCGATTAAGCTTTGCGAAGACCGCCGGCGCCGGCCTTTCGACCGGAGCGGCAGGCCCTGGGCTGAAGCATCGGAAGAGAAAGTGGAATCCGGTTTTTTGGCAAAACCATAACCGCCGCCGCGGCGCTTTGCCGCCGCCCTAGCCGCGTCCGGTTTCCTGCTGCGCCTGTCCGGCACCCGGCGCGCGGCCGAGCCAGCGTTCCAGCTTGGCCATCAGAGCCCGGGGACTGACCGGCTTCGGCAGATAGTCGTCCATGCCGCATTCGAGGCACCGCTCCCGGTCGCCCTTGAGCGCATGGGCGGTGACCCCGACGATCGGCACGTGCGGACCGTCGACGCCCCCGATCTGGCGGATGCGCCTGGTCGCCTCGTAGCCGTTCATCAGCGGCATGGAGACATCCATGAGGATCATGCGCGGCCGCAGGTTCTGGAACGCCCCGACCGCAAGCTGGCCGTTGGCGACGATCTCGAAACTGTAGCCGCTCTCGGACAGGATCTGCGTGAAGACGAGCTGGTTCACCTCGTTGTCCTCGGCCACCAGGATATCGAGGCCCCCGTCCCGCACCGGCCTTTCCTCCACAACGGGCGATGGCCGCACGGGCCCCGTACTCGCTGCATCGGGCGCCTCCTCGGACTCCTGCGCCTCCGCATGGGAGGCGCTGCCCCGATGGCGCTGGATCGCATCGACCATCGTCTCCAGCAGCGCCGACGAACGCACCGGCTTGGTCAGATGGGCATGGATGCCGAGATCGCGGCACTGGGGGTCGGACACCGAATGATCGACCGAAGTGAGCAACACGATCGGTGTGTCGGCAAGCGCCGGCGTGCCCCGTATGGCGCGCGCCACGTCGGGGCCGTTCATGCCGGGCATCTGGTAGTCGAGCACGACGCACTCCACACCGATGCCGCGCGCGGCCGCCGCTTCCAGGACCTTCAGGCCTTCCATGCCGTTGGCCGCAGCACAGGAATCGAACGCCCAGGCCTGCATCTGCTCCGACAGGATGGCGCGGTTGACCGCATTGTCGTCGACAATGAGGATGCGCGCGCCGGTCACGTCCACCGGCGGGGCGCGTCTGGTCCCGGCGCCGGCCTTGTCGAGCGTGATCTCGAACCAGAAGGTCGATCCTTTGCCCTCCACGCTTTCCACGCCGATCTCGCCGCCCATCAGGGCCACCAGCCGCGAGGAGATGGCAAGGCCGAGCCCGGTGCCCTCGTGCCGGCGCGTCGACGAGCCGTCGACCTGGCTGAACTTGTCGAAGACCAGCGCAAGCTTGTCGGCCGGAATGCCGATGCCCGTATCGGTCACCGCAAAATGCAGCCTCGTGCGGCCGTCCGCATCCTGTCCGGACACATCGACCAGCACATGGCCGCTGTCGGTGAACTTGACGGCGTTGCCGAGGAGATTGAGCAGCACCTGGCGGATGCGCCCCGCATCCCCGACGAACTGGTCCCCCAGGTCGGGCTCGACGCGGATCACCAGTTCCACGTCCTTTTCCCGCGCATGGGCCGTGACCAGGGCCATGGCGTCCTCGATCACCTCGTTCAACGGGAACGGCGCCGGGTCGAGCACCATCTGCCCGGCATCGATCTTCGAAAAATCGAGGATATCGTTGATGATGTTCAGGAGAGCATGGCCGGACTTGACGATGATGTCGGCGAAGGTCCGCTGCTTCTGGTCGAGGTCGGTCTTCGACAGGAGTTCGGCCATGCCGAGCACGCCGTTCATCGGCGTGCGGATCTCATGGCTCATATTGGCCAGGAATTCCGACTTGGCGCGGTCGGCCAGCTCGGCCCGGCGGCGCGCCTCCTCCAGTTCCGCTTCCCGCAGCTTCAGCTCGGTGATGTCGGTGGTCGAGCCGATCAGATAGAGCGACCCGTCGGAGGCGGTCATGGCGCTCTTGCGCGCGAACTGGTGGCGGACCGTCCCGTCGGCCGCAACCACCACCTCCTCGCTTTCCTGCGTCTGGCCGGTGCGCAGCACGGCCAGGTCGCTGTCGGTCATCTCCTGGCCGTCCACGCCGAACAGTTCCATGTCGGTCTTGCCGACCGCCTCTTCGGCGGCAATGCCGGTCAGTTCGATCCAGCCGCGATTGACGTAGAATTGCCTGAGGTCGGCATGCTTGGCGTAGATCGACACCGGCACGTTGTCGATCAGGCTGCGGAACAATTCGTTCTCGCGCATGCTTTCGCGCAGCGCCCTTTCGCGGTCCTTCAGCGCCGTGACGTCATAGTAGGAGATCAGCCGCCGCCCGCCCGAAAGCGCCACGACGGAATAGATTAGCGTGCAGCCGTCGGCGCGCCGGAATTCGCGCGGCGCCCCCTCGCCACCCCGGATTTCGGCCAGACGGCGCGCGACATAGTCCTCCCAGACATGCGCCTCTACGCCATAGACGCCGGTGTGGCGATCGGCTTCCATAAGGTCGCGGAACGGGCAGCCGGCCCCGATCGCGTCGGGCGACACGTTCCACAGCCTCCAGAACGCCCGGTTGACGAGCTCGACATTGAGCTTTTCGTCGACGATGACGATGGCCATGTCGAGCATGTCCACCGTCCGTTCGAGGTCGATGCGCAACTGGTGGCTGCGCGCCTCGGCACTGAGCGCATCGGCCTTGTGGCCTTCCAGTTCCGTCACATCGACGCAGGTGGCGATCAGCATGCCGGTATCGGTGCTGATCGACCGTTGCAGAATGATGCGGCCGCTTGAAAAGCGGATCAACAGCGGCTCGCCCGACGCGTTGCGCCGGGCGGCGAGCACCTTTTCGCGCCAGCTCCCCCGGTCGAGCCCGTCCGTGTCCCACAGCCCACGCTGCAGGCCGGCATCAAGGATTTCGCCATATGTGATGCCCGGCCGGATGACGTCGGCAAGCCCGCAATAAATCTGGAGCAGCGCATCGTTATGGAGCACGAGAACATCGTTCTCGTCATAAAGGCACAGCGCGTCGCTGATCGCGTTGAGCGCCGCCATGGCCTGCCGGGCCTCCCGCACCACGGCCGAGGGCGCCGGCAGCAGGTCGCGTGCCTGTGCGACGATGGCGGTGATGTTGCGCGCCCGGCCGCGATAACCGGCAAAGCTGCCGTCGGCATTGAACTGCGGGTCGCCGCTGGTCGAAATCCACCGGCAACGCGCCGAGCCGTCCTTCAGCTCGTAGACGAAATCGCGAAACGGCCGGCGCTCCTGCAGGTCGCTCAGATGCGCCATCGCCGTCCGGCTGCCGTGGCGCAGTTGCTCCATGAAGTCGAAGCGGAACCGGCCAATCACCGTGTCCGGCGCGATGCCGGTGGCGGCATGGTAGTTGTCCGAGAGCCAGGAAAAGCGCAGCTCGGCATCGGTTGCCCACTGCCAGCCTTCTTCGGAGCCTGCCTGCTCGATCGGCTCGTGCGCCTTGTCCATCTGATCCCCGCCGGGCACCCCGCATGCGCGCCATCGGATGCTGGTGACAAGGCTTAACCGTCTGCTAATCATATGGCAAGCAGGCCTGTCGCGACCCGGCTCCGCGGCAGGATAGGACCTGGATTGCCAACGACTGCCACCCACGTTATCGGAATCAGGCCATGTTCAAGCTCGCGCGCCTTTCGCCTGTCGTCGTTTCCGGGCTTCTCCTCACGGGTGCCGGCTGCGCGCGCACGGATGACGGCACGGTGGTGATTCCAAGGCAGATCGACGCCCGCCGCATCTGGGACAAGGGCTCCTCGGGCACGCAGACGCCACCGGTGCACAGCGGCTCCGACGTCTTCCCGGTCGTCGCGCCCCGCTATCAGCCGGCAGCGCCGGCAAGGCGGACCGCTCCGCCAAGCACCAATGCGGCACCCGTAACCGAACCTGCGGGAACGACGGTCTCCTGCGGCCCGGCCCAGGATACCGGCGGGCGCGTGCGGATGGTGTGCCAGTAGCCGAGCCCGAATCGGAAAGGCCGCCCGGCAGGGGCGGCCTTCCGCTTCCGATTGACGACGGCCTTGGTCCGGTGCGCACTGGTCTAGCGCGCCGCCACCTGCAGGATCCGGCACAGTTGGGCCAACTGGGCATCGTAGGCGCCCGGATTCCCGAGGATGTCGACGCATCTCTTGCGCAGCATCCGCACCTCGCCCGCCGACATCCCGGCCACCACGCCGGACACGCCGGGATTCACGCCCGGGGTTCCCGGAGTGCCCGGATTTCCTGGAGTTCCAGGTGTCCCGGGGGTTCCCGGCGTGCCCGGCCTGGTGCCCGGCCCGGTTCCCACACCGATACCGACACCGGCGGAGATACCGTTGCCGACACCGACGCCCACGCCGGCTCCGATACCGCCCTTGCCGCCGACATTGGCACCCAGTCCGGCATTGACGCCGCCCTTGCCGCCGATCGAGGCACCCAGTCCGGCCGAAACAGCGCTCTTGCCACCGACATTGGCGCCAAGCCCCGCATTCACCCCGTTCTTGCCGCCAACCGAAGTGCCGACACCCACGCCGAGCCCTTTGCTGGCGCCTACCCCGACACCGGCATTGACGCCTTTGGACCCGCCTACCGACACGCCCACGCCGAGGCCGCCGTTTCGCCCGTCAACGCTGACGCCCAACCCTCTGCCGCCGATATCCAGCGCCTGCGCGGGCAAGGCCAGCGCCCCGGCAAAAACGGATGCACAAGCCAGCTTCGCCAGCATTCCTGTCGATCTCGATATGGACATGAACTTCCTCCTTGCATCATGCCAGCATGGCTGCCGACAGCCCGGAAGCCTTTGCTGCAGGGAGGATTGTTCGCCTCATTTATCAACGAAGCGGTAATATTGATGAATCAATTTTAACGTTTGAGGTCGGCCCGCGGACAACTATGGAGCACGTGCCCGATGTCAGGATTTCCGCACGGAGGCATAGGCGACGACCATCAGCGCGCCGATGACCGAGATGTGCTCTATCACAAGAAGGAACTCGATCGTCTTGAACGGCTCTTCCATCGCCCAGAAGTTATGGGCAATCGGAATGGTCGCCACGGTGAAGACGGCAAGTGCCCCGGCGCCCAGCCAGGTCCACCGGTTGAAGATGATGAGCAGCGATCCGCCGATCTGGACGATGATGGTGGCGAGATTGAACAGCCAGCCGGGCTCGAGTCCGAAATGCACCATCTCGCCGGCGCCGGCGTTGAAATCGATCAGCTTGGAAAGGCCGCTCGACCAGAACATGAAGGTCAGCACGATGCGGGCGAGATAGCCGAACCAGCCGGCATTCAGGATTGCATTGATGATCTGCGGCATCGAAGTCCCCCGTTGCCCATCGAGGTCCGCATAAGATCATCGCGCCACGCAGCCGGCAAGTGCCCTTTCAGCGCAGGGTGAAGTCCCAGAAAAGGCAGGCGAGCGTCAGGGCGGCAAAGCCGGCGAAGGCGAGGCTGCGCAACAAAACGTTGCGGCGCAGCGCGTTCAGCGCCAGATGGCAGCCGACGATTGCCATCGAGAACAGGAAGCGCCAGTCCCACAGGACGCGCACTATGCTCGACTGGCCGAACGCCCAGCGCGCCAGCACGCAGCCGACGATCGCCGCGAACAGTGCGATCGCCGTCCACATCAGCGCGTCCGCGGCATTGACCAGCACCATGCTCGCCGCCTTCAGCGGCAGGATCATCATCAGCATGGCGCTGAAGAAATAGAGCGCCGCCAGCGGCACGAAGTTCTGGGGCGAGGCGATGCCTTCGAGCCGGCGCACGCCGACCATCCCGAACGGATAGCCATGGCGCGCGACGGCAAGGCTGAGCACCATCAGCAGGCCGCCCAGAACGGCGATCAGGACAAAGGAAGTGACGGCCTTGCTCATGACGTACCCGTGCAAACGAATCTGTGGCGGCTGGCAGCGTAGCAAACCTGCCTATGCCAAGGCACGCCTTGACGGGCGGAAACAGACAGCATTTGCGGGAAAAAAGATTGGTACGCCCAAGGGGAATCGAACCCCTGTTTGCGCCGTGAGAGGGCGCCGTCCTGACCGCTAGACGATGGGCGCAGCCGAGGTCCGCGATATAGGCTGCCGGATTGGAAAAAGCAACAGGGACAATCCCTTTTCCTCACAATGCTTCGGAAGAGGCCGGATGAGGCGCGGATAATTGCGGCAAGCGCCAGCCGGGCCGCCTATTTTCCGGAATCGCCGTTGCGGATCGCGGTCGATGAAAGCGTCGAGCGCGGGCCGTGGATGAAGGTCCATGCCGGCGCCTTCATGCGCGCCAGAAGCGGCGCGTCCGCCTCGTCGACCCGCGCATAGTCGAAGGTCTTGGCGACGATCGACGACAGGAAGGAGAGCGTCGCGCCGGGCCGGTCGATGACCGCGACGGGAAAGGTCAGCATGATCTCGCGCCAGCGCTCCCAGCGGTGGAAATCGCGCAGACTGTCGGCGCCCATGATCCAGACGAAATCGACGCCCGGGTTGCGGGCCCGCACCAGCGCCAGCGTATCGGCCGTGTAGCGCACGTGATGCGCCGCCTCGAAGGCGGTGACCTTGATGCGCGGGTCGGGCGTGATGGCTTGCGAGCGGCGGAGGCGTTCGGAAAGCGGCGCCAGTTCCCGCGTGCTCTTCAGCGGATTGCCGGGCGTCACCATCCACCAGAGCTGGTCGAGCGCCAGCCGGCGCAGCGCGATGTCGGCCACCAGCACATGGCCGGCATGCGGCGGATTGAAGGAACCGCCGAACAAGCCGATCTGCATGCCCTTCTCGACATGCGGCATGCGCAGATAGGCGGCCTGCACCGGCTGTTCGGGCATGGGTTCCCCGCCTCCTCCTGGTCGCCGGGCCTAAGGCCGTGCCGGAACGGTCAAGGCCGCACCTGCCCCGATCCGCGCACCCGGTATTTGAAGGAGGTGAGTTGCTCGACCCCTACAGGCCCGCGCGCATGCATCTTGCCGGTGGCGATGCCGATCTCGGCCCCCATGCCGAACTCGCCGCCGTCTGCGAACTGGGTCGAGGCATTGTGCAGGAGGATCGCCGAATCGATCTCGTTGAAGAATTTTTCGACCGCCGCCGCGTCCTCGGCCACGATGGCCTCGGTGTGGTGCGAGGAATAGGTCTCGATGTGCCCGATGGCGCCGGCAACACCGTCCACCAGCTTCGCCGAAATGATGGCGTCGAGATATTCCGTGCGCCAGTCCTGCTCCGTGGCCGGTTCGGCATCGGGGAATGCGGCCCGCACCTCGTCGTCGGCGCGGATCGTGCAACCGGCGTCGCGCAGGGCTTCCAGCACCGGGACCAGATGGGTGGATGCGACCGCCCGGTCGACCAGCAGCGTCTCGGCCGCACCGCAAATGCCGGTGCGGCGCATCTTGGCGTTCACCGCCAGCTTCACCGCCATGTCGAGATTGGCCGACCTGTCGACATAGAGGTGGCAGATGCCCTCCAGATGCGCGAACACCGGCACGCGCGCCTCGCTCTGCACGCGCTCGACCAGGCTGCGGCCGCCGCGCGGGATGATGACGTCGATACTGCCGCCGAGCCCCTTCAGCATTTCGCCGACGGCGGCGCGGTCGCTGACCGGCACGAGCTGGATGGCGTCCTGCGGCAGGCCGGCGGCCTTCAGGCCTTCGACCAGGCAGGCGTGAATAGCGCCGGACGAATTCAGCGAATCGGAGCCGCAGCGCAGGATCACCGCATTGCCCGCCTTGAGGCAGAGCGCGCCGGCATCGGCTGTCACGTTCGGCCGGCTTTCATAGATGACGCCGACGACGCCGAGCGGCGTGCGCACGCGCTCGATGTGGAGCCCGTTCGGACGGTCCCATTCGGCGATCACATCGCCCACCGGGTCGCGCAGCTCGGCAATCGCCCTGATGCCGTCGGCAATGGCGCGGATGCGCTGCGCGTTGAGCTTCAGCCGGTCGAGCATGGCCGATGACAGGCCGGCTTCCTCGCCATTGGCCATGTCGAGGGCGTTGGCATCGAGGATTTCCTGCTCGCGCCGGGTGATGGCCTCGGCCATGGCGACCAGCGCCGCATGCTTGCGCTCGGCCGTGGCGATGGCCAGCGGTCGGGCGGCGGCCCGCGCCTTACGGCCGAGCTCGGCCATCAGCGCCACGGTGTCCTGACGGGAACCTTCATTCATGTTCAGCATGTCCCGAACTCCGACCAGAGCTAGATTTCAAATCCGTTGCCGTTCACGACGAGGTCGTCGCGATGGATCATCGCCGAGCGCGCCTCGTAACCGAGCACGGCCTCGATTTCCGTCGTCTTCAGCCCCGCAATCCTTACGGCATCGGCCGCATCATAGGCAACCAGACCGCGTGCGATCTCGCGGCTGTCGGGCGCCAGGATCGCCACCGTGTCGCCGCGCGCGAAATTGCCGGACACCTGCCGCACGCCGGCCGGCAGCAGCGACTTGCCGGACAACAGCGCCTTCACCGCGCCGTCGTCCACCGTCAGCCGCCCGGCCGGCTCGAGCTGGCCGGCGATCCAGGTCTTGTAGCCCTTGACCGGATGCGCGCTCGGCCTGAACAGCGTGGCGCGCTCGCCGCGCTCGATCGCCATCAGCGGCGACTGGCGCGTGCCGGCGGTGATGATCATCGCCGTGCCCGCT
>Ga0180220_1002802_pt1 | contig 10722 bp, 10 predicted proteins | sample eDN5th37CBELigBY_FD_151335 | JGI IMG/M metagenome (GOLD analysis project Ga0180220, IMG submission 151335) | Enriched backyard soil microbial communities from Emeryville, California, USA - eDNA 5th pass 37_C BE-Lig BY (version 2) (version 2) | ecosystem: Environmental > Terrestrial > Soil >... | reverse complement strand
CCGCGCGGCGCAGCGCCCCCCTCACCCCACCATCACCCCCCGCTCCCCCACCACCCCGACGCCCCCACCCGTCCCCTCCCCCTCCGCCGCCAGGAGCCGTATCGCCTCGCGATAGCCGTGCAGCGTACCGACATCCACGTAGGCCGTCCCCCCTCGCACCCCGCGTGCCCTCCCACCCCGGCGCAGGTACTCACTCACCAGCGTCCCGAAGTACTCATCTCCTCGCCCCGGTTCGCACCACAGCTCGAATAGCTCGCGCAGCGTCCCCCCTCGGAGCTTGAAGGCGCCCCACACCCACTGCGACCTGGGCGCCGGGTCCTTCACCTGGATCTCCCGCACCCACCCGTCGTCGTCGAGGGTGACCGCGTCGAAGAGCTCGGGGCGCGCCACGGGGAAGAGGAGGAAGGAAAGGTCGGCGTCGTCCAACGTCTGCAACGCCCCGGCCGGGAACCAGATCGTGTCCGGCAGCCCCACCAGGACCGATTCGCTGGGGTGGACGAGGGGGAGCGCCCGGAAGATCGCGTCGCACAACCCGACCGGCCGAGGCTGGACGGCGTAGTAGAAGGTCGTATCCCCCACGCCGGCGCCGAAGTATTCCATGATGTCGGACTTCCCCGGCGCGATCACGAAGCAGATCTTCTCGACACCGCCGAGGATCATTCGCTCGATCAGGTACTCCCCGACCGCGCGCGGCCGCTCGACCCCGGCGTCGATCCGGCTCCCTACAGGGAGCAGCTCCTTCGAGAACGCCAGCGGCTGAATCCTGCTCCCCGCCCCGGCTGCCGGGATGATCCCCCACATGCTATCACCTCTGGGCCCCTTCCAACGCCCTCTCCAGTTCGACGGCGCGGCATGCGGCGGTGTGCTCCGCCAGCGCCCGCTCCCGCGCGGCGGCGCCGATCCGCGTGAGCTCCTCGCGCGGGAGCATCAGCGCGGCGACGACGTCGTCCGCCGACCTCGCGATCAGAATCTCCCGCCCCGGCTCGAACACCTCCTCGATCCCGGGCCAGGGATCGCTCACGACCGGGACGCCACACGCCGCCGCCTCGAAGAGGCGACCGGACGGACAGTAGCCCATCCGCGCCATCGGACGGCGGGTAACGTTCAACACCAGCGGCGCGGAGCAGTAGAACGCGGGGTGCTCGGGTGGGGGGACGTGGTGCTTGTAATGGATGTTCGCACTCCAGGCGAAGTCCGGCGGGTACTGCGAGCCGCCGATCATGAAGCGCCGGTCTGGAAGACGACGCGCGGGCTCCAGGAACAGCTCCGCCAGCATCTCCTGCCGGTCGGCCGCGTACGTCCCCAGATACGATAGGTCCGCCCGGTACTTCTCCTGCGGCGGGACCGGCCGGTGCACCAACGGGTCGACGCTCCCGTACAGCGGGACCACCCGTCTCGCCCCTAGCATCTCCTGCAATGCAGTCAGCGCGGGGCCGCCGGTGTAGCTCAACACCAGGTCGAAGTCCCGCAGCCCCCGCTCCCCGATGTACGGTACTGGCTCCCCCGCCGCGAGCCGGTCCAGCGTGACCGGCGTGTCCATGTCGTAGAAGACACGCACCGGGACCGCGGAGCCGAGTACCAGCTCGGCCGCCGCTATCCCATCCGGGCAGTACGACGTCACCATCCCCACATCCGCCCCCGCCAGCTCCCGCGCCGCCTGGCCACGCACCGCGTCCCATTCCGGATAGAGGACGAGGCGCCCCCCGTCGATCTTCCAGCGATCCCGGTGGGAAGCGTAGTACGGGACGTCGCGCTCGAAGAAGACGACGTCGTGGCCGCGCTCACCCAACGCCCGGATCAACCCGCGCCAGAGGGTGGCGTGGCCGTTGCCCCACGACGAGCTGACTGTCAGCCCGAAGATCACCAGCTTCATCCCCGCTCCCCGGTCTCGAACCTCAGGACAGCGCCGGCTCCCCTACCTGTACCTCCCGCACGTAACTCTCTAGCTCCGCCGCACGGTGCGCCGAGGTGTGCGCGGCCAATACCCGCGCCCGCGCCCGGCGGCCGATCTCGACCCGCTCCTCCTCCGGCAGCTCCCACAGGTAGTTCGCCACCTCCGCCGCCGACCTCGCCACCAGGATCTCGCTCCCCGGCTCGAAGAAGCACTCCAGCCCCTCCCAGGGATCGGTGATGATCGGCGTCCCGCACGCCGCCGCCTCGAAGAGCCGCACGCTCGGCGAATACCCCGCCTCCACCATGCGCGCTCTCGTCAGATTCAACGTGAAGTGCTGGCTGTTGTAGAAGACACGATGCTCAGCGGGCGAGAGGTGGACGATCCGCTCCACGTTCCCGGGCCAGACGATCGTCTCCGGGTACTGGGGGCCGACCACCACGAAACGGGCATCCGGCCGCTCCCGCGCGACACCGAAGAGGAGCGACTCCAGCGCTGGTTGCCGGTCGTCGCTGTAGGTCCCCATATACCCCAGCTCCCACTTCGGCTCGACCGCCTCCGGGTAGTAGACCTCAGGGTCCACCGCGCAGTAGAGGGGACGCGCCGCCGCGGCGCCGTAGCGCCGCTCCAGCACCTCCAGGATCGGACCGCCCGTGAACGAGAGGTAGAGCCGGTACCTCGGGATCAACTCCGGGGAGAGGTAATCCGCGCCGCCGCGCTCCAGGTACGAGAGCGTGACCGGCGTATCTATGTCGTAGAACGCCGTCACCCCCTCGGCGATCTCGGTCACCCACGCGCCGAGCGCCGCCCCCTCGGGGACGTACGACCCGACGATCACCAAGTCCGCCCCCCTGACATCGTCCTCGTACCGCTCCCGTAACTCCCGCAGACTACTGTACAACCCCACCCGGCACCCCGGCGGGTTGGGCTGATCCCGGTTCTCCGCGTACCAGGGGAGGTCGCGCTCCAGGAAGAGGACGTCGTGGCCCCGCGCGCTCAGTCCCCGCACCAGACTCCGATACGTCGTCGCGTGGCCGTTCCCCCACGACGACGTCACGGAGAGCCCCAGTATCACCACCCGCAGCGTCGCACGGCTCATCGAGCTCCTCCCCTACTCGCATGGTCTACCGCCCCCGCCGGGGCAAGCGCCCCCCGCACCGCGAGCGCCGACTCCACCACCTCCGCCCGCCGCGCGTAGGTGTGCTCCGCCAGGACCCGCGCCAGCGCCGCCCGCCCGATCGACCGCGCCCGCTCCCCGCTCAACCCCTCCAGCAGCGCCGTCACCTCCTCCCCCGACCCCGCCACCAACACCTCGCGCCCCGGCTCGAGGAACTCCTCGATCCCCTCCCATCTGTCCGTGATGATGCACGCCCCCGCACCGGCCGCCTCGAAGATCCGCGTCGGCGGCGAGTACCCGGTCCGCGCCATGCTCGCTCGGTTGATGTTCAGGACCGCGCGCGGCGTGCAGTTGAAGGCGTTGTGATCGCGCGTGTAGACGTGCCCCAGATACCGCACGTTCGGCGGCATCGCCCGGTCGCCCCAACCGTTCCCACCCAACAAGAACCGCCGCGCCGGGAGCAGCCCCGCCGCCTTCAGGAAGAACTCCTCTACCCGCGCCTCCCGGTCCGGGAGCCGGTTCCCCAGGAACCCCAGGTCCCCCTCGAAGCGCGGGTCCGCCACGACCGGATGATGCGTCTCCGGGTCCAGCGCATTGTAGACCGGGACGCACCCCCGCGCCCCCAACGCCTCGTACTCCCGCACCACCGGCGGGCCGCCGCCGTAGGTGAAGACCAGGTCATAGCGCGGTATGAGCGCCCGGAACGCGTCGTCTGGATCGTTACGCACCCGCTCCAGCGTGGCCGGCGCATCCACGTCCCAGAAGACCACCAGCGTCTCCGGCCGCCGCAGCGCGAGCACCTCGCGCTCCAGGAGCTCGTCGAAGACCCCCACCCCACTCGCCTTCACCACCAGGTCCGCACGCCGCGCCTCCTCCATGACCCGGTACACCCCCTCCTCCCCCACCCCGGGGTAGACCACCACCCGCGCCCAGTCCGGGTCCGGGATGTCGCGATGCGCCTGCCGGTCGTACGCGTCGGGCTCGTAGAAGGTGATCCGATGACCCCGGCTGGCCAGCGCGCGCAGGATCCCGCGGTAGTACGTCGCCGCGCCGTTCCAGTACGCCGAGACCAGACTCGACCCGAAGAACGCTATCTCCAACCCCGCCTTCATGACGCCAGCACCCCCTCCTTCTCCGCCGAATCGAGCTCCGCCACGATCGTCAGCAGCTCCTGCACCCGGTGCGCGCAGGTATGACGACGTCGTATCGTCTCCAACCCGTGCGCGGCCAGCTCCCGGGCCAACCTATCGTCCTCCAACACCTCCCCGAGCAAACGCTTCATCTCCGCCCCATCCCGCGCGACCAGGAAGTCCCGGCCCGGGGTGAAGAGCCCTTCCCGATCCTCCCACGGCGCCGTGATCAGCGGGATCCCGCACGCCAGCGCCTCGAAGACCCTGATCGTCGGGATCCCGGGGAGCCGCTCGACGTACGGCCGGCGCGGGATGTGGACCGTGCAGCGATAACGCGCGAAGACCGACGGCACCTCGTAGTTCGGGAGCCACCCACCGTACTCCAGCCCCGCCCCCTCGAGCGCCCGCCGCCCCTCCTCCGGGTACCTCACCCCGTAGACCCGCCCCCGCAACCCCAACTCCGCGACCGGCTCGAAGAGGAACTCCCGCAGCTCCGCCGTCCGCTCCTCGTCCCCCCAGTTCCCCACCCAAACCAAGTCGCCCTCCCGCGATATCCCCTCGACCGGCCGGAAGAGCCGCGTGTCCGCCGCCTCGTGCCACGTCCAGGCGTGCGCCGCCCACCCCCGTTCCAGGTAGATGTCACGCAGCACCGCCCCGAAGGCCAGGACCCCGTCGTAATTGCGGAGGTCGTATCGAGCCATCGCCTCCGGAGCCGTCACCGCGCGATGATGCGTGTCGTGGAAGAAGAGCCGGTACCCCCGCACCCGCGCGCGATGCTCGCCGATCCGGCGGACCAGCTCCGGATCGTTCCACTCGTGCACCAACACCACCCCCGCCCCGTCCAGCTCTCGGTCCAGGTCCAGCTCATCGAGGGTGTAGCGCCTGACATCCAGGTGCGGGAAGGTCTCGTGGAAACGACGGATCGGCTCCTCCCCCCGGTCCGCGCGGAGCTGCGCCACGCTCCACGCATCCCGCGGCTCGTAGATCCGCACCTTGTGACCGAGCTCCTGTAGCTCCCGCGCCACCCCGCGCAGCATGTGCGCGTTCCCGTGGTTCCAGTCCGAGATCGCCGAGTGATAGAACATCACGACACGCATCCCGCCCCCACCCTCCCTTCGTCACTCCCCCTGACCGCCCGACGGCTCAGCAACTCCTCGTAGACCTCGAGGTACCGCACCGCCATCCTTTCCGCGGTATACGACGTCGCCCGCGCCCGCGCCCGTGCCCCCCACCGCGCCCGCTCCTCATTATCCCCCAGCAATCCGACGAGCGTCCGCCGCAATGCCTCCACATCGCCCGGCGGGACGAAGAGCGCCGCGTCCCCCCAGACCTCACGCAGCGACGGGATCTCCCCCAACACCAGCGCACAACCTGAGAGACCCGCCTCGAGCGCCGACAACCCGAACGGCTCGTAGCGCGCGGGCAGCGCGTAGATCGCCGCGCGGGCGAACCACCCGCGCAGCTCGGCGCCCGAGAGGCGCCCGAGGTAGTTGACCCGGCCGGCGAGCGACGTGGCGCGCTCCCCCCCCGGCTCCCCCACCTCCCCCGCCAGGTAGACCGGCCCCGGCAGCTCCGGCGCGACCGCCGCCAGCGCCGCCAAGTTCTTCGCCTCGTCCCAGATCCGCCCCGCCCCCAGGACGAAAGTCTCCTTCTCCGCCGACCAGAACCGCGACGTGTCGACCCCGTTCGGTATCACCCGCGCCCCCGGGATCGGCCCGTACTCCCGGTGTAGCGCCGCGAGGAGCGCCGCCGTCGGCGCGACCACCAGATCGGCCGCAGATAGCCCACGACGCACCACTTGGCGGTACCGCTCCCACGACGCCGGCGCCCCCTCCCCCTTCACCGCCCGCCACCAGGTCAGCACGCACGAATGCGCCACCACCACGACCGGTACCCCCCACGGGAGCGAGGCGTGGCCGTAGCCATTCAGGTGCACCAGGTCGGGCGACTCCCGCGCCGCCAGCTCCAACAGCCACTCCCCGGCGCGCTCCTGGTCCTCCCACGGATCGGCCATCCACTCCAGACGGTAGGTGCTCTCGTGACAGACGACGTTCTCCAGCCGCAACACCTCCTCGCGCTGCGCCGCGGAGAGGGGCGCGCCCAGCGTCGCCAGCACGAACTCCACCCCATGCGGCGCCAACGCCCCCGCCAGCTCGAGCGCGTAGGTCCAGACACCTCCCACCGTGTCGGCGGTCAGCAGTACCTTCATCGCCCGTAGATCCGGTCGAGCACCCGCGCGACCTCGACCACCCCTTCGACCTCCGGGTCGTACCTCCCCCCGGCCGCCAACCCCTCCACCCACGCGACCGCCGCCCGCCCACCCCACGCATCCGGGGGACCGACCAGGAGCCGACGCGCCGTGCCCTGGAAGACCTCGGCGGTGAAGTCGTAGAACGAGCCCCCCACGTTCCGGAACGACGCACCCCCACGGGTGCCGTAGAAGCTCGCCTCGATCACCGCGTCGCACCCCGCCGGGAGCCGCCACGAACACGCCACCCGGACCACCGCCCCACTCTCCAGCTCCAGCTGCGCGACGGCATAGTCCTCCGCCACCCCGACGCCCGACCCGCCCGCGTCGCCTTCCAGCGCCCGCCCCCCGGCGTACAACCTGCTCTCCACACCGACGACCCGCGCCTCCGGGAGGATCCAGAGCGCCAGATCGACGAGGTGGATCCCCAGGTCCATCACGCAACCACCGCCGGACAGGCGAGGATCGTAGAACCACGGCTTGTCGGGGCCGTAGGCGTTGTGGAAGACTAGGTCGACCGCGTAGACCTCCCCCAGTTCGCCACCCCTGACCAGCTCCCGGATCGCACGCAGCCCGGCGGTGTGACGGTACGAGAGGTCGACCCCGAGGAGCCGGTCCGCCCGCCGCGCCGCCGCCACCACCGCCTCCACCTCCGCCGCCGTCCGACCGAGCGGCTTCTGGCAGAAGACCGCCGCCCCACCCTCCAGCGCCGCGATCGCCTGCTCGGCGTGCAGCGCGCTCGGCGTCGCGATCACCACACCATCCAACCCCGCCGCCAGGAGCTCATCCAACCCCACCGCCCGCACCGCGCTCGGGACCACCCCGAGCGCCGCCGCCACCGCATCACCCGCCGGATCCGCGACCGCGACCACCTCCGCCAACCCACTCGCCGCGATCGCCTCCAGCCGATGCCGACCGATCCACCCCACCCCCAGGAACCCCAACCGCGGCCGCATCCTCGCCCCGGCGGGCTCATCACGCCGCCCCCCCTCCCATGTCCCGGGCACGACCGTCGCAACGCTCTCCCTCACCCCGACCTCCTCGGTCCTGGCCAAACCAGCCTCTGCCACAGCGCCAACGCCCTCCACTGTCTCGGCATGATCACCCGAAGCCCCCCCGTCGACCACCACCACTCGACGCACTCACACCAACACCACCGCCTTCAGGAACCCCTCCGGCCGCTCCGCGACCGCGGTCAGCGCATCCCCCAACTCATCCAGCGAGTAGCCGTGCGTGAAGAGCGGCCACGGCTCCAGCTCCCCCTCGGCGATCGCCGCCACCGCGTCTCGTATCCCCGCCACGTAGACCGCCGGGTCGCGCTCGTGGGCGTTGATCACATCCAGCCCCCGCCAGTTCCAGAGCTGCATGTTGATCCGCCGCTCACCATCCTGGTGATAGCCCGCGATCACCAACCGCCCCCGCTCCCTCGTCAACTCACCCGCGAGCTCCAACGGCCCCTGCAACCCGACCGCCTCGATCACGCAGTCGCACCCGACCCCGTCGGTCAGCTCTCGCACCCGCTCGACCACCCGCCACTTCTCGTCCAGCGCGATCGTCTCCGCCGCCCCCTGCGCCCGCGCCACCTCGAGCGCGAAACGACGACGCGATATCGCCACCACCCGCGCCCCCGCCCGCGTCGCGAGCCGCGTCAGCACCGCGCCCAGGAACCCGATCCCGACGATCGCAACCGTATCCCCGGCCCCGATCGCGCTCCGGCGAAAGACGTTGAATGCGCACCCCAGCGCCTCGCCCGGGAACGGCCGGTCGGCCAGTTGGTCCGGAAGCCGCACCAGCGACGTGACCGGCGCCAGATCGTACTCCGCGTAGGCGTGCCCCGAGAGGAAGGCGACCCGGTCCCCCTCCTTCACAGCAGTCACCCCAGCCCCCACCGCATCCACCCACCCCCACCCCTCGTGCCCCGGCGCACCGGCGGGCAACGGATACTGGAACCAGCTCCGCCCCTCCCAAACGGGGAGATTCGACGCACAGACGCCGCACCCCTCCACCCGGATCCGGACCTCACCCGGCCCCAGCTCCGGCACCGCGACCCCATCCACCCGCACACCTCGCCCCCCGACGAGCACCGCGGCCCGCATCTCCGGCCGCACCACCATCAGTGCCTCACCCCCACCACCGCCGGGCTCGCGCCCGGGACCACTCGTGCCGTCATCAACCACTCGTACAACCGCTGCAACCCCTCCCCGATCCCCACGCGCGGCGCCCACCCCGTCAACTCCTCGAAACGACGCGTGTCCGAGACGTAGTAGCGCTGATCCCCCAGCCGCCAGTTCCGGAACTCGAGCCGGGGCGCCGCGCCATGCAACTCCTCGATCGACTCGATCAATTCGAGCAGGCTCACCGTGTGCTTGGCGCCGCCGCCGATGTTGAAGGCGCGACCCGACAGGGTCTCCGCGTGCTCGACGGCCAGGAGGAAGGCGTCGACCAGGTCGTCGATATAGAGCGCGTCCCGCACCTGCATCCCGTCGCCGTACAGGGTGATCGGCTCGCCCCGCAGCGCGCGGATCAGGAAGTGCGCCACCCACCCCTGGTCCTCGGTACCGAACTGGTGCGGCCCATAGATACAGCTCATCCGGAAGACGATCGCGGTCAGGCCGTACGTTCGGGCATAGTCCAGCACGTACTGCTCCGCCGCCCCCTTCGAGCACCCGTACGGGCTGTGCAGCTCGAGCGGCCAGTCCTCCGAGATCCCCAGCTCACGGATCACCCGGTCCTCCGGCGTATAGCGCCGTCCCGCCCGCTCCAGCCGTAACCCACGCAGCCCGCCATAAACCTTGTTCGTAGAAGTGTAGACGACGGGGATTCCGCCGCCTCGCGCCCGTACCGCCTCCAACACGTTCAACGTGCCGCGCGCGTTCACCTCGAAGTCACGCACCGGGTCCACCACGCTCGTCGTCACCGCGACCTGCGCCGCGAAGTGGAAGACCGCGCTCGACCGCGCGACCGCCGCGCGTAGCGTCGCCTCGTCCCGGATATCCGCCACCACCACCTCCACCAACGCCCCATGGCGCGTCACCAGCCAGGCTACGTTGTTCGCCACCCCCGGGCGGGAGAGGTTGTCGTATAGCAGCACCCGCCGCCCCGACCGCGCCAGCCGGTCCGCCAGATTCGTCCCGATGAACCCCGCGCCACCCGTAATCAGCACCGGCGCCCCCGCGCCGGGCGACGCGCCATCCTCCTCCACCACGCGCGGCGCCCCAACCCCATCGGGCCGACCATTCCCGACGACACCCGGACCGGTACCCGCACCCTGCGTCGCTCGCCCCCCTGCTCCGCCGACGCCGCTCCCGGATCCCTGACTTTCGCTCATACTGTCAGCCCCCGCGCCGCCAATTCTGCGCTCGCCTCGCCTACCCGATCCAGCGCTGCCTGACCCTCCAACCAACTCGCCAGCTCGACCAGCCCCTCCTCGAGCGTGACCTGCGGCGAGTAGCCGAGGACCTCGCGAGCCAGCGTTATGTCCGCGAAACAGTTCCGGATATCGCCGACCCGGTGTACCCCCGGCACCTCCGGGCGCAGATACTCCTTCCCCAACACCCGCGCCATCCGCTCCGCCACCTCCAGGATCGTCCGGCTCGTCCCGCTCCCGATGTTGAAGACCCGGCCCGCCGCCTCCGGGACCTCCAACGCCAACAGACACGCCCGCGCGACATCTCGGACACTCACGAAATCCCGCCGCTGGCCACCATCCTCGAAGATCAACGGACCCCGGTCGTTCAACAGACGAGCGGCAAAGATCGCCAAAACCCCCGTGTAGGGGTTCGACAACGCCTGCCGCTCGCCATATACGTTGAAGAAGCGCAACGCGACCGTCGGGATCCCGTAGGCACGGCCGAGGAGGAGTGAGATCCGCTCCTGATGGTACTTCGACAATGCATAAACGGACGCCAACGACGGCGGCTTGGTCTCAGGAGTCGGCACCGGCTCCAACGCCTCGCCTCCGGCACCCCGCACCTCCCAATCCCCCGCCTCCAGCTGCGCCCTGCTCCGCTCGACCCCAGCATGCAGCACGCCCATCGCATCCCGGTACAACCCCTCGCCGTATATGCTCATGCTCGAGGCGACCACCAGCCGGCCGACCGGCCGCTCGATCAACGCCTCGAGCAGGACCGCCGTGCCCAGATCGTTGACCGCGGTGTACTCCGCCACCTCGTACATGCTCTGGCCCACCCCCACCCGCGCAGCCAGGTGGAAAACGGCGTCGACCCCGCGCAGCGCCCCCCGCACCGCCGCCGGGTCCCGCACGTCGCCGACCACCAGCTCGACCTCCGGATCGAGATATGACGGCCGGCCCCCAGCCCCCCGTGCACCTGCGGCG
>Ga0180220_1002801_pt1 | contig 10724 bp, 6 predicted proteins | sample eDN5th37CBELigBY_FD_151335 | JGI IMG/M metagenome (GOLD analysis project Ga0180220, IMG submission 151335) | Enriched backyard soil microbial communities from Emeryville, California, USA - eDNA 5th pass 37_C BE-Lig BY (version 2) (version 2) | ecosystem: Environmental > Terrestrial > Soil >... | reverse complement strand
TGCAATGAGGTTGGAGAGAACGACGAGGCAGGCGAACACGAACGTGACGGCCATGATCACGGGCGTATCGTTGGCGAGCATGGCCGAGATCAGCAGGGATCCGATGCCGGGGATGCGGAAGATCTGCTCGGTCACGATGGCGCCCCCGAAGACAGCCGGCATCTGCAGGGCGAGCAGGGTGACGACGGGAATCAGGGCATTGCGAACTACGTGCTTCACGATCACGACGCGCTCGCTGAGGCCCTTCGAGCGGGCCGTGGTCACATAGTCGAGGCGAATGACGTCGAGCACCGCGGACCGCACATAGCGGACGAGCGAGGCACCCTGAAAGAGCCCCAGCACGGTCACCGGCATGATCGACTGCTTGATGTGCTCCCAGTAGAACTGCCAGCCGGTGGCGGGGATGTCCGCGCGATAGACGAATGGCAGCCAGCCGAGCCAGATCGAGAACACCAGGATCAGCAGCACGCCGGTGAAGAACGTCGGCAGGGAGAAGCCGACGAACGCCAGTGTGTTGGCGATCTGGTCGAAGATCGAGTAGGGCCGCGTTGCGGCATAGACGCCGATCGGCAAGGCGATGAGGATGGCGAGGATCTGGGACGAGCCGATCACGATCAGCGTCGTCGGCAGGCGCTGGAGGATGAGTTGGTCGACATTGACGCGGCTCACGAACGAGAAGCCCCAGTCACCCTGCACCATGGCTGAGAGCCAGCGGAGGTAGCGGATGTAGACCGGATCGTCGAGGCCGAACTTCTGGCGAAGCATGGCCGCGACTTCCGCCGGGACGTTCGGGTTCGTCGCCAGCTCCTCGAACGGGTCGCCCGGGGCAAGGGCCAGCACCGTGAACAGCACGACGCTGATCCCCAAAAGGCTCGGGATGGCGATGAGGAGGCGTCGGAGCAGATAGTTACCCAAGAGCCCCCTCCGTTGTCGCTCGTGTCCTCAACGTGCCTCGCCGATCATGCGTCACGGTACCAGTCGGCGACGGCCCAGAGGTCGTTGTCCCAGCCGCTGAGCCGGGCGCTGAGCTTCGTGCCCGAGGCGCTGACGCGGGGCCGGGCGACGACAGGGATGACCACCCGGTTGGCTATGACGAGATCGTTGCACTTGATGAACAGGGCGGCCCGCTTGACCGGGTCGAGCTCCTTCTGGGCCGCCTTGTAGGTCTCGTCGTACTCGGCGTTCTGCCAGCGTGTGATGTTGCGGCCCTGCCACTTGTTGGCCTTCGAGGCGGCTTCCCACGAGCAGTACTGATTGAGAAACAGCTCCGGATCCGGCTGGGGCATCGTCGTCGTGTACATCTGCATGTCGGTGTAGAAATGCGGATACGTGTCCGGATTGGCTACGTCCGACGAGAAGAAGACCGAGGCGGTGATGGACTTCAGCTCCATCTCGATGCCAGCCTTCTGGCAGGCCTGCTTGATGATCGCCTGCGTCTTCTGGCGGGGCTGGTTGATCGACGTCTGGAAGACGACCTTCAGGCGCTTGCCGTCCTTGGTGCGGATGCCATCGCCACCCTTCTTCCAGCCTGCCTCCTCGAGGATCTTGATGGCCTTCTCGATGTTAAACTCGTACTTCGTGTTCGGCGACCGGTACTTCGGCGGATTGTTGACGAAGTTCGCCGTCGCGATGCCCGTACGACCGTAGATGTGCTTCTGCACGGAATCGCGGTCGACCAGCACGTTTAGGGCCTCGCGCACGGGCTGCTCGGTCAGGAACGGGTGCTTCGTCTTCAGGCTCGAACGCTCGCCGTCGACCTCGGTCCACGGATCCGTGTTATTGAGCTGGATGAACTCGATATTGCCGCCCTGGGTGATCTCGATCTTACCCTTGCCGCTCTCCTCCAGCTTCTTGAGGACGGAGTCCTCGACCTGCAGGTTCCAGGCATAATCGAACTCGCCGGTCTGCAGCACGGCGCGAGCCGCCGAGACCGCATCGCCGCCGCCCTTGAGCTCGATCGTATCGAAGTAGGGCCGGTTCTCGAGATGGTACTTCTCGTTGCGCTTGCCCAGGACGATGTCGCCCGGCTTGAAGTCGACGAACGTGTAGGGACCAGTGCCGACCGGCTTCAGATTGGTCGGAGCCTCGCGGGACTTGGCGCCCTTGTAGGGCTCGAAGAGATGCTTCGGGATGAGGGCGCCGCGGATGCCGACGAAGGCGTCGGCCCAGAATGGCGTCGGCTTGGAAAAGATGACCTTGACCGCATAGTCGTCGACCTTCTCGACCTTCACGTCCTTGTAGGTGCCGATGGTCACGGCTGCCGAGGCGGGGTCGCGTCCGTACTCCCAGTTGAAGACGCAGTCATCGGCCGTAAACGGCTTGCCATCGTGCCACGTGACACCCTTTTTGAGCTTCCAGGTGACCGAGAGGCCGTCGGCTGCGAGGCCGCCGTTGTCGCGGCTCGGGATCTCGGCGGCCAGCACGGGAACCAGATTGCCGTCCGGATCCCAGGCTGCGAGCGGCTCGTAAAAGATCCGGCTGGCATCCTGGTCCTTAGTGCCGACGGCGAAATGGGGATTGAGCAACGTGGGCCCCTGCCACCACAGAACCCTGAGCGCACCCCCGCCACCGGCCTTGGTGGGCTTGTAGCTGTATTTGGTCTCGGCCATGGCGACGCCGCCGAAGGCCAGCAACTGGTTCGCCAGAGGCGCCGCTAGGCCCACGGCTGCCATGCGCCGGAGGAAGCCGCGGCGGGAAAGCCGTCCTTCCTTCACGTCATCGACCAGCTTGCGCAGCTTCCTGTCGTCCATCGAAAACCTCCCAGGCCCGTTTCGGGCTCATACATACAACCGGCGGCAACCGACAAGAAGCCGTCGTGCGCGAACCGCAACCGAGGGTGCGCTCCCCGCGCCTTGCCCCGGAGCATGCGTCCTTCCGGATCAAATCAGGCGATCGGGTGCCGGTCAATGTCGCGATTGGGCGAAAACTCCATCGCGAAGCCCATATATCGAGCTTGCGCATGTGCCGTTTCGCCGTACGGCGAGCCCGCGATTCCACCGGGAACGCCCGCAGACGGAAAATGAATGCGTAATATTATCCATAAGATGTCAGCCCCGCGGCGACGCCTGTTGCCGACTTGCAGCAGGTCTCCAGAGAGTGTGATCTGCAATCCCTCTACGCTTGCCAAATTAGCCTCGCCCCGTAGACATTGGAGGCGGAATCAAGCTTCCGTCTGCATGACAGCAATGCCTATTCGATGATCTGGGGGCGAATTGATGCGACATTTTTCTGGATGTGAAGGGCGGCGTATGTCGCGCGGTGGGGTCGCCCGTCTGGCCAAGGCCACGCGATATGCTGCCGGAAGCGCGCTTGCGATTGTCATGGGAAGCACTGGGGCATGGGCGCAGTGCACGACCAGTTCGCCCGTCAGTGCCATTATTCCCTTTGGTCAGGGCGCGGCGATCAATTCGATCATCACCAGCTTGGGTACTGTCAACACCGCGTCGCTGGCGCAAAGCACCGCGTTTGTCGGCACGCCGGGGAATGCTCCAGCCGAAAGCCAGGGTGGCGGGCGCTGGTCGAGGGTGATTGGTGGAACGGTGGAGACGAACAGTACATCCACCCTTACGAGCACGGTCTCGAACTGGACCATATCTGGCGCGGGCACCGACAACTGCCGGACCACCACCAAGCAGGACTATGTCGGAACGCAGGCGGGCATGGATATCTCCCGTCTCAATTTCGCCAATGGCGGCAACTTTCATTTTGGCGCCACGGCGGGCTATTTCGACATCACGTCGAAAGATCGGACGCCTGGACAGGGGACGTTCAGCTCCGACACTCAAGTTCCGTTCGTTGGGCTTTATGCGCAGCTCAACTCGGGCAACTTCTCAATGGATGCCCAACTGCGCGGTGACTACTACCATAGTGAGTTGACCGACTGGACGCAGGGGCTTCTTGGGCAATCGTTGGATGCGAAGGGAGCTGCGTTCCTTTGGAATGCGAGCTATCAGTTTGATGTCGGGAAGAACTGGTTTGTCCGGCCTTCTGTTGGCGGCGTCTGGTCGCGGACGGAAGTTGACGCGATCAATGTTGCGGGCCTGATGGCCACGTTCCCCACGCAGCTCACGCTTCCCGGCACCGCGACAGTCGCGCCGATCACTACGGTGCTTGGCCGGGCCAGCGTGACGGTAGGTGGGACGTATGTCTCAGGCAAGCTCGCCTTGCAGCCTTTTGCCACAGCCAGCGTCTTCCACGAGTTCGCTGGAAATGTAACAACTCACTCGGAGATTCCGCCAGGCCTTTTCGACATGGTCTCGTTGGAGTCGACGTCCACGATCAGCCGCGTGGGAACGTATGCTCACTTTGGTGTTGGTGTGGCTGGCACAATCGTCGACGCTGGCTGGCTCGGCTATGTGAAGCTCGACGTCCTTACGGGTGACAATATCGAGGGTGCGAGCGTCAATGCCGGCCTCCGGTATCAGTTTAATCCGACGGCATCTGCGAGTCTGAAGGACGGCGGATATGCCTCGCCGACGGGCTACAGTTGGACCGGCTTGTATGCTGGTATGCTGACGGGCGGTGTTTTGGGACGCGGCGATTGGACGGATGCCCAAGGGCCGACAGAGCCTCGCTTCACGGGATTTCTTGCAGGTGGTACGATTGGATATAACCACCAGTTTGGACACATGGTGTTTGGTATTGAGGCAGATGCCGGCATCGCCAATGCCAAGGGCGGCCGAGAGTGCCCAGGGACACCAAGTTCTGGTGATGTTTACCTCACTGCATGCGAAGTCGATCAGAACTCCTTGTCGACTGTGACAGCTCGGCTCGGTTTCGCTCACCAACGTGCGTTGTTCTTTGTAAAGGGCGGCTTGGCGATTGGGGAAGTCGAGGCTCGGGTGGAAGACAATACTAACGGCAATATCGTCTTCGGTGTGCCGGGCGTTCGGGAAGACTCGAAAGTGCTCACAGGGTGGACGATTGGCCTTGGCATGGAATACGCGATTTCCGATCGCTGGACCGCAAAAGCGGAGTATCTCCATTACGATCTTGGCAGCGCCACGTTCCAGACTTTTGATGACGGCCCGGGGCGCGTGTTCCCTGCCGACATCGACGTGACAGGAGACACCGTTCGGATTGGCCTGAACTATCAGTTCGGGCATCGAGGCCATGTCGATACATACGACGCGCTGAAGTAAAGACGAGTTAACGGATTGGGACGAAGGGAAAATCTAACCCTTGTTTTGATGAGGCCGAGGAACTCTTCTCGGCCTCTTATTCATTGAGCCTATGCGCCGCCTCTTACTCGGCGGCGACGTCCTATGACAGACATCGAGCCAATAGTCAGCTTATGGATAAGGCGTCGTGTTGAGAGCCCAACCGCTGCTGAGTCGCAGCGGAACTCCAAGGTGGACGGATGGGCATTGGGAGGATGTACGCACGTAAGCAGTCAGCCGGAGATGCGGCATCGCACATCCGGTCGTTGTTCTTCCACGGCTCTCAAAAAGGGCAAGGTTGATCAGAACACAGGCGGATGGAAGCGGCCAAGGTCACGGCGCGTCTCGTAGGAGCGGGTGTAGCTGGGTGCGCGCACTGGCTCGAAATCGGGTTGATGTGACCGTACTTTCGCCGCGGATGCGGAGCGCGAGCGAACCAAGCGCTCTCGCCTGACTGGCGTCTTCCCGAGCGCCTGATCGCCAGCATTCAAGTCTGGGGCGATTGCCGGGGACGTAGGCGTTTCCGTTATGGCTGCAACGGGCGAGGAGGCGGGTGGCAGAAGTGGCGCCTCGGCCGCGGTCGCGGCGGACGTCTGATGCTCGACGGCGGCAGGACCGACCGCAGCGACCGGCAACTCGATGGCTGGAGCCAGTGCAACCTGCGGAAGCGCTGGATCCAGTCCCGGCTGCAGCGACTGGGCCATTGCCGCCGAAGAGAGCAGCGCGCTCGCCAGTAGTGCCAATGTCCAGCGCATATCGTGTCTCCGAATAGCCTCTGACGCCTTCCAAGGCACCAAGCCACCTGTAGTCTACCGTAAAATCAGAGATCGCTGCAAAGCGAAACATTTTGTACGCTAACATGGCCTTGCGGCGAATTCTGGGCCTAGTTCTCATCCATTTTCAGGGCGGCGATGAACGCCTCCTGGGGGATCTCGACGGAGCCGAACTCCCGCATCTTCTTTTTGCCCTTCTTCTGCTTTTCGAGCAACTTACGTTTTCGTGTAATGTCACCGCCATAGCACTTGGCCAGCACGTCCTTGCGCAGGGCGCTTATGGTTTCCCGGGCGATAACCTTGGCGCCGATCGCCGCCTGGATCGGGATCTTGAACAGGTGCTGGGGGATTAGCTCCTTGAGCTTCTCGCACATGGCGCGGCCACGCTGCTCGGCACGGCTGCGGTGAACGATGATCGAGAGCGCATCGACTGGCTCGCCATTAACCAGGATCGACAGCTTGACCAGGTCGCCTTCCTCGTACCCCTTAATGTGGTAGTCGAACGAGGCGTAGCCGCGGGATACCGATTTCAGGCGGTCATAGAAGTCGAAGACGACCTCGTTGAGCGGCAACTCGTAGACGAGCATGGCGCGGGTGCCGGCGTAGGTCAGGTTCTTCTGTCGTCCGCGGCGGTCCTGGCACAGCTTCAGCACGGAGCCGAGGTATTCGTCCGGAACGAGGATCGTGGCCTCGATCCAGGGCTCCTCGATGTGGTCGATCCGCATGGTGTCCGGCATGTCGGCCGGATTGTGCATGGGTTGCGTCGTGCCATCGGTCATGTGCAGATGGTAGATGACGCTCGGCGCGGTGGTGATCAGGTCGAGGTTGAACTCGCGCTCCAGTCGCTCGGTGATGATCTCGAGGTGCAGGAGGCCGAGGAAGCCGCAGCGGAAGCCCTGCCCGAGGGCTGCGCTGGTCTCCATCTCGTAGGAAAAGCTCGCGTCGTTGAGGCGCAGCTTGCCCATCGCCTCGCGAAGGTCCCCGAAGTCGGCGGCATCGACTGGGAAGAGACCGCAGAAGACCACCGGCTGAGCCGGCTTGAAGCCCGGCAATGCCTCGGCCGTGGGGTTCTTCTCGTCGGTGACGGTGTCGCCGACGCGGGTATCAGCCACCTGCTTGATGGCGGCGGTGAAGAAGCCGACCTCGCCGGGGCCGAGCTCGTCCACGCTTTCCTGCTTCGGGCGGAAAATGCCCACCCGGTCGAGCTGATAGACGGCGCCCGACGACATCAGCCGGATGCGCTGCCCCTTCTTCATCACGCCTTCCTTGACCCGGACGAGCACGACGACACCGAGGTAGGCGTCGTACCAGCTATCAATCAGGAGGGCCTTCAGCGGCTTGTTGCGCTCGCCCGTCGGGGGCGGAAGGCGCTCGACGATGGCCTCGAGCACCTTCTCGACGTTGAGGCCGGTCTTGGCCGAGACACCGATCGCGTCCGAGGCGTCGAGGCCGATGACGTCCTCGATCTGCTGCTTGACGCGGTCCTCGTCGGCCGCCGGCAGGTCGACCTTGTTCAGAACGGGCAGAATCTCGAGGTTGTTGTCGAGGGCCTGGTAGACGTTGGCCAGGGTCTGGGCCTCGACGCCCTGGGAGGCATCGACCACCAGGATCGCACCCTCGCAGGCGGCGAGAGAACGCGAGACCTCGTAGGCGAAATCGACGTGGCCGGGCGTGTCCATCAGGTTCAACTGGTAGACCTTGCCGTCTTGGGCCTTATAGTCGAGGCGCACGGTCTGCGCCTTGATGGTGATGCCGCGCTCCTTCTCGATCTCCATCGAGTCGAGGATCTGCGCCTCCATCTCGCGGTCGGTGACGTTGCCGCATAGCTGGATCAGCCGGTCGGACAAGGTCGACTTGCCGTGGTCGATGTGGGCAATGATGGAGAAGTTGCGGATCAGGGATGTGTCGGTCATGGGCGGGGAGATAGCATCTCCTCGGACCGGAAAGAAGAGGCGGAAACGGGCCGCTCCCGATCAGCCCGTCACCCTTTGATCAGGTCCTTCGCCTTCTCGAGTGCGATGAAGCCGTTCGAGGCCATGATGATGTGGTGCTTGCGGATGAGCCCCATGCGGTGGAGGGCCTCGCGAGGCTGCTTCTGGATGCCCGAGATGATCAGGCGGCCACCGTTCTTCTCGAGATCGGTGACCATATCCTCGATAGCGGACAAAGCCGTCGCGTCGACGAGCGGAACGTCGCGCATGCGAAGGATCAGCACCCTGGGATAGGCACGTCCCGACTTGAGGACATCGGACACCGTGCTGGCGCCGCCGAAAAAGAGGGGGCCGCGCAGGGAGAGGACCTGGATGCCGTCCGGCAGCTCCATCTCGGTCAGCACCGAGCGCGGCTTCTCGACGTCGTCGAGGTCGCCGTTGAGGTGCGTCGGCGGGCCGACCCCGGCGACCACGGCCTCGGACATGCGGTGCATGAACAGCATGCACGCCAGGCCGAAACCGACGCCGATGGCGACGTTGAGATCGACCACGACGGTCAGGATCAGGGTTGCGAGCAGCACCAGCCGGTCGTCGAAGGGCGCCCGCGCCAGGAAGTGCGAGACTTCCTTGTAGTCGATCAGGCGCCACGAGACGTTGAGGAGCACGGCCGCCAGGCAGGGCAGCGCCAGATAGGACGCGAGCGGTGCCATCAGCAACATGAAGAGCAGCACGAAGCCCGCGTGAAAGACGCCGGAGAGGGGCGTCCTCGCGCCGGCAGCGATGTTGGTTCCGGTGCGCGCGATCACGCCCGTCGCCGGGAGGCCGCCAAACAGCGGCGAAGCGATGTTGGCGACGCCCTGGCCGAGCACCTCGGCGTTCGAGCGGTGGCGTCCGCCGGTGATGGCGTCGGCGGCTACGGCTGAAAGCAGTGACTCGACGCCGACCAGGAATGCAATCGTGAAGGCCGACGGCAGCACGGATGCGATCATCGACGGCGACAGGTCGGGCAGCCGAGGCGTCGGCAGCGAGCTCGGAATACCGCCGAAGCGCGAGCCGATGGTGTCGACCGGGAGCGCGAAGAGCCATGCCAGTCCCGATGCGATCACTACGGCGAAGAGCAAGCCGGGCCAGCGCGGGCGCAGGATGCGCATGGCATAGATGACAGCCAGCGTCACGACGCCGATCAGCAGGGCGGAGGCGTTGAACGAGCTCTTGATCTCCCAGAGCGCCGTGAGCTTGTGCAGGAACTCGGCCGGAACATCGCCCTGCAGGCCGAGAAAATCCTTGATCTGGCCGACCGCGATGATGATGCCGATGCCGCTGGTGAAGCCCAGGATGACGGGGCCCGGAATGTACTTGATGTAGGTTCCGATGCGGAGCAGCGCGGCCGCGACCAGGATAAAGCCGGCGAGGAAGGTCGCCGTCATCAGTCCCGCCATTCCCTGCACCGCGATAATGTTTGCCACGATGACGATGAAGGCCGCTGCCGGGCCGCCGATCTGGAACCGGCTGCCGCCGACAGAGGAGATGAAGAAGCCCGCGATGACGGAGGTGATGAGACCCCGGTCAGGCGTGGCTCCTGCTCCGATGGCGATCGCCATCGAAAGCGGCAGAGCCAAGATCGCCACCGTCAGACCGGCAAGCAGGTCGCTCGTCAAGCCGCTCACCGAATACCCCTCCCGGAGGGCGATGATCAGCTTGGGAACAAAATGCGCCACATAGGGCACTTTTGTCTGGTCCAGCACCGTGTGCTGCGGTGCCGTGGCTTGTCGGTCTTGCATCCTATGGGCCCTGCGCGTCCTGACGCGATACTCGAACGTCCTGACTTACTGTAGCGCCGGGCCGTAGAACCACTCAAGCACAGTTAGGTAACAAAACGACAACAGGCGGCGCTGAGGCCGCCTGTATCTCGCATTGCAACAGTTTGCCGCAGGAGCGAAGCTATTTTGTTTCCTGGCTGATGGTCTTGACGATGGACGAGGTCGGGCGCGTGCTGTTGCCGACCGGCCCCTTGATCTGGGCCGCGACCTTCTCGTCGTACTGGGGCAGGGATTTGACAGTGTCTTTCGACGTCACGTGAACGACCTTGTAGCCGCCGGCCTGCAACTGCTTGAGCAGGTCCGCGGCACCGTGCGCGGTGACCTTCTGGAAGTCGTGCATCAAGAGGATGCCTTTGCCGCGCTTGTCGAGCTTCCTCATCAGGGAGGACACCATCTTCTCGCTGCTTTTCATCTTGAAGTCGAACGAGTCGAGGTCCGTCGACCAGACCCCGATGTTGCGCTCGCCGACGTATTTCATCATCTCGGGCGGATGCTGGAGAGCCGGAAAGCGGATGAAGGCGCTCAGCCTGTCGGCGTTCTCGCCGAGGCTGCGTCGCACGGCGCTGATGCCCATCTCGATCTCGGCCTTGCGGTGCTCGTCATCGAGCTTCTTGCTGGCGAGGTTCTGGTGCGAGAACGTGTGCGAGGCGATCGTGTGCCCGGCGGCGGCCACTTGATGCAGAATCTCGGGGTGCCACATGGCATGCTTGCCGATGGTGAAGAACATCGCCTTCGTGCAGTGATCGGCGAGCGCCTGCAGAACCTGCTGCGTGGTTCCGGGCCACGGGCCGTCGTCGAAGGTCAGGACGACCTCCTTCTGCTGAAGGAAATCGTGGTCCTTGAAATGCTCGAAGCCAAATCCTGGGCCGCCCGTGGTGTCGATCTCGACCACGCGCGAGACACCGAGGGCATTGGGGTTGCCAGGGCAGTCGGCGGCGGCGGCCGGCAACGCCGCTAAGGCCATTGCGGGCAGCGCCATCGCGAGCAACGCCAGCGGTGCTCTCTTCAACATGGGGCAAGCCTTTCCGAATCGCTAGAGCT
>Ga0180220_1002799_pt1 | contig 10728 bp, 10 predicted proteins | sample eDN5th37CBELigBY_FD_151335 | JGI IMG/M metagenome (GOLD analysis project Ga0180220, IMG submission 151335) | Enriched backyard soil microbial communities from Emeryville, California, USA - eDNA 5th pass 37_C BE-Lig BY (version 2) (version 2) | ecosystem: Environmental > Terrestrial > Soil >... | reverse complement strand
GACCGAGACCGCCCCGATGACCAGGTCCTTCTTGACCTTCTCGTCGAACTTGCGGGGCAGATCACCCATGACGAGGTCGAGCTCTCCGAGCGCTTCCTTGGCCTCGTCGATCGTCATGCCTCTGAGGTCCTCGGGCAGGAACACGCGGTCCTTGCCCTTGGAGACGACCGCCTCGATCGTGCCGCCGGGCAAGATGTTGTCTCCGGGGCCGGGGTCGGTCGAGATGACGACACCGGCAGGAACGCTCTCGGAGAATCGGCGCTCGGCGACCTTGAAGACGAAACCGGCCGCCTCGGCATCGGCCTTCGCCTCGGCCTCGGCGCTGCCGACCAGGGTGGGCGCCTCGGTGTACCGACCGTCCGCGAACCACCAACCGAGCACCCCGACGAGCAACGCGGCGACGATCGCGCCGACCAACAGGGCTCGACCGCGCTGCGGCTGGTCGTGCCGTTCGCGCATGGCGCGGTACTCATCGGACGACATCGGCGGATGGAGTCCCGTGGCGATGCGACCCTCGGCCGCTGTCATGGCGAGGGCGGGCACCACTTCGTTCGGATCCCAGGCCACGGTGTGCTCGGGGCCGTCGCCGTCGAACGCCACCGCCATCGTGTCGTCGGAGACCTCACCGGTGGCCGCTGCACCGGCCACCGACGGAACCGATGACGACGCGCTGGGGCGAGGCCGCAGATCGGAGACCAGGTCGGGGTCCTCGGTCAGCCCTGCCTCGATCGCACGCTTGACCGAGCGGACCTGCTGCAGCAGCACCCGAGCGTCGGCCGACCGCTGGTCGCGATCCCGTACCGTGGCGCGCGCCACCAGGGCGTCGACGTAGTCGGGGATCCCGGGCTGGACCGCGGACGGCGCGCCGATGTCCTCGTGGACGTGCTTGTAGGCGACCTGGATGGGCGACTCGCCGCCGTGCGGCTTCTGCGCCGTCAGCATCTCGTACATCATGGCGCCGACCGCGTACACGTCGGAGCGAGCGTCGGCGCCGTCGTGGAGCACGATCTCGGGAGCCAGGTAGGACACCGTGCCGATCAACGTGCCGCCGGTCGCGGTCGTGGCCGAGCTGACCGCGCGGGCCAGCCCGAAGTCGGCGACCTTGACCTCGCCGTCGGGGCTGATCAGCACGTTCTCGGGCTTCATGTCGCGGTGGATCAGCTTGGCGCCGTGCGCCGCGGTGAGGGCGATCAGGATCTGTTCGGTGACCTGTATGACGCGCAGGGGCGGCATCGGTGCTTCTGCGCGCATCAGATCGCGCAGCGTGCGGCCCGGGACGTACTCCATGACCAGGTAGGTGACGTCACCGTCACGACCCTGGTCGAAGACCGAGACGACGTTGCGGTGGTTCAGCTTGGCGGCAGCGCGCGCTTCGCGGACGAATCGGTCGGTGAACTGGTCGTCGTCACCCATCCCGGTGTGCATGACCTTGACCGCGACCTCGCGGTCCAGGACGCGGTCCACCGCGAGGAAGACGCTGGCCATCCCGCCGCGTGCGATGCGCTCGCCGATGACGTAGCGGTCGTTGAGGACACGACCTACCAGGGCGTCATCACCCGTCACCGTCACGTCGATCCTCCTAGCGCCCTCGAGATTCCCCTGGAGGCCCGCACACCGATTCTATGGAGTCCCGTCACGAGAAGCAGGACCGGAGCACGCGGTGTGTCTGATCTCGCCCTGCCGTCGCAGCGGTTTCGCGGGTGTGATCCGTGGCGCTCAGTGGGCGCGACGCGTGGCCTTGAGCGCGAGTGGTCGAAGGGCTGCCGCGGCGGCGGGTCCGAGGCGGTCGACGGCGTCGTCGGCCTCGGCCTCCAGCTGCGCGATGTCCTGCTCGAGTGCCTCCAAGGCGCCCGACACCTGCACCATGTCGCGCGCTTCGTCGACGCCGTCGTCGGTGCCCAGCAGGGCCAGCAGACGGGTGCGGCCCGCTTCGTCGCAGCGTTCAAGGGTGCGCGCGATCAGCACGGTGCGCTTGCCCTCCCGTAGGTCGTCGCCGGCCGGCTTGCCGGTCACGTCCGGGTCACCGAACACGCCCAGGACGTCGTCGCGCAGCTGGAACGCGACGCCCAACGGGAGCGCCACCTGGGACAGCTGGTCGAGCAGGTGGTCGTCGCCGCCGGCGAGCGCGGCACCGATCTGCAGCGGCCGCTCGACGGTGTACTTGGCCGACTTGTAGCGAGCCACCAGCATCGCTTCGTCTACGCTGACGTCGGCGTGTGTCTGCGCGACGACGTCGAGGAACTGGCCGGCGGCCACTTCGGCCTTGCACACGTCGTAGAGGTCGATCGCCCGGCGTCCGGCCTCGGACGCGACAGCTCCGGCGGCATCGACCAGCAGCTCGTTGGACCACGAGAGCAGCAGATCGCCCATCAGCACCGCGGTGGATCGCCCGAACCAGGCAGCATCGCCCAGACCGCCGCGGTCACGGTGCCGCGCCTCGAAGTCTCGATGCACGCTCGGCCGACCCCGGCGGGTGTCCGAGCCGTCCATCAGGTCGTCGTGGACCAGGGCACTGCCCTGGAGCAGCTCGATGGCGGCCGCCGCGTCGGTCATGGTCAGATCACCGTCCGGTCCGCCGGCGGCCAACCAGCCTGCACGGACGAACGAGGCGCGCAGCCGCTTTCCGCCCAGGACGAAGGCCGCCGTCGCGTCGAGGAAGTCCAGCACCTCGGGGCCCAACGGCGCGAGTCCGGGCTTGCGCGCCTCGACGAACTCGGCGATGACCTCGTCGATGCGCTCGAGGAACGTCGTCTCGTTCGCGGTGGTTTCATCCAAGGAGGGCACGCTGGGACGATACCCTTCTGCGCATGTCCACCCCAGGCGAGACTCCCACGACTCCCGGCGCATCGTTGGTCGATGCGCTCGCAGCCGCCGCCCCGACGTACTCCTTCGAGTTCTTCCCACCCAAGGACGAGGACGGCGAGCACCTGCTGTGGCAGACCCTGCAGGACCTGGAATCGCTCGAGCCGACCTTCGTGTCCGTCACGTACGGCGCCGGGGGCGCCAGCCAGGATCGCACCATCGCGATCACCGAGCGCATCGCCCGGCAGACCACGATGCACCCCGTGGGACACCTGACGGTCGTCGGGCAGAGCCGCACCGAGATCGAGCAGGTGCTCAAGCAGTACGCCGCTGCGGGGGTCACCGACGTGCTGGCGCTGCGCGGTGACCCGCAAGGCGGCCCGCGCGCGCCGTGGCAGACCCATCCGGACGGGATGACGCATGCGGTGGAGCTCGTCGAGCTGGCGAACACCGTGGGCGGTTTCCGGATCGGCGTCGCGGCCTTCCCCGAAGGGCACCCCGATGCGGCCTCGCTCGAGGACGACGCCCAGGTGCTGGTCCGCAAGGCGCGCGCGGGCGCGGAGTACGCCATCACCCAGCTGTTCTTCCGAGCTGCCGACTACTTCGCCCTGGTCGAGCGGGTCCGGGCGCTGGACTGCGACCTGCCGATCGTTCCGGGGATCATGCCGATCTTGAACTTCGGTCAGGTGGCCAGGATGGCCGAGCTGTCCGGCGCGGCGATGCCGGCAGAGGTTCTCGCGCAGATCGAGCCGATCCGCGAGGACAAGGCGGCGGTCCGGGCCAAGGGCATCGAGCTGGCCACTCAGCTGTGCCGCGACCTGCTCGAGGGCGGTGCGCCGGGCCTGCACTTCATGACGCTGAACCGCTCGAAGGCGACGCGTGAGATCTTCGAGATCCTGCGTTCCGAAGGGCGCATCTGATCGACCGCGGAGCAGCGCAGGTCAGCGCGGGGCCGGTCCGACGCGCTCGGCGATCGCCGCCGTCGCCATCCCGATCTCCTCGACCGTCCCGCCGCCGAGCAGGCCACTGGGCCACGCGTGGGCGCCGGCGAACACGATGTCGTCGCGTGGAGCGACACCGGGGAACAGATCCATCGAGGACGCTCCGAACCACTGCCAGCCCCAGTGGCCGAGCCGGACCAGATCGGCCGGGACCAGGGTCACCGGATCGTCGACGACGTGAGCCCGCAGGTCGAGTCCGGCGCGGGCCAGCGCCTCCAGCGGACGCTCGCCGGCCAGGTGCAGGACCGTCCAGCGTCCGCCGCCGGCGTGCCACATCCGTATCGGCGGATTGGCGTGGACGAACACGTCGTCCGGCAGGCCACGAAAGTCCGGGTCGAGCCGCACGAAAGTACGGCAGGCCGGGATCGCCGGATTCAGACCCGGTTCGCGCAGCGGAGCGGGCCAGGCCGCGGCGCACCACACCACGAGATCGGCCTCCACGTCACCGGCTGCGGTGACGACTCCGGTCACCCGGCCGCCCCGGTTGGGGTCCCCCTGGGTCAGCAGGCCCTCGACGGCGCGTCCGAGCTCGACGCCGACCTTGCGTTCCTCCAGGCGAACGCGCAGCGCGTCGGCGAGCACGGGTAGACCACCGTCGAACCCCCACCGCCCGAAGGTGCGCTCGACGTAGTGGCGCACCGCCAGGAAGGCGGGGGAGACCCGGCGATCCTGGCCCTCCAGGCGCAGCGGATCGAGCACGATCTTGGCGACCGCCGGATCGCGCTTGAGATCGCGTTTGGCCAAGCGCTCGATGGAGCGCCGGACCCGCAGCGCACGGCGGGCCTCGCGGTCCAGGTCGGCCAGCCCTGACGTCGTGCGATCCAGCCAGGCCAGTCGCATCGCGTTCCAGGCATCGGGCCAGGAGTCGATCCAGTCCGACCACTCGTCGTCGCCCAGACCGGCGACGACCGCGTCGTGCTGGCTCGCCCGGTCCCCGAACGGCAGGTCGAGCACCTCGCCGTCTCGGAACACGTGGCGGCGCGGACCGGCCAGCGTCATGTCGGCGACCCGCTCGAGCGGCCGACCGGACTTGCGGAACAGGTCGCGCAGGACTCCTGGCAGCGTGACCGTCTCGGGATGGAGCGCGAACTCGGTCCCGTCGACGACGTGTCGATGGAGGCGGCCGCCGACGCGGTCCGTGGCCTCGAGGACGACGACCTCGTGGCGCAGCTTGGCCAGTCGGGCGGCTGCTGACAGACCGGCGAACCCAGCCCCGACGACGACGATTCGAGCCACGCGCGCAGCCTAGTGCACCTGACCCCGGACCGCTGCGCGCATGGAGCGGGGACCGCTGTGCTCATTAAGCGGGGACCGCTGTGTGCAAGAGTGGGCGCCATGGGTCCGGTGCGTACCGAGGTGATGCGTCAGTCCGTCCTGGACGCGGTTCAGATCGCGTCCGGTCACATCGCGTCGGGTGGGGCCGGTTCCCTGACGATCCTCGACCTGGGCGGTGGCACCGGCGCGGACGCCGTGCGGCTGGCTCAGCTGGGCCACGCGGTCACGGTGGTCGACCCCAGTCCGGACGCGCTGGCGGCCCTGCAACGGCGTGCTGCAGAGGCCGAGCTCGGTGAGGGGTCCACGGCACCAGGCAGTGTGATCGGCGTGCTCGGGGACACCGCCGACCTCCCGGACCACGTGGCCGACGACTCGGTCGACCTGGTGGTCTGCCACGGTGTCGTCGACGACCCGGAGGCCGCGCTGACCGAGGTGGCACGTGTGCTGCGTCCCGGTGGTCACGCCAGCGTCGTCGTGGCCGGCCGCCGCGCCGCCGTCGTGGCACGTGCGCTGGCCGGTGACTTCGCCGGCGCGGCGCGCATCCATGCCTCGTCTCTCGAGACGTGGGACGTGCGAGCCCAGGGCCCGCGACGATTCGACCCCACCGAGATCGAGGCACTCCTGAGTCGTCACGGACTACCGGTCGTCCGATCGTTCGTGCTGCGTGTCTTCACCGATCTGGTGCCCAGCGCGTTGGTCGACGTCGAGCCAGGAGCGCGTGAGGCCCTGTACGAGCTGGAGCGTCAGGTCCGCGACGACGATGCCTTTGCAGCACTCGCGGTTGGCTTGCAGTTGGTCGGACGCCTAGACTGACCCTGAGAGATCCGATTTCCAGGAGGGAGGCGCCCCGTGCCACTGTCGGACGAAGAAGCCCGCATGCTCGCCCAGCTCGAGCAATCGCTCGCAGCAGAGGATCCGGAGTTCGCCTCCACGCTGCGCGGTTCCAAGGTGCTCGCGCGCAGTCGCCGGACGGCAGTCCTGGCCGCCCTGGGGTTCATCGTCGGTCTCGGCATCCTGTTCACCGGCGCCGTCACCGCCACGACGTGGGTCGGTGTGGCCGGCTTCGTGACGATGCTCGTCGCGGCGTACGTGTTCGCCACCGCGTGGACCCGCGGACAGGCGGTCCGTCAGGCCGAGTCCGATCCCGGTGGGGCGCCGCGCCCACGTACCAAGCGCAGTGGCACGTCGTTCGTCGACCGCATGGAACAGCGTTGGCAGCGACGCCAGGACAACGACGGGTTCTGACCGTCAGCTCCTCGGTCGCCGCACCGATCCGGGTGCGCTAGCGACTCGCACCACTTTCATCTGACCGCCCTCGGCACAGCCGGGGGCGGTTCTTCGTGTGCCCGGTGGGGCCCGGTCCGCCATGGAGCAGGCGTCCGGGGAGCGCCGTGGCGCAATGACCCACGTCGTGGGGAAAAGGTGATTGACAGTGGGGGAGAGTGGGGTAGAGTGGGGGAAAATGGGGCAGAACAGCCGCGTGGTGGGTGAGTGGGGAGGTGCGGGGTGAATGCGCAACCGACGACGTTCAGCAGCACCTACACACCGCGCCTGGACGACAAGGGCCGACTCACCCTTCCCGCTGCCTGGCGGCACCTGGTCGAGGACGGCATCGTGCTGACCCGCGGTCAGGACCACTGCGTCTTCGGCCTCACGCCGGACTACTACAACTCCCTGGTCGAGAAGGTCCGTCAGCTGCCGTTCACTCACCCAGGAGCTCGCAAGTTCTCCCGCATGTTCTTCTCCGGTGCCGCCCAGGTCGTGCCGGACAAGCAGGGGCGCGTCGCCGTCCCGCAGACACTGCGCGACTGGGGTGGTCTGGACAGGGACTGCGCCGTCGTCGGTGTCATGGACCGGTTCGAGATCTGGAACGCCGAGAAGTGGAACCAGTTCGAGATCGAGGGCGCCGACGACTTCGCCGATGGGGACGTGATGCCGGGCTTCTTCTGACAACCCGCGCCGCGTGATCTGCGGCTGAGTGGTTCTGACATCCCTTCCCCGGTGCCAGACCCCCTCGGAAGCAGATCAGGTGGCACGAGTCACCGGCACACCGACACCGACACCTCGACCACTCTGCCAAATGGGGAGAACCACCATGACGGTCCCGACGCACCCGGTACCTCGTCGGCGCGTGCGCCACGACGTCGCCGACGGCGCAGCCGTCATGGTGTGCTCGCTGCTGTTGTCGATCGGCGCAGCCGCCGTCCTGGCCGCCGCGCTCGCCGTGATCGGGAGGCTGTGGTGAACGCGGCACACATCCCGGTGCTGCTCGACCGCGTACTGGACCTGCTGGAACCCACGGTCCAGACCGACCACCCCGTCATCGTCGACGCGACACTCGGACTGGGTGGTCACACCGAGGCGCTGCTGGAGCGGTTCGACGAGCTCCACGTGATCGGGATCGACCGCGATCCTGCCGCGATCGACCGGGCTCGCGAACGCTTGGCGCGATTCGGCGACCGGGCCGTGCTCGTGCACGCCGTCTACGACGAGATCGCCGACGTCGTGCGCGGCCAAGGGCTCGATGCGGTCAACGGGGTGCTGTTCGACCTCGGCGTCTCGTCGATGCAGCTGGATCTGGCCGAACGCGGGTTCGCCTACAGCCAGGACGCCCCGCTGGACATGCGGATGAACCCCGAGGACGAGCTGACCGCTGCCGACGTGCTCAACACGTACGCACCGGCCGACCTGGTGCGGATCCTGCGCGAGTACGGCGAGGAGAAGTTCGCCGCCAAGATCGTGCACGGTGTGGTCCGGCATCGCGAACGCGAACCGTTCCGCACCAACGCGGCGCTGCTTGACGTGGTCGACCAGGCCATTCCGGCACCGGCTCGCCGCCGAGGTGGCAACCCGGCGAAGCGGACGTTCCAGGCGCTGCGCATCGAGGTCAACGACGAGCTCGGGGCCTACCGGCGAGCGCTGCCGGATGCACTGGACCTGCTCGTCCCCGGCGGGCGCGTCGTGGTGCTGGCCTACCACTCGTTGGAGGACCGCATCACCAAGCGCGCGTTCGCTTCGGTCACGACGAGTCGCGCGCCGCGCGACCTGCCGGTCGTCCCCGTCGAGCTGCAGCCGGCGTTCCGACTCATCACCCGAGGCGCCGAGCAGGCCACCGAGGCCGAGATCGAGCAGAACCGCCGCGCCAAGCCCGTGCGCCTGCGGGCCGTGGAAAGGATCGCGTCATGACGGCCGTGGCCGATCGAGCCAGTCGCTCCAGCGCGGCTGTGCACCAGTGGTCGTCTCGGGCCGCGGTGTCGCTGCGGTCGACCGTCGCGGACCTCGGTCGCGGACGCGTCGACGTCCGCGAAGCCGGCCTGCGGCTGGTCCGCCCGGTCCAGAGCCGGGCCAAGCGCGCGCCGTTCGTCGTCGTGGTGCTGACGGTGCTGGCCGTCGGTCTGGTCGGCCTGATCCTGATCAGCACGATGCTGCAGTCGTTGGCGTTCCAGCAGTCCGCGGCCAACGCCGAGGTCGCCTCGTTGGAGCATCGGCGAGACGAGCTGGCCCGCACGGTCGACCGGCTCTCCAGCCCCGGCTCGATCGCCGACCAGGCCGCACGACTGGGGATGGTGCGCAACCAGAACCCGGCATTCCTGCGGTTGTCCGACGGTGAGGTGCTGGGCAAGGCCGTTCCGGCGATCCGAGGCGATCGATGACGGCGGCGCAGCGGCTGCGTCTGGTCCGCCGCCGACTCCGGCTGATGTTGATCGTCGTGCTGGCGATGTTCTGCCTGTTCGCTCTGCGACTGTTCCAGATCCAGGGCATCGACTCGACGGCGTACGCTGCGATGGCGCTGCAGGCCGGAACCGCGAAGAACGAGATCCCGGCGCCGCGCGGCAAGATCCTGGACCGCAACGGTGCCGAGCTGGCCACCAGCATCGACGCCGTCACGTTGACCGCTGATCCCACCTTGACGTCAACCAGCGCTCCGCAGATCGCGCGCGTCCTGATCGAGCACATCGGTGAGAAGTCGGACTACTTCGACCTGATCGATCGGCTGCGTCAACCCAACACCCGGTTCGTGTACCTGAAGAAGCACGTGCCGGCGTGGAAGGCGGCCGCAGCGCTCGAGGAGCTCTCGGAGGCGAAGCTGCCTGGCGTGTTCACGCAGAAGGAAGTCATCCGTTCGTATCCGGGCGGCACGCTGGCGGCCAATCTGATCGGTTTCACCAACGCCGAGAACGTCGGTGTCGTCGGGCTCGAAGCGCAGTACGACGACGTGCTGACCGGGCGCGACGGCAGTCGCACCGACGAGGTGTCGGCCACGGGCCAACGGATCCCGATGAGCAACTCGACGGTGGTCGAGATGCAGCCCGGCAAGGACGTCACCACGACGATCGACCGCGACCTGCAGTGGTACGCCGACAAGCGGCTCGCCGAGGGTGTTCGGGCCTCGAGCGCCGACTGGGGACTGGCCATCACGATGGACGTCAAGACGTGCCAGATCGTGCAGCTGTCGCAGTCGCCGACCTTCGATCCCGACGCCAAGTCCCACATGAGTGCCGACCGCACCGTGGCTCGTTCGCTGCAGACGGTGTACGAGCCGGGGTCGGTCATGAAGACCATCACGATGGCCGCACTGGCCGATCAGGGCAAGATCAAGGCCGACACCCCGATCGTGGTGCCGCCGAGCATGACGATCGACAGGTTCCGGATCGGCGACTACTGGGACCACGGCACGCTGCACCTCACGGCGGCCGGCGTCATCGCCAAGTCCTCCAACCTCGGCACGATCGTGGCGGCCCAGCAGATGAGCGACGCGACGTTCTACCAGTACCTGAGGAAGTTCGGCTTCGGCAGCACGAGCGGAGTGGACCTGCCGGGGGAGTCCGCGGGCATCTTGAAGAAGGCCCAGGACTGGACCAGGGCCAATCACGCGACGATCTCGTTCGGCCAGGGCATCTCGGTCACGGCGATGCAGATGGTGCGCGCCGTCGGAGCCATCGCCAACGGCGGAGTGATGTGCGAGCCGACCGTGGTCAGCAGCATCGAGGGTGATGACGGCAAGCAGCACGCCGTGAAGAACCCGTCGTCCGAACAGGTCGTGTCGAAGGAAGCCGCACGCATCGTCACCCGGATGATGGAGGCGGTCACCGCGGACGACGGCACGGCTCCGGCGGCCCAGATCGACGGCTACCGCGTCGCCGGCAAAACCGGCACCGCCTGGCGCGTCGACCCCGACACGGGGAGGTACGTCAGCGGTCAGAACACGGTGTCGTTCATGGGCTTCGCGCCGGCCGACAACCCGCGATTCCTGACCTACATCGTGCTCGACAAGCCGTACAGCAGTGCGGGCGGCGGCTCGACGGCCGCACCGGTGTTCCAGGACATCATGTCGATGGCGTTGGAACGGTTCGGTGTCGCACCCACGGGCGCCAAGTCGCCCAAGGTCGCTCAGACCTGGTGAACGCTAGTCTCGTGGAGGTGAGCGAGCAGATGCGTGCCCGTCCGGCGACCCCGCCTCGATGGCCACTGGAACGCGTGGCCGCCGAGCTCGGGACCACCGCGACGGAGAGCGTCGACGTCACGGGCATCGCGCTCAACACTGCCGCGGTCGTCCCCGGTGATCTGTACGCAGCGTTGCCGGGGTCCACGACGCATGGCGCCCACTTCGTCGATCAGGCTCTGGCGGCCGGGGCGGTGGCCGTGCTGA
>Ga0180220_1002798_pt1 | contig 10732 bp, 5 predicted proteins | sample eDN5th37CBELigBY_FD_151335 | JGI IMG/M metagenome (GOLD analysis project Ga0180220, IMG submission 151335) | Enriched backyard soil microbial communities from Emeryville, California, USA - eDNA 5th pass 37_C BE-Lig BY (version 2) (version 2) | ecosystem: Environmental > Terrestrial > Soil >... | reverse complement strand
GCCGTACTTGGACGAAATTCGCGGTCTGCTGCGTGACGGCAGGCAGGCGGAAGCGGAGCATCTCGCCCGCATGGCGATGACCGCCTCGCCCAAATACGAGCAGCCTTATCAGCCGCTTGGCGACCTGATGCTGAAACCCTTAAAAGACGCCGCTCCGGTCGAGGATTACGATCGGGAGCTGGATTTGGAGCGTGCCGTCGTCAACGTGACTTACCATGCGCAGGGCGTGAATTACCGCCGGCAGTATTTCGTCAGCGACCCGGACGGGGTGCTGGTTGTCCGCCTGACGGCAGATCGCCCCGGCGCGCTGACTTTTGCCGTCAATTTGATGCGCCGTCCCTTCGACGGCGGCTGCCGGGCGCTTGCAGACGGCACGGTCGTCATGAACGGGGAATGCGGCGCGGACGGCGTTCGTTTCAGCGCGGCGTTCCGCGCCGTTCACGAAGGAGGAGCGGTACGGAACATCGGGGACTTTTTATCGGTGGAAGGCGCGTCGTCGGTGACGCTCCTGCTGGCCGCGCAAACGACGTTTCGCGAAGATGATCCGGAGCAAGCCTGCCTGAAGCAGCTAAAAAGGGCTTCGGGCCATTCCTTCGACGAGCTGTTCAAACGGCACGTGAAGGAATACCGGCAGCGGTTCGACCGGTTTGCATTGTCCCTGACCCCGGGCGGCGATCCCCTGGAAAACCTCCCGACCGATCAGCGGCTGCTTCGGCTCAAAGAAGCGGCGAGCCGGGCCGGAAGCCAAGTCACGGACGAAGCCGCACGAACGTCCATCGACCCCGGCCTGATGGCCCTTTACGTGCAGTATGGCCGCTACCTCCTGTTATCCTGTTCGCGCCCGGGATCGTTGGCCGCAAATTTGCAGGGCATTTGGAACGACAGCTATACTCCGCCCTGGGAATCGAAATATACGATCAACATCAATACGCAGATGAATTATTGGCCCGCCGAAAGTTTAAACCTTGAGGAATGCCATGAGCCGCTGTTCGGCCTGATTGAGCGGATGGTGCCGAACGGGAAAGCCACGGCCCGCGACATGTACGGCTGCCGCGGATTCGTCGCCCATCACAACACCAACCTTTGGGCGGAAACCCGTCCCGAGGGCATCCTGATGTCCTGCACCGTCTGGCCGATGGGCGCGGCCTGGCTTAGCCTCCATCTGTGGGAGCATTACCGCTATGGCATGGACGTTTCGTTTTTGAAACACCGCGCTTTCCCGGTGATGAAGGAAGCGGCCCTGTTCCTGCTCGAATACATGACGGAGGACGAGGAGGGCATGCTCGTTACCGGCCCGTCGGTATCGCCGGAAAACCGCTTTTTGCTCCCGAACGGCCAGAGCGGCAGCTTGTGCATGGGACCGTCGATGGATTCGCAAATCGCCTTGACCCTGTTTAAAGCCTGCCTGGAGGCGGCGCACATCGTCAGCCGGGCCGAGAGTTCGGGGGCTGCGGCGGCTGAGCGGGTTAACGGCATACTGCAAGGGGAAGCCGCCGAATTCGTCGCGGAACTGGAGCGGGCCATCAAGCGAATACCGAAACCGTCGATCGGGCGTCACGGGCAAATCAAGGAATGGCGTATCGACTACGAAGAGGCCGATCCCGGGCACCGCCATATCTCGCAGCTGTTCGCGCTGCATCCGGGCGAGCTGATCGACGCGCTTGACACCCCGGAGCTGGCGGAGGCTGCCCGGACGACGCTGGCCCGCAGGCTGGCGTCCGGAGGCGGACATACGGGCTGGAGCCGCGCCTGGATCGTCAATTTTTATGCGCGGCTGATGATGGGCAGCGAAGCGCACGGCCATTTGGAGAAGCTGCTGTCGCATTCGACGTACCCGAATATGCTGGACTGCCATCCGCCGTTTCAAATCGACGGCAATTTCGGCGGGGCCGCCGGCGTGGCGGAAATGCTGCTGCAATCCCATGCCGGGGAGCTGCGGCTGCTGCCGGCGCTGCCGCCGCAGTGGCCTTCAGGGGAGGTACGCGGACTGCGTGCCAGGGGCGGCTGCATCGTCGATCTGAGCTGGAGGGATGGAGCGATCGCGGAAGCCGTCATCCGTCCGCAGCGGAGCGGAACTTGCCGGATCTGGTCCCCCGTGCCGCTTGATGTGCGGGACCCGCACGCCGAATGGCATGAAGCGGGCCTTGCCGATGAAACTCCCGGGTTCCGATACCAAGCTTCGGTTGCCCGGGGAAAAAGCATCACGCTCTATCGCAAGGAACAACGGCGGTAAATTCATGTTTCGGCCGAAAGAAAATAATAAAACACAAGCCAGCCGACAAATCTCCATTCCGGCGAAAGGACCGCGAACGTTAAGATATTCTCGGAAGGCGAAGAGGCAGGCCCGCTGGCCGGGTTTGCCCCGTTCGGACGGCTGGGCTGAAGCAATCGGCTCCCACGTTTCGATAACGCTTTCTTTTCCAGAACAGACGCATGAATCGGCGGGAATGAAACGGATATTCCGGCTTTCCGGACCGGTTCGATAGCAAAAAAAGGAGCGATGGACATGTCAGGACAGGCACCGACGGCCCGCCGGGCGAGCCTCAAAACACCCGGCCGGTTCGCCAGGCAAATGAGCAATTTCCGCAAATACAAAGCGCTCTATTTGATAACGATTCCGGGCATTCTTTATTTTATCGTGTTTAAATATTTGCCGCTGATGGGCTCGGTGATGGCTTTTCAAAATTACAACATCTTCAAAGGGTTCACCGGCAGCCCGTGGGTGGGTTTGGACCAGTTCAAGCGGATGTTCACCTACACGGAGTTTCTGCGCATTTTGGAAAATACGGTGCTGATCGGCTTGTACGACATCATTTTTGCGTTTCCGGTGCCGATCATCCTCGCGCTGCTGCTCAATGAACTGCGCAAGGTGCTGTACAAGCGCATTTTGCAGACGGTCGTTTATTTGCCCCATTTCCTGTCCTGGGTCATCATCGGCGGGATCATGATCGGCATCTTGTCGCCGACGACGGGGATCGTGAATCAGGTGCTGAACTTCTTCGGTTTCCAATCGGTTTATTTTCTCGGGGAAGATTCCTACATCCGCAGCATCCTGGTCGGCACGGGCATTTGGAAGGACAGCGGCTGGGGGACGATCGTATATTTGGCCGCGCTCGCCAGCGTGAACCCCGAGCTGTACGAGGCGGCGCGGATGGACGGGGCGAACCGCTGGAGGCAGACGTTATCCATCACCATTCCGGCGATTCTCCCGACGGTGACGATCATGTTCCTGCTGCATATCGGCAACTTCCTGGATTTCGGTTTCGAACGCGTCTTCGTCTTCGTCAATTCGCTTAACGAGCAGAAGGGCGACATTCTCGATACGTACATTTACCGCGTCGGCCTGATCGACCAGCAGTACAGCTATACGACGGCGATCGGCCTGTTCAAGTCCGTCGTCGGCCTGATGCTGATCATGATCGGCAACGCCCTCAGCAGGAAGGCAAGCGGAGAAGGACTTTACTAGGGAAAGGAGCATGGCGACAATGAACATCAAAGGACGCTGGTTCGACTGGTTCAACTCGATATTTTTGGCGCTCGTCGGCTGCCTCATGGTTTTTCCGCTGCTTCATGTGCTTGCCAAGTCGTTCAGCAGCAGCAAAGCGATCAATGCCGGTCTCGTGAAGCTGTTTCCGGTGGATTGGACCTTGGTGAATTACCAGGTCATCTTGTCCGACAGCTCGATCTGGCGGGCGTTTCTGGTCAGCGTCATCATCACGGTCGGCGGCACGGCCATCAACTTGATCCTCACGGCATCGCTGGCCTACCCGCTTTCCCGTCCGGAGTACACGATGCGGAAAATGGTGCTGATCTTCATCCTGGTCACGATGATTTTTCAGGCCCCGCTCATTCCGAACTATCTGATCATCAAAAATTTGCATCTGCTGAACACGCTTTGGGCGCTCATTATACCCTCGGCGATCAGCGCGTATAACCTGTTTATCATGAGGTCCTTTTTCGTGGGCCTTCCGTCCGAATTGATCGACAGCGCCAGAATCGACGGAGCGGGCGAGCTGCGGACGATGTGGAGCGTTATTTTGCCCCTGTCCAAGCCGGTGATGGCGACGATGGGCCTGTTTTACGCCGTATCGCACTGGAACTCGTATTCCACGGCCCTGTATTATATCAACAACCGCGCCCTGTACCCGCTGCAGATGCGGCTGCGCGAAATCGTGCTGAGCAACGACCTCGGCCAGGCCGGCAGCCTGCTGGAAGGCTTCAACGAAGTGTCTCCCGCTGGCGTGCAGATGGCGGTCATCATCGTTTCGGTGCTGCCGATCGTCATCGTCTACCCGTTCCTGCAAAAGTACTTCATTAAAGGGATGCTGATCGGGTCGATCAAAACCTAGGATCGTCAGGCCAAACGCGGCGTCATTTGTTTCGAGGCCCGTTGTCGGAATCGTCGCTTATGAAGCGGGCAGGCCATACCCTGCCAAGCGGGAATCTTCCGATATTTCCTATGATTGAATGCGGTTTCATATATGCGAAATTATGATAATATAGAGGTGTCCTACATCAACGCGAAAAAGCGCCCGTCACGTCCTGCAGCGAGACTCCGGATGAGAAAGAGGGGGAGGCCATGAAAAAATGGTGGTATTCGATCCTGACCATGATTGTGACGCTTGCAGGCTGTTCTTTTCCGGGAATGACCCATTCTCCGGGCACCTCCGAATCCTCCCCTGGGCAGGCGGCCGGCAGCGGCGCGCCTCCGGGGGCTTTATCGTTTTCCATCGTTCTTTCCACCGGTTCCAATCCATATGCGGCCAAGTCGCCCGACATTCAGCAGGATAAATGGGTCAAACAATTGGAAGCGCTGACAAACACCGATCTCCGCATCGCCATGATCCCGTTGAAGGATATCGATAAACGGCTGCCGGTGCTGCTGACCGGGGACGACTTTCCGGACGTCATCCAGACCGTCGGGGGAGCCAGCTCCGCCGCCATGGCCGGAACCGTGGAGGCCGGATTGTTTATGCCTTTGGACGATTTGCTCCGCAAGTACGCGCCCCGCCTGCTCGCCCGGATTCCGCGGGAAGCGTGGCAGGAAACGAGCTATCGGGGAAAAATCTACGGCATTCCGGCGTGGCTGGATAATCCGTCGCGGCGGGGCACTTACATCCGTACCGATTTGCTCGAAAAAACGGGGCTTCCGGTACCGAAAACGGTGGACGATTTTCTGAACGTGCTGCGCGCCTTTAAAAAACTGGGCGTGGAGTATCCGTACCAAATGCGCGAGAATTTCAAATACGCGGATGTCATTTTTGGGGCCTATGACGTGCTGGGGTACCAGTTCGAGCTGAAAAACGGCGAGGTCGTCCCCAAGTTTTTCGACGCGCAGCGCACGATGCAGGCGCTTACCGTCTATAAAACGATGCTCGACGAAGGCCTGATCGCAAAAAATTTCGCTACGGTCAGCATCAGCGAATACAGCCGCAACATCTACAGCGGCAAAGCGGGGGTCTGGACGGCGAATGCCGCAGGACTGCTCGAATTCCGGACGAAAGTGAAGGAATCCGTGCCTGAGGCCGAAGTGAACATCATTCCTTCTCCCGAAGGTCCCGGCGGTTCGAAAGGCTACGGGCTCTACAGTTCGGTGATCAGCTCCTATTACATCAACAAAAATGTCTCGAAAGAAAAGGCCATCGGCATCGTGCGTTTTTTCGATTGGATGCTGAGCGGCGAAGCCGAGCGCTTTTTTTCCTTCGGCATCCCCGGCGACACGTACATCATCGATAACGGCAAAATCAAATACCAGTTTCCGCAAAACCGGGAGCAGGAGGATGAACAGGGCTTCCGCGAACTGCTGTGGCTGACCCATGATTTGACGATCAACCGTCAGCGGATGAAGCTGCTCCCGGGGGGAGGCGATGTGCTGCATGCGATCGACTCGACGCTTGCGAAAGAGGGACTCGGCAATATCGTGTTCGTACCCGAATTGGAAGCGTTCAGCATCTATCCCGAGCTGGCGCCGAACAATCCGAACCAGCCGCCGCCGCTGATCGTCGACCATATGGTCCGGATGATTTACGGCAAAGAGCCGATCTCCGATTGGCCGAAAGTGATCCGGGAATACAGGGACCGCGGCGGGGACGCGATTATCCGCGAGGCGACGCAGCGCTATCAAGCGCATGAGGGCGTCTTGGTGCTGCCCAGCCGCTAAGACCTTAAAAAGGACGGGCGCCTAGCGCCGCAGCTTACTTTTCAAATCCGGCAAAGAAAAGGGGTTATGGATCCATGCGTGTGCTGATTGTGGAAGATGAACCTGTCATTCAAAAAGGGCTTGTCAAAATGGTACAGCGGTACCCGGCGTCGTTTTCGGCGATTTATACGGCAGACGACGGGGAATCCGCCCTGGAAATGATCCATAGCGTAGAGCCGCATCTGGTGTTGACCGATCTAAGGATGAAGCGGATGGACGGCCTGGAGCTGTGCGAGCGGATTCACCGGGAATTCGCGCATGTGCAGATCGCGGTCATTTCCGGCTACAACGATTTCGGCTATGCCCAGCGGGCGATCGAATACGGCGTCAAGCGGTATCTGCTCAAGCCGGTGACCCAACAGGACGTGCATAACGCGCTGCGGGAAATCATCGCCGGCATGAACGAAAACATCGTTCCCCTGCAGAAATACGTGGAGTGGTCAGAAAAGCTGGAGCAAAGCATCTGGATGCTGCAAAAAAGCGACATGGAGCGGCTGCTGGAGGAAAGCAAGCAAGAAGGTCTGTTCGCCGGACTGCATGTGCCCGGCATGAAATCCGTGCTTGAAGATTGCCTGCGCATGATCGCGGGAAAGCTCTCCCAACGGGGGTGGAAGCCGCAAATCGGCCTGGACATTCAAGGGACGGACATCAGCAAAAAGGAAACGCTCGAGGCTTTCGGAGCGGTGCTTGAGGAAATGTATACCCAGCTGCAGCTGACGCGCAAAGGAAAGTTCAAAGATCCGATCGAGGAAGCGAAGGCGTTTATCGACCTGCATCTTTCGGAGGAGGTGACGCTGGAGGAGGTCGCCAAGCGGGTTGGCCTGACTCGGACCTATTTCAGCGCGCTGTTCAAAAAAATGACCGGCGAAACCTTCGTGCATTACCGCATCAAAAAACGGATCGAGGAAGCGCGCAAGCTGCTGGCCGTTCCGACGCTGACCATCACGGACATTGCGGTACAGGTCGGTTACGAGGATTATCCCCATTTTACGAAGACGTTCAAAAATTTCGTCGGCATGTCGCCATCGGAATACCGGTCGTCTTTCGGCATCGAGTGATGCGGATGATGAAGCTTCGCCTGCGCGTCAAGCTGCTGCTCGGCTTTTTGGTCGTCATTCTGCTGTCGCTTTCGACCGTCGGGATTGCCTTCTATACGATATCGGCGAGGCAGTTGTCCCAAAGCGCGGAAAATCAGATGACGCAGATCGTCAACAACGCTGTCCATCACACCAACCTGTATTTGTCTTCCTACCAGCGCTCGATGGTGGCCTTGCTTTCCAACCTGAGCGTCAAAAAATACATCGATCTGCCTTCGGACCGCGAGGAGTACGAAAACTACCGCTATTTGACCGACATCCGCGATTCCATCGTGGACCCCGTCTGGATTCGCAATCCGGAGATCAGCGCGCTGTATATCATCGGATACAACGGCAACGCGCTTTATTATTTCAACGGCGGTACGGAACCGTCCCTCGGGCCCGCAGATACGGCGAAACAAATCGATTATTTCAAACGGCATACGGACCCGTCCGGGCGCCTGACGATCATCAATCACAGCATTCAGGGCGAGGGGGCGCCGATGCTGACGCTGATCCGCCGCATCCGCGGGCTCCGCTCTCCCGAGATGAAGGGGTTTGTCGGCATCGAGGTCAAGTCCGAAGAATTGTCGACGTTGTGGAAAGGGATCGATCTCGGGAAGGACAGTTATTTTTTTATCGTCGATAACGAGGGGCGGATTCAATATCATGCAGACCCCAAAAAAACGGGAAAGGTGCTCCCCTCAGGTTTGGCCGGCCAAATCTCCCAAGCGGGGGCTGCGATGTTCCACAGCTCGGCGGAAGGCGAGAAACGGGCGTATATCAGCCGCAAGGCCGATTATTCCGACTGGAACCTGGTCGTGTCCATTCCCGACAGCCAGCTGGTAAAACCGCTCGAGACGACGCGGACGCTCATATTCATCGTGGCGGGGATTACGTTCCTTTGCGCCTTGTTTCTGGCGAACCGCTTCGGAAGGGCGATCACGAACCCGATTCGCCGGCTGATGAAAGGGATGAGCCAAACCGAAAAAGGGAACTGGGAGTTCATTCCCCTCCCGAAACGGCACGACGAAATTACCGAGCTGATCATCAGGTACAATCTGATGGTCAACCGGCTTTCGGAGCTGGTGGACATCGTGTATCAGTCCGAGCTGAAAAACAAGGAAATGCAGGCTGAGCGGCAAAAGGCCGAGTTCCAGTCCTTGCAGCTGCAGATCAATCCGCATTTTTTGTACAACACGCTGGAAACGGTCGTCTGTTACGCCGTCATTCAGGATTCGGAGGAAATTTCGGAAATCGTCGGGGCACTTTCGTATATGCTGCATTATTCGGTGCGGACCCATCTGGAGGAAATTACGGTCGCCAACGAGCTGAAGCATGTGATGTATTTTATGGTGATCATCAACCACCGCATCGGACGGACGTTCGAGATCGACTTGCGGGTCGCGCCTGAGCTCTTGCTGCGGAAAATGGTCCGCTTGACGCTGCAGCCGCTGGTGGAAAACGTGTTTCAGCACGCGTTCCGCGGCGGGATCGAAGACCATCATGCGATTGCGATCGATGCGGGCGAGGAGGAGGACTGCTTCTGGGTCAGCGTCGAAGATAACGGCTGCGGCATGGGACCGGAACGGCTTGAGGAGCTGCGCGCCAAGCTGAGCGAAAACCGGCTGGCCGACGGCGGCGGAGAGGGGCAAATCCCCGGCGGCATCGGCGTCGCCAACGTACACCGGCGCATCCAGCTCGTATTCGGCGAGGCATACGGCTTAAGCGTGGAAAGCAGCTTGGGGGGAGGCACGAAAATGATTATGCGCATGCCGCGCACGGCCGCGGCCGTTCAGGGAAAGGAGGCTGCGGCCGGAGCGGAAGCAGCGCTGCCACCCGGAAGGGCCGATGAGGATGCGTGGCGGGTTGGGTGACGGAACAAACGGGAAGGCGATAACAGTCGGGAGACCGGCTGTTTTTTTGTTTGCGGTCAAGATGCCTTAAGGCGGCGCCCAATCACCCTAAAAAAACACACCACCAGCATAATCCGCCCCATGGGTGCGCCCCGGGCTTTCGTTTTATCATGGGATAAGCAACAAAAAGAATGCATGTTTCTACAGTAACGGAAAGGGGAAAAGTCTAATGAAGAAATGGATTAGCCTGGTTTTGGCATCGGCGCTTCTGACGGTTGGCGTGGCCGGGTGCGGCAAAAGCAGCGGCACGGACGCGGCAGACGCTTCCGACGAGTCCAAACCGCTCAAATTTTCGATCTCCCTGACAACAAGCGGAAACAGCTACGCGGAAAGCGCAAAGGATATCAACAGCGACAAGTGGGTCAAGGAATTCGAAAAGAGGGCCAACATCGACGTGGACATCCAGATGATCCCGCTGAAGGATTTCGACTCGAAGATGTCGATCATGTTTGCGGGCGGAGATATTCCTGACGTGGTGCAAAACGTCGGCGGCGCAACGGACAAATCGATGTCGGGTTCCATTGAAGCCGGCGTGTTTATGCCTCTCGACGACCTGCTGAAGGAATACGCGCCGAATATTATGAAAGCGGTTCCGAAGGAAGCTTGGGCCGAAGTGAGCTATAAAGGAAAAATCTACGGCGTGCCGACGTGGCTGAGCAATCCTTCCCGCCGCGCGACGTTTATTCGGACCGATCTGCTTGAAAAAACGGGACTTCCGGTTCCGAAAACGATGGATGATCTCCTGAACGTGCTGCGCGCTTTCAAGAAACTGGGCGTGCCGGCGCCGTACCAAGCCCGCGAGAACTTCAAGTACGCGGATATCGGATTCGGAGCATATGATGCGCTCGGTTATCAGTTCATGGAGAAGGACGGCGAAGTCGTGCCGAAATTTTTCAATGCCGAGAACATGGAAAAAGCGCTCAACGTTTATAAAACGATGTATGACGAGGGCCTGATCCAGAAGGATTTTGCCACGATTCAGGCGCCGCAATACACCGAAAGCATCCAGGCGGGGAATGCGGGCATTTGGACGGCGAACGCGGCCGGGCTGCTTGATTTCCGCACCAAAATCCAAGAGGTTGTACCGGATGCGAAGGTTGATATCATCCCGTCTCCCGAAGGCGACAACGGCTTGAAAGGCTACGGCCTGTACAGCTCGGTCAATACCTCCCTGTATATCAACAGCAAGGTCAGCAAGGAAAAGGCGATCCGCATCATCAAGCTGTTCGACTGGATGCAGACGCCGGAGGCCGTGAAATTCTTCAGCTTCGGCATCGAGGGGGAGAACTACACCGAAAAAGACGGCAAGATCGATTATAAGTTCCCTACCGACAAACAAGGCAATGACGAACAAGGCTTCCGCTCCCTGCTCAGATGGGTGGGCGACGCCACGATCAACCGCGAGCGCACCGAGCTGCTTCCGGGAGGAATGGACGTGCTGAAGGCGCTGGACGAAACGCTGGCCCACGAAGGCATCGGCGGCATCGGCTTCGTGCCGGACCTGGAAACCTTCAGCCAATATCCGGACCTGGCATCCAAGC
>Ga0180220_1002797_pt1 | contig 10734 bp, 6 predicted proteins | sample eDN5th37CBELigBY_FD_151335 | JGI IMG/M metagenome (GOLD analysis project Ga0180220, IMG submission 151335) | Enriched backyard soil microbial communities from Emeryville, California, USA - eDNA 5th pass 37_C BE-Lig BY (version 2) (version 2) | ecosystem: Environmental > Terrestrial > Soil >... | reverse complement strand
ATGGACCGAGTTTGCTGCAGGGCCGCGGAGGCTTTCGGGTATGGAACAGATGTCCTCATATGGTGGACAGTTGTTCTTTATCCCGTTTGGACGGCTTAAGGCGCAATCATCGTGTGTCGTTTTGAAACGACGCACCTGGGGATGAATGTGACCGTAATAAGATTTTGCGGAAAAATCGCAGGTTTCCCTATACGATGAGGACATATTTAAGTATAATATGTGACGTGGCAAGACGATGGAATATTTTTGACTTGAACGAAAAAAGGGAATCATTCCCTGATTTGTGATATAGAGCATAACCTGTCATTGTTCGTGTGGAATGGACAGTCGAAAGGCTTCCGTACGGTTCGAAAGAAGCCGGCAATGCAAGCGATCATTATAAAACGAAACGTATATTGGACAAGCACATGATCTCATTACGGGGATTCCTCGGCCGGTCGGCCGCATGAAGCGGCAGGCCCGGACTTACAGAAAAGGGGATTGACTTTCATGACTTCACAACCAAAACGAACCGCGCATATCATTTCGCACACCCACTGGGACCGGGAATGGTATTTGCCTTATGAAAAACACCACATGCGCTTGATCCGCCTGATGGACGTGCTGATGGATACGCTGGAAAAGGACACGGAATACAAGAGCTTCTACCTGGACGGACAAACGATCATTTTGGAGGACTACCTGCAGGTGCGTCCGGAGCAGAAGGAGCGCCTCGAAAAATATATCCGCGAAGGGCGCATTTTCATCGGCCCGTGGTATATCCTGCAGGATGCGTTCCTGACGAGCGGCGAGGCGAATATCCGCAACATGCAGGTCGGCCATAAGGATGCCGCGCGTTACGGGCAAATTTCCAAAATCGGTTATTTCCCGGACACGTTCGGCCTTGTCGGACAAACGCCGCAGCTCATGCGCCAATCCGGCATCGACAATGCGGTGTTCGGCCGCGGCGTGAAACCGACGGGCTTCAACAACACGGTGTCCGATTCCGATTACGAATCCTCGTTCTCCGAGCTGATCTGGGAAGGCCCGGACGGCTCCCGCGTGCTGGGCATCCTGTTTGCCAACTGGTACAGCAACGGCAACGAGGTTCCGGTCGATCCGGAAGAAGCCAAGGCATTCTGGGACAGAAAGCTGGCAGACGCCGAGAAGTATGCTTCGACTCCGGAACTTCTGTACATGAACGGTTGCGACCACCAGCCGATCCAAACCGACCTGGCGGAGGCGCTGGAGACGGCCCGGAAGCTTTATCCGGATACGGAGTTCGTGCACTCCAATTTCCCGAAATATCTCGAAGCCGTGAAAAAAGCCAAAGAAGGCGAGCTTTCCGTCGTTCGCGGCGAACTTCGCAGCCAACGCACCGACGGTTGGGGGACGCTCGTCAATACGGCTTCCTCGCGCGTGTATCTGAAGCAAATGAACCAGCTCGGACAGACGCTTCTGGAAAAGGTGGCGGAGCCGCTGGCATCGTATGCCCGTCTTGCCGGACAGGAATATCCGCATGACATGCTGACGTATGCTTGGAAAACGTTGATGCAAAACCATCCGCATGACAGCATCTGCGGCTGCAGCGTGGATGAAGTGCATCGCGAAATGGTAACCCGTTTTGCGAAAAGCCGCGACGTCGCGGAATCGATCATCGACGAGAGCAAGCAGGCGGTCGCCGATGCGGTGAATACTTCGGTATTCGGCAGCTATGGGGAAGATGCTGTTCCGTTTGTCGTGTTCAACACGACCGGATGGAAACGCAGCGGCACCGTGTCCGTCGATCTGGACGTCAAACGCGTATACTTCCGTGAAGGACACTCCTTCGAAGACATGAGAAGCCAAATGAAGGACTTTGACCTTGGCTTGCGCGCGGTCGTGGATGCCGACGGCAACCCGGCAGCTTTTACGCTCGAGGATCTGGGCCTTCGTTTCGGTTATGACCTGCCGGACGATAAGTTCCGTCAACCTTATATGGCCCGCGCCGTCCGCGTGACGTTTGAGGCAAGCCAAATCCCTGCGCTCGGCCTGAAAGCTTATGCGCTCGTTTCCGGAGAAGCGGCGACAGGGCTTCAGGTGCAGAAGGATTCCCTGGTCAAAGGCGGCAACGTCATCGAAAACGGCATCCTGCGGGTGGAAGCGGCGCCGAACGGCAGCCTGTCGATCACGGACAAGCGCACCGGCCGCGTGTTTAACGATCTGATGATCTACGAGGACACCGGCGATATCGGCAACGAGTACATGTACAAACAGCCGGAAGGGGAAGAGGCCCTGACGACGAAAGATCTCGCGGCTTCCATCCGCGTCGTCGAAGACACGCCTTACCGGGCCGTCCTCGAAATCGTGCATGATTGGGAGATTCCGGCGTCCGCCGAGGAGCTTCTCGACCGGGAGCAGGTGGAACTGGTTTATTACCCTGTGCGCAAAGCGCAGCGCGTGAAAGAAACCGTTCCGATGAAAATCCGCACGTTTGTCAGCCTGGAGCGGGAGGGACAAGGCGTTCACATCGAAGCCAGCTTCAACAACCAGGCGAAGGACCATCGCGTGCGCATGCTGATGCCTACCAATATCGAGGCTTCCAAATACCAGGTCGACTCGATGTTCGAAGTGGCGGTACGCGATATCCATCCTGCGAAGGAATGGGAGAACCCAAGCAATACGCAGCACCAGCAGGCCTTCGTCGACGTCAGCGGCGAGGGGGCCGGACTGACGGTCGCAAACCGCGGCTTGAACGAATACGAGGTTTTGCGCGACGGCCGCAACACGATTGCCGTTACGCTGCTGCGCTCGGTGGGCGAGCTTGGAGACTGGGGGCATTTCCCTACGCCTGAAGCCCAATGCCTTGGCGAGCATACCGTCCATCTCGAAATCATCCCTCATAGCGGCGATGGAGTCGAAGCGGGAGCTTACCAGGAAGCGTACCAGTTCCAAATCCCTTGGACTGCCGCGCAAACCGGGCAGCATGAAGGCGCCATCGACGCCGTCCATGCGCCGTACGCATGGGAAGCGGACAACGGCTTGGCATTTTCGGCCTGGAAGGTCAGCGAGCATACCGGCGACGATATCCTGCGCTGGTACAACATGAAGCGCGAGACGGCAGACTTGAAGCTCGAGCTGACGCAAGGCACGGCTTCCATGTACAAGACGACGATTTTGGAAGAGGACAGCAGCGACAAGCTGGCGACGGCTTCTGCCCGCGCAGAGCTTACCGCAGGTCCTTGCGAGATCGTCACCGTCGGAATCAAGCGTTCATAGATCGGCAAAGCAAGAGGGTCAGGGACATCCCTGGTCCTCTTTTTTATGATCCTGTATCTGTGATTTGTTCATGAAAACTATAGCGTCATTGATCCATAATTATATTATATTTCCAATATTTAAACCTTCTTGGATCTCTTCTTAAGTCCCATTCCCTGTCTATTCATCTTTGAAAACTCGAATTTCCACCCCTGTACACCCTTCGACTTTAACGTTAAAAAAACGACATGAGACGACCCGGATTTTTATCGAAAAACCCTTATTTTACAGGGTTTTTTCAGATTAAAAAAATTGATAAATTCGCACAAAAAAGATATTGACTAGGCATAAGTTTGCACGTATTATTTACATTAAATTTACTAGGAAAAATTACCCATTGTAATTTAATCCTTCCATTCTTGCTGTTTTCAATTGACCGATGGTCATTTAATGCATTAATGCTTTATTGCAAGTATGCAGGCGAAAGGCGGCAAGAAGCAGATTCATCGTCCGAAAAGGAGTGATCGCACCGTTTGTTTGCAGTACCCGTTTTTGGAGTTTCACTAAATCTAAGGGGGATTTTATTTTGAAGAGAAAGCTTTCGATATTTCTATTGACGCTTGCGATGTTTGGCGGATTGTTGGCTGGATGCGGGGGCGGCGATGAGAAAGCGGCAGATCCTGCGCCGACAGAGCAAGGAACGCAAAATAAAACCGACGACTCGAAAAAGACCGATGATACGGCCAAAACAGACGATACCGCAAAAACGGATGACGACAAAAAGGACGATGCTGCGGCAACCGATCAAAACGACGGCCTGTTCCCGGCTTCCGATCCGGCTTCCAGCCCGGCAGCGGCCATGAACCGGAAAGACACGCTGATCGTGGGCATGACAGCGCCAAAGGGAATTTTTAACCCGTTCTACGGAGAAACCGCTTATGACCAATACGTCATTAAGACCTTGTTCAGCAGTTTTTTGGAAGTACAGAAAGACGGAACCTATGCAAATTCGCTTGCGGACAAGGTTGACGTATCGCCGGACGGCCTGAAGTATACGTACCATCTAAAACCTGGCGTTAAGTATAGCGACGGAACGCCGGTAACGGTTAAAGATTACGTGTTTGCGCTTAAAGTGTTTCTTGACAGCAGCTATGACGGCCCGTCCGACCTGCTCAGCCTGAAGATCAAAGGCGGACAGGAGTACCACGACGGCAAAGCGAAGGATATTTCGGGGGTAAAAGTGATCGACGACAATACCGTCGAAGTGACCGTTCTGGAACCGCAGGCGATGACGAAAAACGACTTGGGTACGGTTTACCTGGTACCTGAAGCATACTACGGGAAGGGATACAAGCAAGGCAACACCGAGTCGATCAAAGCGCTCAACAATAAGCCGATCGGCAGCGGCCAATACGTGCTGACCAAATACGCTCCGGGCCAGGAGGTTGACCTTACGGCGAATCCGAATTATTTCAAGGGCGCGCCGAAAATCAAAAACGTCGTCTTCAAAACAACGACCGAGGAAACGAAAATGGCCATGCTGCAATCCGGAGAAACCGATATGGACATGGTCACCGTCAGCGAAGATAACGTGGAGGAGCTTATCTCTTACGGCTTCCTGGACGTGAACATCTTCCCGACGAACGGTTACGGATACATCCAATTCAATCATAAACTAAAGAAATTCCAAGACCTGAAAGTGCGTCAAGCGCTCGTATACGGCCTGAACCGTGCAGAGATCGTCGAAGGCGTCTACGGCAAGTACGCCGACGTCATCAATATTCCGCAGTCCAAGGTATCCTGGGCGTATACCGATGAAAACATCGAAAAATATGAATTCAACCTCGATAAAGCAAAACAATTGCTGGACGAAGCCGGATGGAAGGTCGGATCGGACGGCATCCGCGAAAAGGACGGGGAAAAATTGAAGATCAATTTCTCCGCGACGGCCGACAACTCGGTTGTAAATGCCATCATTCCGATCATGACCCAAAACTATAAGGAGCTTGGCATCGCTTTGACGTCCGAAACGCTTGATTTTAATGCCATCATGGACAAAAAGGATAAAGGCGACTACGAAATGTTCTTTGCGGCATGGGGACTCACGCCCGACCCGGATACGACGATCTTTATTACGAACGGGGCCCAGAACGAAATGGGCTATTCCAATAAAAAAGTCGACGAGCTGATGCTTAAGGCGAAGGTCGAGCTGGACCAAAACAAACGCAAAGAGCTCTATAAAGAGCTGTATCAAGAGCTGAACCGCGACCTGCCGATGATCTTCATGTATCAGCGTAGAGACATGTGGCCGATCAATGCCAGAGTCAAAGGCTTCGATCTTTCCCCGTACAAAGATTTCTCTTACGGCCTTTATAACGTGGAGTTGCCGCAATAAACGATGGAATGCATGATGCTCGGCTCCCGGCTTTCCGGGAGCCGGGCATATCCACATAAAGCCGGGAGGAATCGTTATGAAGCAGTACATTATCCGGAGGCTGCTGCAGATGATCCCGACCCTCATCGGGATATCCATCATCGTCTTTGCCATCTCTTCCCTAGTACCCGGAGATTACATTACGGCCCAGAACAACCCGAACATGACCCAGGAAAAGGCGCAGCAGCTTAGGGAAATCTACGGACTTGACAAACCGGCGGTACAGCGTTACTTCATTTGGATCGGCAACATGCTGACAGGGAACATGGGCGATTCCCTGGTTCACAAGGAGCCCGTCACTTCCGTCATGAACAATTACGTATGGAACTCGTTTATCATCGCCTTTTTCAGTTTGCTGCTCGCATGGATCATCGCGATCTTTGCCGGCGTATTTTCGGCCAAATTCCAATATTCCTTTTTCGATAAGATCGTAACCCTGCTCGTGTTTCTATTCATGTCTCTTCCATCGTTCTTTTTGGGGCTTTTGCTCATAAAAACGCTTTCATTGGAATTGAAGCTGTTCCCTGTAGGCGGCATGACGACCGCGGGGCTTAACGCCGAGGGATGGGCATATATTTTGGACGTTCTAAAACACGCGGTTTTGCCGATCATTGTGTTGACGATGCTCAGTACGGGCAGCCTGACGCGTTATTTCAGAACCAGCATGCTTGAAGTCATCCATATGGATTATATTCGGACGGCACGGGCCAAAGGGCTCCACGAACGGGTCGTGATCTTCAAGCACGCCCTTCGCAATGCCATGCTGCCTGCGATCACGCTGTTGGGCTTTGAGCTTCCATCCCTGTTCGGCGGTGCGATTATCCTTGAAAAGATCTTCATATGGCCGGGGGTGGGGCAGGTATATCTCGAATCCATCAGTATGCGGGACTATCCTTTCATGCTTGGCTTCACGATTTTCATCGCACTGCTGACCCTGCTCGGAAACCTGTTGTCGGACGTGTTATACGGGGTCGCGGATCCAAGAATTCGGCTAAAGTGAGGGGGGAGAATCCATGTCCGTTATTGATGTAGCCAAAACAGACCCTACCGCCGGCAAAGCCATAAAAGCGCCCGCCTCTCCCTGGAGCATGGCCCTGCGGCGTTTTACCAGGAACAAACTGGCTCTGATCGGCTTTATCATACTCGTCATCATGTTTGTCGTTTGCTTTTTCGGCCCGCTTTTTTCGCCTTACGAGCTTGAAGATTACAAAATTTCGATGAAAAACAAACCGCCAAGCGCGGAGCATTGGCTCGGTACAGACAATCTCGGCCGCGACATCCTGCTTCGCGTCATGCTTGCGGGGAGAATATCGCTTTTGGTCGGACTCATATCTACGACCATTTCGGTCATCGTCGGCGCAACGATGGGTTCCATCGCCGGCTTTTACGGCAGGGTGGCCGATACCGTCATTATGCGGATTACGGATATTTTCATGGCCATGCCGACCTTGCCGATCCTGATTATTTTGGGCGCGGTTTTGTCCGATTTAAAAGTCGATCCGAAATACCGTATATTTTTTCTTATGCTGATCATCGGCATTCTGGGTTGGACAACGATGGCGCGTTTGGTTCGCGGGCAAATTCTTTCCCTGCGCGAAATGGAGTACATGCAGGCCGTCGATGCACTGGGAATCCGGGACCGCCGCAAAATATTCAGGCACTTGCTGCCCAACACCGTTCCGATTATCATCGTTGCGGCCACGCTTAGCGTAGCCGGGGCGATTTTGTACGAATCCGTGCTGAGCTACCTCGGCATCGGCGTCGTTCCGCCGACACCGTCATGGGGCAATATGATATCGGCTGCCAACAACATGATCGATTTTCGAAAGAGGCCATGGCTGTGGATTCCTCCGGGCATGTGCATTCTTATCACGGTTGTAGCGATTAACTTAATAGGTGACGGGTTAAGGGATGCCTTAGATCCGAAAACGAAAAAATAGGGGATTCGAATATGGCGAAAAATCTGGTTGAATTTCGAAACTTGCAAACTCATTTCCGCACTTCCGCGGGCGTGGTCAAAGCGGTCGACGATGTCAGCTTTACGATTCGCGAGGGGGAAACCTTATGCGTCGTCGGCGAATCGGGCTGCGGCAAAAGCGTGACCGCCATGTCGATGATGCGCCTCGTGGAATCGCCTCCAGGGAACATCGTCGGCGGTGAAATCGTTTTTGAAGGCAAAAACCTGCTGAAACTGAACAACAACGAAATGAGAAGAATCCGCGGCAATGAAATCTCAATCATATTTCAGGAGCCGATGTCATCCTTAAACCCGGTCCTTACGATCGGCGAACAGATCACCGAACCGCTGATGCTCCATCTGATGATGGACCGAAAGGCCGCCAAAAAACGGGCTATCGAGCTGATCCGTCTGGTCGGCATCCCAAGGGCGGAGGAAATCTTCCATTCCTATCCGCATGAGCTTAGCGGCGGCATGCGCCAGCGCATCATGATTGCCATTGCTCTGAGCTGCAACCCGAAGCTGCTGATCGCAGACGAACCGACGACGGCGCTGGACGTGACGATCCAGGCCCAAATTCTCGATCTGATGCGGGATATCAAGAAAAAACTGAATACGTCCATTATGCTGATTACCCATGATTTGGGCGTCGTCGCGGAGATGGCCGATTTCGTTGTTGTCATGTACGCAGGCAAAGTCATTGAGGAAGCGCCGGTCGTCGAATTGTTCAAAAACCCGAAACATCCGTATACCCAAGGGCTTTTGAAAGCCAAGCCGGTCATCAACCAGACGAAGGAGAGGTTGTACACGATCCCGGGTCAAGTCCCCAATCCGATCGAGCTCGGAAGCAATTGCCACTTTCATGACCGCTGTGCCTTTTGCATGGACATCTGCAAAACGAAAGAACCGCCCCTCCGCGCCCATGAATCGGGCCACAAAACGGCATGCTGGCTCTATGAGGAAGAGGGGAGAGGGTAAGCGATGGGCGAAGCGTTGATCGAAGTCAAAAACCTGAAAAAATACTTTCCGATCACCGGCGGCGTATTTCAGCGCACCGTCAGGTACGTCAAAGCGGTTGACGACGTGTCCTTCGACATCCGCCGCGGCGAGTCTTTCGGGCTGGTAGGCGAATCCGGATGCGGGAAAAGCACCATTGGCCGCACGATTCTCCGCCTGCACGAAAAAACCGCCGGCGAGGTTAGGTTTAAAGGCCAGGATCTGTTCGGACTGACCAAAAACAAGCTGAGGGAGCTGCGTCCGGAACTGCAAATCGTATTCCAGGACCCGTTCAGCTCTTTGAATCCCAGGATCAAAGTAGGGGAAGCCATCGGGGAGGCGCTGCTTGAGCACGGCCTGATCGAGAGGAAAAAGCTGAAGGAAAAGGTCGTCGAAACGCTGGAGATCTGCGGGCTGGCAAGCTATCATTACGACCGTTTTCCCCATGAGTTCTCGGGCGGGCAACGGCAGCGGATCGGGATTGCGCGGGCGCTCATCCTGAACCCCGACTTTATCGTCGCGGACGAACCCGTCTCGGCGCTGGACGTATCGATCCAGGCGCAGATCATCAACCTGCTTAGCGATTTGCAAAAGGAGCGGCAGTTGACCTATCTCTTCATCTCCCATGATTTGAGCGTCGTCGAGCATTTATGCGACCGGATCGGCGTGATGTATTTGGGCTCCATGGCGGAAATGGCGGACAAAAAGGCGCTTTTTTCAAACCCGCTGCACCCGTATACGAAAGCCCTGCTCTCGGCAATCCCGATCCCCGACCCGACGCTAAAGCGGGAGCGGATCGTTTTGCAAGGCGACATCCCAAGTCCGGCCAATCCGCCCTCGGGATGCAAATTCCATACGCGCTGCCCGTTGGCGTCCGATATTTGCAAAAAGGATATCCCGGCGTTCCGCGAGGCCGAACCGGGCCACTTCGTGGCATGCCATTTTGCTTGACCCATTGAACTTATCGAGTCTTTCTTTCCAAGAAGAGATTCGGTAAGTTTTTTGGTATTTTTAGGAGCATAAGGAAAACCGATCTGTTATGTAAATACTGATAAGGCAAACCCTAAGAACAGTTGAAAATCGTAAGCAATTCCATGAAATACAATAATTACATTTCAATGTATTTATTCATAATTATTCCATTGACAGATGAATCTGTTTCCAGTAAATTTGATCGTATTATATCGAATATTTACCATGTCAGATAACCTGACAACTAAATTGAAATCCGGACGGCGTTCAACCGTTGTAAGCGAATTCAATTTTTCCATCACTTCCGAACAGGCCATTTCTTACTCAGGCATCCTCTGCTCTTTAACATTAAAACCCGAAAAGAAATGGTTTCTATTTTCACGATAAACCCATTGTTGCCGCTTGTTTTGCGTCATTAAAAAAATTAATCCGATGTGCCTAAAAAAATATTGACGTGAGTTTAATTTACACGTATCATTACATTAAATTTATGTAGGAAGTTTTACCCAGCACAAATCGACACCCTTTTTGCTGATTTCAATTGACCGATGGTCATTTAAAGCATTAATGCTTTATTGCGTTATTAGGTATCCGTAATTATGTCCGGGTTGTTCACAATTTTCATCTCTCTCCCGGAGCGGATTCGGTGCCGCAATCTCCTAACATTTGGATATATTAATTTTTTAATATATTGCTTTACCTGTTGCCGTCACCCTGGCTTTTTACATGGCTATAACACTAGAGGGGGAAATGAGTTAGGCGTAATTCGGGGCAGTAGAACGAATTTAACACAGGTGTAAAAGTCCCTGATAGCCGGCGGACAAGCTTCGCTTGGACTATTAGTCGGGCTTTTGGGATGTTCCATGCAGCAATTGCAGGTATCCATCATTTTATTTTCAAAGGGGAGGAATATGGTAATGGCAAGTAAGAAAAAGTGGTTGTCCTTATTGGTATCATTGTCTGTTGTCAGTGCTCTGTTCGTAGGTTGCGGCGATTCCAAAACCGCCGATGCGCCTAAAGACGAGCCGAAGAAAGAAGAGCCGGCAAAAAGCGAAGGTGACAAAAAAGAAGAACCGGCGGCCGGCACGCCTAAAGACGGCGGCACGCTGACTTTCGGAAGCACATCCGACATCGTTAGCGTTAACCCGATCTACGTGCA
>Ga0180220_1002795_pt1 | contig 10741 bp, 6 predicted proteins | sample eDN5th37CBELigBY_FD_151335 | JGI IMG/M metagenome (GOLD analysis project Ga0180220, IMG submission 151335) | Enriched backyard soil microbial communities from Emeryville, California, USA - eDNA 5th pass 37_C BE-Lig BY (version 2) (version 2) | ecosystem: Environmental > Terrestrial > Soil >... | reverse complement strand
GTAGGCTTTGTCACCACCATCGTCCCGCTCGGGTCGGCCCCCGTCCACAAGTCACCCGCCGACTCGCTTACGCACGAAATCTCGGAAAGTGCAGCAACGCTCCCATGAGCCAACTCGTCCAGACGAACATAAGAGTGGCCGGTGGGCCGCAGAGCTCGATTGGCCCGATGGCGGTTAGCATCATGATCCCGGCGAGGCTCGCCAAGGGCCGCCGCATGGAGCCGACGCCGAACACCGTCGTCAAGGTGGTTATCAAGACGGCGACCACGCCGATTTCCACCCGATCCGGAAGAACAACGGGCGGCGGGGACATGGAAAAGGCAAGATCGAAGAGGAACCCGACCAACGCAAAGCCAACCGCGCTGGCCGCGAAGGCGATCACCGCGCGTGTTTTGGATCGCATGATTCGCCACCTCCATTCGATGGAGCTTGCTGAAATCCAGCATCAGCCTCGGCGGTGGACGGGGCCCGTTGGCGACTACGTTAATGTTAGTGAGGGAAAGGTCGGATTGCGAGATTTGGTCGTCGGGCGCGTGGCGAGCCTCGTCAAGCTCGCCACGAATCAGGTGGGCCAAGGCGAGGTGGGCGACCAATCCCGGGTCGTTGGGGCTGGCCGCGATCGCGGGCCGGCACTAAGCGGAGCGCCAGATCGCCTTCGCCCAGGTCCACGTCGGGTTGATCAGGGTTGCTCTCGTGGGCTCGTCCGAATCAGAAGAGCGCCTCTTTCGGCTGGTTCCGGCGCTGTTGGATTTTCCCGAACGCCCACATCGACGGCCATCCCCCCGGAAGGTGGCCGAAGGCCGGATGAGGGTTGTCGGGTTCACGGATGAATCTTGGCGGGCGTTCTTTTGTGGCCGGCCTCCGTGAGGCCGGGACGCGCGCCGCGGGCCGAGGCTTCCGCGCCGGGGTCACGGGCCCCGGCTACAATGAGCCGATTCCGCGCGCCGCGTCGTCAGACTAACCCCCGCGCCGGGCGCCGTCAATCATGGGACCGCGCTTCCCGGGGTTGCCCGACATCCGGCGAGGGGGCGCTGTGGGGGCCTTGTTCGGCGTCGGGCGCGCGGACGCCGAAAAGAAGGTCGGAACTCAGCAGCATAATTACTTTCGCCAGCGTTCCCAGAAGCCAACTCAACCAAATGAGGGGGAGAAGGATCCCCGGGTGGTCAATCCCCGACAACGGAATGCTCGCCGCCACGGCTCCCAGCAGGGTTGTGATCGGCCACCGCATGGCGCCGACCCCGAACGCCGTCGCAACGACGGCCACCGCGGCGATGCCAACCCCGTATTGAAGCTCCCGTGGCACAAGCCCCAAAGGATATCCGCCAATCTCCAAGACATACACGGCCGCCGCGAAGACCGCGGCTCGGAATGTGTAAACCAGCAGCAAGCGGGCATCGGTGCTCATGACCATCCGCGGCGGTCTCGGCCGCGCCTCTCGAAGGAAATCGACGGAGAACGGAAGCCCTCGCCGCGCCCTCCCATTTCGCCCGACCGTTCTTGTTTCCCAGGCCTCGCCTTGATTCGGGGGAGTCACGCTGTACAATCGTTATTCCAACTATCTTAAAGGGTCCGCGACGCGACATCGACCCGTTGAGTTTCTTCATGAAGAGGAATCAGCTTGAGCATGGTCGGGAAGACGAAGGCGGCGCGTTGGGGATTCCTGGCGCCGGCGGCGGCGCTGCTGGGTTTGGGTGGGGGGTGTGGCGACGCGAACACGTATGTCGAGCCTCCTCCGCCGGAGGTGACGGTCGCGACGCCGGTTCAGCGCGACGTGACAACCTACTTCGAGGCCACCGGGAACACCCAGCCCGTGTTGACGGTCGAAGTCCGGGCGCGAGTCCGGGGCTTCTTGAAGGAGCAGCTCTTTCAAGAGGGAGCGCTCGTCAAGAAGGGCGACCTGCTTTTGGTCATCGACGAAGAGCCGTTTCAGGTCGCGCTTGAACAGGCCAAGGCGAAGCTCGACGAGGCCGAGGCCGCGCTCCGCAAGGCGAAGGAGTCGAAGGCCCCCCAGATGGCCCGGGCGCAACTGGAGCTCGACAAGGCCGAGCTGCGGCTCGCCCGGCTCAACGAAGAGCGGTCGCGGTCGCTGATCGGTCGAGGGGCGGGAACCCGCGAGGAGATGGACCAGACCGAGGCCGCCCGGAAAAAGGCGGAGGCCCAGGTCGAGTCCGACATCGCGGCCCTGGAACAGGCCGAGGCCGACTACGAGACGGGCATCCTCGCCGCCACGGCCGCCGTGGCGACCGCCCGACAGGCCGTCCGCAACGCCGAGATCGAACTCGGCTACTGCCGGATGCACGCGCCGATCGACGGCCGAATCAGTCGGATCAACCATCACGTGGGGAACCTCGTGGGCGACGGCCAGGCCACGCTCTTGACCACCATCGTCTCCACCGACCCAATTCATGCGTATTCGACGATCAACGAATACGACCTGCTGCGGTTCCGTCGCGAGACGGGGGGCGAGGGACTCTCGGCGCCGATCGAAATGGCGCTGGCGGGCGAGGAGGGATTCCCCCACAAGGGGACCATCGACTATCAAGACCCCACGCTCGACACCGACACGGGGACCGTGCAGGTCCGAGGGGTCTTCCCCAACGAGGACGGCGCGATCCTTCCGGGGCTCTTCGTTCGGGTCCGCGTCCCCTCCGGGACGCAAACCGGGGCGATCCTGGTCCCCGAGCGGGCGCTCGGCTCCGATCAGGCGGGGCGCTTCCTGCTGGTGGTCGACAAGGACGACGTTGTCCAGCACCGTCCGGTCCAGACGGGCCAATTGGTCGACGGCCTTCGAGTCGTCGAGGGCGACATCGGCGTCGAAGATCGAATCGTGGTCGACGGCCTCTTGCGCGCCCGCCCCAACCTGAAGGTTCAGCCAATCGCGGCCGACGCGCCCGAGGGCCAAGAAGCCATCGCCGCGGCGATCCCGGCGGGCGGTTGATCGTCTCCAATCCGATTGCCCAAGGGCCGGGCGAGGCCGCCGAGCGGTTCTCCCGGGAGGGCGAGGCTCCCGCCGAGCCCCGCGGCCAGCCCCGGCTCGGCGGGAGCCTCGCCCTCCCGACCACGCTCCCAGGCCCCCTCCGTGAACCCGCCGTCACCCAGCGCCGGCCTTTTTTGAATATCCTCCAGCGAGTCCGTCATGCTCTCCAGGTACTTCATTGATCGGCCGATCTTCGCCAACGTGATCGCGATCCTGACGATGATCATCGGCGCCGTGGCGCTTTACGACCTGCCGGTCGAGCGGTACCCGGACATCACGCCGCCCACGGTCCGCGTCTCGGCCGCCTACCCCGGCGCCGACGCCCGGGTGTTGACCGACACGGTGGCCGCGACGATCGAGCAGGAGGTCAACGGCGTCGAGGGCATGATCTACATGTCCTCGACCAGCTCCAGCGACGGCAGCTACTCGCTGACGGTCACCTTCGAGATCGGCGTCGATTTGGACATGGCCCAGATCCTCGTCCAAAACCGGCTCGAGGCGGCCAAGCCGCGGCTCCCGGAGGAGGTTCAGCGCCTGGGGATCACGGCCAAGAAGCAGTCGACCAACATCGTCATGGGCGTCTCGCTGATTTCCCCCGACGGCCGCTACGACGACCTCTTTCTGAGCAACTTCGCCGTCCTTCGAATCAAGGACGCCCTGAGCCGGGTTCACGGAGTCGGCGACGTGATGCCCTTTGGCGGAAGCGCCTACGGGATGCGGGTCTGGCTCGACCCCGAGAAGCTCAAGGCGCGCCGGCTGACGACCGACGACGTGCTCAACGCCATCCGAGAGCAGAACGTCCAGGTGGCCGCCGGCCAGGTCGGTCAATACCCCTCGCCCACCGACCAGAGCTTCCAGTACAACGTCACGACCCTCGGCCGCTTGAGCGAGCCCGAGCAATTCGGCGCGATCATCGTCAAAGCCGCCGGCGGGGGCGGAGCGGGCGAGGGGGAGGGGGGCGACGGCGCGGGCGAGGTCGGATCGGCCTCCGCCCGGTTGACCCGGATCCGAGACGTGGCTCGGGTGGAGTTGGGCGCGCAAAGCTACGACCAGTTTTCCCAGGTCGCCGGCAAGCCCGCCGCCAGCCTGGGGGTCTTCCAGCTTCCCGGCGCCAACGCGCTCGAAGTCGCCAAGAACGTCCGGGCCATGCTCGAAGAGATTCGGCCCACCTTCCCCGAAGGGGTTGATTACCTGATTCCCTTCGACACGACCACGTTCGTCGAAGAGTCGATCCACGAGGTCTACAAGACGCTCATCGAGGCCGGCGTCCTGGTCTTGATCGTCATCCTGGTCTTCCTCCAAGACTGGCGGGCGGTCTTGATCCCCGCGACCACCGTTCCGGTGACGATCATCGGCGCCTTCGCCGGGCTGGCGGTCTTGGGCTTCTCGGTCAACATGTTGACCCTCTTCGGGCTGATTTTGGCCATCGGCATCGTCGTCGACGACGCGATCGTGATCGTCGAGAACGCGGCGCACCACATCGACCACAACAAAATGGCCCCCAAACCGGCCACGATCCGGGCGATGGAGGAGGTCTTGGGGCCGATCATCGGCATCACGCTCGTCTTGATGGCCGTGTTCCTCCCGGCGGCGTTCATGGGGGGCGTCACCGGAATGCTCTACCGTCAGTTCGCCCTGACGATCGCCGCCACCGCCTTCATCAGCGCCATCAACGCGGTGACGCTCAAGCCGGCCCAGTGCGCCGTCTGGCTGCGACCCACCAAAACCAAGAAGAACTGGTTCTACCGGGGGTTCAACCGGGTCTACGGTCGTTGCGAAGCGATCTACGTGGCCATCGTTCGACGGGCCGTTCGGCACGTTCTCCTGATGATGGCGCTGTTCGTCGCGCTCTCGGCCGGAACCGCCTGGTGGTTCAACCGCCTGCCCACGGGGTTCCTGCCGACGGAGGACCAAGGGTGGGCGATCGCCGGGGTCCAGCTTCCCGACGCGGCCTCGCAGACGCGAACCCGAGAGGTCGTGGCGAAGGCCAACAAGATCCTCGCGGAGTTGCCCGGGGTTGACAACTGGTTCGTCGTCGGCGGGCAGTCGGTCCTCGACGGCGCGATCGCCTCGAACGCGGCGGCCATCTACATCACGTTCACCCCCTGGGCCGAGCGGACGGGCAAGCCGGGACTGAGCATGGAGGAGATCCTCGGCCGGTTCATGGCCGAGACGTCGAAGATCCACGAGGCGATGTTCTTCGCCTTCCCGCCCCCGGCCATCTCGGGCTTGGGCATGGCGGGGGGCTTCCAGATGCAGATTGAGGACCGCGGCGGGGTGGGACTGGCCGAGCTCCAGAAGGTCGTCGCCGAGATGGTCGAGGACGGCAACGCCCAAACCGGGCTCCAAGGCCTGCAAAGCTCCTTCCGGGCCGAGGTGCCGGTCATCTACGCCGACGTCGACCGCGAGAAGGTCAAGAGCATGGGCGTGCCGCTCGACTCGGTCTTCGCCGCCCTTCAAACGTCCCTCGGATCGTCCTATGTCAACGACTTCAACAAGTTCGGCCGCACCTATCAGGTCCGCGTCCAGGCCGATCAGCGGTTCCGGCTGGAGCCGGAGGACATCCGCCGGATCGAGGTCCGCGACAGCCAGGGCAAGATGGTCCCCTTGGGCACGATGGTTCGGGTCGAGAAGCGACTTGGACCGATGATCATCCCCCGATACAACCTCTACTCGTCGGCCTCGATCACCGGAGGCGCCGCGCCTGGGTTCAGCACCGGACAGGCCCTGAAGCTCATGGAGCAGATGGCCGAGCAAAAGCTCCCGGCCGAAATGAGCGCCGAGTGGACCGCCATGTCGTTCCAAGAGAAGCGGGTCGGCGGCCAGTCGCTCTACGTCTTCGGCATGGCCGTCTTGATGGTTTACCTGGTCTTGGCCGCCCAGTACGAGAGCTGGTTCCTCCCCGCCGCGGTCATCCTGGTGGTTCCCCTCGCGCTTTTGGGAACGGTCATCGCGGTGGCGGTTCGGGGCATGGACAATAATATCTACACGCAAATTGGCGTTGTGTTAATCATCGCGCTGGCGAGCAAGAACGCGATTTTGATCGTCGAGTTCGCCCGCGACCTGCGCGATCAAGGGCGGTCGATCGTCGACGCGGCGGTTGAGGCGTCTCGGCTCCGGTTCCGGCCGATTCTGATGACCTCGTTCGCCTTCATCCTGGGGATCTTCCCGCTGGTCAGGGCCACCGGCGCCGGCGCGGTCAGCCGGCAATCGCTGGGAACGGCCGTCTTCGGCGGGATGCTCGCCGGCACCATTCTGGCCGTCTTCTTCATCCCCGTCTTCTACGTCCTGATGCAAAACATCGCCGAATTCTGGAACCGGCCGAAGACCGCCGCCGCGGCCCCCGAGGGCGAGGCCGACGGAGAACTGGTCGCCGCGTCCGCCGATTCGGACGGCTAAGCATCGAGGACGGCCTCCAGAACGCGCCCCGGCCCGCCCCGGCCGGGGCCCGCGACCCAGCGCGCGCTCCAAAACCGTTCGGCTTGAGCCTTGATGCCGCGCGCGCATTCCTTCGCCCGAGAGGAGAAGGAGGATTGGCGGTGGCTTTCCCCGGCGCGGTGATCGGTTTATCCTCTTCTTTGAAAACGCAACGACTCCTCGCGACTCCCCGGAGCCGGTAATCCATGCTTGCGACCGCCGCCCTGATCAGCGCCTTGTTGACCGCCTCGCCCCAAACGGACGCTCCACCCGTTGAGGGAACCCTTAAAGTCGAGCGCCGGTATCTCCATCTGCCCGTTCGCGCCGGGGCGGACAAGGTCCGGGTCAAGGTGGCGACCGAGGGCGGGGCCTTGATCGACGAGTTCGAGATCGAACTGGCCGGGGAAAAGCCCGATTTCCACGTCTTCCTCGACTTGGAGCCGCACAAGGGCGAGACGCTCAAGGTCCATGTCGACAAGCCGCCGACCCCGACGATTCTCGACGCCCTGGTTCAGTCGGACGAAGTCCCCGGCGCGGAGGTTTTGTATAAGGAGCCCCGCCGGCCGCAATTCCATTTCACGTCGCGGCGGGGCTGGCTCAACGACCCCAACGGCCTGGTTTGGCAAGACGGCGAGTATCACTTGTTTTACCAGCACAACCCGTATGGCTGGGGGTGGGGCAACATGCACTGGGGGCACGCGACCAGCCCCGACCTCGTCCACTGGACCGAGCGCCCGATCGCCATTTACCCCCGCGCCTTCGGCGATTGGGTCTTCTCCGGCAGCGCGGTGGAGGACACAAACAACACCGGGGGCTTCCAGACGGGAGACTCCCCCGCGCTCGTGGCCGCCTTCACCAGCACCGGGCGGGGCGAGTGCGTCGTTTACAGCAACGATCGGGGCCGGACCTGGACCGAGTTCGAGGGGAACCCGGTCGTCAAGCATCAGGGCCGCGACCCTCGGCTGCTTTGGCACGAGCCCACCAAGAAGTGGGTTATGGCGGTTTACGGCGAGGAGGGAGACCAGCGGCGGATCGACTTTTACACGTCGCCCGACCTGAAGGCGTGGACCTTCGCCAGCCGGATCGACGGCTTCTACGAGTGCCCCGACATCTTCGAGTTGCCCATCGACGGCGACCCGGGCAAAACCCTCTGGGTCCTGTACGCGGCCGACGCCAAATATCTCCTCGGCGCGTTTGACGGCGAGACCTTCCGCCCCGAGTCGGGATCCGAGAAGCTCACCCTCTGGCGCGGAGCCTTCTACGCGCCCCAGACCTTCAGCAACGAGCCCAAGGGGCGGCGGATCCAGATCGGCTGGGGCAGGGGAGTTGAATTCCCCGGCTCGCCGTTCAACCAGCAAATGGCCCTCCCCGTCGAACTGACCCTCCGGACAACCCCCGACGGCCCCCGACTCTTCGCCAACCCGGTTCCCGAACTGCAAGCGCTTCGGCTCGAAACACACGACTTCGCCGGCGCGGTCCTGAAACCCGGCTCCAACCCCCTGAGCGGGCTCTCGGGCAAGCTGTTCGAGATCGAGGCCGCCATCAATCCCGGAAACGCCGAGGCCGTCGAATTGAGCCTTCGGGGCGTCCCGATCGTTTACGACGTTCGGAAGCAAGAGCTTTCCTGCAAGGACGTGACGATTCCCCTTCCCCTGGAGGATGGGGAATTTCGCCTGCATGTGTTTTTGGACGAGGGCTCGATCGAAATCTTCGCCGGCGACGGCCGCGCCGCGGCGTCGATCCCGTCAATCCCCGAAGAGGAGAACCGCGAGATCGGCGTCGCCAGCCGAGGAGGCGAGGCGACCGCCCGGGTTTTGGCGGTTTATTCGCTTCGGTCGATCTGGCAAGGGAAGTGATCCGAGCCTTCGCCAAGCATCCTTCTCCCACCGGGGGAGGGTGGCCCGAAGGCCGGATGGGGGTCGTCGGGTTTGCTGAGGAGCCTTGGGGAGCCTTTCCCGCGGGCCATCGCCATTTCCGTAAACCCTTCGACCCCCACCCGGCCCTTCGGGCCACCCCCCCCGGTGGGAGAGGGGTTAAAAGGAACCGCCGGACCCTCGGAAGAACCCCCTGGAATGGCCGCCGTCGACATGCGAAAATCCCGAGTCACGCACGAAGAAACCCGCTCGCGCCGCGTCCCTCCCCGCGAATGCGGATGACTGATTGATTGATTAGGAGGCCGCTCATGGCCGGATCGACGAAGAACGTGGAGCAAGCCTACGCCCTGGCCAAACAGCGCTACGCCGACCTGGGCGTCGACGTGGAGAAGGCCTTGGAGCGGTTGGCGACGATCCCGATCTCGCTTCACTGCTGGCAGGGGGACGACGTTGGCGGGTTTGAGAACGCCGGCGAGGAGCTGGGCGGGGGGCTGGCCGTCACGGGGAATTACCCGGGCAAGGCGCGGACGGCCGACGAGCTGAGGGCCGACCTGGACAAAGCGCTTTCGCTGATCCCCGGAACCCACCGCCTCAACCTCCACGCCTGTTACGCCGAGACCGGCGGCAAGAAGGTGGATCGCGACGCCCTGGAGCCGGCCCACTTCGAGCGATGGATCGACTGGGCGAAGAACAAGAAGATGGGGATGGACTTCAACCCCACCTACTTCGCCCATCCCAAGGCCGCCGACGGCTGGACGCTGGCCCACCCCGACAAGGCGATCCGCGAGTTTTGGATCGACCACGGGATCGCCTGCCGGAAAATCGGCGCGGCGTTTGGCGAGGCGCTCGGAAGCCCCTGCGTCACCAACGTCTGGATCCCCGACGGCATGAAGGACCAGACCATCGATCGAAAGGGCCCCCGCGAGCGGCTCGCCGGGGCGCTCGACGCCGTCTTCGCCGAGCCGATCGACCCGAAGCTCAACCGAGACGCCGTCGAGGGCAAGCTCTTCGGCATCGGCTCGGAAACCTTCGTCGTCGGCTCGCACGAGTTTTACCTCGGATACGCCATCACCCGGAAGAAGCTCGTCTGCATCGACTCGGGCCACTACCACCCGACGGAAGTGGTCGCCGACAAGCTCACGTCGGCCCTGTCGTTCGTGGACGAAGCGCTTCTGCACGTCAGCCGAGGCGTGCGGTGGGACAGCGATCACGTCGTCCTCCTAACCGACGACATCGAGGCCATCGCCCAAGAACTGGTTCGGGGCGACTACCTCAACCGGGTCCACATCGGACTCGACTTCTTCGACGCCAGCATCAACCGAGTCGCCGCCTGGGTGATCGGCACCCGCGCCATGATCAAGGCGCTGCTGCTGGCCCTGCTCGAACCGATCGACACGCTCCGCGAGTTGGAGGCCGACGGCGACTACACAACGCGCCTGGCCTTGCTCGAAGAACTCAAGACGCTCCCCTTCGGCGCGGTCTGGGACCATTACCTCGCCGGCCTCGGAATCCCCGTCGGTCGAGATTGGGTGGGCGAGATCAAGACGTATGAGAACGAGGTTTTGAGCAAGCGGAATTGATGGTGAATGGAAACGCCGTCGCCAATCATCCTTCTCCCTCCCGGGAGCGGGGGGAACCCCACTTGTGGGGTCGGGCCGAAGGCCGGATGAGGGTCGAGGGGTTTACGGATGAGCCTGGGCGACCATCTCTCGCGAACCATGCTTTTTCCGTAAACCCGACGCCCCCCACCCGGCCTTTCGGGCCACCCTCCCCCGGGGGGAGAGGGGATTTCCTTACGCCAGCAGAACGACACCCATGACTCCCAATCCATTTCTCGGCGTTTTGCTCCACTGGCTCGGCGGCTTGGCCTCCGGGAGCTTTTACGTTCCCTATCGGTTCGTCCGCAAGTGGTCGTGGGAGACCTTCTGGCTGACCGGCGGGTTTTTTAGTTGGATCATCGCCCCCTGGTTTATGGGGCTCTTGTTGACCAACGACCTGACGGCCGTTCTCAGCGAGACGCCGGCCAAGACGCTCTTTTGGACCTATTTCTTCGGCGTGCTTTGGGGGACGGGGGGGCTGACCTTCGGCCTGACCATGCGCTACCTGGGGATGTCGCTGGGGATGGCCGTGGCCTTGGGCTACACGGCGGCCTTCGGCACCCTGGTTCCCCCTTTGGTTCAGGGGGAGTTCTTCACGAAGATCCTGCCGACGCACTCGGGACAAATCGTCCTCTTCGGCGTGCTCGTCTGCCTGGCCGGGATCGCCGTGGCCGGCCTGGCGGGGATGTCGAAGGAGCGCGAGATGTCCGAGGAGGCGAAGCGCGAGGCGATCAAGGAGTTCGACTTCAAGAAGGGGATGCTCGTGGCCACCTTCTCGGGAGTCATGAGCGCCTGCTTCTCCTACGGCCTGGCGGCCGGCGATCCGATCAAGGATTTGACGCTCGAGCATGGGACGGCCACGCTCTGGCAGGGCC
>Ga0180220_1002793_pt1 | contig 10744 bp, 10 predicted proteins | sample eDN5th37CBELigBY_FD_151335 | JGI IMG/M metagenome (GOLD analysis project Ga0180220, IMG submission 151335) | Enriched backyard soil microbial communities from Emeryville, California, USA - eDNA 5th pass 37_C BE-Lig BY (version 2) (version 2) | ecosystem: Environmental > Terrestrial > Soil >... | reverse complement strand
TCAAGCAAAAGGGAAAGCCGAGCAAAGTCGCACTCGTCGCCGTCATGCGAAAAATGATCATTATCCTCAACGCGAGAATCCGGGACGCAAACGCAACGGTGCTTGACACCTAACACCGTTGCTTTTTCGTAAGAGTTAGTTAGAATTGGTCATCAGGGGGGCGGTTCCGGCTGAGGGCGGAATGACACCCTAGCGAGCGATGACGGGTTTGGGCCCTAAGCGGTCGGTCAGGTTTCTGTTGTCGCCCGTGAGATTGCTGACACCGCGCGCTACGGCCATCTATGACCGTTTGCGACCCATCAATGCCGGTCAAGAGCTGGCGCTGCGGCCCCGGAAGCTGTCGAATGCAATGACGGATCGGCACGCCGCTTGACGATCGACGTCAATTCGTCCGTATGTCGGGTTCCCCATTCGCAAAGCTGGACGAGGGCTTGTGCGAGGCTGCTGCCGAAGCTGGTGAGCGAATACTCGACCTTGGGCGGGATCTCGCCAAAGTCGAGACGGTCGATGATCCCGTCGGCCTGCAACTCCTTGAGCTGCTGGATCAACACCTTGTCGCTGACCCTCCCGACCGCGCGGCGCAGTTGGCCGTAGCGCAATGCGCCGTGCATGAGGTGATAGAGGATCAGCGGTTTCCACTTGCCGCCCATCACAAACAGGACCGCATCCAGACCGCAGGTGAAGGGACTTGTCATTGCACGCGCTCCATCAAATTTTGGCACTTACCAAATGGTGCATACTAGAATAACAGGCGGTGTACCCCTAGTTCAACCTCTCCACAATAAAGGAGAACGAGGTTGTCATGGGCAAACTAGAAGGAAAGATCGCTGTCATCACCGGCGCCAATAGCGGCATCGGCCTCGCTGCTGCCAAGCGGTTCGTGGCCGAAGGCGCCCACGTCTATATCACGGGTCGTCGGCAGGAGGAGCTCGACAAAGCGGTCGCGGAGATCGGCTCCGACGTGACGGCGGTGCAGGGTGACGTGTCTCGGCTTGAGGATCTGGATCGCCTTTTCGGGACGGTGCGCGCTCAACACGGGCGCATTGACGTGCTGTTCGCCAACGCGGGCGGGGGCGAGCTGGAGCCACTAGGACAAATTACGGAAGCGTCCTTTGATCGGACATTCGGCGTGAACGTTAAGGGCGTTGTTTTCACCGTACAGAAGGCCCTGCCGCTCATGGGCGACGGGACGTCCATCATCCTCACCGGCTCGACAACCGGAACGATGGGAACGCCGGCCTTCAGCATCTACAGCGCAACGAAAGCGGCGATCCGCAATTTGGCGCGCTGCTGGGCGTTGGACCTAAAAGGCACGGGCGTTCGCGTGAACGTTCTGTCGCCGGGGGCCACAGCGACTCCGGGTCTGCACGGCGTTGCGGTGGCCGGCGGAGAAGACGCGATCTATGAGCAGTTGATCGCCCAGACCCCTTTGGGGCGGATCGCCGATCCCGACGACATCGCTGCAGTCGGTCTGTTCCTTGCATCAGACGATAGCGCCGTGATGACCGGAAGCGAGGTCTTCGCGGACGGCGGCATGGCTCAGGTCTGATCCGTTAGCAAAGCAGGTCGAAGCACGAACGGCGGCTATTTCGCATAGCGAGCCGTTCGCTGCCGGTCTGTTTTCCACTCCTTCGCGGACGTTGAATGCAAGATAAGCGGAACGACCGTTTTGGGATGCGTGTGAATGTAACAGTAACGTCTGGATTTGACGCAAAGCGGTCGTACCAACTGGACTATAGTCTGTTTTGGACAATAATCCGCCCATGCAAATCAAGGTCTTCGGGCACCAAAATCCACGAGGATTCAATTGGGACAACACCCAGGGCGCTTACAGTGTCATTTCGCCCTCAGCCGGAACCGACCCCATCAAGCCGATATCTTCCGGGTCTGGCACTGTAGCATTGAATATGTCTAGATAACTTTTCCGCTTTCGAGGGGATGTGCCCGAGGCTTCGACTTTTTCATTCACAGCCTTCAATAATCGTTCTGCGCTCGGTTTAAGCTGCGCTTCGACTTCTTCAATTCGATCATGAATATCAGAGGGAGGAGTTGCCGACTTCGTTTCACTGCCTGTTGAAGGTAATTTGACGCTCAGATTGACCGTTCTGCTATTTGTTTTTTTGCTGTCATCAGCGTTAGGAATTGACGGAGAATTGTTTGCGTCCGCTTCATGTGGAGGTTCCTCATGCTTTTGAGGACGAGAGGGCAGGGGCGTAATTGTGTGCTCAATGGCCTGTTGCCCGTCACTCGCGTATTCGCTCGTCAGTGCTGGAACTGGCCTATGAGGTAGATATTCAATCGTAGGCACATCAGGAACGTGCGATTGCGAATAAGCTTCAGCGGATTTAAAGGGTTGGGTGTTGAAAAATCGCAGCTTGTCGCCATAGATCGGTCGTTGTCCTTCAACGAGCAAGATCATCTTGTTTTCTGGCATTTGCCGCACTTCTTGCGGCATCATCAAATCGCGTTCTCGGATTTGCTCAACTTTTGTGCGCCGAGGTAAACCGAGAATCTCGATGGTGCGGGATTCCGACTTGTAACGGATGGTTCTTTTTCCGAGTGCACGGGATGCATATTCCGCCGTGGCCTGATCGTTGGCACCTAGCACCAGCTGATAACCACAGTTGCCGAGAAGGGAGTGACGGGAAGTCTCGCCATAAATCTCGTCGAGATTCTTGAGATCCTGAATAATGATAGCTAGCTTGATATTATAACCAGCCACATAGGGAAGCTTCGTCATAATCTCATCCATCTTTTTAAGCTGTCGAAATTCATCCAGCAAAAAATAGATGGGAAGAGAATTGGGATCGTGTTCCAGAGTCAGAATGTTCATGACCTGCTGCACGAACAAAGTGAGAAGTGGGCGCAGGATCGTAATATCGGTAATATTGGGTGCGAGATAAATGGAGATAGGCCGCCGTTTCATGGCGGCGATATCCATGTCGGTCACTTCTGTCGCGGCTACAATACGTTCATTTCGGAAGGGTCTAAGCGCGTTCTGGATATCCAGTAGCGCGGATGCCGCCGCCCGCTCTGACAATGCAAGAAATGCGTTAAAGCTTTCGACCGTATATTTTGAAAGGTTCGGCTCTCTTTCCTTGATGAACTTGATCTGCGCCTGAAGATCAACACCACTGTTCACGAAGGAAACGACTTCGCCGAGGTTGCGCCGTCCGTGATAATAGGGGCTCTCCAGAACATAGCTGATAATCCCGGCTACGACTTGTTGTGCCAAGCCCTGCCAGACTGAATTTTCAGAGCCTAGATTCTCAGGGACGAGAATGCTGGCGATATTTTGTATATCCGTGGTGCGATTACCCCGCTCGGGGCGCACAAAATCGAGAGGGTTATATCGATTTGTCGTTTCAGAGCCGGGGGCGAAGAGGAAAACCTGGCTACCGTTCTTCTTGCGATACCCTGCTGTCGCTTTGAAAATTTCGCCCTTCAAGTCGGATACGATCATTGACCCTTCATGCATGAGAGCGTTTGGAATGACATAACCCGCTCCTTTTCCCGATCGTGTAGGGCCGATAATCAGATGATGGCGACTGTCGGCCGCTCGCAGCACATTTCGGCCGAACCGACCGAATATATGCCCTTTCTTGCGGAACCACTTGCCGCGACGAAGGCCCATGACGTCCTGAAAAGCTGCATCGCCCAAGGGGTTTTCGTAGCTTCTGAGACCAAGATAGCCCGCAAAGACCGTGGCTGCGATGGCAGGCAATAGGGCCCCGATGGCAACGCGCTGCAGAGTTGAGTTGGACGCATAGGCCCAGACTTGCTGAAGCGGAGCAAAAGGATTCTCGGTGATGGTAATATTCAAAATTCGGCTGTCTTTATAAATGACTCCGAGTACGACTCCATAAGCCAAGGTCCAGACCAAGAATGCGATGCCAGCACAGAATATTAGATAAACCGCTTTGTATCCTTTGCTCATGGCTCCTCGTTTCGCGCAAAAAATATCTCCGATACGCCTCGTTTTCCGCCGTCTCGGCGCAACTGGATGACAATGGGGATGACCATTCGAATGTACGACATGAGGTCATGCTTCGAATATCCGCCTGAAAGCCCGGCTTGTTGCATCATCATGGCAAGCTGTTCATAGGCTCCTTGCGGAGTATCAGCATGAACAGTCGACATAGAACCTGGATGACCGGTGTTAATGGCACGAAGAAATGAAAATGCTTCGGCGCCGCGGATCTCACCAACGAACAGACGATCAGGACGCATACGAAGGGACGATTCAAGCAAGTGCTGAATTGTAACGTCAGCCGTGCCCTGTCCACCTTTCGAGGCTACCAGATGAACGCGGTTCTCCTGGGGCGGTAACAGCTCGCGGGTGTCTTCCAGCGTGATAATTCGTTCCTTTGGATGGACAGATTTCAGGCAGGCATTCAGAAAGGTAGTCTTTCCCGATGATGTACCGCCGCTAATCAGGATCGAAACCCGTTGCGTAATGGCCGTGTTGATGAAATCGAAAATTCTGTTTTGCTTCAGATGCTCGATCAGCAGTCGGTTAATATCACTAAGCCCACCAACAGCCACGGAAACCTTGTCCAGCGAACCGCTATCCCTGTATTCTTCCAAGCTGAAATTGCTAACGACCTGCTTGCGGATCGATATCGAGCCGCCATCCGGTGCAGCAGGTGGAAGAACCACCTGAATGCGCTCGCCAGTCGGAAGCGCTGCGCTCAGGATTGGCGCGGATTTACTGATAAACTGATCAGTCGCACCCGCAACGCGCTCACCGATATTCTGAATCTCCGCCGATGAAAGCACATGAACCTCGTGGAACTCCATGTGATCGGCACCAAGTCGCTCGATATAGACGTGACCTGGTTTGTTGACAGCTATTTCCACGACTTTTGGATCGTTGAGAAATGGCCGCAGCGGCTCAAGTGCTCGATCTAAAAAGTAATATCTGCTTTGTGTGGCTGCTGCCGCACTATTTGCCCCTGCGTTCACGTTGAATTTCCTTCATCGCTTCTGTTACGGGATCGTCGTACATGGCCGAAAAATCGAGGTCCTGACGCACGAATATGAAGATACGTTCGCCTTGATGGACGCTGATTGTTGGTTTGATACGCAAGTTCTCGCTCAGAGCGGTATTTGCCATTTGAGAGAATGTTTCGGCGATTGTTTCGCGGGCTAGTTCTTCACCCCGTTTCGCATCATCGTTGTTACGACCGAAGGCTTCTCCGCTGCCGAAACCAGTCAGATAGCTAGCGCCCGCGCCCACCACAGACAACATGATGGACGCGCCGAACCTTTCACGCCATTTTTTGTCGACGATGCCGGTCAGGCCGGAACGGCCAAGGCTGTCGGTTCCCACGGAGTTCAGGCGCACGCTTACACCATCATCTCTAAGCAAGCGTGTCCAGACTACGAAAACGCGGGTCTGGCCTGTCATGACGTCGCTTTGATATTCACCAATGAGGCGGGTGCCGGTCGGAATCAGAATGCGACGACCATCAAAACTGTAGACGTCTTCTGACGTGATAGCGCGAACCTGGCCTGGTAGATCGCTTACAATCGAGGTTTCGAGAATACCGGGTATCATCGTGCCTTCCGGCACAACCGCGTCGATGCGCTTGATTTTCGTAGCCTTGGCATTACGGTCGGCCATTGCCGAGGCCGTTGCCAGAAACTTGCTGTTTCTGTCTTCGCCAGCAACAGTCGGTGTTCCTTCGCCACTATCGCCACCAAGTCCCCCATTTGCTCCGCCTGATCGCGCTTGATCCATCTGAATAAGTTTGGATTTGAACCGGTCTGGAAATTCTTCAACGATCTCCGGCGTGGGTGCCTGATCGGGTTCCTTCACTGCGACCGTCGGCGGAGGCGGGGGAGGGACATTAAACGTCGTGGTGTCGACTTTCTCCGGCTCCGGTGGCGGTGGAGGCGGCGGGATATTTATGATGTTGGGCTCGGGCGCAGCAGTAGGCTGATCCTGGTCGCGCACGAAAGACGGCGGTCTGAACGACGTGGTGCTGAACTCCTCGTCACCGCGCACAAGATCGCGCGGCTTCTCGGAAGGCTGTTTGAGAACGAAATAAGCCATAGCTACACCGGCCAGCAGAAATACCGCCATCGCAGCCGTCTGATTCCGCTTTGCATTCTTGTTGCTGACTCCGGCGTGATCGGCAGACGCCAGTGCTTCTAGTTCGGGAGACTGTTTCATCAGTTGCCGCTCCTTCTCCGCTTGGTTGCCACTTGATCAGGCGCAGGACCCATGATGTCGGGATCGGGTGCGCCAAAATCCGGCTTTCTAAGGTTGAAGATGCAGATCCACTGATCACCGTCGCGGAGGGTGTATTGAGTTGCCGTTCCATCCACGACCAGATATTCGCCTTCCTTGCGGAAGTTGCGCAATGTTTCGGAAAAATCGCTGTTTACTGCAAAGATTGCTGGCGTCCGACCAGTGAATTTGAAGAAGGTTTTCTTGCCGTCATCGAAAACCATTGACGGCTTCAGTTTCGTATCGCCCGTAAAGGAATAGTCGATATTGACGTTAGCCTTGTCGATTTTAGAGATATTCGGGTTGGCAGCGCGATATTCAGCCTCTTTGCGCATCGCTGCATTCAAATCCTTCTCGGGGTAAATGAAACTAACGCCAAAGACTTGTCTGCCCGCATCGGGCGCATAATCGTGCAGTTCCAAGAAATAGATACGCTTGGTCGTGACAACGTTCATGTTTGTAACGACGTTCTTAGCCGTCGGCTTCACAAACAAAATGTTGCCTTTTTCGGTTGGAGCAACCTGCCAGCTCTCTGTATCGCCGAGTGAAATCGTCTCAAACTTTTCATCTTCATCGAAGATGATCATTGTCGATATGCCATACGTCGCGGAGATTTTGACGACATTGTTTGGCTGGTAGACGACACTGGTCACACGTGAATCGAGCGATCCAGCCCTTGGCGTCTGTGCTGCGTGGGCGTGCGAAAGTATGGCGGCGGAGAACGCCGCCGCAAGTAGCAAGCGGTTTTTCATCCCTTGCTCCCTTCCGTGACGGTTTCCTGATCACGCCGGTAATTGTAAACCTGGAAGCCGAGGGGATTTTCAAACCGCCATTCGTTTGTGGCGGGTTCGTCCGTGTAGCGATAGCGCACAACAGCTATGTAGTGTCTGGTGATGGCATCGGTATCGGACTTTTCAGTGGTTGAGAAACGAACAAGAGCAGTTGAATCGTTGGGGAAGGTGACAGACTTTACATCGACAAGCAGACGCTTGTTTTTCCCGTAGATCTTCGCCGGATTGTTCGGATTCGCAGCGCTGTATTGCTCTTGCAATTCGCGAGCGGCATCACCTGTCGACAATAGTGCCGCCGTGCCAAAGTTTGTGTCTATCGCGTAAGGATCATAGCCTTCGCGTGTCCTGATATACCGAACGACGTTGGCTTGCGTGATTGCGCGTGAATCCGTCAGATTTTGCGCTTTTGTCAGTCCGCTTTTGGTTTCGATGTAGCCGGTAGTCTTGTCTACGACGACAATCACAGGCTCGAAAGATTTTAGCGGAACCAGCATAACGAGCGCGAGCAATGCGAAAAGCGCGACGAGCCCGAATATGATGGTTACGAACCATGCCACGGCCTTTGAACGTTTTGCTTTCCGGACGATTTCATTCTCCCAACGATCGCCGTCTTGAAAATAACTTCTCAATGCAGCTTCTTTGGAATCAGTCATGATCTAGCCCTTTACCTCTTATGAACCTGCAGCCTCAGCGAGGCAGGCTGTTGCTGCTTATTCGGTTTTGCATTGCTTCTTTTGCGCCTTGGCTTGTCGGGGAAATCGAACCTCCACCGCCGCCGCGTCCAAAACGATTGTAAAGCGACCGTCCGCCTCGGTAGCTCGCGCCGATCCCCTTGAAGCCAGCTCGCGCAATCTGCATTGGAGTGGTGACACCGGTCATGCGAGCGATTCGCGTTGCGGCAGCGCCAATACCGACGGCCAAGCCTCCTGCAATGCCCTGAGCGAGGACCTGGATGTTCAACAGGACAAATGCCCCGGCGAAACAAAGCAGGAGGAAAGCTGAAATATCACTGAGGGTAAGGCGTCGCTCTGTAGCGGCAGCGGATACCTTCGTCAGTTCAGGGTCCATAGCGGCGATAAGGAAAGCGGCGACGACAAACACGAATAACGGGATCAGTGCGTATAGAAGAACTTGTTGGAACCACGCCTGCCCAAAGCTGCGCGATTGTTCAAACAACATGCAGGCGATAAAAATCGGTGCGGTTCCGATCAGAACCCATAACATCACCTTGGCTAATACGAGAATTGCGAGGGCAACTGCGATGAAGATTGCCACGCAGGCCATGATGAGAAAGCCAACCATAGAAGGCAAAACGGAAAAATAGCCCGATTGCTCGGCAAACGCGGAAGCCGCCTCATTCGCGGTTTTCCAGATCATGGAAAGACCATTTGTCGGTTCGGTAATTCCCGTCCCGGTGGCGGTCAGGATGGCGCGACCTACATCTTCAGGAGTATTGTTCAGCCACTTGTAGAAAAAATCGTTGAAATATCCCCAGTTGCTGATCAATGCCAGAATGAAGACCATGCGGAATACGCGTGTAACAATTTCGGCCACGCTAATCCGCGAAGTCCCCATTATTACCTGGATACCGTAATATCCAACATAGGCGATAAACATCACCTTGAGCAGCGGCGTGATTTCAGAGCCAATAATATTGTAAGCCTGCGATGAAAAATTCTCGCCGGAACTATCAATTCTCTCCAAAAGATCGCTCAAGAAATCATGCATAGCGGCCCCCGATTATTCCGTTGCTATCGAATTGATCGCAGCAATGGCGGTCGCTGGATCGCCATTAACAAAGGCCATAGGTCCACAGTCTTGCCGAATGTCTTCGGCAAATGACGTGAGATTTGCGGGACGTTTGCAAGGAGCAGTCTTTTCCTTGACCGTTCCGCAGCCGGCAACGCCGGCTGCGATGGCGGCAAAGATAAAACACTTCAGGAAGTTGTTAGCGATGTTAGTTTGCACTGTACGTCAACACCTTCTTGGAATTGGAAATGTCGGTGAGGCGGCGCTGATTATCGGCCTGCAATGACGACACGGCACCGTTCATCACGCCGATCAGTTCATTGATGGTCAGACCTGCTTGGACTTGCAGCTGCGTGTTCTGGTCGATGGAACCTTTAATGTCCTTTGCCTGACCGATACTTTGCCCGGCCTGTTCAAAAGCACTTCGGCGCGTCGTTGCCGCCTGTTGCGAACCATTTACGAGTGCGGCGACACCAAGCACAGTGTTGACCATCTGTTCATAGGACTTGTCTCCGCTGAAGCTGCTATTTGCTTGCCCCGACAAGTTCTTAACGAGCTGAAGCCCGTTGATGAAAGTGGACGCCACCCTGGCGATATCACCCCCCATGCTGCCAAAATTTGGCACTCCACCGGACATAAGGCTGTCAAAAGAGGGCATTGACGATACGCTAAAGCCATTCCCGACGGCCAGGTTTTGCATCTGGTTCGCATCGCCGCCGCGATCACCGGTAACGGCCTTCAATGTCTCCTCGACCGTTGTCAGGATTTCCTTGTTTGTCCCGAGGATCTTGTCAGTCGTGACGGAGGTTTGTTTTGCCACTTCATAATTGGCAGCGTCGATGACCGGGACACCACTTGCATAAGCCGCCATGGGAGCGAACGATGCCGAAGCTACGGCAATCGCTGACGCCGAAATGATCAGTCGTTTCATGTTAATCTCCCTTATTGAGGATCGAGGTTCAGTTTGATGTTCGTCTCGCGTTCACGCTTTTGAACGCAGGCTTTTTCTTCAGCATTCCATTCGAGACCGGTACGGGCATCGCAGACGCCGGTCGTTTCTCGCGGCTTGTCGTCTTTCTTCTTGAACGAAGCCGATTGAGATGCGCCCGAAATGCCACTTGCTGACACGGCATTGCGGCTGTTGAGGAGGTCGGCCATTGAATTGCCGAGGACAATCACCTGGTTGACCATTTCGAGATTTGCATTTCGAGCGCCGGCATTGTGATCCCAACTGTCTTGAATTGTGCCGGACTGCATACCGCCGAGTTGTTGAAGCCATGAGGCGACGTTGGCGGTACTTTCCTGTGTGGCCTGCGTCGTTGCCATCGAATTGATGGTCGAATCCCGCATACCGGAATATGCTGTATCACCGCCGCCGTAATTCATGGGCAGGTCCTTTGATCCACCGAACGCCGGTGTCCATTTCTGCGTGATATTCCGGACGTACCCCTGCGTTTCTTTGAACGGTGGAATGCCGCCGTATTTTTTAACGTTGCCAGCGCCAGCATTGTACGCTGCAAGGGCGAGGTTGGCGTTGCCGTTAAAACGCTTGAGCTGCTGTTTAAGATAACGAGCACCACCGCGGAGGTTCTGTTCAATGTTATGCGGATCTACGCCCAACTCTTTTGCGGTATCAGGCATCAACTGTGCCAAACCGATAGCCCCCACGCCCGATTTCGCGCATGGATTAAAGCGGCTTTCCTGATAAACGAGCCCTAGAAATAGATTTTCGTCTACACCCTCTTCGCGTGCCACTCGTTTGACCAACCCGGAAATTTCCGGATTGGCTTTGGCGGCTGCAACGGGATCATCCTTGCGCCCCGGACGATAGACAGCGCAGGTCACACTTTTGTTGAGCGAAAACCGGTCTTTATCCGTTTTCTCGATTTCCGATGTTTTTTGATCCCGGACCGTTCGTTCGGACAAATTAGATCCGTCAATGACAGGAACGCCACCAGCCCACGCCGAC
>Ga0180220_1002792_pt1 | contig 10745 bp, 5 predicted proteins | sample eDN5th37CBELigBY_FD_151335 | JGI IMG/M metagenome (GOLD analysis project Ga0180220, IMG submission 151335) | Enriched backyard soil microbial communities from Emeryville, California, USA - eDNA 5th pass 37_C BE-Lig BY (version 2) (version 2) | ecosystem: Environmental > Terrestrial > Soil >... | reverse complement strand
GATTGGGAACGATATCGTGGTGATCAACGCCGACTCGATCGTGAAGAATGAGCCGATCTCGAGTGTGGCAGACCTGCTGGAGGGACGGGTGCCGGGGCTGGTGGTTCAGCGGACATCGGGGGCGCCGGGGGACCCGACCCGGATTCGGATCCGCGGGGTGAGCAGTCCGAACCTGAACAACGATCCGATCATCGTGGTCGACGGCGTGCGGGTCTACTCGAGGCAGTCGGATGCGCGGGGTGGCAACCTAGCGAATATGGTGGCGGCAGTAGGTAACGACAGCAAAGCGTACACGGCTCCCTCGCCGCTCGACTACATGGATCCGGGCATGATCGAGACGATCCAGGTGATCAAGGGTCCATCGGCGGCGACGATGTACGGCCAGGATGCGGCGAACGGCGTGATCGTCATCACGACCAAGAAGGGCCAGCCCGGCACGACGCGGTGGACCGTGAGCATGGAACACGGGCAGACACGGCTCGCGGGTGAGTACCCGGAGCAGTATCTGCGGCTCGGCCGGACGATGGTTGATGACCAGCACGTCATCTGTCCGGTTAGTGGGTGGATCGGTGGCGATCCTGCCCGTGGCGCCTGCCTTCCACACGACTCCGTGGTGGTGTTCCAGACACTGGCCGACCCGTACTTGTCCCCTCTGGACCGGGGGCAGACTACGACTTTCCGGGTCGGCGTCTCGGGCGGCGCTTCGGGGCTCACGTACAGCGTGAACGCGAGCTATAGCGATGAGCAGGGCATTATCAAGCTCTCTCGCTACGAGGCCGAACGCTTCCGAGCCCAGCATGGCACGGATCCGTTTGACTGGATGCAGCGGCCGCAGCACTTCACGCAGTGGGGCGTGCAGAGTCGGGTCCAGGCACAGCTCGGCTCGGACTTGACTGTCGCGCTCTCTTCGGGCCTGTCCCGTACCGAGCAGCAGCGCTCCGAGCTCGAGCGTAGCTACACCGGCCTCATGCATATCTATGTAGACCCGGTCACCGGGAACTATTACACAGCAACAAACACTTTTGGGCTGAATCACACACTGCAGCCTGCGGATGTGAATGCAAGCTTCTACGAGCGTGCAACGACCACGGCGACGCGGTTCACGAATGCGCTCAACCTGAGATGGACACCGCGACGCTGGCTCACGGTCAACGCAGACGCGGGGTTGAGCGTGGATCATCGTGCGGACGATGTCTTCACTCCCGCCGGATACAATCCCAAGAATATGGACGGGAGCCTGAGTCGTGGACAGGGCACCGCGGTGGTGAGCACTGCCAACCTCAACGCGTTCATCCAGGTGCCGCTCGGACTCGGCTTCAGCCTGCAGTTGGCCAGCGGGGTCAACTTCAATGGTGAGTCGATCAAGGATATGGCTGTGCGTGCGATGGCGCTCCCCGAGGGGGTGGAGTCATTCGGGCGCATTTCTGACCTTGGCGGAAACGAGCGCCTTTCCAGCCAGGCCACCTTCGGGTGGTTCATCGAGCCGGGGATCGCGCATCGTCGGATGTGGCTGAACTTCGGCCTGCGCTTCGACGGCGGCAGTACCTTCGGCTCCAATGTGAAGCTGCCCAGCTTCCCCAAGCTCAGCTACTCCTACCTGATCTCGGACGAGCCGTACTTCCCCGACGCACTGCGCTCCATCTTCGACCAGCTGCGGCTGCGCGTGGCGTACGGGCATGCCGGCCGCCAGCCCGGGCCCACGGATCGGCTGCGGCTCTACGGCTCTGCAGTGTTAGATGAGATCGACGGCGTACCGGTGGAGCGAGTTGAGCTCCAGACGTTGGGTAACGATGAACTGAAACCGGAACGCTCACAGGAATTCGAGGGTGGTTTTGATGCCAACCTCTTCGATGACCGACTCTCTGTGTCCCTCACCGCTTACCAGAAGACGACCAGGGACGCACTGTTGAACGTCCCCCTTCCACCCTCGGTGTATGGTTACAATGTCACGCAGCTTCAGAACATCGGCGTGATCCGCAACGCGGGGCTCGAGCTTGCCCTCGACGTCGAGCCGGTGCGCAGTGACTTCGTGACCTGGCGGGTGGGGCTCAACTTCGGCCAGAACCGGAACAAGGTCCTCGAGCTGGGCGAGGGCGTGGAGCCGTTCTATTCCAGTGGCGGCGGCATCAGCGGTGGCCTCCGCGTCGCACCCGGTTACCCACTCCACGGGCGTTGGAGCGCCCCAGTGCTGGGCTTCGCCGACTCCAACGGGGATGGCGTGCTCGACGCGGACGAGGTGGTATACGGCGATACGGCTGTCTACATCGGCCACACGTTGCCGGAGTACACGGCAGGCATTCACACCTCATTCTCGCTCTTCCGTGGTGCACTCTCGGTGAGCGCAGGGCTGATCTACACCGATGGTCTGACGCAGAGGAACGACGCGTACATTCCGGAGCTTTCGCGCGGCTGGCACGATCCGTCTGCGACGTCGGTCCTCGATCAGCTCCGGGTTCACGACAAGGCTGGGTTCACCCGGAACGAGACGGTCAACGAACTCCGGCTGAACAGCCTGTCCGTGGGGTGGCAGGTGCCGACAAAGTGGGCCCGGCTGATGGGCGCGGACGCGCTCACCCTCTCTCTGCAGGGCACGAACCTGGGCCTGTGGACCAACTACTCGGGGATGGATCCGAACGTGAACGGGGCGATCGGTGGCAACAATGTCGTGGACACCGGGGTGCTGCCTACGCCACGCACCTGGCAGTTCCGCGTGAACGCAACCTACTGAGGCAGGGGAGCGAGGCATGATGAGAAAGAGCACGAATGCAAGGCCGCACCGTGCGGCGGCTCCGCTGCGTGCATGGACGGTGCTGGAGTGGCTGACGATGGGCGTGCTCGCGCTGCTCGTCTCTGGCTGCTCACTGGATGATCTGCTCGGCACGGAAAAGCTGCCGGAGGACGTCACGGATCCGGCGATCACCAAGACACCCCAGGGGGCGCTGCGGGCCTACTACGGGACGGTAACGGCGTTTCGCAGGGCTTACGCAGCGAATTCTGGTTCCGCGTTGAGCGTTGTGGCACTGGGTGGCGTGTTTACCGATGAATTGCAGTACGTGGGGGTACTCGACGAGATCCAGGTTGTCGATATGCGTGACGTGCCAGAGAGTGGGGGCGATTTTGCCTATGCTTCCCTCAACAAGGTGCGCGGGCAGGCACTGCAGGCGATCGGTCTGCAGAAGGATTATGCACCGGACAGTCTGGTGGCGCTCACGGGCCACCTCTACACGCTGCAGGCATACGCGGAGATCTTCCTGGCCGACCTGTATTGCTCGGGTATTCCGCTGAGCACGCTCGACTACGAGGGTGGCTACACGTTTCGGCCGGGCTCGACCACCGAGCAGGTCTACGAGCACGCCCTCGCGCTCCTCGACACCGCACTCACCTTCACGAGTGACAGCGTGCGCTTCAAGCACCTGGCACAGGTCGGTCGGGCACGGGCTCTCCTCAACCTCGGGCGCTTCGACGATGCCGCAGAGGCCGTGGCCGACGTTCCGGACGACTTCCGCTACACGGTGGGCTACAATGCCCAGTCACGGAACAGCTTTCAGGTCGGGGGCGGAACAAACCAGTCGTGGGACTACACGGTCAGCGATTTCGAGGGGATCAACGGCCTCGATTACCTGTCGAGTGGAGATCCGCGGGTGCAGACCTCCCCAGTCCCGGGGGCGAGCAACACCACCGTACAACATCCGGCCAAGTACACGACGGACGGCACGAGCCCGATCCTGCTGGCGAGCGGGATCGAGGCGCGTCTGATTGAGGCCGAGGCGGCGCTCAATGCCGGGGATCCCACCTGGCTGGACAAGCTGAACCACCTGCGGCAGACGATGTGGACCACGATCGTCCCCGCGGTGGGCGGTCCGCTGCCGGACCTCACCGATCCGGGCACGGACGAGGCCCGCGTGGACCTGCTCTACCGAGAGCGCGCCTTCTGGCTCTTCCTGACCGGGCAGAGACAGGGCGACCTCCGGCGTCTGATCCGCCACTACGGCCGGACGCAAGGCGAGGTCTATCCGGTGGGAACCTACCTAGGCGCTCCCGGGCTGTGGTACGGCTTGCACACGGACTTTCCGGTGCCGGAGTCCGAGCGGGTCTCCAATCCTCATTACGACGGCTGCTTCTCGCGGAACTAGGGAGGTGACGATGCGATCCATGACGAAGACCAGGCGGCCGGAGGGCAGTCCGCGGCCTTTCGCGGGTGGGATACTCGGTGCGCTCGTGCTCGGGGTACTCGCGCTCGGTGGGTGCGGGGATCTCCAGCCCGTGGCGACCTTCGAGCCGGAGACCGACCCTGCTGCACTGTACGGCTCGCTCACGCTCGACCACCGGGCGATCAACCTGTCGACGGAGGCGCCGTACGACACGATACAGCTCACGGCTACGCCCCGCAACATGAAGGGGGAGCCGCTGGAGGGGCTGCCCGCGCCCACTTTCCGCTCGAGCGACACGGCGTCGGTGTGGGTGACGCCGGAAGGACTGGTGCAGGCGCGCAAGGCGACCTCGGGGGTCCAGGTGATCGCGGAGGTGGTGACGGGTGACAACGTCCGGCACGCGGACACGGCGGTCGTGAAGGTGACGTCGACGGCCACCCCACCTGAGCTGGCGTCTTTCGAGATCACGTTCTCGTCGCCCGAGCAGGTGCTGTTGCCGATGAGCACCGATCTAGGCGCATACATCGGTGCCTTCTTCTCTTTTGCCGGTGCCCCCTCACCCGTTGCGCGCACTGTCTCGGTGACAGCTCAGGATGGAGCAGGTAACCCGGTGCCGGGTCTGGAAATCGACTACGTCTCCCTGAACCCCAGGAAGGTGGTGGTCAACCGGCGGTCAGGTGTGGTCGAGCAGGTGGTCGGACCGCCGGGGGAGGAGGTGGCAATCATCGCACGCACCACCGCGTACGGTGTGGTCAGGGCCGACACGGCCGTCTTCTCGGTTACAGGGCCTGCTGCGCACGGGACTCTGATCTCTACAGGGGGCGATGGGGCGCCGCTCTGGCTAGTCAAGGAATTCGTCATCCGTCCTGGTGGTGTCGTGGGCTGGCAGTACTTCGTCAACGGTAGCGGCGAAGCACCGCCCATCGGCATCACCTTCGAGGACCCCACGGAGGTGGAGGCGGTCCCCGAGCTGTGTGCGGCTCTAGGCGTGTCCATGCCCCACTTCTGTGAGGCCGGTGACATTGTCATCCCGGAGGGCTTTATACTCGAGATGCGAGTTCGGCGGTTCCCGAAGGCCGGCATTTACGAGTTCGAGACCACGGACGGTGTCCGGGGGCGCGTGCGTGTAGTGGAAGATGACGATCCATTTTGGGATGCTGCGAGGAGTGGAGAATGAGTTTGAGTCGTCGTGATCTGCTGAAGATCACCATGAAGGCAGGCGCCGGTGCGGCAGTGCTGTCCGGAATTCCCGGACCGCTGCTGGCGCAGCTCGGGGGCGTGCTGCCGGAGTCGGTGCAGTCGATCCGGGATCCGATGATCAAGGAGCTGGCGCTGCGTGCGGTCGAGGCGGCGAGAGGCGCCGGTGCCAGCTACGTGGACGTGCGCCTCACGCGTACTCGGCAGTTTGGGTACGGTGGTCGCATCGAGGGTTTGGTCGTCGGCGTGCGCTCGCTGGTGAACGGCTACTGGGGCTTCTCGAGTGGTCGGCTGTGGACGCCGGACGAGGTGGCGCGGCTCGGCAGAGAGTCAGTGGGCCAGGCGCGTGCGCTCGCGATCGGACCGGTCCGCGAGGTCGATCTCGCAGCCGTGCCCACGCCCGTGGACGAGCACTGGACCATGCCCGTGGAGATCGATCCCTTCGAGGAGGTCTCGGAAGAGGAGGTCTCCGATTTCTTGGGAGGTCTGAAGTACTTCATCGAGGCACACCCGAATTTCGAGGTGCCCTCCAGCCCTTTGGCCACCTTCGTCGTGCAGGAGAAAGCGTTCGCCTCCTCGGAAGGGGCCTACTGCACGCAGCGGCTCCACCGCTCGTCGGGAGCGGTTGTGCTACGACTGAAGAAGAACGGGAGAGAGCTGAGTAGGGGTCTCGACACGCTGACGCCTGCGGGTCTCGGCTGGGAACTCTTCAAGGGTCAGCCGATCCGTGAGCAGATCCGCCGTCTCATGGACGAGATGGAGGAGGACTTTGCCATGCCCGTCAAGCCGGTCGAGGTGGGCCGCTACGACGTGGTCTGCGATGCCCGGACGATCGTGAACCTCGTAGAGTCGACGCTCGGTACGGCGACACAGCTCGACCGCGCGCTCGGCTTTGAGGCGAACGCGAGCGGGACCAGCTACCTGAACGCCCCGCTGGAGATGCTGGGCAGCTTCGAGGTTGGCGCACCGCTGCTTACCCTCACAGCCAACCGCTCGGAGCAGGGTGGGGCGGCCACGGTCGCTTGGGACGACGAGGGCGTACGTCCGGATGAGTTCGCACTCGTGCGAGAGGGTGTTCTCCAGGACTTCCAGACCACACGCGAGAGTGCGGCGTGGCTCGCCGGCAACACCAAGGCTAGCCGGGAGATCCGCTCCAACGGCTGTGCCACGGCGCCGACCGCCGTGGAAGCGCCGCTCACGCACACACCGAACCTGAGAGTCGCACCAGGGAGCGAGGCTGTGGACTTCGACGATCTCGTCTCCGGCATCGAGGAGGGCCTCGCCGTCAAGGACATGGACGTGAGCATGGACTTCCAGGGCTTGAACGGCATGGGCCAGGGCCGCGTCTACGAGGTCAAGGACGGCAAGCGCGTGGCGATCGTCGCGGGTGCGGGCTTCCTCTTCCGTGCACCGGAACTGTGGAAGCGGCTGGTCGCGCTGGGTGGTGAAGCGAGCATGCGCCGCTACGGCATGGCCTCGAGCAAGGGCGAGCCGGAGCAGACGACGTATCACAGCGTGAGTGCACCGCCTGCGGTGTTCGAGGAGTTTACGGTGATCGATCCGCGGAGGAAGGCATGAGCGAGGCAGCACGCAGGCAACGGGCAGAGGACTCGCGGATCCTCACGGAGGCGGAGTGCCGGCAGATCCTGGAGCGGGCACACGCGATGGCCCGGGGCGGAGGCGATACCGGCGTCAGCATCAAGAGCTGGTGGCAGGGCGAGCTTCGCTGGGCACGCAACCGCGCGAGCCTGTCGAGCGACCGTCGCAACATCGAAGTCACGGTGATCCGGAAGACCTCTTCGGGTAACCAAGGCAGTGTCGTGATAAACCAGGTCGACGACATTGCACTCGAGGCAGCGGTACGCACGGCTGAGCGGATCTCGCTTATGCGCACCGGGCCGAGCGACCCGGGCTTCGTGCCGAAGGTCCCGGAGTATGTGAGGCCGCCCAGTGCACCGATCTGGAGCGAGGCAACGGTCGGGCTCGACGCCGGCACGCGGGCCGAGGTCGCGCGGAAGATGATCGCACCTGCTGAGGCGGAGGGCTTCTACTCGGCCGGTTACCTGGAGGTCCGTGCAGCCGCTGCCGCCACGTACACCACGGCGTACCGCGATCTGCTGACCGGCGAGTACTCACCGGTGGAGAATCCCTACATCCGCTGGACGCAGGCACAGTGCTCGAACACGGTGCGTGACGCGACCGGCATGGGCTCAGGGTGGGCGGGGCTCTCCTCCTATGACTGGGAGCGCATCGGCAGCGAAAGCGATGCACTGGCCGAGCGGGCGGTGCAGAAGTGCAAGGCGTCCAGGAACCCCGTGGCCCTTGAACCGGGACGCTACACCGTAATCCTGGAACCGCAGGCAGTCGCGGACCTAATTGAGAGTCTCGTGACGCTCCTCGGCGCCTCGGGGCATCGCGGGAGGGAGTCCGCCGAGAACCCCCTAATGGAGCATCCATTTCAGCTGGGCTATGACAACGCGACTGGGCTCATGCTCAGCAAGATGGGGCTCAAGGTGGTCGACGAGCGGATTACGATCGAGCACGATCCAATGGATCCGAGACTCGGGATCGTGATGAGCCCCTTGGAGCGGCCGGGGCCGGTGACCTGGATCGAGAACGGCGTGCTCAAGCGCCTTGGCCACAACTTCAATACGGGGATCGAGGCGCTCGATGGGATCAACGGTCTGCACCAACTCAGGGGCGGGACGGGTTACCGGATGAGTGGCGGCGATACGTCCATGGAGGAGATGATTCGCACTACCCGGCGCGGACTCTTGGTCACGCGGTTCTCGAACATACCGGCGCTCCCGCTCGATTCCAGCAGCATGCTCACCACCGGGCTCACGCGGGATGGTCTCTGGCTGATCGAGAACGGCGAGATCACCAGGGCGGTCAGGAACTTCCGCTTCACGGAATCGCCGCTCTTCATGCTGAACAACGTCGAGCAGATCGGCGAGGCGGTGCCGGTCTTTCGGCCCACGAAGAAGGAGACCGGCGAGCTTACCCCTGCGATCGTGCCGCCGATCAAGGCACGCGACTTCAGCTTCACCTCCCTGAGCGACGCGGTGTAGGAGGGGAGAGAGGATGAGATTCATGCAAAAGACGAGAACGGTGCGGGCGCTGCTGCTGGCAGTAACGGCTGCGATGGTGAGTGCGAGTCCGGCCGCCGGGCAGCAGTTCTTCGAGACGTCCAAGGTCGAAGTCGATGTCTCCAAGTACACCAGCGTCTTCGACTGCATGGCCGCGGTTGATCGAGTGGCGAAAACGTTGAGGGCCGAGGAGTTTCATGCCACCGGGGTCTGGGCTGATACGATGCCGTATGACCCGAATGCCAGGTTGCAACCGTGGCCAGCGGCTGTCGGGGAGACGGCCCGGACATGTGTGACATCGACCGCCGCGGATGCAGACACGGCGGGTGTCGATGTCTGGGACATTCTCGCGAATCTGTATTTGCACGCGGGGATGGAGGACAGTGCCCGGGCAGTCGTGGAACGGCGTCTCGCCGCAGTAGAACCCGACAGCACAGAAGAGCTGAGGGGGCTCCTGACCGATGTCCTGTTCCTCTTTAATGGGCACGGCGTGGGGACCGGGATCAAGCCGTCACGTCTGGAGATAGGCGACGACATCGTATTGGACCACATCGGCAGGTTGCCGAACCTCGAGACCCGGCTGAACGTCTACATGCAGATGGTCGTCACCGGCGGAGAGGACGTCAGCGGAGACAACGAGATGGCGGCGCGCACGCGACGCAATCTGGCGCGGATGCGGGCGCAGTTGGACTCGCTCACCCAGCGCGACGTGGATCGCATGGTAGAGCAGGGGGGCATGGTCGTCGGCTTGACAACGGAGGACGTGGTCAACCGGCTGGAGGGGCTGGGTGATTATTTTTATGGTCTGCGGTTCAGGCTGGATAGTCTGCGTGTGAGCACGGAGGCGTACGCGAGGGCCACGCGCAATGTCTGGAGTCGAGCCTACGCCCAGCCGCCGGAGGCGTATGATCGGCCGGCAGGCAAGCGTGCGCCAAGGCTGGAAGGCGATGTCTGGCTCGGCTGCGAGCAGGACCCATGCGAGTCATACCCGAGGCCGGGCCGTGTCTCGCTGGTGGTGTTTCACACTCCGGAAACGACCAGGAGCAGGGCGCGGGAGAGGGCTCTCCCCGGCATGTTCAGCCCGGGCGGCGGCTGTGTGGAGAGGGCGGTGCCGTTGCGTCGTCTCCAGGATCGGTTCCCCGAGCTCGACATCGTTGTCGTGGCACGGACATGGGGCCACTACTCCTATGTGAAGAAAGGGGTCACACCCGAGCGCGAGGCCGAACTCATGTACGAGTGCTTCAAGTCGCATGGTCTGGACCGCGTGGTCGTCACAATGACCGAGACACCGGGTTGGCGGTTGCCAGATCCCGATGGACGCTGGGTCGAGCAGCCGATGGCCAACTGGACGAACTACTCGTTCGGCGGGATCTGGCCTGACAATGACAGGATGGTGCACGGTAGCGATCTGATCGTCGATCAGGAAGGCGATGTGATTCACGCGGTTGTAGCGGGTCGTGTGCGTGCAGGATGGGTGGAGGAGTTGTTCGCGGAAATCATCCAGATCCTGCTGGAGCGAGAAAAGGGAACGACGTGATGAGAAGACGAGACCCAATCCGGACTACGGTCGCGGCTCTGCTCGGGCTCGGCTCCGTGGTCACGCTCTCGGCGTGCGTGGCCACGGGGGGGGCGCCTGCGGCCGGTGCGGCGACGCTGTCCTCAGCGGACGCTGCGCCGACCACCACTGCGTCCAATCCGCACGGGCTGCGCACCGGGGTGCTGCCGAACGGCATGCGCTACTACGTGCAGGCGAACCGTGCGCCTGCCGAGCGCGCCCACCTGTGGCTTGCGGTGAACGCCGGCAGTGCGCAGGAGGACGAGGACCAGCTCGGGTATGCGCACTTCCTGGAGCACATGGCGTTCAACGGCACCCGGAACTTTCCGCGTCAGGAGCTGATCGACTTCATCGAGTCGACGGGGATGAGCTTCGGTGCGGACCTGAACGCGTACACCAGCTTCGACGAGACGGTCTATCAGCTCACCGTGCCGACGGACGATCCCGAGTACCTGGAGCGTGGGCTCACGGTGATCGAGGACTGGGCGAGCGGCGGGATCACGCTCGACTCTGCCGAGGTGGTCGCCGAACGTGGCGTGGTGCTCGGTGAGTGGCGGATGCGGATGCTCACCGATACGGCCAGTGAGCGGCTCCGGGCGCACGATTTCGACCTCCTCTTCGGCGGCACACGCTACCGCGACCGCTTCCCGATCGGCACACCTGAGTCGATCGAGTCGGCCACGGCCGAGCCGCTGCGGCGGTTCTATCGTGACTGGTACCGCCCGGATCTGATGGCGGTCATCGCGGTCGGTG
>Ga0180220_1002791_pt1 | contig 10745 bp, 7 predicted proteins | sample eDN5th37CBELigBY_FD_151335 | JGI IMG/M metagenome (GOLD analysis project Ga0180220, IMG submission 151335) | Enriched backyard soil microbial communities from Emeryville, California, USA - eDNA 5th pass 37_C BE-Lig BY (version 2) (version 2) | ecosystem: Environmental > Terrestrial > Soil >... | reverse complement strand
CAGCTTCTCCAGCGCGCGCCCGTGAAGCACCGAAATCGCCTTGGCCACGACCGTGCGCACGCCCAAATCCTTCAGCAAAATCGCGGCCAGGATGCTCATCTGGATATCGTCGCCGATCGCGACGATGCCGCAGTCGAAATTGCGGATCCCGAGCGATTTGAGGACTTCCTCGTCCGTGGCGTCGGCCACGACGGCATGCGTCAAATATTCGCTCATGTCGCTGACGACTTCCTCGTTTTTATCGACCCCGAGCACCTCGTATCCCAAATCGACGAGCTCGAGTGCAAGGCTGGAGCCGAAACGTCCCAGACCGATGACGACAAACTGCTGTGTTTTCATTCTCTCCTGATACTCCTTATTTAATCAATTTCTGTTTTCTTTGAAACTAGCCGATAATGATTTTGCCTTCCGGATGCCGGTACAGCTCTTTGCCTTTTTTCGGGCCGAGTGCGTAAGCCAAAGTCAGCGGCCCAAGCCGTCCCGCAAACATCGTGAGGCAGATCAATATTTTCCCGACCAGCGTCAAATGCTGCGTAAGTCCAAGCGAAAGCCCGACCGTCCCGAAAGCCGAAGTCGTTTCATACAAAATGGTCAAAAAGTTGCTGTCCTCCGTCGTCGAAAGCACCATCGACACCCCGACCACCAGAAACAACGCGAGGAAGGTGATCGTCAGCGCCTTAAAGATGCGGTCCTGCGCCAGGCGGTAGCGGTAAAGCACGATATCGTCGCGTCCGCGGATCATGGCGATGACCGCGCCGACCAGAATGGTGAAGGTGGTCGTTTTGATCCCGCCTCCGGTGGATCCCGGCGATGCGCCGATAAACATCAGGATGACCATGAAAAATTGGGACGCTTGCCGCATGCTTGCGAGATCCAGCGTGTTGGCCCCCGCGGTCCGCGGCGAAACCGATTGGAAAAACGACGCAAGAATTTTGCCGCCCCAATTCAAGGAACCGAGCGTTTTCGGGTTCGTGAATTCGAAAACGAAGATGACGATCGCCCCGACCAGAATCAGCGCCCCGGTCATGGACAGCACGATTTTCGTATGCAGCGAAAGCTTCCGTTTGTGCCGGTAATCCACCAGATCCGACATGACGATAAATCCGATCCCGCCCGAAACGATCAAAAACATGACGACGATATTCACGAGCGGATCGTACACATACCCCGTCAGGCTGTTGAAATGGCCGAAAAGGTCGAAGCCCGCGTTGTTGAACATCGATACCCCGTGAAATATCCCGAAGTATACCGCCCGGCCGACCGGCATGTCAAAGGACCAGCGGATGGCGAACAAAACCGCTCCGCAGCCTTCGATCACGAGCGAAAAGATAAGCACCTTCCGGATCAGCCGCACGATGCCCTCCATCGTGTTCTGGTTCATCGCTTCCTGAAGGATCAGGCGGTCGCGCAGCGAAATCTTCCGCTTCAGCACGAGGGAAAACAAGGTGGCCATCGTCATGAAGCCGAGCCCCCCGACCTGAATCAGCAGCATAATAACGACTTGTCCGAAGGTGCTGAAAAACGTTCCCGTATCCTTAACAACCAAACCGGTAACGCAAGTCGCCGAAGTCGCCGTAAACAAAGCATCGATGAACCGGAGCGGCTTGCCCGTCGTGTTCGAAATCGGCAAGGTGAGAAGTATGGCTCCGATCAATATAATGCCGGCGAACCCCAATACAAGAATTTGCGGGGGAGCCAATCGAAACCACCTGATTTTTGCTGTCAACATAGTCACCTCTTTAAAAAAGTCAAAAGAAAAAAAGCATCGGAAATCCAATGCCTTTCGGTTTGGTTCCTGCTGCATAACGCCTACGAGGTTAGCTGACGGATTCGGGCATGCACAGGTTGCCCTATTCGCTATGGATAAAGCGAAATTCACCCCAAAATAATGGTTCCCCCGTTTTCATATCGAAATTCGGCGTACGGATTATTCATTTGCTTCAAAGATTATAATCCTATTCGTTTTACATCACAAAGCCATTATTCGAATGAATACGTGGGAATACGGCCCGATTGCATCGCAAATCTCATAAAAGTCTGCCTTTCTCTCGCGTTTACAATCACTTTCCACGATTTTCATCATTTTTTCACGGCCAATGGGGGAGAAAACTGGCTTTCGAGGGACATCGTATGCTATGTTTACGTTTATACTAGGTATATATCTTTAGAATCCAAACAAAGGGGGCATTTCATGAATTCCGTCGGACAACCGCTGCGGCTCAAAGCCAATTACAAATGGCTGGGCATTTTTGCGGTCATCGGACTCGTTTTATTCGTCTTGTTCCAGATTCTCCCTTCCACCGCCTCGGAAACGCTGGAGCAGCAAAACACGAAGGTCATCAGCAAGGCGGAGGCCCAACGCGCCGCGGAGGCCTTCATGCAAAACACGCTGCATTTGGAGGCGGACCCGAGCAAGGACGCGGTCATCACGTACCAGTCCAACTCGGATTTATACGGCTATTTGTCGCGGGAAAAACTGCTGAACGAATACAACAAAACGTTTGAAAAAAGTTATCCCTACGACGTGTTCCGCGTCCGTTTGGCCGAACGCCAAAACGAAGGTTACGCCAATATCGACGTACATATGAATTCGGGCAAGGTCGTCGCTTTTTCCGTTACGCCCCGTTATTCGAATTATGCCGCGGCCATGGCGGACCCGAATAAATCCAAACGCGAAACCAAGCTGAAAATCGTGGAAGGCGGCCTGTCGCTGGAGAAAAAAGAAGAGCTTGCCGCACCTTGGCTGCAGCAAATGGGTTACGACCCGGGCAAGCTGGAGCTGTCGACCAAGGAGAACGAGACGGGGCTCGTATACACCGACCCGAACCGGGCGATCGGCCGTTCAAGCCTTCAAGTCAAATTGACGTTCGAGGAAGGGAACGTTCATTCCTTCGAACAGACCTTTAGCGTGCCGGAGGCGCATGCGGCCTACGTCGAAAAGGAAACGTCCAAAGCCAAATGGCTGACCATCTTGGGCTACGGGCTGCTGACGTTCGTCCTGGGCGTGCTGGCCATCGTATACAGCGCGTTGACCCGGGCCCATACGTCGTTCAAGAGGGGCATTTTCCTGAGCGTGTTTTATTTTGCGGTCGCCACGTTCAGCACGTACAACATGCTGCCGGTATTCCAAGGCGAGGGGGTTTCGAATTTCGGCCTCGTCTTCATGCTCGGTTTTCAGACTTTCTTTAACCTGGTGATGGCTGCCCTTTTGTACTTCTCGCTCGTGGGCGGGGACGGATTATGGCGCAAAGCCGGCATCAATGCCTGGGCCAAAGCCAAAGAACCCGGCTACGGGCCTTACGTGCTGCACAGCATGTACACCGGGTACCTATGGGCGTTTATTCTGATGGGCGTCCAATCCGTCATTTACATCGTGCTCGACAAAACGATCCACAGCTGGTCGACGACCGATGCCACGCAATCGCCGTACAACATGCTATATCCTTGGCTTCTGCCGATTATGGCGTGGATGGCGGGCATTTCCGAGGAAGCGGTCTACCGCCTGTTCGGCATTCCGATGCTGAAAAAGCTGCTGCGCAGCACGTTTGCCGCCTGCCTGATCACGACGCTGATTTGGGCGCTCGGACACACGCTTTATCCGATTTACCCCGTCATTACGCGTCCGATCGAACTGACGGTCATCGGGCTGCTGTTCAGCTTCATTTTCCTGAAGCACGGCTACATCGCCGCCATGTTCAGCCACGTCGTCTTCGACAGCGTCCTGATGAGCTTCAGCCTGTTCGCGCTGGGCGACGTGCCGGACATCATCGCGGGAATCGTCACGATCGTGATGCCTGCCGTCGTCGCTTATATCGTTTACCTGTACAACCGCAACAAAAAGAAAGAGGAGCCATATGTCATGACTCCTCATCCCGGAGGGCTGCAATAATTTGTTTGGCGAGCTTGTCTCCGATGGAAAGAGGCCGGAAATCTTCGATGCTGGCCTCTTTTATTTTTTTCAGCGATCCGAAATGCTTCAGCAGCAGCTTGCGCCGCTTCTCGCCGATGCCCGGGATCGAATCGAGCTTGGACGCGACCATCGACTTGCCCCGCTGTTCCCGGTGGAACGAAATGGCAAAACGGTGAACCTCGTCCTGAATCCGCTGCAGCAAATAAAACTCCTGGCTGTCGCGCGGCAGGTCGACCGGCTCGGGCGGGTCGCCGACCATAAGCTGCGCCGTTCTATGTTTGGCGTCCTTGACGAGTCCGCATACGGGGATGAACAAACCGAGCTCGTTTTCAAGCACGTCGACCGCTGCCGAAATTTGGCCCTTGCCCCCGTCTACGACGATGAGATCGGGCATTTCCAGGTTTTCCTTCAGCACGCGTTCATACCGGCGGCGGATGACCTCGCGCATCGTTTCGTAATCGTCCGGTCCTTGCACGGTGCGGACCTTATATTTGCGGTATTCCTTTTTATCCGGCTTCCCGTCGATGAAAACGACCATGGCGGACACGGGATTGGCCCCTTGGATATTCGAGTTGTCGAAAGCTTCGATACGGTGAAGATGTTCGATGCCGATATATTGGCCCAGGTTCGCTGCCGCTTTCAGCGTTCTTTCCTCGTCCCGCTCGATCAGCCGGAATTTTTCGTCCAGGGACACCTTCGCGTTTTCCACGGCCATGCCGACCATCTGCCGTTTTTGGCCGCGCTGCGGCACGAGCACTTTGACGCCCAGCCATTCCTGGAGGGAGGCAGCCGCGCTGTGCGCATCCAAAACGTCGCCGCCGTTTTCCGTTTCCCCCGCCGCCTTGTCCGAGCCTTCGGCATCCTTCCCGGAATCGGGCAGCAGTATTTCCTGCGGCAGGGCCGGGTTGTCGCTGTAATATTGGGTCACGAACGACATAAAATCGCTGTACGCCTCGCCGTAAAACGGAAAAGCCGAAGCATGGCGCTGAACCATCTTTCCTTGGCGCATGTACAAAATTTGTACGCACATCCAGCCTTTGTCGACGGCGAAACCAAGCACGTCGCGGTCTTTTGCGTCGGACGTCGTGATTTTTTGTTTCTGCATGATGGCGTCGATGTTCATGATTTGGTCGCGAAGTTCCTTGGCCCGTTCGAAATACAACTCTTCGGCCGCCTCTTCCATCTTCCGCTGCAGCTCTTTTTTGATCTCTTCATGCCCGCCGCTCAGAAACGACTGTATTTCCTGGGTAATCCGTTCGTATTCCGCAGGGTCGACTTCTTTTTCGCAAGGCGCGAGGCATTGGCCCATATGGTAATACAGGCAAACTTCCTTCGGCATGACGCCGCATTTGCGGAGCGGATACATCCGGTCGAGCAGCTTTTTGGTCTGCTGGGCGGCGTACGCGTTCGGGTAAGGCCCGAAATATTTGGCCTTGTCCTTCAGCACGCGCCGCGTGACTTCCAGGCGGGGATGCGCCTCGTAAGTGATCTTGATGTAAGGGAACGTCTTGTCGTCCTTCAGCAGCACGTTATATTTGGGCTGGTGCATTTTGATCAGGTTGCATTCCAAAATGAGCGCCTCGATATTGCTGCCGGTGACGATATATTCGAAATCGCGGATATCCGCTACAAGCCGCTGGGTTTTTCCGTTATGGCTGCCGGTAAAATAGGATCGGACCCGGTTTTTCAGCACTTTGGCCTTGCCGACGTAGATAATGGTGCCTGCCGCGTTTTTCATGAGGTAGCATCCGGGCAAATCCGGCAGCAGCGCCAGCTTGTTGCGGATGTTTTCCTGCGCTTTTTCCAGCTCGGCTAACGTTTCGGTCTTTTTTTCGTCCATATATTCCGCTCTCCCCCTCTCCATAACATGTAACAAGAATCGGAAATATAACTTTTATTATATGGGGAATTCTCCAAAATCCAAAGCGCATTTTTATGGGAGAATGTACGACATGCCTGAAAAAAGGCGGCTATGTGAACGCAGCAAAGCGCCCCCGGAAGTTCCGGAGGCGCATCTTATGGCTGATCATGCATATGGCTTGAATTACTGGTGTTTGGAGATGATGTTTTTCAGGTTTTCCTTGGAATTCAATCCAACCACTTTGTCAACCGGCTGGCCGTCTTTGAAGAAGATCAGCGTCGGGATGCTCATCACGCCGAAACGGGAAGCCGTTTCCGGATTTTCATCCACGTTCAACTTCGCGATTTTGACGGAGTCGCCCATTTCGTTTGCGAGCTCATCCAGAATCGGAGCGATCATTTTGCAAGGGCCGCACCATGGTGCCCAGAAATCAACCAATACTGTACCTTGGCCTTCAATTTCAGCATTAAAGGATTGGTCAGTTACGTTTACAATAGCCATAATATTTCTCCTCCTTATAAAAAGCTGAATTTCATCGAAACTTCAGGATTTGTGAAAATCCTCAACTGAAATGTCTTAGCGGACAGTTTTAGTATACCACAATTTTTTCAGAAATGTAAATTCCTTAATTACAGATCTTGCTTCGGCTGTCCTGACCGGCGTGAACCAGCTTATTGTACCCTAAAGTATTCGCCATATATTCTTTACAAATTCTTTGGACTTTGGGTATACTAAGGTTAACTCGGGTTTCTGTGTCAATGACCGCGCTCATTTACATAAAGTGAAACCATCCTGAGGAGGCATTGTATTCATGGATGCAAACGTGCACGCTAACGACCCGCGGGAACACGTAAACGAAGAGCCGCGCAATGACTTGATGGATCTGATGAACGGCTTCGGGGGCATGGCTTTGTTCATGACTCTGATTTTCGCGATCATGGTCATCATCAAGTTCGTGATCTCCGGCTAACATGCTCATCGCTGAAGCGATAGCAAAAAGCCTGGCCTTTCCGCCGCTTCGGCAGAAGGTCAGGCTTTTTTCAATTTCTTGGTGATTCACGTTCAGGAACGAACCCGGCGCTGGTTTTCCCCATGCAGATGCACCACGTCGACAAAAGGCAAAATCCGGTCCATCAGCCGCTGTCCTTTGTACAATTCCTCTCCGTCCTTGCTTGTAAAGCTGAGATGCTTTTCCAGGCCCGCCAGATCGTAATTGGACGTATAAAAGGTCGGCTTGCGGTTCATCCGGTAATTGAGGATCGCTCCGAGTACATGATCGCGTACCCACGGGCTCAAATTTTCCGCTCCGATGTCGTCGAAAATAAGCAGGTCGCAGTTTTTCATGACCTCCACCGTTTCTTTCAGCTTTTGGCTGTCCTGGAGCATCGATTTCAGGTCTTCCACGAAGTCGGGCATGTAGACGATGACGCCGGTGTAACCCGCGATCGCCAGCTCATGGAGCAGATAGCTCATCAGGAACGTTTTTCCCGTCCCGAAGGAGCCGAACAAATACAGTCCTTTCGGCGTGAGCCCCTGCTCCTTCACTTCGCGGATATAGCGGAAAACATGGCTGACCGCCGGCGCGCGCAGCCGGTCTTTCCCCATGATCTCCACTTCGTTGTACCCTTCCGCAAGCGCCCGTTCATCGACGTAAAAGCTGCGGATCCGCTTCCTGATTCTCTCTTCGTTTTGTCTCGCGATGTGCAGCGCGCACGGGGCTTTGCGCTCGACCAATTCCCGCCGCCCGTTTTGCTCGGCCATCTCCAGCTTGGAGTAGTGGCCTTCGAAATCGTTGGGGCATCTGTCGAGCCCCGGACAGTTTTGGCAGTTGCGCCGGTCGTTGACGTATTGGTACAGCCGCGGCAAATTGGCGCGCAGCCGGTCTTCGTCCATCTCCGGATGTTCGGCGCGCAGCTCCTTGACGATCGGATCGCGAAGCAGGTCCTCGAAAATCGCCTGCGATCTTTGCAAAAACGACGGTCCGTTCATTTGTTTTAACACTTGGCCTAATGATTCCAACTTGTATGCTCCTCCTTCCCGTCAAGTGATGCACGATGCCGTCACTTGTTTTTGCTCGCCTGCATTTCGGCGGCCATCCGCAGCATCTCTTCGAATTCTTCCTCGCTGACGGCGTTTGCGGCCCCGCTCTCCTGGGCAATCGGAATGTCAGGCTTTAACCTGGCCGCCTTGCTGCCGTATGTACGGGTCCTTCCGCCCCCGGAAGCGGCCGCCTGCTTGCCTTTCACCTTGGATTGGTCGCGGATGTATTGAACGGCTTTTTCGTACGTGTTCACCTGCTTCAGCAGCATGTTGGAAGCGATCGCTTCGACGAAATTGCGGTTGATGCGCTGCTCGTTGCCGCCCGAGGTCAACAAGGACATTAAATAATGGATCAGAACGTTGATGACTTCCCCGGGAAGCTTGTAGCTGTGGTCGATCTTTTCGAAAATATCAAAAAAGTTGTCCGGCACCGCCCCCGGAAAAAACGTCTTCAGCAGACGCGTGTACGGTTCATTGCGCAGCATCATGTTGTATTGGTGGATGTCGCATTTGGATTGGAACTGGACCGGAACGTCCACGTAATATTCCATTTCGACCGCATGTTCCATCGGCGCCGGCTCCGCCGGATCCTCGAGCTGCCTGAGCGCTACCACCTTCCCGGCATACACCTCGCGCTGCTCCTGGCGCCGTTTATCCTGACGGAATTGCAGGTTGGCCCTGCGCTCCAGCTCTTCAAGCGCGACGCTGCCGTCGGGAGCGAACGCCCCGTCTTCGTCCAGCAGCCGGCATAAATCCTGCACGCTCAGGTCGTATTTATGCACGACGTAATTCAGGACCCCCATCTGCTCATGGTTGAAGCGGAGCTTTTCGACATGGGTCCGGTTGACCGAATCTTTCGGAAAACGGAGAATGATGTCGGCATAATTCAGCGCATTTTCGTCCTCGTGAACCCTAACCCCCGGCTGCCTTGCCGAAGACACCTCGGAAAGCGCCTGCTCCAGCTCGTAATCGATCACATGCGTGTTCAGCTCGAAAATGTCGTAAAACGCGAGCGAGATGTTTTCCTTATGTCCTCCCCTCGGTCCCGACAGTTCCTCCGGTTCGCGCGCCCAAAGCTCCTCGCGGAGCGCCAGCACCGCAAACTTGCCGATTTTGTCCCGAAGCAGCAGCGTCAGGTGCTGGGTATTAAAAAATTCGGCCGGCGACAAAGGCTGCTGAAGCTCGTATTCGTAAACGTAATCCTCCTGCTCCGGCATATAGATGCGGCAGGTTTGAAGCAGCCCGACCGCTTCCAGAAGCGAGGCCTGCTCGATCAGGTACCGGCGGCCTTTTTCGCTGGGCTCGAGTCCCAGGGTCAAAAACAGGCGCCGCTGCTGTTCAAGCGGAGAATAACCCAATTTCTCTATAGGAATCTGCTGAAACAGCAGATGGTACAAACTGATGGCGAAGGCTCCGACCATGGGCTGATAAACCGAGCTGAGCATCCTGCTGTCCAGACTGCTTAAACAAAAATCACGATAAACGCAAAACCTGTGATTTTCCGTAAAATGCAGCAGGCTCTTCATGTGCATATTTTGGCTCCTCCCATCGTAACGTAGACTTTCTCTATTCTATCATAAAAGGAATCCCCGCTCCGATATATTTCGACGATTATTTTATCCCCAAATGAATCCAGTCTGCCAAATCCCGGATGACGAATTCGGGAACGTTCGAGGCGAATCGATATTCGTCGCCCGTCGAAGGCCGGTCGTACAATGCGTACATATGGTTCAGCCCGGGATATAATTTGCAGCTGACGTCCGTCCGTGTCCCCAGCGCCTGCTTCCATACCTTCAAACTGGAGGGAGGAACCTGCACGTCATTGCCCCCCTGGAGAATGAAAAGGGGCACGTCCTGTCCGCGGGCGATCATCGGGCCGCTGTATTCCCGTATATCGAACCACCAATAAGCGTTAGGCAGCGGAAAATCGGCCGGCAAACGCGCCTTGGAATAACGGTCGTCGTGCAGCATGTCCACCGCCCGCCGCCACGTATGCAGGTTCGCTTGCTTGCGCTCCAGCTCCGCCCCGGTTTCGCCCGCTTCTTCCGCCCGCTTCAAAATGCCTTCGTATTGGGAAAGCATCAAATCCTCCAGCGCTCCCGAGGGAGCGGACAAAAGCATCCCGCCGGCGATGGAGCCGCCCCGGTCTTCTTCGATGATCGCAGGGAGGAGCATGCCGCCTTGGCTGTGACCCAGCACGAATATCCGGTCCGGATCGATCCGCTTGTCCTGCCGCAGCAGCCCGACCGCCGACAGAGCGTCTTCGACCGTTTCCTCCCGGACGGTAAAATGAGGCGTCAAGGAACGGTTGGGATATTCATATGTCCGTTTGGCATAGCGCAGAACCGCAATTCCCTCGCGGGCGAGCCCGACGGCGATGTCGCGGAACATTTTGCCGCCTCCCGACGATTCGTCCGCGTCGTTCGGACCCGAACCGTGGACGAGGACGACGGCAGGCACCTTCTCCCCGGCCCCGGCAGGCAGCGTCAACGTTCCGGGAAGCGGGAGGCTTGCGGTCCCGACGATCACGTTTTCGGTTATGTATCGGCCATGAGCGTCATAGGAGGGGGGACGGTACCGATCGGAAACGTTCGGAAGCAGCGCCAGATCGTCCAGCTTCCCGTCCCGGCCGAAGCGCAGTTCCATCCGGAAGCTTCGGCCGCGCGGCGTTTGGTAGGACAAAACCGCGTTCCGGTGCACCCGGTTTTCGGTTGAGCCGGCTTGGATCAGCGTCCAGGAGCCGTAGCTTTCCTCCAGATGCCTTTTGTACCGCTCCAGGACATCGGCCGAAAACAGCTTCGCCAAACCGGGGCTCATCATGTCCCTGGCCTCGCCGTATTCCCCCAGCTGCAAAAGCCGCATCCAGTACATCCCCAGGCCGGCCGGATCGGCTTCCGACGCCCTCCACCGTCCGTCGCGAAAATTCATTTGGAC
>Ga0180220_1002785_pt1 | contig 10759 bp, 9 predicted proteins | sample eDN5th37CBELigBY_FD_151335 | JGI IMG/M metagenome (GOLD analysis project Ga0180220, IMG submission 151335) | Enriched backyard soil microbial communities from Emeryville, California, USA - eDNA 5th pass 37_C BE-Lig BY (version 2) (version 2) | ecosystem: Environmental > Terrestrial > Soil >... | reverse complement strand
GGACAACCGGCCTCACTCATTAAGCCTGCATCTTCACCTTCCAGCAGGGCTTTCAGGTAAAAAGCGCTGTCGCTTTTATCGGCATGTTTGCCATAAGGCAGGAGGGTCAGTTCGCTCTGCGGGATGGTTAAGCCCATTTCCTTCAGCCAGCGGCGGGCGGTTTTTTCATTTTCTACAATATATGTTTTGATACGGTTGATAACCGAAACGTTATAATCAGGTACGGTCTTGCTGATGCTGTCCTCGGCGAGCGGGACGGGTATTAAATATAAGGTTCCGAAGTTCATTTCCTACGTTTTTGCAAAGATAGGATTAGGATAGCGAAAAGCAGATCGTGCTCTTTCTGCGAATGCAGCAGCGCTCGAAGAATTTATAGTTCTGGCACGGTGTCTTTGAATATGTAATTCGAATTCAAACTTGTAGCTTAAAGCTTCTTTATTAAAAATGTTTTATAAAAAAATTGCCGTGTCAAACCTCGATTACCGCATCAGTCGTAATTGCAAAAACACGATCACCCAGCTTAGGCTGTATTGTGTAAATCCCTGTAAATAAACTGAAGGCCGGCATTAAAGCATATTTTTCTCCAAAATAAAAACAGGGAAACCTTAAGCGCTGCTTTGCTTTTCCGACTATGCTTACACCGGGATGAATGTGACCTCCAATAGGATAGTGCGGGCTTTCCATGCATTTTTCAGCATCATGGATAAATGAAAACGGGCCTGACTGATAACAGTCTTGATAAAACCCGATCCGCATAGATGCATAATCAGCAGCTTTCAGTCTATCGTGATTTCCTTTTACCAGCAGGAGATTTAATTCCTGATATTTCCTGCGCCAAGATGCAAATTCCTGGATTTCTGAATTCAGCCCGTGATGAAACATATCGCCGTTCACCAGCAGTGTTTCCGGCTGATATTTATCGATAAGCAAGCCCAGCCGCTGCAGGTCGTTCTGTGCCACCAAAGCAGGAACCTGGATGCCGGCTTTCCTGAAATGAGCAGGTTTGCCCAAGTGCAGGTCGCTGACCGCTAAAAGATCTTGTTTAGGGAAATATATGGCCCGTTCTTTATCTAAAAAAAGTTCTTCTCCGCGGCAGTCGATCCTCATTCCTTAGTTATTTTTTCTGATTCGGCTTTCATGCGTTCGATCCGCTGTTCCAGTGCTTCGGAGCTCATGCTTTCCCTTAAACTGTCTACTTTTATAGGAAAAGACAAAGGCGTAAAACTTTTAGGATGCGTGATGATAATGTTTCCGTTCTGTATCCGTTCCAGTGCGGCTGCCAGTCTCGGCTCTTCCAGCTGCTGATAAAATACTTCATCATAAGCCTGCCGTAAAAGTAAATTATGTTTATCGAAATCGCTGAAAATCTTAAAAAACAAACCGGCTGATGCCTGTAAATGCCGGTTAGCAACGTATTTTCCAGGATAACCCTGAAAAACCAGTCCGGAAATGCATGCGATATCTCTGAATTTACGCCTGGCCATCTCCGTGGAATTGATACTCGCCGAAATGTCTTGAGTCAGGTTCTTCGGTGAAAAAATATCATAAGCTATGGCATCATCCATAGGAATTTCAGTTTCGCTTAATAATTCAAATCCGTAGTCGTTCATCGCTATTGAAAAACTGATGGGAAGCAGCCTGCTGAGACGGTACGCTGCTAATGCCGCCATTACCTCATGTACCAGGCGCCCTTCAAAAGGATAAGCAAAAAGATGGAATCCTTCTTTATTATTAATCAGTTCGATAAGCAGCTCATTGCTTCGAGGAACATGCGAACGTTTTTCCTGCAGCAGGAACAAGGGATGTAAAACTTCAAGCTCATCGTCCTGATGTTTTTTATCGAGCGCCTCGTTGTACTTTTTACGCAGCACTGCTCCTAAATTTGACGATAAAGGAAGCCTTCCACCGAGCCAGCTTGGAGATATGGCATTTTTATTTTTACTCAGCCGGACTAAAACCGTCATATCTTTGACCTGTATAAACTCCAGCACCCGCCCTGCCAGCCGGAAATTATCCCCGGCTTTTAAACGGCTTACAAAGTACTCTTCGATCATCCCGATATAGCCTCCGGAAATAAATTTGACTTTAAGCATGGCATCGCTTACGATCGTACCGATATGCAGGCGGTGGCGCATGGCAGTTTTTCTGCTTTTCACTTTATAAAGGCCGTCGTCATCTTTTTCCACTTTTTTAAATTCGCTGTAAGCCGTTAAACTCTCCCCGCCGCTTGTAATGAACTGCATCACCCAGTCCCATTCCTCTGGCAGTATCATGCTGAAAGCGTAGGTCTTTTTTATCTCCTGATAAATAATTTTATCATCAAATCCATCTCCCACGGCTAAGGTTATCAGGTATTGAATTAACGTATCAAAAGCCATCAGTACAGGCTCCCGGCTTTCGATATCCTTATTTCGGGCTGCTTCCTTAATCGCGGCCGCTTCCACTAGTTCGAGGGCATGTGTAGGCAGGAAATATATTTTTGAGGTCTCAAACGGCGAATGTCCCGAGCGTCCTGCCCGCTGCAGGAACCGGGCAACTCCCTTTGGCGATCCAACCTGTACTACCGTATCTACCGGTTTAAAATCTACCCCTAGATCTAAAGAAGAAGTAGCAATGACCGCTTTCAGCTGTCCACTGTGTAAGGCGTCCTCGATCCAATTCCTCACTTCAAAATCTATGGAGCCGTGATGGATGGCCAGCTGACCGGCAAGTTCCGGCTCCAGGTTAAGGAGATGCTGATACCACATTTCGGTCTGGCCGCGGGTATTGATAAAGATCAGCGTCGTTTTACTGTTTTCTATAATAGGGAGAAGTTTATAGGCAAGTTTTAAACCCAGATGTCCCGCCCAGGGAAGTGTTTCGATATCATCGGGAAGGATGGATTTGATCTCAATCTTCTTTTCTAAGCTGGCCTTGATAATTATGCGCCTGGCAGAAATATCCGGCTGTAAAACATCCAGCGCCTCTTCTATATTACCGATAGTAGCCGAAATGCCCCAAATCCTTAAAGGCTGATCCTGCACCGTTTTTTTCAGCCCTTTTATCCGGGACAAAGCCAGCTCGACCATCACACCCCGTTTACTCCCCAGAAGTTCGTGCCATTCGTCGGCGACAACACACTTCAGGTTTTTGAAAAGAGAGGATGAATTTTTTTGTGCCAGTAAAAGGTGCAGGCTTTCGGGCGTAATGATCAGAATCTGGGGCATAGACCTTTTCTGCTGCTGTTTCTCCGCCTGGGAAGTATCTCCGTTTCTTACGCCTACCTGCCAATTCAATTCTAATTCCTGCAATGCTTCACGCATAGCCCTAGCGATGTCCTTTGCTAAAGAACGAAGCGGTGTGATCCAGAGCAGCTGCAGTCGGCTCTGCGATTCGCCTGCATGATTTAAAGCCTCTATTACTACAGCCAGAAATAAAGAGTAGGTTTTCCCAAAACCTGTAGGCGCATTTACCAGCCCGCTGTACCCTTCTAAATAATATTTCCACGCATCTTCCTGAAACCTGAATGGTTTTCGCCCCGCGGCGCCGAGCCATTGTTTTACTTTTTTATATCCTTTTGTTTGATCTGCGTTCATGCGGTTTTGATTACAGGGTCGATTGCAAAAGCTGGCGCAGGTCCTGCAGCGTATTTATCTCAGATACATTCTTATCTTTCCGCCAGCGCAGGATCCGTGGAAACCGAAGGGCCAGTCCCGCTTTATGTCTTTTACTTTCGGCAATGCCTTCAAAAGCGATTTCAAAAACAAGCTCGGGTTTTACTGTGCGAACAGGCCCGAATTTCTCAATAGCATTTTTGGTTACGAATGAATTTACTTCTTTGATCTCTTTGTCGGTTAATCCTGAATATGCTTTGGCAATGGTGACAAAATTTTCCCCATCGCGGACGGCAAAAGTATAATCTGTAAAAAAGCTGGCCCGGCGCCCGCTTCCTTTCTGCGCATAGATCATTACGGCATCGACGGTATAAGGGTTTATCTTCCATTTCCACCAGTCGCCCCGTTTCCGCCCGCTGTGGTAAGGTGAATTGAGATTTTTAAGCATAATCCCTTCGCTGTTAATATTCCTTGAAATCATTCTTGCTTCCGCAAGTTCATTCCAGGAACTGCAGGTAACAATGGGCGAAAGCAGTACCGTTTCTGAATTCAAACCCTTGATCAGCTCTTCTAAAATTTCTCTTCTTTTTCTAAGCGGTTCAGCCCGGAAATCCTGCGCTTCGTACTCTAATAAATCATAAACAAAAAAGCCTATAGGCGCTTCTTCCAGCAGTTTTTTGGAAATGGTTTTTCGGTTTAGGCGCTGCTGTAAAGTGCTGAAAGGAAGAACAGCTTTGTCTTTTACCACTAAGATCTCGCCGTCGATAACAGTGCCGTCAGGCAGCATATCGGATAGGAAATGAAGTTCGGGAAACTGTGCTGTGACCAGTTCCTCGCCCCGGCTCCACACAAATAATTCGCCGTTACGCTTCACGATCTGTCCACGTATGCCGTCCCATTTCCACTCGGCCTGCCAATCACTGATATTGCCCAATTTCTCCGGCTCCGTATCTAAGGCATAAGCCAGGCAGAAGGGATAAGGCCAGGAACTTTCCGTATTTACATGATATCCATTAATGATCTCATCAAAAGTCATGGTATACGGGTCCCATTTACCCATAATGCTATGGGTGATCTGAGCGCTTTCCAAACTGCTCTGTTTCGCCAGTGCATTGACCAGCATTTTGTCCGAAACTCCTATCCGGAAATTGCCAGAAATCAATTTGTTGAAAACAAACCGCTCGTTTGTTTCCAGCTGGTTCCAGGCATTCAAGATGAAAACTTTTTTCTCTTCGTCGTCCTTCCCTTCTAAATCCTGCAGGTCTTCGATCCATCGGTGAAGGCGGCGGTCGGAGGCATTCACAGCAGGAGGCAGCAGCAAAGCGATGGTTTCGCTCAAATCGCCTACATTCGCATAACTTTCTGTAAAAAGCCACTCAGGAATTCCTGTAAGTTCGATTGTCCATTGTTTCAGCAGTGCTGCTTTAACGGGCCGTTTCGGCTTTTTTCCTGTAAATAATGCGACTACCCAAACTTTGTCTTTCTCATCGGCCTCCTCAAAATACTGTATCAGCGCACCAATTTTGCCATTGGTTTTATTGCTCAGTTCAAGACGCTGAATGAGCTGGACAAAACGTTTCATGGTGATCCTGTTTGCTTAACTGCTGTTTCCGGGCCTGCAGCTTCCACCGCATCCCTGCTTTCTTCATCATCCTCCTGTCCATATCTTGTTAATACTTCTTCGGCTTCTATGCCTTTCTCTCTTAAAAACCGGCTGAACACGGCCGTAAAACCATGAGTAACAAAAACCTTTTCGGCTTTTGTGGCTGCAACAGCATCTGCCAGGCCAGTAAAATCTGCGTGATCGCTTAAAGCAAAACCGGCATCGGCACTCTTCCAGCGCCGGTGAGCCCTAACCTGCATCCATCCCGAGCAAATGCCCGTTGCAGGATGGTACAGGCTTTTTATCCAGCGGCCGTCACGCATTGCCGGCGGTACAATTACGATTCCCCGCTGCAGCTCATCTTTGCTCAAATCGGGTGTGATCCTTATGGTTTCGGGCAGGCCGACGCCCGCATTGATGAGCACCTCATTCAAATCGTCAATACTTGTGTGAACATAGATCGGCATATCGCCGGCTAAATTTTTAATTAATCGCTGTGCTTTGCCCAGACTGTAAGCGATCAAGACACTTGTTTTTCCCTGGGTGATATTATCCTTTACCCATTGCCTTATTCCATCAATGATTATTTCTTGTTTCTGCCAGCGATATATGGGCAGGCCAAAAGTGCTTTCGGAAACAAACGAATGGCATTTTACAGGCTCATAAGGCGTGCTGATGCCGTCATCCTCAATTTTATAGTCTCCTGATATAACACAAATTTCTCCTTTATATTCCAGGCGTACCTGTGCCGAACCGATGATATGTCCCGCCGGATAAAACGAAATATGTACGCCATTCCGCACAATGCTTTCGCCGTAATTGAGCGTCTGCACATTCAAGTCCGCACTGATTCTCCGCTTAATGATCGGCTTTGTAATCGTATGACACAAGTAATATTTATTGCCAAAGCGCACATGGTCCGCATGTCCGTGGGTTGTAATCGCATAGTCGACAGGCTGCCAGGGGTCGATATAAAAGTCGCCTTGCTGGCAATAGATTCCTTTATTAGTGAATTTAATTAAGCCCATGAGTGATATATGAACAGCATGATGCAGTTTTTAGTTTGAAAAGCCAATTCAAACCCTTTTCCTCCCTTCCCCTTCTACCCTAAAAAAGGGTGTTTTCACGGTTGATTCCCTTTAGCACATTCACTAATTTCCCTGTTTTATCCAAAAAACCGCTGTAAACCTGCTTTATGAAAATTCTTAACCACCTGCTGTATGACGATAATGGGACACAGGTTTCCTTTAAACCCACACCCAACAGGGGAAAGAGATATGTTCCTCAGTATCTGATTATGCATTATACCGCTGCTACGACGGCTGCCTCGGCCATTAACTGGTTCATGCAGTCCATAGCGCAGGCTTCGGCGCACCTGCTTATCGGCCGTGACGGGGCAGTTACGCAGTTTGTTCCTTTTAATGTTGTGGCCTGGCATGCGGGCAGCAGCAGCTGGAACGGCCTCACAGGCTTAAATCAGTATGCAGTCGGTATTGAGCTGGTTAATGCAGGCAGACTGGTAAAAACCGGAGATAAATATGTCTGTCCGGTAGATAAAAAGCAGGTCAGTAATGATGATATTGTTTTTGCAGTCCACAAAAACGAGACGAAAGAATGCGCCTGGCAGGAATATACTAATGCGCAGCTGGAAAAGGCTGTAGAAATCTCGGCATTGCTGGTTAAAACTTACGGACTGAAAGACGTTCTTGGACATGATGATATTTCGCCTTACCGCAAGTCAGACCCCGGGCCGGCATTTCCGATGAGCAGTTTTCGGGCGAAAGTAATGGGACGGAAGGATGGAGAATTGGATACGTACCATACCACTACCGGATTGAATATCCGTTCGGGGCCGGGGACAAGTTTTAACACGCTTACCGAACCGCTTCCGGCTGCAACGCCGGTACTGGTTTTAAAGCGGGAAGGCAACTGGAGTTTTGTAGAAGTGCTGGATACGGTGCACGGGCAGGCGGATTTGGAGGGCTGGGTATTCAGTAAGTATCTGGAGAAATAAATACGGAAATCCGTCATTGCGAGGAACAGCGGCGGCTGGAGTGCTGGAGTGACGAAGCAATCCCTTACATTATCAAAGATTGCTTCGTCGCCCTCTCGCATAGCCCTTTCTGCTCCTCGCAATGACGAATAATAGTAAATACATGAGCAGACATTCGTTCGATACCATTCCATTCCGTGCTGCCGACGGCTTTTCCTGCAATCTTTGGAGGCTTCGGAGAAATTCGCCTGCTGTAAAAGGCCCGGTGCTGCTGGTGCATGGGGCGGGAGTGCGCAGCAATATTTTTAACCCTCCTACACAAAAGAACCTGATTGATTTTTTAGATGAAGCCGGATACGATGTCTGGCTGGAGAACTGGCGGGCAAGCACCGAATGCAGCCGTAACGAATGGGACCTGGACCAAGCTGCCGAAAACGACCATCCTGCTGCCGTGCGGGAAGTATGCCGTATTGCCGAAACGCCGTCAGTAAAAGCTGTTATTCACTGCCAGGGTTCCACCAGTTTTATGATTTCGGCAGTAAAAGGGCTTATTCCGCAGGTAAAAACCATTATTTCCAATGCGGTTTCCCTGCATCCGATTGTGCCCGAGGCTTCGGAGTTTAAAATGAATTATGTGCTGCCCCTCGTCAGTCCCATTACCGATTATCTGAACCCAAAATGGGGCGATGATGCACCGGATTTTAAGGCAAAAATGTTCCGCACGCTGGTCAACCTGACGCATTGGGAAAACGATACTAATGTCGGAAAGTTCGTCAGCTTTATTTACGGTTCAGGTTTTCCTGCCTTATGGGAGCTGGAAAACCTGAACCCCGAAACAAAAGAATGGATAAGGAATGAGTTCGGGAATGTTCCAGTCTCATTTTTCAATCATATAAAAAAATGCATTAAAGCAGGACGGCTGGTTTCGGCGGATAACCGCATTGATTATAGTCTGGATAAACCAAAGACGGATGCCAGGTTCGTGTTTTTCGCAGGAAAGATGAATAAATGTTTCCGTTATGAGAGCCAGATGGAAAGCTTTCATTATTTCAACCGGATGAAACCTGATTATCACCGGATGTACCTGTATGATACGTACAGCCATCTGGATATTTTTTTAGGAAAGAATGCGGATAAAGATATTTTTCCAACGATGCTGAAGGAGTTAGAAGAGTAATGTATGGCCGTCATTGCGAGGAGCCGGCGAGGGTTGTGCGATTGGGCGACGAAGCAATCTCTCTGTTATATGGGGATTGCTTCGTCACTCCATCCCGAAGCTTCGGGATTCGTTCCTCGCAATGACGGGAAGGCGATAATCACTAAAAATAAAACTATGGCAATACCCAAACGCATCAAAAATTACACCGGACGCCACGCCCTTGTGGACGGCATCCCTTTTTCGCTTCCGGTAAGAGCACAACACTCACCTGCTTTGATGGCGGGTTTTTTCTGTGATTACGAAAAGGCAAAAGCCCTGCTGCCGGGAAATGAGCTTCATCCCATGAGGTATATCAACGGGAAAGCCATTTTTATGGTTACCGTTATTGACTATCGTGATACGACTATCGGGAAATACATTGAATACAGCCTGGCGCTGGCCTGTACCCGCGGTTCAAAACCCGCCCCGAGAATGCTTCCGGCTATGCTGATGAAAATGTACAAAACCGGGCAGTTTATCCTGGACCTTCCGGTAAGTTCCGAAATTTCTGTAAAAGGCGGAAAGGGTATTTGGGGTATGCCTAAACATCAGGCGAACCTGGATTTTAAAATCGGCGAGAATACGGTTTCGGCACAGTATGAAAAGGACGGTGAATTTGCTTTCCGGATAGAAATTGAAAAGCCGGAGCGCTGTACTTTTCCAATAAAAGTCGGGGCTGTTAACTACAGTCATTTCCGCAACATGCTGATGGCTTCCTACATTTATTTCGATACCAAAGCCGGCATCCGTTTCGGAAAAAAGGCGAAGGGAAACCTGTTTATCGGCAATCATCCCCGTACCCGCTATATGCGTGAAATGGGCATCGAAAGCAAGCCTTTCTTTACCTTATTTATGCCCGAAGCCAATGGCGTTTTGGACGATCACTTAGAATGCTGGTTCATCACCTATCCCGATAAACCGGAAAGGGTTACTCCGGAAGGTTTCGAAAGTGTGTTCAATCTCAGCCTCAGCGAAGACTGGCTTCCGCCCCCCTCCATTACCGATTATCAGCAATACAAAATATGATTCCAACACCGCATGCACTGTTTTTGAATTTTTACTTTTTAATTTTTACTTAGCATGAAACGTACGCTGCTCGACATCAACAACGCCTACATTTTCTTTTGTGCGTCCATTTACCTGGGATTATTCTGGTCGCTGCATTTTTTCTGGTTCCCGCATTACCCGGAAACCCTGAACGTAAATAATTATTACGATGCCATTATCCCGCAGACCACTACGGCCACAAAGTTCTTTTTTATTACCATTCCGATTATGGCCGCGGCCATCCTGATTATGCTGATTACCGAATGGAAAGGAAAGCTGCGCTGGGTTCCGCTTGCCTGGATACCCGGACTGCTGGCGCCGGTACTGGTGCAGCAGATAGCTATTGAGAATGTAAACGACCAATTCAAGGCTGGAATAACCGACCCTGCCCAGCTTCAGGTACTGCTGGACCGCTGGATGTACTTGAACGACATCCGCTGGATAATCCTGACAATTATGTGGCTGATAACGATGTATTTCTTTATCGCGAAGGCGAGGGGTAAAGGCACTCCGTCATTGCGAGGAGCAGAAAAGGATGTGTGAGAGGGTGACGAAGCAATCTCTTTTTCGGGAGGGATTGCTTCGTCATTCCGCTTCGCTTCATTCCTCGCAATGACGGAAAATATGTTCTCAGGGCCTGTATAATAAAAATGCAAAACTAACCGCCATGAAAAAATACCTAATCCTGCTTGTTGTCATCATTTCCATAATCACAGTGCTTTCCGGCTTACTGCAGCTGACTGTGCCGGGCTTTGTACTGGCATTTGTAGGAGCGGAAATCACTCCTGCATCCCGGCATTTCTTCGCTATTGTTGGGATGTTTATGGCTTTATTCGGGGCGATGATGCTGCATGCGGTTTACAGTTTCCGGAAAAATGATGCGGCCGTTTTCTGGGCTGCCATGCAGAAACTGGGCGCCTCGGCAGCGGTGGGTTTAGGAATTGCACACGGGATTTTTAATACCATGAGCGCTTTCGTTGCTGTTTTCGACCTGCTGTCTGGAATTATTTTTCTCTGGTATTATGCTGACTTATACAAAAGCCGATGAAGAAGTTGAGCTATTTCTTCTTTTATACTTACATCGGGCTGGTAACGCTGGCTGGTTTCTGGGGAGCTTTTGTTTACCCGGTCTTTGACTTCCGTTTCCTTTTTGAGATGGATGTACAGCAGCTTCCGGACTTTCAACGCATCAATCTGCTCAGTCAATACCGTTTTTTAAGAGCATTGGAATTGGGTTTTGGAATTTTCAGTCTGGTCTTTGTCCGGCAGATATTCAGCGAAAATCTGCTTAACCGGCTCTTCCTTTTCATCATGCTCTCAGGAAT
>Ga0180220_1002784_pt1 | contig 10763 bp, 5 predicted proteins | sample eDN5th37CBELigBY_FD_151335 | JGI IMG/M metagenome (GOLD analysis project Ga0180220, IMG submission 151335) | Enriched backyard soil microbial communities from Emeryville, California, USA - eDNA 5th pass 37_C BE-Lig BY (version 2) (version 2) | ecosystem: Environmental > Terrestrial > Soil >... | reverse complement strand
ACCCAATAACAGCATCGCAACAAGCCCCAGCGGCGCTCAAGAACCCAATAGCAACATCGCAACAATCCCCAGCGGCCCTCAGGAACCCAATTTAGCTCTACCGCATCGTCACGAACTCTTCGGAGGCGGTGGGATGTATCGCCACGGTGTCGTCGAAGTCCTTCTTGGTGGCGCCCATCTTCAGCGCCACCGCGAATCCCTGCAGCATTTCGTCCATGCCGAAGCCGATGCCGTGTATGCCGACGATCTTCTCTTCCGGCCCGGCGCAGACGAGCTTCATGCGCGCGGGCTGGCGGCGCCGCGTCACCGCGGTGTACATGGCGGTGAAAGAAGACCGGTACACCTTCACCGCGTCGTCGCCGTATTTGGCCCGCGCCTCGGGTTCGCTGAGGCCGACCGTGCCTATCGGCGGGTGGCTGAACACCACCGTGGGGACATTGCTGTAATCGAGGTGCTCGCCGGGCTTGTCGTTGAACAGCCGTTCGGACAGGCGGCGCCCGGCGGCAACGGCCACCGGCGTCAGTTCGACCTGCCCGGTGATGTCTCCCACCGCGTAGACGCCGGGCACATTGGTGTTCTGGTACTTGTCCACCGTGATGTAGCCGAGCGGGTTCACTTGTACGCCCGCCGCCTTCAGGTTCAGGTGGGCCGTATGGGGCTCCCGGCCGACCGCCCAGACCAGGCAGTCCACGGTGTGGCTTTCGCCGTTCTCGAGTTGCAGCGTCAGGCTGCCGTCGGCGTTCTTCAAAACCGCCTTGGGTATGGAGTAGGTGTGCAGCAAAGGGCCTTCGGCCTGCATCACTTCGACCAGTGTTTCGCTGATCAGGGGGTCGAAATTGCGCAGCGGGGCATGCTGCCGCACGAAGAGATGGGTTTCCGAACCCAGGGCATTCATCACGCCCGCCAGTTCGACCGCGATGTAGCCCGCCCCCACCACGGCGGTGCGCCGGGGCAATTCGGACAAGGCGAAGAAGCCGTCCGAATCGATGCCGTGTTCCGCGCCGGGAATGTCGGGGCGCACGGGCCGGCCGCCGGTGGCGATCAGGATGTGGTCGGCGGTGTAGCGCTTGCCGTCGACTTCGATGGTGCGCGCATCGACGAAGCTGGCCCAGCCGCGGATCACGTCGACCTGGTTCTTGCCCAGCACCGTGTCGTACGAAGCGTGGATGCGGTCGATGTAGGCGCTGCGGTTCTCGACCAGGGTGTTCCAGTCGAAGCGGTTCACCGTGGCGTCAAAGCCGTAGTCTGGCCCATAGTGGTGAATGGCCTCGGCGATCTGCGCCGCGTGCCACATGACTTTCTTGGGCACGCATCCCACGTTGACGCAGGTGCCGCCGAGCTCTTTGGCTTCGATCAGCGCGCATTTTCTTCCGTGCATCGCTGCGCGGTTGGCGGAGGCGATGCCGCCGCTGCCGCCGCCTATGGCGATGTAGTCGTAGTGCTGTGTCACGTCTTGCCCGCTCATTGTTTATTCCAGCCCCGAACTGAGCTTGACCGCGTCTTCGTGCAGGGACTCGTTCAACTGGTCGACGATGATGGCCCAGGGCGCATCGGCCGCGATCTGCTCGGTCAGGAACTGGCGCTGCGCGTCATTCCAATATGGCGCGTCGGCAATCTCGACGTCCGTGGGCAATTGATGGTCCTTGATGAATTGCGCGATCGCTTCTTCGCTGGCGTCCAGCCCGAGTTGTAGGAACAGATTGGTCATGCGCGGGATGGCGTTGCTCATTGGGCGGCTCCAGTGTTGATGTCAAAGGCACACCGATTGTAATGCCTCGCACGGTCCGCGCCAGCCGCGCATGCGGCCCGGCGCCTGCCGGCCCGCCGGGCTCATTCGCCGATGACGGTGTTCCAGAGCAGGCGCACGCAGGCGCGCTCGGCAGCGAGCAGGCTGGGCGAGACACGGGCTTTTTCCGCGCCCTGCAGCCGCAGCGAATGCTGCATCCTGCGGAACACCCGATAGGCATCGGACACTTCGGTGGCCAGCTGCCGCGGAATCAGGCCGTGTTCGCCGGCGAGTTTCAGAAGCGTGATGTTGCCCAGGTTGTCGACCAGCGCGGGGTGCTTGCTGGAGTACGCCAGCACCAGATATTGGGTGACGAACTCGACGTCGACCATGCCGCCGCGATCATGCTTGAGGTCGAAGTCCAGCGAGTGGTTGGGATGGCCCGCGCTGATCTTGTCGCGCATGGCGCGCACGTCCTGCTTGAGCTGCTGCGGGTCGCGCGGGGCCAGCAGGATTTCGCGGCGCACGGCCTCGAAGCGCTCGCCCACGGTGCTGTCGCCCGCGGCGAAGCGGGCGCGGGTGATGGCCTGGTGCTCCCAGGGCCAGGCATGGTTCAACTGGTACTGCGAGAACGCTTCCACGGATACGGCCAGCACGCCGGCGTCGCCGTCCGGACGCAGGCGCAGGTCGATGTCGTAGAGGCGCCCCGAAGAAGTCATGGTGGACAGCCACGAGGCCATGCGGCGGCCCAGCTTGGCATAGAGTTCCGGCGCGTCCTCGCGCGGGTCGTCGTACAGGAACACCAGGTCCAGGTCGGAAGCGTAGCCCAGCTCTTTGCCCCCCAGCTTGCCGTAGGCGATGATGGCGAAGCGGGGCGGCGGCAAGGCGCCGCCGGCTGGGGCGCCGCGGGGCTGGACGAGGGGCCAGACGCGGTGCAGGGTTTCTTCCAGCAGCATGTCCGCCAGCCCGGAAAGCTGATCGGCCAGTTGCTCGACGGTGAGCACGCCGGCCAGATCCTGGGCCAGCAGCTGGAAGCTGAGCTGGCGCTGCAAGTCGCGCATCAGGTTCATCTGCTGCTCGACGTCGGGCTTGCCGTCGGGCAACAGCGACGCGTCCAGTTCGTCGTGCAGGCTCTTGGCGTGGGCGGCCAGGTCCAGCGGCGACATCAAGGAATGCCACTCGATCAGGCTGTCCAGCAGCAAGGGGTATTGGCAGAGGTATTGCGACGCCCAGGGGCTGGCGCCCACGATGCGCGACACGCGGGCCAGGATCTCGGGATATTCGGCCAGCAGCGCCAGGTAGGCGCTGCGCTGAGCGATGTGCTCGATCAGGTTCAGCAGCCGGATGGCGGTCTGTTCGGGATCGGGCGTTTTGGCGGCGGCATCGACGAGGGCGGGCAGCAGGGCGTCCAGGCGCTTGCGGCTGTTGGCCGGCAGGCTGCGGATGCGGTGCGTGTCGAGCAGGGCCTGGATGCGCTGGTTGAGCGCGTCGGCGTGCTCGCCCAGCTGGCCGTCGACATAGTCGCTCAGGCTGCAGTCCGGCGCCGGGCCGGAGGCGGTTTCGTCCTCGTCCTCGGCCTCGCCCATGCCGGCGAGCCGGAAGGCGTTGCGGAAAGTCTGGTTGACGAAATGCCGGTGCTCGGCCAGCGCCTGTTCGAAGTCGCGGGGCGCCATGCCCATGGCGTGGGCGAGCTGCTCGCGCAGGGCGGGATCGAAGGGCAGCAGGTGGGTCTGCTCGTCTTCGCGGTATTGCAGCATGTGTTCGGTGCGCCGCAGAAAGCAGTAGGCGGCCTGCAGCTTGTCGGCAATGACCTCGGGCATCACGCCGGCGGTCTTCTGGCGTTGCAGGGCGGCCAGCAGGCCGCGCTTCTGCAGCGAAGGCATGCGCCCGCCCCGTATCAACTGGTTCAACTGGACGATGAACTCGATTTCGCGGATGCCGCCGTCGCCCAGCTTGATGTTGTGGGTGGCGTCCACGCCGCTGCGGGCCTGGGCGCGCCGCTGCCAGTCTTCGCGGATGCGCTCGCGCAGCTGCCGCAGGGCGGCCAGCGCATCGAAGTCGAAATACTTGCGGTACACGAAGGGTACGCGCAGCGACTCGAGCTGCGCCAGTTGGGGCCGGCGGTCGCTGCCCTCGAACGCCGCGCCGGGGATCGGGCGGGCCTTGAGCCAGGCGTAGCGTTCCCATTCGCGGCCCTGGGCCACCAGATAGTGCTCCAGCGCGTCCAGGCTCCAGGCCAGCGGGCCCGAGTCGCCGTCGGGCCGCAGGCGCAGGTCGGTGCGAAACACCTGGCCGTCCGCGTCCGGCTCGGACAGCACCGGCATCATGCGCTGCACGAGGCGCCCATAGAACTCATGGTGGCTGATCTTGCGGCGTCCCGTCGTCTCGCCTTCTTCGCCATACAGCATGATCAGGTCGATGTCCGACGACACGTTCAATTCCCTGCCGCCCAGCTTGCCCATGCCGATGATCAGCATCTCCTGGGGCTGGCCGGTGCCGGGGTCCAGCGGGGCGCCATGGGTGTCGGCCAGGTCGGCCGCCACGCTCTGGTAAGCCTGGGCGATGGCCAGGTCGGCCAGATTGCTGGTGGCTTCCACCACTTCCGCCAAGGGCGCTTCGCCATTGATGTCGCGCACCATCAGGGCGTAGAACACGCGCTGGCGCAACTGGCGCAGCACCCGGCGCGCCTCGGCGGTGGGCAGGGCCGGGCCGGGCGCGGCGCCGCCGCGCAGTTCGTCGAACCAGGCGCCGATGGCCCGGTCGTCCACCGGCTGTGCGCAGGCCTGTTCCAGCCATGACGCGAAGGCTTGATTCGAGCCGGTCTTGCGGCGCAGGGCGCCGGACCATTCCAGGGCTTTGGACAGACGGGAACTTGCGGTCATGAGTAGGGGTTGGTCGCGACGATCGGTGGATTTTCAGGTATAAGGTCTGAAAAGATACTGCATATCCCCCCGTACTGGCTACTCAACCCGTGTTTCGAATTTCCGCATTCCTTCGCGTACTGGGCCGAACGGCGCTGGTCCTGTACCTGTCGGCCGCGGTGCTGTTTCTCGTCTTCCGGCACGGAGTCCTGCCCAACATCGATCATTGGCGGCCGCGCATCCAGGCCGAACTGTCATCCGCGCTGGATACCCGCATCGAACTGGGGCGCATCGAAGCGAGCTGGAAGGGGTTGCATCCGCGCCTCGAGCTCAACGACGTGGCGGTGTTCGACGAGCGGGGACAACAGGTGCTGAGGCTGCCGGTCATCCGCACCATGCTGAGCTGGCAAGGCCTTTTTTCCGGCTTGCCGCGGTTTTCCTACATCGAGGCGTCGGGGCTGGACATCGAGGCCCGGCGCGACGCGCAGGGGCGGATATGGGTCCTGGGCAAGGAGCTCGGCCTCGATGATTCCCGCGACTCTCCCGAGCTGGGATTGGACCATCCCCTAGTGCAATGGCTGGCCCGGCAACCGCGCGTGGCCTTGCGGGACGCCGCCATCACTTGGCGGGACGAAACGCGGGACGGTGCGGCGCTCAGGCTGGACGGGGTCACCCTGGGCCTGGCGTCCGAGCCCGGAAAACACAGTCTGCTGCTGACCGCGACGCCGCCCGAGGCGCTGGGCAGGGAGTTCGAGCTGCGCGCCCGATTCGAGCATGCCGATTCCAGCCTCGCGGCCACCGATCCCATGGCCTGGGAAGGCCTGTTCTATGTACAGGTCGAAGGCATGTCGCCGGCGCAATGGCGTCCCTGGATGGACATTCCGGGCCATATGACGTCGGGCCGGGTGTCGGCGCAATGGTGGCTGGGCTTCGCCCGGTCGGCCCCCAGCCGGGTGGCGGCCCAGGTCAGGGTGCGGGACGGCGACTGGCGGCTGGGCGACCGGAGCGGCGTGCGGGCGGGGACGGTCGAGCTGTTTCTGGACGGATCCTGGCCGGCCTACGCCGGCGCCCTGGAAGCGTTCGAGGCGCTCGTGGCGCCGACGCCGCCGGGGCTAGCAGATTCGGAGGCCGTCGATCCGGCTGTCCATGATGTCCGGCCTGATCAGGACGAGGGAAACGGCGCGGCGATCGAAGAGGGCGAGCCGGTGCGCTTCTGGTTCGACGCCCAGGGCATGGTGCTGGACGCTCCCGAGGTTTTCGATCACGAGCTGGCATTCGATCACATCGAGACGCGCGGCGGCCTGCGGCGCGCCGCAGGCGGGCGGCTTGCCGCGCGCTTCGACAACACACGCGTGATCAACCGGGACATGGACCTGCAGTGGCGCGGAAGCTGGAAAGAAGGCGGCTCCGGCGCGGCCGGGCTGGCCGACATCCGGGGCGTGTTCCATCGCGCCACCCTGGACGGCATCGATCTCTACATGCCGAACAGCATCAACCTGGAAGCGCGCGAGTGGCTGGTCCATGGCCTGCTGGACGGCGAGATCGAGAACGCCGCTGCGCTGCTGCAGGGCGATCTGGAAGATTTTCCTTTCGGCGACGGAACGGGCCGTTTCCGCATCGAGGGCAGTTTCCGCGACGGCGTCATCGACTATGCCCCCGGCCGCGGCGGGGACGAGAGCTGGCCCGCATTGCGCCAAGTACGGGGCCGGGTAGCGCTGGACCGCGTGGATCTGCGTCTGGTGGCCGATGAGGCCCTCGTCGCGCCCGCCGAAGGCCATGTCATCGAGCTGCGCGACGTCCGGGCGCACATTCCGGATATCGAGCGGGATTCGATGCTGAACATCGAAGGCCGGTCCAAGGCGCCCGCCCCGGCCTATCTCGCCTTGGCGCGCCACTCGCCCTTGCATCGGCTGCTCGACGGGTTTCTCGATCCGGCCCGGGCAGAGGGCGACTGGGAGGTGCCGCTGCGCCTGACCATACCGCTGCTGGACGTCGACCATACCCGGGTACGCGGCGCCGTCCGCTTCGGCGGGGGCCTGGTCGCGCTGGAGCCGCAGGCGCCGCCTTTCGAGCAGGTGCAGGGGACACTCGAATTTTCCGAGACGGGCTTCAGCGCAGAAGGGCTGAAGGCCCGCTTCCTGGGCGGTCCGGCCGACTTCCACGGCGGCATCGGGGGCGGCCGCAAGGGCCTGCAGATGAAGGGTCGAATCGGCGCCGAGGCGCTGCGGCGGTATGTGGGCCTGAAAGGCATGCAGCGCCTGGAAGGAGCGCTGGCCTACACGGCCCAGCTGCGCCGCCAGCCGTCGGGGCGCTATGCCATGACGGCCCAGAGCGACCTGCGCGAGCTCGCCATCGATCTGCCCGCGCCTGTCGGCAAGCCGGCGGGGACGCCGGTCAGATTGGAGGTGCAGTGGACTCCCGCGCCTGCGGCCCGGCAGATGATATTGAAGGCCGCGCTCGGCCCGGCGGTGAAGGCGCAGTTCCTGCGCAGACAAGGCGCCGCGGACGGGCCCTATTTCGTTGCGGGCGCCGTGGGCACGGCTTTGCCCCAGAAGCTGCCCGATGCCGGCCTGGTGGTCGACGCGCGCCACGGCCGCATCGACGTCAACGAGTGGAACGCCATCGTCGACGAATTCTCCGCGCCCCTGCAGGACGAAGGCGGGGATGCCCGGTCATCGCAGCGCGAGATCTTCCCGCCGCTGCAGCGCCTGCGGCTGCAGGCCGACAGCATGGCGATGTACGGGCTGCAGCTCGACGCCGCCACCTTGACGGCGCAGCGAGAGCAGCCGCTCCAATGGCGCATGGACGTCGCTTCGGCGCGTACGGCGGGCACGGTGTTCTGGAACCAGGCCGACGCGACGACCACCGGCAAGGTGGACGCCCGCTTCGATCGACTGGCGCTGGGCGACGACAAGCCGAGTCCGCAGGCTCGTCCCGAACCCGAGTCTCCCGACGCCCTGCTGGAAGCGACTGAAGAAGACGGCTCCTGGGACGGAGACGTGGATGTGCCGGCGGTCGATCTCAAAGTGGACAAGCTCATCCTGTATGGCCGTTCGGTCGGCAAGCTGGCGGTGGAGGGCGTGAACGAGCAGCGCGGCCGGTTCTGGCGCTTGAACAAGCTCAGCCTGACCAGCCCTACGGCCGAACTGCGCGGCTCGGGCATCTGGCGGCTGGCGGGCGGCCAGCGCGGGCTGACGCTGGACGCCGATGCGAGCTTCAGCGACATGGGCGCCTTCCTGGACCAGATCGACATGAAGAACATGATGGAGGGCGGTCAAGGTTCGCTGAAGGGCCGGTTCGAATGGCGCAACATGCCATGGCGCTTCGATCGTTCCGACCTGAACGGGCAGTTGCGCTTTGAACTGGAGAAGGGACGGCTGAGCACGCTCAATTCGCGTTCGGCCCGCCTGCTCGAACTGTTGTCCCTGCAGTCGCTCCAGAGGCTGGCCACCTTCAGTATGAATCCCGCATCCATCTTCAAGGAAGGCTTTCCCTTCGATCGCGTGGCCGGAACGCTGCACATCCGAGACGGCGTCATGACGACCAACGACTATCGCGTGACCGGTCCGGTGGCGACCATCAGCATCGGCGGCGACGTGGACCTGAAAACCGAAAAGATCGATCTGCAGGCCATGGTGGTGCCCAAGCTGGACGTCAGCGGCGCGACCGTGGCGGCGGGCATCGCCATCAATCCCATCGTCGGCCTGGGCGCCTTCGTGACCCAGTGGCTGCTCAGCAAGCCGCTGTCCAAAGCCATGACGGCGCATTACGACGTATCGGGCGACCTGAACGCGCCGCAACTGAAGGAAGCGCCGGCGCCCGCCGAGAAGGCGGGGGACAAAACGGCTCCGGCGGGGCAGATAGAGGGCCAGGGCATCGAACTGGACGGCGAGGCCGGGAAGGGACTGCACGACGCGGTCGAACTCAATGGCCGGGTGAAGGGCTCGGTCGCGAACTCGGGGGCGGGCCGCCGCGGCGCGGCGGCGCCGGAATGAAAAACGGCGGCCGGGCCGAGACCCGCCGCCGATTTTAGTAAGGCCAGTACGGTTCAGTACACGCCTTGCTGCAGCATGGCATCGGCCACTTTGACGAAGCCCGCGATATTGGCCCCGTTCAGGTAGTTGACCGGCTTGCCGGGAGCCTGATTGCTGTAGCGCACGCAGCTTTCGTGGATGTCGCGCATGATGGAATGCAGGCGGGTCTCGACCTCGTCGCGGGTCCAGCTGAGGCGCAGGGCGTTCTGGCTCATTTCCAGGCCCGACACGGCGACGCCGCCGGCATTGCTGGCCTTGCCCGGGGCATACAGCACGCCGGCCTGGATGAAGGCGTCGACGGCATCCAGGCTGGTCGGCATGTTGGCGCCTTCGGCCACGCAGCGCACGCCGTTCTTGATGAGGGTGAGCGCGTCTTCGAGCTCGAGCTCGTTCTGGGTGGCGCAGGGCAGGGCGACGTCGACCGGAACGTGCCAGGGACGCTTGCCGGCTTCATAGACCAGGCCTTGCTCTTGTGCAAAGGTCTCGAGGCGTTCGCGGCGGGTGTTCTTGAGTTCGATGAGGGCCGCCAGCTTGGCCGGCGTGAAGCCCGCCTTGTCGACCACGCAGCCGTGCGAGTCGGAAACGGTGACCACCTTGGCGCCCATCTGCATGCACTTTTCGATGGCGTACTGGGCCACGTTGCCCGAGCCGGACACCGACACCGTCAGGCCGTCGAGCGACTGGCGCATGTGCTTGAGCATTTCTTCGGCGAAATACACGGTGCCGTAGCCGGTGGCTTCCGGGCGGATCAGGCTGCCGCCGAAGGTGATGCCCTTGCCGGTAAAGACGCTGGAGGCCGAGTTCGAGAGCTTCTTCATCATGCCGGCCATGAAGCCGACTTCGCGGGCGCCCACGCCGATGTCGCCGGCGGGCACGTCGGTGTCGGGACCCAGGTGGCGGTAGAGCTCGATCATCAGCGCCTGGCAGAAGCGCATGACTTCAGCGTCGGACTTGCCCTTGGGATCGAAGTCGGAGCCGCCCTTGCCGCCGCCCATGGGCAGCGTGGTCAGGGCGTTCTTGAAAGTCTGCTCGAAGGCCAGAAACTTGAGGATGGAAAGATTGACCGAGGGATGGAAGCGCATACCGCCCTTGAAGGGGCCGATGGCCGAACTGTGCTGGATGCGGAAGGCGCGATTGACTTGCACCTGGCCCTTGTCGTCCACCCACGAAACACGAAACTGGATCACTCGCTCGGGTTCCACCAGGCGCTCGAGCAGGCCCATCTCGGCATAGCGCGGGTTCTGTTCGATGAAGGGCCACAAACAGCCCATGACTTCTTTCACCGCTTGCATGAACTCGGGTTGATGCGGGTCGCGGGCCTGTACGTGGTCGAGGAATTGATTCAGAGTAGTTAGTTTCATCAAGTGGTGCTCTGTGGTGCGCGCCGAACCCGCGCGGGCCCGGCGGTGTTGTCGAAGATTGTGGTGATTATTTTTTCATCATGTCGAAAAATTCGGCATTGGTCTTGGTGGCGCGAATCTTGTCGAGGATGAATTCCATGGCGGCGACGTCGTCCATGTCGTGGATGAACTTGCGCAGCACCCAGACTTTCTGCAGCAGTTCGGGCTTGATGAGCAGCTCTTCGCGGCGGGTGCCCGATTTGTTCAGGTTGATGGCCGGGTAGACGCGCTTTTCGGCCAGACGGCGCTCGAGGTGCACCTCGGAGTTGCCCGTGCCCTTGAATTCTTCGTAGATGACTTCGTCCATGCGGCTGCCGGTTTCGATCAATGCCGTGCCGATGATGGTGAGCGAGCCGCCTTCTTCGATGTTGCGCGCCGCGCCGAAGAAGCGCTTGGGGCGCTGCAGCGCGTTGGCGTCCACGCCGCCGGTCAGCACCTTGCCCGATGCCGGCACCACGGTGTTGTAGGCGCGGGCCAGGCGGGTGATGGAGTCGAGCAGAATCACCACGTCTTTCTTGAGTTCGACCAGGCGCTTGGCTTTTTCGATGACCATTTCGGCCACCTGCACATGGCGGGTGGCGGGTTCGTCGAAGGTCGAAGCCACTACTTCACCGCGCACGGTGCGCTGCATTTCGGTGACTTCCTCGGGACGTTCGTCGACCAGCAGCACGATCATGGTCGCGTCGGGGTAGTTGGTGGTGATGGCATGGGCGATGTGCTGCATCATCACCGTCTTGCCCGA
>Ga0180220_1002781_pt1 | contig 10774 bp, 5 predicted proteins | sample eDN5th37CBELigBY_FD_151335 | JGI IMG/M metagenome (GOLD analysis project Ga0180220, IMG submission 151335) | Enriched backyard soil microbial communities from Emeryville, California, USA - eDNA 5th pass 37_C BE-Lig BY (version 2) (version 2) | ecosystem: Environmental > Terrestrial > Soil >... | reverse complement strand
CAAGCCACCTGCTGCGCGGGCTCTGCCTCAGCCTGGACCGAGCCATAACCGAGACAAAGCCGGCCGACCGCCTCGCCTTTACTGCCCTCCGGCTGAAGCGGTTTGTAGAGGAACATGCCACGGTTACCTTTAAACTGGAAGATGCGGCAAGGCACGTCGGTCTGAGCCTGTCGCGGGCGGTCAAGCTATTCAAGGAGTATTACGGGAAGACGATGATTCAATATGCTTTGGAAATCCGTCTCAACGCCGCCGTTGAGCGAATCAAATACAGCACGATGACGCTGGAGGAAATCGCGGAAACCTCCGGGTTCGCCAGCTATTCCTATTTCCACCGCGTCTTCCGCGCAAACTATGGCATGTCGCCGGTGAAATTCAGGGAATCCGCCACCGTCCCGGGGAGTCACAAAAGATAAATAAATTGATTTAAAGAATTTACGTATTTTTGCACAGTCTTTCGATGACTTCCATGGGAGGTTTAATCTGGGGAGTTTACTAAACTTCGGGCGTCATGCATCAATCGATGAAGTAAAAGCCAAGCCCTCCTTTATTCCTCTTTCAAACCTCCTACCTACTGACCTTGTTGCCAATTATTACATCCCTTATAATCTCTTTGTGTGACAATACCGTGCACAGGAAGAAAACGAACAAATTTAAAAAGATAAGGAAGTCACCCATGAGAAAATTGCTAGTATGCACGTTGGCGATCATGCTAAGTTTCGCTGCGTTTACCCCTCCCATCCACGCTTCTGAAGTCCAAGTATCCGTCAATGGGCGTGATGTACAGTTTCCGGATGAGCCCCCCTATGTCGATCAGCGATCCAATCTTACGATGGTTCCGCTTGCTTTTGTATCCGACAAGCTCGGAGCTGCGACGAAATGGGACGGAAAATCAAAACAAATCACGATCTCGCTTCACCGCGACACCGTTATTTTGAGGATTGGCGATCAGCATGCCCTGGTGAATGGAAAAAGAGTCGACTTTGAAGGATCGGCGGTGCTCAAAAACGGCCGCACGATGGTTCCGCTGCGCTTTATCAGCGAAGCCCTGCACGCAAACGTGGAATGGCAGCCCGCGCGCCATCTGGCGAGCATCACGACTTCCGTGGCCAACGTTCCGAAAGGAACATGGATCTGGGACAGTCACATCATCAAACAGGATCAGGAGAAAATGATAAACTTCGCAAAAATGAAGGGTGTGACGTCGATTTACCTTCAGGTGGATCAAGATCTCGATCCAGCGATATACGGGAGTTTTATTCGAAAAGCCAAAAGCGAAGGCATTCAAGTGGAGGCGCTGGAGGGGCGTCCCGAATGGGCTTATAAGTCCAGGCAGGAGGATATTCGAAAATTCATCGCGTGGGTTAAAAGCTATAATGCCTCTGCCCAACCGGAAGCCAGATTTACGGGCCTTCATTTCGATATTGAGCCTCATTTGCTAAGTGAATGGACAAAGGACAACAAGGCGATTCTGGAGAGCTGGATGGACAATTTGAGACTGATCGAAAAAGAAACCAGAGGCAGCGGGTTGAGCATTGCGTTGGACGTTCCGTATTGGCTGAATACGATTCATGTACCGGGAAAGGAGTACAGCATGAGCGCCTGGCTGCTGGAGAAGTTCGATTGCCTCGTCATCATGAATTATCGGAATCATGCATTAGGCAGCAACGGCATTGTTGAAAATGCGCAGGCCATGCTGAGGGAAGCCTCCACGCTCAAGAAAAAAGTTGTCGTTGCCGTAGAAACGGTCAAAAGCGCAGAGGGACCCCGGGTTTCGTTTTATTCCATGAGCAGCGAAGCGATGGAAAAAGAGCTGCAGTCCGCCCATAATGGATTGGCGCGCTACGCAAGTTATGGCGGTTTCGCCATTCACGATTTGAATAGTTGGCTGAACATGAAATAGGAAGTTTCCTCCCCGCTGCATTGTGTGATTAAAGTTGCGTTTACTAGGCTGATAGGGCGATTTGATATAGAGCCTATGCGGTCATGAGCACTCGAGAAAGCCGTGAAGCATAAGGACTTCATGATGTTATCCAGCTTTTATGCCCGAAATTACCGGCCCCAAATTCTAACGGTTGCCACAGCGGTTAATACCGGGAAATGGCAGGTTTTGAGATTTTAACGGTTCTGGTGAACGTTATTTGGGTACTTTCTGGGAACATAATGAGGTAATCCTGCAAATAAGCTCACTGATATCCGTTAAAATTTGCAAATCATCCATTTGAGCGAAATAAGCGCTGGCACAACCGTTACATGTTCGGTAAAACTCATAGCCTCCCCCCTTGCGATCAACTTTTCCATGTTGACAGGCAAAAAGGCCGCCCATCCCCGCTTCATCAAGCGGCGACAGGCGGCTTGCCTGCGTTTCTTTTTATCTATAGAGCAATCCTGTTCCTCTGCTTCTTAATCCTTCGTTATATACCAATAAGCGAAGCCGACGAACAACATGCCGCCGACCATGTTGCCGAGCGTCACCGGGACCAAATTCGCGGCCATTCCCGCCCACGAAACCGTCTCCGGATGCGGAATGAACAGCGAAATCGACAGCAGCGTCATGTTCGCCACGCTGTGCTCGAACCCGGAGGTGATAAAGGCGAACAGGCACCAGAAAATCATGACCAGCTTCGCGATTTCTTCCTTCAGCTTCATGGAACACCAAACCGCGAGACAGACAAGCGTATTACACAAAACCCCGCGCATGAACAGCTCCATAAACGGCGCATTCATCTTGGCGCTCGCCGCGCTGTTGATGAAATCGGCCGTGCCTCCTTTCGCCAGACCGGTAAAGACGAAAACCGCCGCCACCAGCATGGACCCGGCAAAATTGCCGGCATAGCTGTAAAGCCATATTTTGAGCGTATCGAGCCAGGTCGTCTTTTTGTTCAGCGTGCTGACCACCATGACGAAGTTATTCCCGGTAAACAGATCCGATCCGGCCATTAAGACGAGGCTCAGGGCGATGCCGAAGCTGACCCCCATCACGATTTTCGTGGCCGGTGCGTGGGCCGGTGACAATAACCCGCCGATCGTAAAGATCAGGATGATGCCAAACCCGACGAACAGGCCGGCCAGCATCGAAGACACGAGGTATTTGCCTAAACTCCGGTTCAGCAGGCTCACCTTGCCGATCCCGGCGTTTTCAACGATTTGGATCGTGTTTTTCATGGTGCTTCCGCCCCCCAATATAGACGTAACCGTCGATCACCGCGGTTTCGTACGTGGCGATGCAGCCGTCGTCCGGCTTCTGGACTTCACCCGTCGCGAGCGAGATTTTCCAATCATGCAGCGGGCAAAACACGTATTCCCCCGACACGATTCCTTCGGCCAGCGGCCCGTTTTTATGCGGGCACCGGTTGCCTACGGCGCGCACCTCGCCGCTCGACAGCCGGAATAACGCGATCGTTTCGTCCCGCACGCGAACCTCCTTGCCGATCAGCGGCTTCAGGTCCTCCAGCTTCATTACTTTCATCAATTCCTTCGTTGTGCTCATGCGGCTCCCTCCCGTTATGGTCTTTCCACCGTGTACATGCTGCGGCGTTCCTCGTTGTCGAGGGCGGCTTTCCAAGCTTCGCGGTACGTTCCTTTCGCCGCTTCGAAGCGCTCGGTCAAAATTTCGACTTCGGCTTCATCCGCCAGCATTTGGCGTACCCAATCCGCGCCCATCCGGTTGACCCAAGGGGCCGTGCGTTCGCCGTAAATGCCCGTTTCGCGGTACAGCTGAACGTAAGCTTTTGCTAACCGAATGACGTCCTCTTCCGTTGCCACCGTCGTCAAGCTGTCGCATTCCCGGACTTCGGTGCCGCCGTTGCCGCCAAAATAAAGCTGATATCCGTTCTCCACGCACACCACGCCAAAATCCTTCGTCAGCACTTCGGCACAGTTCCGCGGACAGCCGGTGACGCCCATTTTCATTTTGTGCGGCGTATCGACCATCTCGATTTCCTGTTCAAGCCGGATGCCGAGCCCCAGCGAATCCTGCGTGCCGAAGCGGCAAAATCTCGAGCCGACGCACGATTTTACGTTGCGCAGCGATTTCGAGTAGGCATAACCCGAACGCATCTCCAGCTCTTCCCACACTTTAGGGACATCCTCTTTTTTCACCCCGTACAGGCCAATGCGGCTGGCGCCCGTGATTTTGACCAGCGGCACCTCGTATTTTTTCGCCACTTGGCCGATGCGGATCAGATCCTCCGGCGTCGTCGTGCCGCCATACATCCGCGGAATGACGGAGAAGGTGCCGTCCTTCTGGATGTTGCCTTCCATCCGTTCGTTGACGTAACGCGAGGCTTTGTCGTCGGCATACGTTTCGGGACGAAGCATCCGCAAATAATAGTTGAGCGCCGGACGGCATTTCGAGCAGCCTTCCTCATGCGCAAACCCAAGCACGATGCGTACTTCCCTCGGCGACTGCAAGCCTTTCTCCCGGATCGCGGCGACGACTTCGTCGCGGGAGAGCGTTGTGCAGCCGCACATGCCGGCCGCTTTTTGCGCCGAGGCGTCGAATTTGTCGCCGAGCGTATGCGCGAGGATCGCTTCGACCATGCCCCGGCATTTGCCGCACGAACCGCCGGCTTTGGTCAAGGATTTCACTTCGTCGAAGGTCGTCAATCCATGTTCGAGGATGGCCCCGACGATTCTTCCTTTCGTCACGCCGTTGCAGCCGCAAATCGTCTCGTCCGCGCTGATCGCCGCCACGTCCAGCCCGCCGTCATCCCCGGCTTTGTGCAGCACGGATGCGCTCGTATATTCCTGAATGTCGCTTCCTTTTTTCAGCATGTTGAACAGCCGGTTGCCGTCCGAAACATCTCCGTACAGAACGACGCCGACGACTTTGCCGTCCCGGACCAGCACCTTTTTATACGCACCCGCAAATTCGTCATGAACGATAATCGCTTTCGTGTTTTCATCGGCATGGATTTCCCCGCCGCTGAACAGATCGCAGCCCGCTACCTTCAACTGCGTGGACAACACGCTGCCATGGTACCCTTCCGTCGGCCGGCCGGTCAGATGGTCTGCAAGCACAACGCCCTGCTCATAAAGCGGCGCTACCAGCCCGTAAGCGATGCCGCGGTGTTCGGCGCATTCGCCGACCGCATAAATGGACGGGTCCGACGTCTGCATGACGTCATTGACTTGAATGCCCCGGCCTACATCCAGCCCCGCTTCGCGCGCCAACTCTGCATTCGGCCGGATGCCGACGGCCATCACGACCAGGTCGCATTCGACGCTGGTGCCGTCTTCGAATCGCAGCCCTTGCACCCGCCCGTCGCCGTAGATTTCCGTCGTTTTTTTCTCCATCAGGAACTTCATGCCCTGGGCTTCCAGATCGCGCTGCAGCAGCTTCGCGGCCGCCGGGTCCAGCTGCATTTCCATCAGGTATGGCAGCAAATGGACGACGTGTACCTCCATCCCTTGGTTCATCAGCCCGCGCGCCGCTTCCAGGCCCAAAAGCCCCCCACCGATGACGACCGCCTGTTTGTACTGTTTGGCTGCTTCCAGCATCCTTTTCGTGTCGTCGATCGTCCGGAAGCCGATCACGCCGTCGAGCGTATGTCCCGGTACGGGCAGGATAAACGCGCTGGACCCCGTCGCAATGATCAGTTCGTCGTAAGGCACCACGCTTCCCCGATCCGTCGTGACTTGCTTTGCTTCCCGGTCGATCGCGGTCACGCGTTCATTGGACAGCAAATGTATATCATTGGATTGATACCAATCCCAATCATTGATCGTAATTTCCTCGAACGTCGTTTTGCCCTGCAGCACAGGGGACAACATGATGCGGTTGTAGTTCGGATAAGGTTCGTCCCCGATCATCGTCACCTCATAGCGCTCGCGGTCGCGGTCAAGGATCTCCTCGATGCACCGCGCGCCCGCCATCCCGTTGCCAATCATCACCAATCTCTTTTTCATCGCCATGCCTCCCGTGCAACTTTGTGAAAACAATTACATTCGTAGCGTATCCGATTTTCAAGGATTTGGATGTAACAAAGATCACAGACATGGGAGAAAGGTTCAAATTTGGGAAAAGAAAATTTTAGAGAATATAAGATTGTTTAAACCCATCTTCTCCCTACTCGCCCGAAGATTATGATTTATGATGAAGTAGAATGCAAAAAAACAGCAAAAACCGCCTTCGAAAAAAGGCGGTTTTTAACTATTGATCGATCATTTGGTCATCTAGCAAAATCTTGGAAATGGGGCATCCTCTAGATAAAATCCAGTTGCTTCAGCGTCCGGTACAGCATGATGGCCGCTTCCGCCCGGGTCACGTTCGCCCCCGGATTCAAAGCCCCTTTTTCGTTCCCTTGCAAAATGCCTAGCCCCGCCGCTTCGTCCACCGCTTCGCGGGCCCAGCCGGAAATTTGCTCCCTGTCGGCGGCATGGACCGATTGCATGGAAGGAGTTGGTGTTTTGCCCGTGTATCGGATGGCGCGGATCAGCATCGACGCCAGCTGTTCCCGCGAAATGTTGTCGCTTGGCCGGAACGTGCCGTCGGCGTAACCTTGAATCAAATCCGCTTGGCTTGCGGTTCCAATATAGGCTTCATACCAACCCTCGGAAACATCGGAAAAGCTCGCTGCGGTTTTTTCATCCTTTAATCCCAGCGCCCGCACGAGCAATGCCGCCGCTTCCCCGCGGGTGATGGCGCCTTCCGGAACAAAATCTTCATCCGTCCGCCCCTGAACGATCCGTTTGGAGGCAAGCAGCAATATTTCCTTTTCGCCCCAATGCCGCTCCAGATCCTTAAAGGCCGCCGGCTGATCCAGCACCGTGTACACGCCGGTTCCCCGCCGCTGGATGACCGCAAACGTTTCTCCGTTTTTGGTTTCGAAGCGAGCCGGTACAAACCGGTACTCTCCGCTGCTTTCATCCAGCCAGACGACGAATGCCGTGGCCGGGATATTTTTCTCACCTAAAGAAAGCGTGCTTTCAACGTATTGTCCGAATGCTGAAACAGGGACCGGGGTATCTTTTCCGTTCGAGATCAACAGATCGAACCGTGAAGGTTCGGATAAAACGGCTCCGTTCGCGTTCGGAAGTTTTGCTGCGGATGCCTTCGGCTCCATCACGATTTGAAAACGCAGGTCCGATCCGGATAGCCCTGCGGCAGCAGCCGCTTTTTCCGCATCGAGTTCGCTCAGCGGCAGCTTGAAGGACATCATGCCGTTTTGAAAAACAAGCGCGGCGTCCGGATTTGCGGACTTCATGTTTTCCAGCAGCTCCTGCGACAGCAAAAAGGTTCCGCCGGAATGCTTCGTTTCAATCCGGATTTGTTTCTCCTGCAGCTGCGCTTTCGTCAGCCCAATCTTCTCCGTTTTGCCTTCGGAGGTGACGATTTGCAGCGTAAACTCTGGCACAGGGTCATTTTTGGGCGGAGCAGGAAGATCCGGAACCACAGGACTTACGGAACCCGAATCCCCATTGCCTGGAGGAGCAGGTTTGGTCACGGTTACCGTCGCTTGTGCCGTCATGCCGCCGTATGTGGCCGAAATCACCGTTTGCCCCTGCGAGAGGCCGCGAATGACACCCCGTTCATCGATGCCGGCGATCTCAGGTTTTGCCGAAGCGAAAACCACTCCGTCCGATAGGACATAAGACGCCCCATCGGAATACGTGCTGTTGACGACCGTCGGCAGCGACTGCCCGGCCGCAAGCGAATAGGCCTCTTGCGAGAAAGCAAGCCCGGTTGGGGATGGCGCAGGAACGCCTTCTTTTAAAACCTTGAGCTCAAACGGCTTCGTCCGTACGTCATTGCCTCTTGCAATCGTTGCGGTCAATGTCACGCCGGCATCTTCGTCCTGCGGACGATGGACCTGACCCGTCTGCGGATCGATCACGTCCGGCTCCGACGAAGACCATGAAATGCCGCTTCCCCATTGTCCCGTGGCAGGCAGCACGACGGGTTGGGTCACATGGTCGGCCCCGTCCCCGGGAGCGAACCCGATCTCTAACGCAGCTTCGTCGCGGCTTGCCGCTTCCGAATCGGTCAGATCCTCCAAAGCTTTGACGGTTAACGGGTACTGCTTCGCATATTCGGTACCGTTTTTATGGACGGCCGCCGTCAACGTCACCTGCGCATCCCCCGCCTCCCGCGAAGGACGCAGGATGTGCCCGGTTTGCGGATCGATGACCTGCGTATCCGTCGAAGTCCACGTGATTTCGCTTCCGGATGCGTCTTGGCCCGGCAGCGTCACATTTCCCGTCACGCGATCTGCTTGATCGTTCCCGGAAAACCCGATCGCCGGCGGGTCATACACCTTCAGCATGCCGTAGTTATGCGTCACGTCATAATTGCCGAGGCGATGCTGCGGATCGTTCATTTCGGCGGTAATCGGGTAATCTCCCGCCGGACTGTTCTCGTCCGCATCCGTATGGTAAGTCGCGGTCACATCGTCAAAATCCGTAACGCCGTTAAGTGTTCCCGTAAACGCAGGGTTCGGATAACCCACCCAGCGTGAAACGTCCTGCGTTGTCACCGACAGCGGCGCCGGCGTTATCTTTAACATTCCGGGTTGTCTGGTAACGTTGTAGTTCCTAAGCTTCAAGTCCGGATCATCCAGCCCCGCCGTGATCAGATAATTCCCCACCGCGCTTGTTGGAGACGCTGACGTGTCATAAGTGGCCTGAATCGCATCCCCATTGCGCAATCCGGTCAACGTTCCTTGGAAAACGGGATTCGCTTCCCCATACCGGCGCGTCGCATCGGATGCCGTCACCGTAAGCGGCGCTTTGGTTACATTAAGCAAACCGGGCATATAAGTGACATGGTATTTGTTCGATTTGAAATCAGAAACGTAGATCTGGTATATGCCTACAGGGCTGCTTGGCGTCGCGGTGGTGGAATAACTTATTTCTCCCAAAGAAGCAGGCGAATCCCAAGGCGCAAGCCCCGTGTAGGTCGCGTGAAACAGGTTGGACATGCCGTATTCGCGACTTACGTCGTCCGCTTTTATCGTTAAATACCCTCTGTCGACCTCCAACGAATGGAGTGCGCTGGAACCGGCAAATTCGATGTTGTCCCCGGCAAAGGCCGCCTTTAACTGATGCATGCCCGGATCTTTGTTCACGGGGTAATTCAAGGTCGCCACGCCCGAACCATCCGTTACCGCCGAACCGATTTCGGTCTGGTCTATCGTGAACGTGATCTTTTGATCGGCCAATGGCTGCCCCCTGCCCAAAAGCTTCGCGGACAGGACAACCGTATCTCCGTACAGAACGGATAACTGCGATAAACTGAAATCGATCATCGTTGCTTCCTCATGCTGGGCAGCCGAGACGTAGGTCCGGAACAGCCCGTCTTGCGGCAGCCAATTTCCTGCACGATACATTCCGCCCCGGGGATAATGGTCGACGGTATGGGTTAACCAATTCGGATAATTTTCCGTCGAATGCAACCGGATGGTGTATACTTTTCCCGATTGCATCGGGACGCCGCCGTAAAAATGAAAGGTGTGCCAAAAATTCTGTCCGATCGGCAAATCCTTGTTCGGGATTGAACTTGTTCCCAGAACGGGACCGGTCATGCTTTTTCCTTCGATGATGTCTACCGTCATGACGCCGCCAACCTGCCCCTGAAGATGCGTCAAATTCAATGCGAGATCGTACAGAAATCCGTCACGCCCGGCAGTAAAGGTCTGCCCGAAATCGTCGACTCGAAATTGGTACGTATCTGCCATGATGTCATTCACCTGATCCAGCTCATCCAGCGCATGGGCAGCCGGGCCCATCATGAACTGGCTTCCGGAACATGCGACAAACAACGCGAGCAGCTTGATCCCAAGCGAATGCAGCATTTTCTTTTTCATTGCGGGGATCTGTCTAAATCCGCCCTTTTCCATCACGGTCCTCCCGTTTCCTCCAAAATGTACAACGATTCTAGCAAGCATTTTTCGGGAAAACAATTAACCTAAGTTAATGGATGAGGGATTTTGTCGAAAACATGAAACACTCCGTTCAATGGGCTCGAATCTCAAAAAATCTTGCATGGCCCTTTTCAAAGTTCGGTTTACGCGGATCGCCCCGAAGATTTTCGATCATATCATACAAACCATAGATCCTGTCATACATCCGGCTTCGCTAAAATCTATGATTCCGATCCGACCGTTTTTCCCATCTCACAGCATATTGTCGTAGTGAACCCCCCCCATGCACAACGCACATCTGTACGGAGGCTGAAATTTCATACATTTAGTTTTCGGACACCCGTGACTTTAGCCATGGGAGGAGAAAACATTGGCTTGAAAAGCCAACCCACTCCGATTCTCCTTTTAAATTCGTCATCAAAAGCAAACATTTGTTCTTGTTTTGGCGCGGTTACTATGGAATAATATAGTTATTGAAAGGGGGTGAACCACGATGCCAACAATCACATCTAAAATTCAGATCTACGTTCAGCAGGAACAGATTACATCCCTTTTGTTAACTGCAAGTACGTACCAAAAAGCGTGCAACTGGTTGTCTAAGAAAGTCTTTGAAACAAAGAATCTGAACCAAATAGCGCTCAACAACCTGTATTACCAAGAACTGCGCAACCAATTTGGACTTAAGTCGCAAATGGCGCAATCCGTCATGAAGACGGTAGTTGCCAGGTATAAATCAGCAAAATCCAACCGGCATAACTGGTCGCGAGTAGCATTCAAAAAGCTGGAATATGATTTAGTGTGGAATCGCGATTATTCCCTGAACGAAAACAGGTTCTCGATCAACACGCTCGCAGGTCGTGTGAAACTTCGATTTGAGAAGAAAGGCATGCAGTCCTTCTTCGATGGAACCTGGA
>Ga0180220_1002775_pt1 | contig 10805 bp, 6 predicted proteins | sample eDN5th37CBELigBY_FD_151335 | JGI IMG/M metagenome (GOLD analysis project Ga0180220, IMG submission 151335) | Enriched backyard soil microbial communities from Emeryville, California, USA - eDNA 5th pass 37_C BE-Lig BY (version 2) (version 2) | ecosystem: Environmental > Terrestrial > Soil >... | reverse complement strand
TGACCCTTCCATTCCTCATGATAAACTTTTAGGGAAATTGCGGATTGCCTTAAAATGCGGGATAGCGGCTATACAGCTTTGGAACAATCCAAGAACAAGACTGAACCTAGAAACTCTTGTGAAACCGGCAATCGACTTATGCCGGCAGTACAACACTCCTTTGATTATAAACAATGAATGGAAATTACTAAAAGAACTCCCCCTGGATGGGGTTCATTTTGATGCAGCTCCTCCGGATATTGAAGCTATCAGGAAAGAAATCGGGAGAGATTTCATAACAGGCATAACCTGTGGAAACGATTTGAAAGCCGTAGAATGGGCCCATCAACATGAAATCAGCTATATTTCCTTCTGCTCAATTTTTCCATCTTCTTCGGCTGACGGCTGCGAACTAGTAAATTTTGAAACAATTAAAACTGCCAGGGAGCTGACCGGCATACCGATCTTCCTGGCAGGCGGGCTATCGCCTGAAAACCTAAAGCGGCTGAACGGATTGAATTATAATGGTCTAGCGGTTATTTCAGCAATAATGAACGCTGACGATACTGCTGAAGCCGTAAAATATTATAATGATTTTTTACATCACAGACAATGACACAGAAAACATTATCAAAACTTTGCTGTCCTTTTGATAAGGCCGATTTATCACTGCAGATTGTCACTCAGGATATTAATCAGAAAATTCTGGAAGGTATACTTACCTGCAGTACCTGCAGCCGCTATTATCCTATTGTAAAAGGTATCCCGATTATGAACCCGGATGAATACCGGGAGTATGCGCTCGAAAAACCATTGCTTGAAAAATGGAGCTGCCAGCTTGAAGGAAAGTGGCCCGGAACTGATTTTAGTTTAAGCTGATCAGTCCTCAAAAACCTGCTCTGAAAAAAAAGCCGGTATCACCGAAAAAACTCAAGAAAAACGGGCACAAAACCGTAACAAGCGCATCATGCAGCCGTATAATATTCCCTGATGGATAAGAGAATAATGCTGCGGCATTCGCCCGATATGAGCTGCATAATTGCAAAAGACGGAACAATTATCGATATCAACGATGAATGTTATCCAATATTAGGCTATACTGCAGATGAAGTACGGGGAAAATCATGTTTAGAGTTTATAAAGCTGAAGGATCAGGAGGGCTTGACAAAAGTTTTTCATGAATTAATAAATGGCGGCCCTTCATACAGTTTTGAATACTGTTTTATTAAACCCGACGGAGCTGCAGTTCCTGTACAAGCCAATGTAAACTGGCTGCCCGAAGAGCAGACCGCCTTCTGCATTGTACGGGATATCTCTGAACTTAATAAGGCAAAAGAGGAAATAAATCGAAAGGAAGAATTCTATCAGGCACTGGTTGAACATGGATCAGATTTGCTGGCGCTGCTGAATGAAAACGGTACATATACGTATATCAGCGCCAATTTTTCAAAAGCTTTAGGTTATACACCGGAAGAAATACTGGGACGCACGGCTTTTGAATTTATCCACCCGGATGACCTTTCTCAAATAATCAACTACTGGCAGCTGCTGACGCATGAAAAACACCGCTATGTTCCCGAATTCCGCTTCAAAAACAAAAGCGGGGAATGGAGATGGTTTGAAACTATCGCCAGCAATTACCTGAACAATCCGAACCTGAAGGCTATCATCGTAAACTCCAGGGATATTACCGAACGGAAAGAAAAAGACAGAGCGCTGAAAAAAAGTGAGCAGATATTCAAATCCCTTTTTGAGAACCACCCCGACTTAGCTTATTATCAGAACAAAGAGGGTGTTATTCTTAATATCAACCCTGCAGCAACAAAACTATACGGATTAGAAAAAGAACAGATCATCAACCGGCACTTTTCGGAATTTACACCCGATGATAAAGTGGCCCTCTCTGTCGATAAATTAAAAGAGGCATTAACCGGCCGTCCGGTTAATTTTGAACAAACCCTGCTTGTACCAGGTGAGGAATCCTTCACAATCGATGTAACAAAGATCCCGGTAGTTTTTGAGGATGATGTGATCGGTGTTTATACAATCTCAAAGAATATTACTGCTTTCAAGCAGTCATTTCAAACCATACAGGAGCAATCGGAAGAATTACAGTTATTAAATGAAGAGCTTCAGGCGCAGTCGGAAGAACTGCAGTCACAATCTGAAAACCTGCTTGCATTGAACGAAGAGCTGGCAGAACAAAAGAAGCAGGAAGAAGAGGCCAGACTGGAGGCCGAACTGGCACGAAAAGAAGCCGAAAAAGCCAACGAAGCAAAAAGTATTTTCCTTGCTTCAATGAGCCATGAAATACGAACGCCCATGAACGCCGTTATGGGCATGTCCTCATTGCTGGCACAAACAAATCTGAATGCCGAGCAGCAGGAATATGTAAATATTATCCGTACAGGCAGTGAAGCGCTGCTAACCGTCATTAATGACATCCTCGACTTTTCGAAAATTGAATCAGGCAACATGGAACTTGAACTGCGGGATTTTAACCTCCGGCAGTGTATTGAAAATATAATAGACCTGTTCGCGGTAAAAACTGCCGAACAAGGGCTGGAACTAATCTATCAGATTGATCATCAAATACCTGTTTTTTTGAACGGTGATGAGCTGAGACTGCGCCAGATTTTAATTAACCTGATTGGAAACGCTCTTAAATTCACTGAAAAAGGTGAGATCAGGGTAAAAGCGAAACTGCTGAAACTTGAAGGCGGCAAAGCTGAAATTTCTTTTGAAGTCAGCGACACTGGTATTGGAATTCCCAAAGACAAACAATCGCGGCTGTTTAAAGCTTTCTCTCAGGTTGATTCTTCAACCACTCGTAAATATGGCGGAACAGGCCTGGGGCTCGCCATCAGCGCACGTTTGGTAAAATTAATGGGCGGTTCTATACATGTAAAGAGCAGCCAAGGGCAGGGCTCTGTATTTTCATTTACTATCCCAATTGCGGCTTCGCCAACTAATAAGCAGGTTAAAAATTATTCTTTTTCGACCGGAAAAACACTGATAGTAGATGACAATCTCACCGTTCTCAAAACCATTCAGGCAGAACTGGAGCAGCTGGGCTTACAAACTGCCGCCGCCGCTTCGGCAAAAGAAGCTTTAAAACTTATCGCCGGCAGTAATTTTTCGCTCATCATTATAGATCGGCACATGCCTGAAATGGACGGTATTACGCTGGCTTCGGAATTAAAAGGCAGGAACATCAACACGCCGCTTATTCTTTTAAATCCAGCGGGAAATGAACTGGCACCCATGCAATCGAACCTATTTAAAGCCGTATCAGGAAAACCGGTAAAATACAGCCGTCTGTTTAAAATTATTCAGACTGAGCTGAATGCGGCTCAGCCTCCCGCACAGGAAAAGTTACCGGCAGAGCCTGCTCCACTTTCCACAGATTTTGCAGAGAAGCATCCGCTCAGCATCCTTCTTGCAGAAGACAACCTGATTAATCAGAAAGTTGCCGCAAGAATTTTAAACCAGCTTGGCTATGATCCAGACATTGCCAATAATGGTCGTGAAGCTGTTGAAATGCACAAAAAAAAGAGTTATAATCTCATCCTAATGGATATTCTAATGCCTGAAATGGATGGTCTTGAAGCTTCTAGGACTATACGAAATGATTGTAACAGCCAGCCGGTGATCATAGCAATGACAGCCAATATCCTGCCGGAAGACCGTGAAGAATCTTTAAAAGCAGGCATGGACGATTATATCACAAAACCGATAAATATTCAGGATTTAATTGAAAAATTGGAATACAGCAGTAAGAATTTAAGGATGCGAAATTCCCCATGAGGAGCTGCGTTCGTATTCAGAAACTAAATATCCAAACAGGCACAAACACAGCAGGCCGCTGACAAGGGCGGCCTGTTGTATATAAATTTACTTTAATGGTGACTATAAACGGTAGCTTACAGTGTACTGTTTTCCTTTCTGCAAAGTGATCTCATAAACACCTTTTTCAATACGTTTTATCGGAGCCTGGGGACAGCGGGGGCGGCTGCGGCTCTTAAAACGCAGCGTTCCTGTTCCCTCATCAGATTTTACTTTTATCTGTGAAGTACTACAATATAAACTGATTTCACCATTGGGGGTAGGAACCTTTCCTTCCATCCATTTCAACCCTCCCAAGTCAGGCTCAACCATATATTCTTCGTATCCTGGTGCTGTCGGCTTTACGCCCAGATAATATTTACCTAAAAGATAAAGCGGACTTGCACCCCAGGCATGGCAGAGGCTTTTACCAAACGGACGGCCGTACATGGCGTAGTGCTCCACTCCTGTTTTCGACGGGTTGTATTCTTCCCAGAAAGAAGTGGCTCCCAGCTTCAGCATGCCGCCCCAGTAATCTTTCATTTCTCTGAGTACGTAATCCTGCGCGCCCATTGCGCATAAAGCTTCTAATTCATAAAAGCGCATATAAGGTGTAGTGATCTTTTGAATATTATCATTTAGCAGCACATGCTCTTTTACGCCTTGCTTTTGTGCTTCAGAGAAATAATCAAAGAAAATACCAAACATATTGGCATAACGTGTAACATTATCGGTCTGCTTGCCAGCTATCCTGCTATGCACCAAAGCATGTTTTTCATCATTCCAATAATATTCGAACAGTTTGGCCTTCATTTCTGAAGCAAGTTTCTTGTACTGTGCCGAGCCTTCCTCGTCACCGGCGATATCCGCACTCACTGCCATCGCCTCGAGACTTCTGGCAAACAGCAGCTGTTCAAAACTCACCTCGCCTTTTTTACTCAGCCCTTCCGCCCAATCAATAAAGATCCAGTCGCCGGTTAAACCTTCCATCAGTCCGTCTTTATTCCTTCTTTCCAGACAGAACTCCATCAATGACTGCATTCTTGGATAGAACTGCTGGATGAAAGATTTATCACCGGTATACAGATAATAATCGTAAATCGCGATAAACCAATAGAAGGTATAGTCCATGATGGTATTGATGTGACTGGTTACCGGATCTTTACCTCGTGAAGCAAGCAGCGTGCGGGTAACGGAAGGAGAATCAAACAGCAGGTAATAATTCATCAGATAACTCTGATAAGCATCGCCCGACCAGATCCATCGGTCGCGTTTTATGCCATCTATAAAAAACTCACGGGTATTGAGGTGGAATGTATATTTCGAAACATCATAGATCCGATTAATCTCCGCGTCATTGCAGCGAAAGTCGCCGCGGTCTGCAACCGGAAGGTATTCATACAGCATGGAAACTGAATCCAGCTGCAGCGTTCCGTCATATTGGATATTTACATAACGAAAAGCTTTAGAAAGATCAATAACTGAATCCTTTGCTGCGCCTTCATTAATTTCTAAATGATCAAATGTTTCGCATCCCTCAGTTGACAGGGCCTCTTCTTTTGATTCTCCATAATAAACCGACAGCTTCCCATTTCCTTTTACATTATGAAGTTTGATAAAACCAAACGTCTCTTTTCCAAAATCAATAAAAAGTGAACCGGGTTTCTTTTCTACACTTTTAGCAAACTGAGGTGTAACCGCCAGCGAAAACTTAGATGGAAGAGCATCAGCTGTATTAAAATTCCAGGAACCGGCCTTCAAATAAACCGTACCCGATTGGTCGGAAGCTTTTCCTGTTTCATCTATCCACTCTTTGTCCTCATAAGTAACCAGCCAGGAGCTGTCGGACACAATTGTTCTTCCCTGAACATAAACAGCCGGAACAACGGCCTGGGAATATACTTTTATATTTATTTTCTGTTTTCCTGCCGGGATATTCAGCTTTTTGGGATAACCGGATATCATCTTTCCGTTCAGCTTTACATTATACTGCCCTTCGGTGTAAATTGATATTTCTTCCGGCTGTTTGAGATTAAATTCCTTATGAAATTCAACAAGTACATAGTGGCTGTCCATTTTCCAGAACGGAGGAAAAAAAGTGCCCCGCTCCGTACGCCGGTTCTGCATCTGATTGCTCAGCCAGATCTCATAATCTCCCGGATACCAGATCCAGGTGGCTTTGGATTGAGCCGAAGCCAAATCGGGAATAAACAGTGCCGCGAAAAGGAAAACCGTGAAAAGAAGTTTTTTTGAGAATAATTTCTGTTCCATTTCTTACAATTTAAGCTTGAATTTCTAAAACGCCTGTACACGCGTTCTCTTATATTTATAATTAGTGTCCGTTAAATAAAATATACAACCCTGCCATGACAGCAAACAGCAGGATCCACAATATCCAGACTTCCCGTGAGGGCTTCTGCAGATCAGTATAATCCAGCAGGTTCCTGTTCCTGCTTCCAGCGTCTTTATCAACTATTGATATAATAAAAGCAAGTGCCGAAAGCAGCACAAAAATATAGAACGACAGCATCAGAAAATGCGGCCACTGCGGATACTGATCAGCGGGGAATACCCAGAGGTAGAGCACTCCGATACCCAGACTGATAACAGTTCCTGCTGTAAGCGTAAAATTTGCGGCCCTTGTGCTTGTTTTTTTCCATAAAACTCCGAAAAGAAATACGACTGACATTGGCGGGGCAATAAACCCTAATACCGATTGAAAAACATCAAATAAATTTAAGCCTTTAATGCTGTCAATAGCAAGCGTAAGTAATATCGCGATCAGCGCACCGGCCACGTTCACAAGGCGGCCAGTTTTGATGATCTGCTGCTGACTGGCATCAGGCCGGTGCTTTTTAACATAAATATCCATGGTAAAAACGGTACTCAGCGAATTCAGCGCCGAACCGATCGTGCTGATCAATGCCGCGATAAGGACTACAACGATCAGCCCGGTTAAACCAGCCGGAAAAAGACCGGTCACCATCGTCATATAAGCTTCATCCGGATTTTTCAGATTGGGATAAAGAACATAGCAGATTATTCCTGGAAGAATAAACAAAGGCACATCAAGGATCTTCAGCCAGCCGATAAAATTGACACCAAGCTGGCCCTGCTTTAAAGTTTTAGCGCCCAAAACGGATTGCACCATCGACTGATCGGTACACCAGAACCAAACCCCCATAATTGGATAACCCAATACTATAGCCAGCCAGGGATAGTTTTTATCATCGGCCGGAAGCAGCAGGTTCCAGTAGTCGCCAGGAGTTTTCGCGAAAACTTCCATTGCTCCGCCAGCCTTCGAGAGTCCCATAAGGGTAAGCAGCAGAGAAACCGCGATGAGCAGCAGCATCTGAAAAACATTGGTATAAGCGATGGCTTTCAATCCTCCCGCTATGGAAAAGCATGCGGCAAGCAGCACCATGCTGATCACTGAAAGCCACATGGGAAAACCCAGCAGCTGCCGGATAAGAATACCTCCCGCAAATAATGTTAAAGCAAGCCAGGAAATTAACACTGTTATCAAGGTGTACCAAGCCAAAATGTTCCGGGTCGAATCACCGAAACGCCGCCCCATAAACTCCGGAAGCGTCTGCACTTTGGCATGCAGGTATCGCGGTGCAAAAACTACAGCCAGGAGAAAGATAAAGACAAATGCATACCAGGCAAAATTGCCGGCTACTATCCCCGTTGTGTATCCAATACTGGCCGAAGCGATCAGCATGGAAGGGCCTACGTTTGTCCCCCACATGTTTAAACCGATACTGGCCCAGCCAAGGGAATTTCCGGCTAAAAACAGGTTTTCGCCGCTTTTTTTATCCTTAACAAAGCTAACCCAATAACCAATGGCCAGCAGAATAAGGAGGTATAAGCCGATGACAATAAAATCTACCGGCTGCAGGAAATTACTGATATCCTTCATAAGTTTAGGTTAAGAAAGCGTTTCTGCCGCTATTCCGTAAGCTGAAAGAATATCCTGGACTTTCACCGGCTGGCCTGTCTGCAGCGATTTATCCATTGCCTGCAATAAAGCCACCGTGCCTATTCCCTCTTTTATATCGGGATAAGCGGTTGTATGTTGTATAATGCTGTCGGCAAAATATTCCAGATAATTCTGATACTCGCCGGCATGATGGCTTTTGCCTTCAAAACGGAAATAGTGTTTCAGTTTATGTTCCCAGGTGATAAGCTTTTCTTCACCTGTATTTGTTGTAATGGCATAACGCAGGTCCATATAATCCGCCTGGCTGCAGCCTTCCGTTCCTCTTAAAATACAGCTCATTTCGCTGTCGCGGATAACGGGCTGTATGGGGCCGGTATAAGCTCCGCTGACACGAGCGACCCTGCCGTCCTTCGCTTTAAAGATGAAATGCATGGTATCCTGATTTTTCAATCCGGCTTTTGCACCGTTTGCGCTCAGCATTCCGTAACCCATTACTTCTTCAATCTGGGGCAAATACCAGCGGATAAAATCAACGGGATGACTAAGTCCGCCATAAAGCCACTTGAACGACTGTTTCAATGACCAGCCTTTCTCTAAAAACCAGCGGTGATCCGCATGATAATATCCTTCAATAGTAATCAGATCGCCGATCAGCCCCTCTTCGAAATCTTTACGCTGCCGCTTCATCGGTTCAAAAAAACGCGAGCTTTGCCCTACAAAAACTTTTTTTCCAGTTTTCGTACTTAACTGCAGCAATTCATCCGCTTTGGAAAGATCATCGATAAAAGGCTTGGTACATACCACATGCTTATCGTGCAGTAAAGCCTGTTTCACGTGTTCGGCATGAAGGTGATCAGGAGTGTAAATTGCAATAACATCGATTTCCTTATCATCCAGCATGTCCTCATAATGGGTTGTATACTGATGAAAGTCGAACTCTTTTGCCCGCTGCCGGCAGAGCTCTTCGTTCATGTCACAAATTGTTCTCAATTCCCACTTGTCACTGGCAAGCGCCGCAGACATGGTGCTTCTTCCCTCTCCAAGTCCTAATATTCCGAGTTTAAGCATATGTTAAATTTTTTTTATTGTTAAAATCTGCCTGAAAGCAGCTGTTTATAATGTTCGAATAGAGATTAGAGGGTTAGAGTTTAGATCTGTCCTACTACAAAACTGTGCTATCTACTGGTACTATTATACCTGCTCCCCCTACTTACTACTTACTACTTACTACTTACTACTTACTACTTACTACTTATTACTGCTGCTTTAATACTTCTCCAAAAACACCCAAACTTCCCCTTCGGCTGTTCCAGGTATTCCTTCCTGATAACGTCCCATCAGCGCATTCCATTCTTTTACCCGGGGATTATTTTCTTCTGTTTTCGGATTTAATTCCTCTAAGTTTTCTCCTTTGGGAATACTGATCACCAGCATAAGCTGCCTCCCGTTTCTGAATACAAGCAGCTGTTGAAAGTCCGCGTTACAGAACCCCTGTGCCACTTCGGGCCATTTTTGAAATTGCGTCCGGTGATATTCCAGGTATTCATGCTGTAAAAGCTTATCCTTTACCAGGTTCGCGGTTAAAAGTATATTTTCCCATTCCGAAGCGGTTTGAGAATCTTTACAGTAGTCTTTGCGTTTAAACTGGTAAAACGCGTTTTCATAAAGCTTAATTTCGAGTTGAGGCTGATTTTTGGCTATCAGTTCAGCCAGGCTGTCAGGATTTTTGATCTTCCCATAAACGGCGATACGATTTTTCCAATGGTATACAGAATCAGCGGCCCCATATTGTCTCAACAAAGGAAACAGTACAGCTGTATCAGGTGCGGCTTCAGTTCCGATAATTTCTACTATTGCATACTGCCGTTCTGGGGAAGATGTTGTTTTTATCGAACCGCAGGATACACATATACTTAATATCCACCATACTGCCGCTCGCAGAAAAACATTTTTTCTATTGTATCTAATCCTTCGCATCAAGGTTTATACTGATTTATCGGCTGTCCGCTTGTGTTTACTGCTTTCTCTTTTAATAAATATTGATATTTCTCCTGAAGACCTGCATGCTGTTTTATTGAATCCGCAACCATGGGCCCATTATTTTCCCAGGTATTTCCGGGACCGTTCGCGTTCTGCAGAAATTTCTCTGCCGGGCACCAGTTATCCTTCACTACAAAATACGAAGAACCTTCGTCCGTATAAAGATAAAACCAGTGCTCTGGAAGGTGCGCATAAGGAGCTTTATAAATGCTGTCAATATAATTTTCGGCAATTAATGAACCGGGCTGTGCCGATAAGGTATAAACACCTGCGACATCATAATTATGTTTTCCGTAATGATGGATTTTATTTGCAATAACTCGGTTATTCCGCATGGCGTTGATGGTGCGTGTCCAGCCCCAGCCCAGGCTGATTCCGGTATAGCTAACTTCGTTAATTTCATTGTGTTCGATAGTGATTCCCCGTACAAAACCAGCGCCTATGCCTACGCATCCCCAATCTTCATTGGTTACATTGGTAATCAGGTTATTGGCAATAAAGAGGTTACGGCACAGCTCCCGTTCATCAGAAGGATTGTAAGGCAGATGAGACTCAAACGCTTCATCCGAAAAAACTCCCGCATTAATTCCCGTGCCGCCTATATCCTTAAACAGATTTCCCACTATCCGGTCATTGTTCGTTCCTTTTTTATAATCCAGTCCGGTAGAAGCCAGATGCGCAAAACGGCAGTTTTCAAAACCGGTATTGTTTACAAACGCTGCTTCTACCGCGGCAGCTGGACGTCCTATCCAAGCCTGGTTTTCAAGTCCTTTTTTATCAGGCGTCCCCGGAATTTTAAGTTTATAAGCATCCAGCAGATACATTCCTGCCTGCAGGGGCACGTGTCCCTTTTGCGACGGTCGAAGCCAGCCGGTATGCTGAAAACCGATGCCGTTAAAGGAAACATAAGAAACAGGATGATCTATTGTTCCTTCAATTTTCACTAATGTTTCCAAATAAGGAACAGTAACTTTCGCGGTTTTCAAATTTTCATTATCACGCGGCCAGTAATAGATTT
>Ga0180220_1002773_pt1 | contig 10809 bp, 10 predicted proteins | sample eDN5th37CBELigBY_FD_151335 | JGI IMG/M metagenome (GOLD analysis project Ga0180220, IMG submission 151335) | Enriched backyard soil microbial communities from Emeryville, California, USA - eDNA 5th pass 37_C BE-Lig BY (version 2) (version 2) | ecosystem: Environmental > Terrestrial > Soil >... | reverse complement strand
CAGGGCGGCGGGCGCCGACTTATCCAGATTGATGGTGTGATAGCCGTCTTCCGCCAGGCGTTCGATGATGGCCTTGCCTATGCCGTTGCTGCCGCCGGTGACCAATACGTATTTATCCATGCTGTGCCGTGGGGTGTGGTGTTATTTGGAGTCTGTACTGTAGCGCGGTATGCGCTATTTCGCGCCCAGTTCATCGGTCAGCCTTGCGGCTTCCCGCTTGAGCATCTCCGCTATTTCCTTGCGCCTTTCGACATTCATGCGGCCATAGTTGGCGGCGATGCTAAGGGCGGCAACGGGCTGCTTCGCAAGGTAAATGGTCACGCCTATGCCATACATGCCTTTCAGCAGGTGCCCCGGGTTGAAAGCATAACCGCGCTCTCGCGTGTCGGCAACGGCCTTGCGCAGCGTATCGACGCTTACGCTGGGATAAGCCGCCAGCCTGTGCGCATTGCGGCGCAATACGTTTTCCACTTCTTCATCGGGCGCGGCGGCAAGCAGGGCGAGGCTGCCGGAGCCGACGCCCAACGGGCGCCGCGTCCCCACATTCTGGGTCAATACCTTTACGGGGAAGGATCCTTCGTGCCTGTCTATGCAGACCGCATCCAGGCCGCTGCGTATGGTCAGCATGACCGTGTCGCCGGTGGCATGCGCCAGGCGTTCGAGGCTGGGCCGCGTGACCGCCCTGATGTCCAGCCGATTGGCCGCCCGTTCGCCCATGGAAAGAAACTCCAGGCCAAGGTAGTAGACGCGGCTGCCGGCCGCCTGCTCTACGAATCCACCTGCCAGAAGGGACTTGAGCAGCCGATGCAGTGTGCCCTTGCTCAAGCCGCTTTGGGCTTGAAGGTCGGAAAAGCGCATGCCCGAGGATGAAGCATTGAAGGACAGGATGTGCAGGATTTCGAGAGCCCGCTTGACGCTTTGCACGGTATCCGACGGTGGCGGCGGAGCTGCTTGGGAAGTTTCTACCTTCATGAAAAAACTTGCTGAATCAAATTTGTTCTGTATCTCGGGACTTTTGTTCCGTCTGCCGGAACTTATGGATACTTTAGCAGCATTTGCGGCTACGGCCTAGTAGATTGCGCGGGAAATGCCCTTGGCGGCAGCACGAATGACGAGGAGGGAATGGGTGTGAGACAGACGGAAGCGCAGCCTTATGAATGGAGCCGGAAACTGTGGCGGGATATTGCCGACGCGCGTTTTCTGGATCAGCTATGCGCGGCGGTGGCTGACGACGTGCTGCCATTTGCCGACCAGATCGACCGCGAGGATGTCTACCCGATCGAATCCATCAAGCGCCTGGCTCGCAAAGGCTACACATCATTGACGCTGGAGCGGAAATGGGGCGGCCAGGAAGCCGGCTTCACGGAATGCGCTGCGGTTTTTGAAGAATCTTCGTATGCGAGCGCGGCGGTGGGAATCAGCCTCATCACCATTCTGCAGGCGCAGACGCTGATCAAACTGTTCGGCGGCGCATCCCTGCAGCAGCAGGTGCTGCCCCAGTTCAGCCAGGGCCTGATCACGTCCTACGCGCTGACCGAGGCCAACCATGGCAGCGACATCCGCAGCCTGGATACCAAGGCCGTCAGGACGCCGGAAGGCTGGCGGGTCAAGGGACGCAAATCGTTCATCACTTCAGGGTCGGCGGCGGAAGCGTACATCATCCTGGCAGAAACAGACGTGGGCGTATCCACCTTCTTCGTGCGCAACGATATGCCGGGCGTATCGACGGAGCAAGGGCCCAATGCCAGCACCTTCGGCTTGCGCAACGGGCCGCACGTCGATCTGGTGCTCGATGATGTGCTGCTGCCGCTGGATCATCTGGTCGGCCAGGAAGGCAAGGGCGTGCGCCAGGCGGTGACGACCCTGGATTTTTCCCGGACGGTCGCGGGCGCCATCAGCATCGGCATTGCGCGGGCGGCCTTCGACCGGGCCCTGGCTTTTGCCGCGGGCAGGACGGCGTTCGATCAGCAGGTTATCGAGTTCCAGGGCATCCAGTGGTACTTCGCCGACATGATGGCGGAGATCGACGCGGCCCGGCTCCTGGTGTACGAGGCCTGCCGCTCTCTGGACCGGCATGAGGACATTGCGCGGTATTCAAGCGAAGCCAAGCTGCTGGCCAGCCGGGTGGCCACCCGGACCGCCGAGCAGGCGGTGCAAATCTGCGGCGCCTATGGGGTGACCGAAAACGCGGCGTTTGGACGCTATTTGCGGGATGCGAAGGCCTACGAAATAGCCGGCGGCTCGTCCGAGATTCTGAAGAACACTATCGGCAAACACCTGTTCAGGTTCAGCCAAAACATTATGCCGGCAAAAGGCTGAGCAGCGCAGCGACAAAGGGAAACCGGGTGATCACCGACTATTTATATTTGCATGCCGCCAACCAGCGAGAGAAGGCTTTCCTGGTCTATGGCGAGACTGAAATCAATTATGGCCAGATGGCGGCGATGGTGTCCGCGTATGCGCGGCGGCTGCGCGGTCTCGGCGTATGCGCCGGCAGCCGCGTTGCGATCTTGTGCGGCAACCGGCCGGCTTTTCTGGTGGCCTGGTTTGCCGTCAGCGAGCTGGGGGCGGTCACAGTGCCGCTGAATGTCGGCCTGATGGGGGAAGGCCTGCGGTACACGCTGCGCCAGAGCGAGGCCGAGATCCTGCTGGTCGAACCCGAACTTTACCAGGCCAAGCGCGGCGATATCGACGAACTTGGGGACCGCTTGCGTAAAGAAATGATAGAACCGGATATGGAAACGCCGCCGCTGAAGCAGGTGGACCGTTGCCTCCGGGACAGAGAGCCCGAGCCTCTCTCCGCCAACAGCATTCTTTATACCTCCGGCACCACCGGCCTGCCCAAGGGGGCGGTCCTGCCGCATCAGGCATATGTGTCGGCCGGGATAGATATGGTGCGCTCGCTGGAGGTGAACGCGGATGACCGCATCATGGTCTTTCTGCCGCTGTTCCATGCCAATCCGCAAATGTATGCGGTCACGTCGACCCTGACGGCGGGAGCCACCCTGGTGCTGCTGCCCAAGTTTTCGGCCAGCCGCTTCTTTGACGACGCCGTGGCGTATGGAGCCACGGGATTCACCTTCGTGGGCACGGTGCTGTCCATACTCGAAAAGCAGCATGCCGGCGCATGCCGCGGCCATGGCCTGAAATGGTGCGTCGGCGGTGGCGCTCCCGAACGTGTATGGCGGGAAGTGCAGAGCCGCTACGGCATCAGGGTCCACGAACTTTACGGCATGACGGAGACCGGCGGCTGGGTCACGATGAATACGCTGAACGAGACGCGCATGGGTTCGGTGGGGCGCCCGCGGAAAGGGGTGGAAATAGCGATCCGCGATCCAGAGGGGCGAGTTTTGCCGGTTGGTGAAAAAGGCGAGATCACCGCGGCTACGTCCGTGGAGGGCATGTTCTTCACCGGATACTGGAACAATCCCGAAAGCACGGCGGCCACGCTCAAGCAGGGATGGCTGTACACCGGCGATCGCGGTTATCTGGACGAGGATGGCTATCTGTACTTCGACGGCCGTGTGAAGGAGTTGATACGCCGCGGCGGCGAGATGATCGCTCCGTCCGAGATAGAGCAGCACTTGCTCAAGCATCCGGCGGTCAGGGACTGCGCGGTGATGGGCGTGCCCGACGAGATCATGGGCGAGGAGCTGAAAGCCGTGATCGTCGCGGCGCAACCGGTGGAGCCCGGAGCGCTGCGGGATTTCCTGGCCGGACGCATAGCCGGCTACATGATTCCGCGATTCTTCGCTTTTGTCGACGAGATCCCGAAGACGGAAACCCAGAAAATCAAGCGGCACGAGCTTGCGCGGATAGCCGCTGACGCCATCGATACGCGCTTGGCGGCGCAACATCAGAAAAGACTTGTCGGATGAAGGAGAGCTACGTGGCAAGACGCTGGAAAAACAGGCCGGAAGGATCGAATTGGGGAGAGTTCGGAGACGACGACCAATTGGGCCGATTGAATCTTCTGACGGCCGAAAAGGTGCTGGAAGCGGTTGGCGAGGTCAAGGCCGGGAAAGTCTTCAGCCTGAGCCTGCCGCTGGATTTGCCCGGCGGAAATGTGCTGAACCCGGCGAGGCATCCTCCGAAACTGACCGCCACCAAGCGCGTCGACGGGAAGCCGGTTTTTCTGCATTCATTCGGGCATGACCACAATACCACCGACGTGGCCTGCGATGATATGGTGACCATGAGCCTGCAGTACTCCACGCAATGGGATGCCTTGTCGCACATAGGCTCGCATTTCGATGCCGACGGCGACGGCAAGGCGGAAATGGTTTTCTACAACGGCTTCAGGCCGGAGGACGATTTCTCCCATCCCGACCATACGGCCGACGGTTCATCCAGGGCTCATAGGCTGGGCATCGAACATATGGCGACCCACGGCATACAGGGGCGCGCCGTGATGATAGACTTGCGCCGCCATTTCGGCGATGCGCGCCGGCGGGTGGGATACGACGACTTGATGCGCGTCATGGAGCGCGATCGGGTGGACCTGCGGCGCGGCGATATGGTGTGCCTCCATACCGGCTTTGCCGACCTGATTCTTTCCATGGGCGGCCAGCCCGACGCCGAAAAGCTCGCGCAATCTTGCGCCGTTCTGGACGGCGCCGATGACAAGCTGCGGGCATGGGTGGACCAAAGCGGGCTGGCGGCCTTGATCGCCGACAACTATGCGGTCGAGCACCGGCCTTACGACTTCCACGGCGACGGCTGCCATGCGCTGTTGCCTCTGCACGAGCATTGCCTGTTCAAACTGGGCATTCATTTGGGCGAGCTGTGGTATTTGACCGAGCTGGCGGCATGGCTGCATGAGCATGGCCGGCATGCGTTCATGCTGACCGCGCCTCCCTTGCGTTTGCCCGGCGCGGTCGGATCCCCCCTGAATCCGATAGCCACAGTATGACGCCGCAGCAAGAAATGCTTTCCATAACACTTAACGCTGGATCAACACTGGAGTGAGACATGAATAGAAGCACCCGCATCCTTGCATCATTCTGCGCCCTGTCGGCGCTGACGCTGGCAGGCATGGGCAATGCCCTTGCCGCGCCGAAATGGCCTGAGAAGCCGGTACGGCTGCTGGTCGGATTTGCGCCGGGCGGGCCGACCGATGTAGTGGCCCGCATCGTTTCCGAGGCGGTCAGCAAGGAGCTTGGCCAACCCATCGTTGTGGAAAACAAAGCCGGCGCCGCCGGCAATATCGCTGCGGCGTCGCTGGTGCAGGCGCCCGCGGATGGCTATACGCTGCTCTATAACACGTCATCCATCGTCATCGCCCCCTGGGTGTACAAGCAGGTGGGTTTCGACCCCTTGAAGGACTTCGCGCCCGTCGGCCTGACAGCCGCGGTTCCGCTGGTGTTGGCGATCAACGCCAAGGTCGACGCGGCAAGCCCCAAGGATCTGATCGCCCTCGTGAAAGCCGCGCCGGGACAATACAACTATGCCTCTTCGGGCACCGGGGCGATCGAACATTTGACCGCGGCGCATATACTGAGCGCCGTGGGAGGCGAGGCGGTACACGTGCCCTACAAGGGTACGGCTCCGGCTCAGGTCGACCTGATTGCGGGCGCTACGCAGTTCACCACCACCACGCTGAATACGGTGATTTCCCCGGTGAAGGCCGGGACATTGAAGGCCTTGGCGGTCACCAGCAAAAGCCGTTCCCCGGTCATGCCGGATGTGCCGACCATATCCGAAAGCCTGATCCCGGGCTTCGAGAGCCTGGCCTGGCAGGGTATCGTGGCGCCGGCGGGTACGCCCGCCGATGTGATCGACGTGTTGAATAAAGCGATCAACAAGGCCTTGACGTCTCCGGAGGTCAGTGACAAGCTGCGTCAACAAGGCACTTTGACTCTGGGCGGCAGCGCCGACGAGTACAAAGCGTATATAAAGAGCGAATATGCGCGCTGGGGCGAGGTCGTCAAGGCCGCGGGGGCGGCGGCTGAATAAGGAGAAGTGAATGACGCGTGATGCGCAAATGCTTGGCCAAGGCGTTTATTGGCAAGATATCGCCGAGGGCCAGCGATTTAAAACGTTTCGCCGCACGATCACCGAAACCGACCTGGTCAATTTCATCAGCGTCACCGGCATGCTGGAGACCATATTCATCGACACCACCTTCGAACACGGAGCGATGAAAGGCAGGCCGGTGCCCGGCGCGCTGACATACGGCTTGATAGAAGGCTTCATCATGCAGGGCATGATCCAGGGGACGGGGCTCGCGCTATTGGAGGTGCACCAAAAGATGCTCGCGCCCGTCATGGTCGGCGACACGATCTGGGCCGAGATCGAAATCACCTCGATCCGGCCCACATCCAAGCACAACCGGGCGGTCGTGGCATCCCGGATAGACGTGAAAAATCAGGATGGCAAAGACGTAATGACCTATACCGCCACGAGGATGCTGGCGGGCCGCTAGCGGCCCCGCAATACTCCTGTCGCGGCAAAGCGGGACGCGCCGCGGCTGTATCCAGGTTATGCTGGTACTCCGCAGCCCCGACGCCTACGCGGGGGCCGGTATACGACACCCTGTAAGAATGAGCCCATCCCGCGCGATGATATTGCTATTGTTGGTTGCCCTGTGCTGGGGAATCAACTACCCGGTCGGCAAGCTGCTGCTTGATTACATGCCGCCGTTGTGGGTGGTGTGCCTGCGGTCCATCGTGGCGACGGCGGCTTTGTTCGTGTTGTGCCTGGGCAGCGGGCGGCTGGTGCTGCCCAAGCGCGCGGATATGCCGGTTGTCCTGTCGACGGCCATTTTGCAGATGATGGTTTTCTCGGCGCTGGTCAGCGTGGGCCTGCAATTCGTGGCGGCGGGCCGTTCGGCGGTGCTGGCTTACACGACGCCGATTTGGGTCTTGCCCGGTGCATGGCTGCTGCTGGGGGAAAGGCCGACTTGGCGGCGTGTGGCGGGCGCGGCGGTCGCCATGCTGGGGCTATTGACGATGTTCGGCCCCTGGGGGCTGTCATGGAGCGACAAGAATGCGCTGGTCGGCAATGGGCTGGTCTTGCTGGCGGCGTTTTTCTGGGCGCTGAACATCATTTATATCCGCGCCCACAAATGGGTGACGCCGCCGTTCGAGCTGACGTTCTGGCAGGCTTTGCTGGCGTCCATATTGCTGCTGCCGATTGCCGTCTATTTCGAAGGCGTGCCGCAACTGAGCTTCAGCCCCCGCTTGGCGGGGCTGCTGCTGTATGGCGGCGTGTTCGGCATCGCCATCGCGTATTGGATGATGACGACGGTGAACAAGGCGCTGCCGTCATCCTTTACGTCATTGGCGTCGCTCCTGGTGCCTGTTTTCGGGCTTGCCAGTTCATGGCTGATGCTTTCCGAAACGCCGGATTGGCCATTGATAGGATCCGCCGTGCTGATCGTGGCGGGCGTGGCGCTGGGCGCATTCACGCGCAAGTCTAATTACTATTAATAATAAGCATATACTGTATTGAGTATATAATTATCCGCACCTCTCCTCTTTTAACAAGGCGCGGAAATTACGGTATGCCGGCGCCCATATTCGGCACGGAACGGAGGCGACATGGTCGCTGCAAGCATTTTCTTTGGGATATCCATCGGCCTGGTGATGGGCTTGACCGGCGCCGGCGGGGGCATACTGGCGGTGCCGGCGTTGGTGCTCGGCCTGGGCCTGGGCATGACCCAGGCCATGCCCGTGGCCTTGATGGCGGTCGGCTTTGCGGCGATGTTGGGCGCGCTGGATGGCCTGCGCAAAGGCCTGGTGCGTTACAAGGCCGGCATGCTGATGGCGGCCGCGGGTTCCGCGGCCGCTCCTTTGGGTGTGGCGATAGCGCATAGGGTTGCGCCGGAATTCTTGATGATGTTGTTCAGCATGGTGATGTTGCTGGTGGCGGCCCGTATGCTGAGCCAGGGCCTCAAGCGCGGTTCGAAGCATGCCCCGGCGCCGGAGCGCGACAAGCCTTGCATGCTCAATCCCGAAACCGGCAAGCTGCGCTGGACTTGGCCGTCCGCGTCGATTCTTGCCGGCGTGGGAACAGTATCCGGCCTGTTCGCGGGCATGCTGGGGGTGGGGGGCGGCTTTGTGATCGTCCCCGCCTTCAGGCAGTTCAGCAATGTCGGCATGCACGGGGTGGTGGCGACTTCGCTGATGATCATCGCCCAGGTGTCGGTCAGTTCGGTGGCCAGTGCGCTGAGCACGGGGGTGGCGGTGCCGCCGATAGGCTGGACCTTCATAGCGGCAGCGGCGGGCGGCATGCTGGCGGGCCGGCGGCTGGCGCCGGCCATACCGGAAAAAGGCCTGCAGATCGGTTTCGGGCTGATCACCATCCTGGTCGCCTTGTTGCTACTTGGTCAGGCGTAATTCCGTCAGCGCGCCGGCGATGGACCTGAACACTTCAGGCAGATCGTTGACATTGGCGGCGTTGTAGAAATAGCCGGCGCCGCTGGAACAGTGGTTCATCAGGGTTTCCGTCGACCCGCCCACGGAGCCCAGGGTGACGGTGTAGATCTTGATGCCATTGCCGTCGGACTTCACATTGGCGCAGAGCGCGGACAGATAATTGTTTACCGTCGCGGTGCTGATGTTGCTGTTGTTGCCCCAGCCTATGGCGGCGTTCTGGCTGTTGCTGGTGTTGGTGGTGAAGGGATCGCGCATCTTCAAGGAATTCATCGGCGCCTGCGAGACATCGCCCAGCGTGGTGCTGGACTGGGTGAAGCTGCGGGCCAACAGGTTGCTGTTGCAATTGGTGCGCTGGGAATTCGCGCAGCGCTGCGCGTCGTAGTTCAGCCGATAGGCCACCCGGCGCTCGCCGTTGCTTGCGGTGGACACGGTGGACGGCGGCTGGTTTTCACCATCGGTGAGCAGGACGATGACTTTGCTCAGCGTCCGGGGCTCCGGGTCGCGCGGTTTCGCGGCATCGCCCCAGCCCGGCGAACCGCGCCACGCGGGATGCAGCATGCGCCATGCCCACAGCAGGCCGGTCGGAATCAAGGTATTGCCGTCCGCTTCCATGTCGTCGATGGCATCGTTGATGCTGTCCAGGTCGTCGTTCAGGAAACGCACCAGGCGCGACTGGCGGCAATTGGCGGGATTGGCCGCATTAAAGACTTCGAAACTGGTGTTGGAGCTGCGCCGTGCCCAGACCCGGCGGTCGTAGTCGGCGCCGTTGGCATTGAATTCGCGCGGCTGGGGCGCTTGCGCAGTGTCAGGCGCAATGCGCTCGTAATTGTTGTTGCTGTTGGCCAGGTTCAGGTTGGTGATCTGGGTTCGCAAGGTCAGGTGCAGCGGCTGGAAGCCCGATGCCGGCGTCAGGGCGGCGGCGGGCAGGTTATTGCCGCCCCAGGCCGACGGTTCGGCGATGCAGCCCATCCAGAAGCTGTTGATGAAACGGGTCTGGGCCGGCGGGTAGTCCAGCCAGAGCCGGGTCTGGGCGTTGTTGCCGACATTGACCGTATCGGCGAAGGGCACCAGGCCGACGAAGACGCGCCCGGGCACGCCGGAGGCCTCGCTGGCGCCCAGCACCGTACTGCTCAGGTTTTTCGCCGCGGTCTTCAGGGTGCTGAGCTTGCTGCCGCTCATGGATCCGGTATTGTCCAGCGCCATGACCACTTCCAGATCGCTGCGCGTGCGCCGCAGCGCCTGGTTCCGGGCCTGTACTTCGAAGGAGGAAATATTGAAAAAGCCTGTACTGAGCAGTGGCAGGTCGCCTTTGACTTCCATCTCGATGAACTGGCCGGTCCGGTAATTGCCTTCGCCGGTGATCTCCTCGCTGTATTCGATTTTCAGGTCTTCGGGCAGGATGTTGCTGCCCAGATAGCCGTCGGGAAGATTGGCGCGGAAATACTGGAAGGCGTCCTCCTTCCATTGGTCGGCGGCGATGGTTCCGGGCGTGGGCGTAAGATTGGCCAGGTTGCGTCCGGCCGACAGCGTGGCGCCGTCCAGGGCGTTCTGCATCCGGCCCTGGACGACGTTGTAGCGGACCAGGTCCATGGCGCCGAACGAGGCGCCCAGCACCACGACGGAGCTGATCAGGAACATGGCGGTAACGGAGCCGCGTTCGTCGCGCAGCATGCACGAGAGCCTGCGCGGCGCGGTTCGCGATGTAGCGTGAAGGGTCGGTGGAGTGTGCTGTGCCATGGTCGTCTCCCGGTGGCGGAGGGTCAGAGCAGGGTGCGCAGGTCGTTGAAGCGCGGCCTGAAGAAGAAGCGGCTGTACATGTTCGTCGTGCCTGCCAGCGCGGTCCAGAAATGCGAGCTGATGGCGAAAGGCTCGTGGTCGTAGAAGGTCTCCGCGATGACCAGGGTGTCGCCCGTCCTGGCGGGCGGAAACACGGTGGTGTCTCCGAGCTTGGATATGGGATCGGGCAGGCTGGATGTGGAGCCTTTGAAGGTGACGCGCCATTCGGGCTGGGCCTTCCAGGCGACGTCGCCGTTCTCGTCGGGCTCGGTCGCCGCATAGGTGCTGATGATCATCCCGCCGCGCGCGGAATAATCCAGCGGCTGGAACAGGTCTTGCGCCATGCTCCCATAGACGCAGATGTCGTCGGACTTGTCGCACTGGCCGCCATTGAGCAGTTCGCGCTGCATGGCGACGCCGTTGGCGACGGTGAAGGCGATGCGGTCCAACAACGCCGCGGCCCGGAAGTACTGGTAGACCTCGAGGCAGGCGAACACCATGAATATCGCCACGGGAAGGATGAGGGCAGCCTCGATGGCGGCGGCGCCGCGCTGGAGCCGGCGTGACCGGCGCCGGCGAAGAAGGGCGGGCATGCTCATGGTTCGTTCTGTATGATGACGGTACGCTGGAAGCGCAGCAGCTGTATGCCCAGCCA
>Ga0180220_1002771_pt1 | contig 10820 bp, 10 predicted proteins | sample eDN5th37CBELigBY_FD_151335 | JGI IMG/M metagenome (GOLD analysis project Ga0180220, IMG submission 151335) | Enriched backyard soil microbial communities from Emeryville, California, USA - eDNA 5th pass 37_C BE-Lig BY (version 2) (version 2) | ecosystem: Environmental > Terrestrial > Soil >... | reverse complement strand
AAGTCGATGCCGATGGTTGTAATCTTCATGGTGGACGCTCCTCTCGGTTTAAGTGGTAGAACAACACCTCCACTTTGGCACATCGATGCCGTTACGAGTAGGGGCGTCCATTCCATTGCGGGCGCCCCGAAAATGATAGGGTAGGAGGGAAGTCCGGCGAAGCCGGACCGCAGCGAGCGGCGCCCAAAATAGGAGCCCGCCCCGCGCCGGCTCAAGAACCCAAAAATAGAACGTCCAATTTCAAAGAAGCAGCAGCAAGAAAGCTCAAAGACGACCCGTTAAATCAACAACGATCGACAGCCAGACACACGCGTATCACACACTTGCTCACGAGGCCGCAAAAAACAAACTGCAAGCACCGCCCGGCATCAAGCAAACCAAGCAATCACTTCTTCGCGCTCTGGTACAAAGGCATCACCTGTTCCGCAATCTTCGTCAGGTCCGCCGTCCGCGTCGCTGCAGATGGGTGCGTGGAGAGAAATTCCGGCGGCGAGCTGCCTTGGCTCAGAGAACCCATCTTCTGCCAGAGCGTCACCGCCGCCCGCGGATCGTAGCCCGCCCGCGCCGCCAGCTCCACCCCCATGCGATCGGCCTCAGTCTCGTGCGTACGGCTGTTCGGCAGCGTGAACATCACCTCGGTCAACTTGCCGCCCAGATCGGACGTGGCCGAGCTTCCGGTCAGCGCCGACAACACCGACAGGCCGACGTCCGCCGCCATCTGCTGCGACACCTGCTCGCGCGAATGCTCGCGCAGCGCGTGGGCCATCTCGTGCCCGATCACGGCCGCCAGTTCGGCGTCCGTCGGCTTGAGCTGGTTGATCATGCCGCTATAGACCGCGATCTTGCCGCCGGGCATGCACCAGGCATTGACCTCGTCCGAGTTCAGTACGTGCACCTCCCAGTTCCATTGCGCCGCATCCGGCCGGAAGACGCCCACCTGCGCGATCAAACGCTGGGCGATGGACTTGACCCGGGCGGCCTGCTTGGCGTCCGTGTCCAGCGCGCCCTGGGCCTTGGCCTGCGAGACGATGCCGGTGTATTGCTTCTGGGCTTCCTGCATCAGCGCCTGCTCGGAAACCAGGCTGGACATGTACTGCTTGCGGTCGACCCCGACCGTGCCCGAATCGGTCGTCTGCACCGCCGCGCAGCCCGCCAGCAACGCGCTGCCCGCAAGGGCGGCAATGGCGCTTCCTCGTTTCAAGAACCAGATCGTCTTCATGGTGAACTCCGTTTCTGAAGGTTGGCGCCGGCGCATCCGGCGAACGAATCAACAATGACCGCGATCAGCGCACAAGCGCATTGCACGGTGCAGATTGTTAGCGTATCAAGCTCCCGTCAACGCACGCTGGCGCAAAGCATGGTCCATCAGGACGATGGCCAGAAGCGCCTCGGCAATGGGCGTGGCGCGTATGCCCACGCAGGGGTCGTGCCGGCCCAGGGTCTGCACCTGCACCGGGCGACCCTGCCGGTCGACCGACCGCCTTTCGATCCGTATGCTGGACGTCGGCTTGATGGCCAGCGACACCGTGATGGGTTGGCTGGACGAGATGCCGCCCAGCACGCCGCCCGCGTTGTTGCTGGTGAAGCCTTCCGGGGTAATTTCGTCGCCGTGCTCCGAGCCGCGCTGGGCGATGCTTTCGAACCCGGCGCCGATAGAAACGCCCTTGACCGCATTGAGCCCCATCATGGCATGCGCAATGTCCGCGTCCAGGCGGTCGTACAGCGGTTCGCCCCACCCCGCCGGCACCCCCTCGGCCACCACCTCGATGCGCGCGCCGATCGAATCACCGTCGCGGCGCAGCTGATCCATATAGTCTTCGAGCTGGGCCACGATGCCCGCATTCGGCGCATAAAAAGGGTTGTTGCCCACCTCGTCCCAGCTTTCGAACGGAATGGAGATGGGACCCAACTGGCTCATGTAGCCGCGTACGCGCACACCGTATTGGTGGGCCAGCCACTTCCTGGCGATCGCGCCGCCCGCCACTGTCGGGGCCGTGAGGCGGGCCGAAGAGCGTCCGCCGCCGCGCGGATCGCGCACGCCATATTTGCTCCAGTAAGTGTAGTCGGCATGCCCCGGCCGGAAAGTGTCTTCGATATTGCTGTAGTCCTTGCTGCGCGCATCGGTGTTGCGGATCAGCAGGCCGATGGGCGCGCCGGTGGTCACGCCTTGATAGACGCCGGACAGGATCTCGACCTGATCGGCCTCTTGGCGTTGGGTCACGTGGCGCGACGTGCCCGGGCGCCGGCGATCGAGTTCGAACTGTATGTCGGCCTCGGTCAGCGCCATGCCGGCCGGACAGCCGTCGACCACCGCGCCGATGGCCGGCCCGTGGGATTCGCCGAAGTTGGTGACGCAGAAAAGCTTGCCTAGGGTGTTGCCGGACATGATGAATGGATTATTGGAATCTGAAAAACGGACGAGGCGCCGGATCGAAGCCCGGCATCACAACGAAGCCTGCCACCCGCACGAAAGGAGGCGCCGGGAAGCCGCGCGGCATCGAAAAACGACATCATGATATCGCATCACGACGAACAGCTGACATGCAGCTCGCGCGCCCAATCCGGCGCGGGGGCCGCATAAGCCTCATAGCCCGGGCGCTCGGTATAGGGCGCGCGCAGCAAGGCAAGCAGGGTGTCGATCTCGCCCGCATCATCGTTTTCGGCGGCGCGTATGGCGATTTCCGCCAAGTGGTTGCGCAGCACATACAAAGGATTGGCCAGGCGCATGGTTTCGATGCGCTCGCCATCGGGCCGGGCGTCCTGCTCGATGCGGCGGACATAGCTCTGCAGCCAGGCCTGGGCGGCCTCGCGATCTGAAAACAAGGCCAGGAAAGGTTCCGGGTTGCGCGGCGCCTCGGCCAGGCGACGAAAGCTCAGCGTGAAATCGGCCCGCTGGGTGTGCAGCAGCCGCCACCAATCGTCCACCAGCACATCGTCGCCGTCGCGCCAGCTTCGCAGGCCGAACTTGCGCACCAGGTTGCCGTGGTAGGCGTTCAGAAAGTCCTGCTCGAAATGGGCCAACTGCGCGCGCAGGTCGTCGGGCTCGGGGCCCAGCACGGCCAGGCTGCTGGCCAGGCGATAGAGATTCCAATGCATGACCGAAGGCTGGGTGTTCCATGCATAGCGGCCCTGGGTGTCGGTGTGATTGCAGATGTGACCGATCTGGAAGGTGTCCATGAAGCCATAAGGGCCGTAGTCCAGCGTCAAACCGATGATCGACATATTGTCGGTATTCATCACCCCATGGCAGAAGCCCGCCGTCTGCCAGTCGGCCACCACGCGGGCCGACCGCGCCACCACGGCGCGCAGAAAGCGCAGCAGCACGCCATGCTCGCCCTGCGCATCGCCGGCCTGCGCTTCGCGGCATTCCGGAAAGAAACGATCGACCACGTAGTCGAGCAGGATGCGCATCTGTTCAGGGTGGTGGGTCCAGTGCTCGAACGACCCGAAGCGCACGAAGGTGGGGGATACCCGGGTGATCACCGCCGCCCTTTCGACGGTTTCGCGATACACCGGGTTGCGCGCAGTGACGATGGCCAGGGCGCGGGTGGTGGGAATGTCCAGGCCGGCCATGGCCTCGCCGGCCAGGTATTCGCGCACCGACGAACGTATCACCGCCCGGCCGTCGCCCATGCGCGAATATGGCGTCAGGCCAGAGCCCTTCAATTGCAGTTCGAAGTTGCCCGTAGGGCTCATGACCTCGCCCAGCAGATGCGCCCGCCCATCGCCCAGCTGGCCGGCCCACACGCCGAACTGGTGGCCGCTGTACACGGCCGCCAGCGTGTGGCCGCGCGCCAGCCCGCGATTGCCCGAGCACACGTCGAGGAAATCTTGCCGGGCCAAGGCAGCCTCGGACAGGCCCAGCATGCGTGCAACCTCGGTATTGGCATGCAGCAAGCGCGGCTGGTCCAGCGGCTGGGGCTCGAGGCGGGTATAGAACTCGGGCGGCAGGCCGGCAAAAGAATCGACCGTGGGAAGATCGTCGATGGAATCCACGCTCATGACGGACGTACCCCGCCGGCCCGGCCCGCCGCCTTGGCGGCGCGCTTGGCCGGCCTCACATAGAAGATGGCGCACAGATAGAACGCCAGCGACAGCGCGACTTCGATGCCGGCCATGGTCACCGAGGCCGCAGACGGGTCTGAATAGACGCGCACGACGCCCTCCATGAAATACAGCAATATCAGCATGGAGGCCCATTGCATGGTGTACAGACTGCCCTTCAGCACGCCGCGCAACGGCAGCAGCAGCGGCAGCACTTTCAGCACCAGCCATGAACCGCCCGGCCGCAGGGGCGCCAGCCACAGCTCCCAGACGAGGCAAAGCGCAATCAGGGCCAAGAGCGAAAACGATGCGCCATGGCGCAGCGCGGGGTTCAGTCGAGTCGTAGTCATGCTGGTATTATTACCCGGATTGAAGAACGAGTTGGCATCCAGAGCGGCCAGTTCGCTGTTTGCCGCATCCACCATGCAAGACGAAGACGCCGGTACCGCCCCCGATCGCAAACCTCGCCCCGCCCGTTCTCCCGACTGGCTCAGCAGCGCCGGCCAGGCCGTTGTTTACGCCCTGCAGCGCGCCGGCGAAAAGCGCCTGCCCCAGATCGCCGCCAGCCTTACCTACACCACCGTCCTGGCCATCGTGCCCTTGCTGGCGGTGGTGCTCGCCTTGTTCACCGCCTTTCCTCTGTTCGGCGAATTCAAGCTCGCGCTCGAGAACTTCCTGACCTCCAGCCTGATGCCGCCCTCGGTGTCCGAGAACGTCATGGGCTACCTGAACCAGTTCGCGGCCAAGGCCTCCGGCCTGACCGCCGTGGGCACTCTGTTCCTGGTCGTGGTGTCCATCATGCTCATCATGACCATCGATGGTGTGCTCAACGACATCTGGAGCGTCGAGCAGCGCCGCCCGCTGCGCCAGCGCATGCTGGTGTACTGGGCCATTATTTCGCTCGGCCCGATATTGGCCGGCGCCAGCCTGTGGACCACCACTCTGCTGGCCCAGCAATCCATGGGCCTGGTCGGCGAGATGTCGGCCGGCATGAACTTCCTGCTTTCCGTGGTGCCGGTCGTCATCACCGGCCTGGGTTTTGCCGCCCTGTTCGTCTACGTGCCCAACCGCGAGGTGTACTGGCGCGACGCCCTGGCCGGAGGCATGGGCACGGCGATTGTGCTGGCCTTGATGAAATGGGGCTTTGCGCTGTACATATCGCGCTTTCCTTCGTACACCATCATCTACGGCGCCTTTGCCACGCTGCCCATTTTCCTGCTGTGGATCTATCTGTCCTGGCTGGGCATATTGCTGGGCGCTACGGTCGCGGCGACCCTGCCTTCCCTGCGCATGAGGCGCTGGGCCGAGCAGCGCCAGCCCGGCGCCGCCATCGTGGACGCCATCAGCATCATGCGCCTGCTGCGCAGCGCGCAGGGCACACCCTCGCCGGGCCGCAGTTCGCGCTTTCTCAGTGCCCACTTGCGGCTTCACCCCGACGAACTCAACCACATCCTGACTACCTTGCGCAGCCTGGGATACGCCGTTCCCACACAAGACAAAGATCGCGGCTCGGATCAGTGGGTGCTGGCTTGCGACCTCGAACAGGCCAAGCTGGGACGGCTGGTGGACGAACTGCTGATCGACCGCCACCAGCAGGCCCTGCAAAAGCTGCCCTGCCTGCTGCCCGGCATCGCCGCGTCGCTCACTACACAGCCCGATATGACCCTCCGCGAACTGCTCGACCAGGACGCCGGCGCGCAACCGTTTGTTGCGAGTGAACACCAAAACACACAGTCGGGCGCCGTTCTACCCCAAACGGGCGATATCAGGCAAAATACAATGACAACGAAGCAGACCGAGGAGACGCATCATGTTGAAAGTCAGTGAGATCCTGCGGGTCAAGGGGCACACCCTGTATACCGCCACCCCTGACATGCCCATCACCAAGGCGCTCGAAACCATGAGCGAACAGGACATCGGCTCTCTGGTCATCATGGAACACGGCGAATTGGTGGGCATGCTCACATTCCGCGAAATCATCCGCCACCTGCACGCCAACGGCGGCAACACCGGCACCAACACTATACGCAGCATCATGGACGATGCGCCGGTCAGCGTCACGCCCAATACCAGCGCCGAAGAAGTCCAGCGCCTCATGCTGGACAAGCATGCGCGCTACATGCCCGTCATGGACGGCCCGGTGCTGCAGGGGGTCATTTCCTTCTACGACATGGCCCAGGCCATCGTCGCCGCGCAGCAGTTCGAAAACAATATGCTCAAGGCCTACATCCGCGACTGGCCGGGCGACGGCGAAGCCCTCAAGGCCGAAGAAAGAAGCTGAATCCGCCTCATGCACAGGGCGCCTCGGGCGCCCTTCTTTTTTGGATTCACTCCGCCCTGATCACCAGATCGTTCCAGGCCTTTTCCAGCACCCGGGGGTCGTTCGTGTTCAAGAGCGTTGCGTCCGAAAGGGTGCGGCGCCAGTGGCGCGACCCCGGGCGTCCGCTCATCCATCCCAGCATGGGCTTGACCACCATGCGAAGGGGAACGCCCCGGTCCACCTGGCCTTGCGCGTAGTCCACCATGGCGTGCACGATCTGGCCGGGCTCCAGCAGTTCGATGCCGGGGTCGAGCAGGCGCGATAGCTCGGACAAGACGCCCGGATTGTGCCAGGCCGCCCTGCCCAGCATGACCCCGTCGAAATCCTCGAGATGGCGCTGCACTTCGCCGGCCTGCGCAATGCCCCCGTTCAGCACGATGGTGCAATCGGGAAAATCGGCCTTGAGGCGGCGCGCAACATCGTAGCGCAAAGGAGGGATCTCGCGATTGTCCTTGGGCGACAAACCCTTCAGCACCGCATTGCGGGCATGCACGATGAAAACCCTGCAACCGACCCGGTGCAGCGCGCCGACGAAGTCGAGCACGAAATCGTAGGATTCGTCGTAATCCAGCCCCAGCCGGTGCTTGACGGTGACGGGCACCGACACCGCGTCCTGCATGGCCTTGACACAGTCCGCCACCAGGGCCGGCTCGGCCATCAGGCAGGCGCCGAAGGCGCCCCGCTGCACCCGGTCCGAGGGGCAGCCGCAGTTCAGATTGATTTCGTCATAGCCCCACTGTTCGCCCAGGCGCGCGCCGTGAGCCAGCGCCTCCGGGTCGCTGCCGCCCAGCTGCAGGGCGACGGGCTGTTCGGCTTCGTGAAAATCCAGGTGGCGCGCCACATCTCCGTGCAATAGTGCGCCGGTCGTGATCATTTCGGTATACAGGCGTGCGCGCGGCGCCAGCAGCCGATGAAAATAGCGGCAATGGCGATCCGTGACATCGATCATGGGCGCAACACACAGGCGCCAGCCGACGTCGCTTTGCAAAGGGGATTTCACGATGCGGTATAGTGATTCGGATATGGGTAATTCACAATTTTAACGTCCGATACCCGCCGCGCCCGCCGCAGCCCTCGTCCACTGCTTTACAATCCGGCTTTGCTGCACGGTGCGGCGCCACTTTTCATTGTCTTTCATCTTCTATGGCCGTCTTTACCCCTGTCAGCGACGACGACGCGCGCGAGCTCCTGAATCATTACTCATTGGGCGAACTGGTTTCTCTGCGGGGCATTACCGCCGGCATCGAAAACACCAACTATTTCCTCGCCACCACCCAGGGCGAATACGTGCTGACGCTGTTCGAGGTGCTGACCTACGAACAACTGCCCTTCTACATCGAGCTGATGCACCATCTGGCGCAAATGGGCATACCCGTGCCCGAGCCCCAGACCCGGCGCAACGGCGAGCGCCTGGGCCTGCTGCACGGCAAGCCCACCGCCATCGTCACGCGCCTCTCGGGCGGCTACGAACCCGATCCCAGCGCAACGCACTGCGCGCTGGCGGGCGCCACCCTGGCCCGCACCCATCTGGCGGGCAAGTCCTTCGACATGCAGCAGCCCAATCTGCGCGGCCTGGACTGGTGGCAGGCAACCATCCCCAAGGTGCTGCCCTTTCTCGACGACGGGCAGGCCGAGCTGATCCGCAAGGTGCTCGACGAACAAACCGCCTTCGCCGGGTCGGACGTCTATCGCGCGCTGCCTTTCGGACCCGCGCATTGCGACCTGTTCCGCGACAACGTCCTGTTCGACGGCACTTACGAAACACCCCGCATGGGCGGCTTCATCGACTTCTATTTCGCCGGCTGCGACACCTGGCTGTTCGACGTGGCGGTCAGCGTCAACGACTGGTGCATAGACCGCAACAGCGGCGCCTTCATCGATGAAAAGCTGCGGGCCTGGCTGCATGCCTACGCCCAGGTGCGCCCCTTCAGTCCGGCCGAACGCCAGGCATGGCCGCTGCTGCTGCAGGCCGCCGCCCTGCGCTTCTGGACTTCGCGCCTGTTCGACTACTTCCTTCCACGGCCCGCGCAAACCCTCAAGCCGCACGATCCGCGCCATTTCGAGCGCGTCCTGCGCCAAAGGCGCACGGTGCCCGCCCCGGCCCTGCCCTAGGACTGTCAACGCTGAAAGGACATCATGCAAGCTGCCACACTGCCTTTTCGTTCCGGCTGGCTATGGATACAAGAAGGAGCCCGGATATTCAAGCGCCAGCCCCTGGCCATGTTTTTCTGGGGGCTGCTGACCAGCTTGTTCATCACGGTGGCGTCCGTGATTCCGATACTGGGCCAGATGACCCTCATCGCCGCCACGCCGATACTCACCTTCATCACTTTGTGCGCCTGCCGGAACATTTCGCAGGGCCGCCAGATGCTGCCCGGCATGTGGCTGCAACCCTTGCGTGACAAGGATGCGCGGCGCCGGCTTTTCCGTCTGGGGCTGGCCTATCTGGCCTGCTGCGTCCTGGCCGGCTTTGCCGCCACCCTGCCCTTTCTGGGCCAGCTCTCGGCGGCGGTGGGCGACGGAAGCAATATCGATCCCGCGGTGCTGTTCGACGCCATGCTCGGCCCGCTGATCACCTTCGCCGTCCTGTATGTGCTGATCTCGGCGCTGTTCTGGCATGCCCCGGCCCTGACCGGCTGGCATGGCATCAAGCTGGTGCAGGCCCTGTTCTATTCCATGGTGGCCTGCTGGCGCAACAAATGGCCTTTCCTGCTGTATGGGCTCAGCTGGGGCGCCATCTTCCTGGCCGTGCAGTTCGGCGGCGAGCTGCTGATGACGATAGGGCTGCCGGCCGGGCTGGTCCAGCTGGTTCTGGTGCCGATCAACATCGTCGTCGTCGCCGTCCTGTATTGCAGCTTCTATCCCACCTATATGAACGTTTTCGGCAGCAACTACGCTGCCGGGGATACCGGACAAAGGGCCGAGGCGCAAGATCGATAACCGGCCGGGTGAACCGGGCACGGTCTATGTCGACGCCCCCGCGCATGACGGTATCTACATCCAGTCGTGCCAGACCGGCTTGAGGTCTGAAGGCAGCTCGGGCAGAGCGCCGAGATCGATGTGGCTTTCGCTGGGCGCATGGAAGTCGGAACCTCGCGACACCATGAAACCGTAGCGGCGCGCCACCTCGGCATATTGCCGATACTGCTCGGGCCGATGGCTGCCCGTCACCACCTCGATGCCCTCGCCGCCCAACTGGCGGAAGGCATCGAAGAATGCGTCCGCCTGGGTCGAGTCGTAGGTATAGCGGCCGGGATGGGCGATGACGGCGCGTCCGCCCGCGCCCACGATCCATCCTACCGCCTCTTCGAGCCTGGACCAGTGGATGCGCACATTGCCCGAGCGGCCGTCGCCCAGATAGCGGTCGAAGACCTCTTGCATGGTCTTGCAATAGCCCTGCTCGAGCAGAAATCGGGCGAAATGCGTGCGGCTCAGCAGCTGGGGATTGGCGGCATAGCGCAAAGCGCCTTCATAGCTGCCCTGCACGCCCATTTTTTCGAGCCGCAGGGCAATCTGCCTGGCGCGATCGACGCGGCCCGCGCGTATCGCCTCCAGGCCGTCTTTCAGGGCCTGGTTGTCCGGATCGATATTGAGCCCGACGATATGGACCGTACGGCCTGCCCAGGTGGCGGAAATCTCCACCCCCGTGATGAAAGGCAGATCGAGTTCACGGCAGGCCTCCTGGGCTTCGCGCAAGCCGGCCAATTCGTCGTGGTCGGTCAGCGACCATAGCTGCACCCCGTTTTCGGCCGCGCGCCGCGCAAGCGCGGCCGGCGTCATCACCCCATCGGACACCAGGGAATGGCAATGCAGGTCGGCGTTGAGAAAATGGGTGTTGCGAGTCATTGAAACTATTGTACTGGTACTGACCGGAGCGGACTCGGTTGCATTTCGCTCCGTTCAGCATGGCGTCAGGTGAGGCTCCGGACGCTACAGCGGAAGAATGCAAAGCCGACGCACACGAGATCGGCTAGGCGCAAAGAAATTGTTCGATCGGGCCGATCTGGTCGTCGGTCAGCAGCGTGGGCGCATGGCCGACTCCATAGAATTCCACCAGCTGGGACCGGCGATTGCGCGCCAGCATTTGATCGGCGGTTTCCTTGGACAGCACGTCCGACTGCTCGCCGCGTAAAAGCAGTACCGGCGAGGCCAGGCTTTCGTAGGCCGACCACAGCATGAACTCGGCCGCCTTCAGCGCCGCCTCGTCCTGCAAGCCCATGGACGCGGCCAGCCTCAGGTCGTAGTGCTTCACCCAGCGCCCGTCTTGCCGATTGAACACGTCGCGGGTCAGCCGCTGCCACAAGGCCTGCGAATGCGGACCGAAGCCGACCGAGACAGACTGCACATAGGCGACAGCCTCGTCGAAGGTGTCGAAGGACACGTCCCGCCCCACATAGTCGGCAATGCGCGCCAGGCCTTGCCCGTCCAGGCGCGGGCCTATGTCGTTCAGCACCAC
>Ga0180220_1002770_pt1 | contig 10822 bp, 11 predicted proteins | sample eDN5th37CBELigBY_FD_151335 | JGI IMG/M metagenome (GOLD analysis project Ga0180220, IMG submission 151335) | Enriched backyard soil microbial communities from Emeryville, California, USA - eDNA 5th pass 37_C BE-Lig BY (version 2) (version 2) | ecosystem: Environmental > Terrestrial > Soil >... | reverse complement strand
CCGGGAAGTTTGCCGGCCGTATACGTCCAGAAAGGAATCGAAGCAACGCCCGCAAACACGTTCACCGCCATTTGCGGAATGATCGGAATCAGCCGTCCGGCGGCCACGCTCATAAAAGGATGGGATTCCACCCAAGCGGTAAACGACTGCAGAATGGCGAATTTGTCCAAATAGGCCCGGGCCTGCTCGCGAAGCACCGTTCTTGCAAGGGCATAAATGATGCTCCCTGCGATCATCGTCCCGAGCCAGCTCACGGCAGCCGCCCAGAACGTGCCGAAGGAAAAGCCGAGGGCGGCGATGACCAGTTTGTAGGGAATCACCGGAAACAGGGCGATCAAGGTCGAAAGGCAGACCAGCACAGGGAAAGATCCGTGCACCTGCATGTAATTAACGATGTCGCTTCGGTACGTCAAGGCAAGAATAAGAACCGCCGCGTACAAGGCGGCAAGCAGCCATTTTTTCATCGGTTTCCTCGCTTCAGGGATTCATTTCTTTCATCCATCATATCAAATGAAAGAAGAAAAAATAAATCAAACTATGGAAAAGTTCAAAGTCGTCTGCTATAATGATTTCAACAAATGAATAGTTCCCAAAGGGGAGTAGCTCATGCAATAAAGTCGTCACTACGGGATAAGGATCCCCGGCTTTATTGGCAACATCACGTTGTTTTGCGAGACCTTTGCCTGATTTTCGTTAGGTAAAGGTCTTTTTTTGTGGAAAAAAAAGCGCCGTTTGCCTAATGAAGGTAAGGGCGCTTTTTTCATGCGGCGGACTAGTCATAGCAATCATTTTATTCGGGGAAGCATTTCCCTACAAAAAGAAAGGTGGAATGAAAATGGAATTGTTAACCATGGCTTTTTGGACGGCGCTGCTGTCCATCGTCATCATTGACCTGGTGCTGGCCGGAGACAATGCCATCGTCATCGGTCTTGCCGCACGCAACGTTAGAAAAGAAGATCAAAAGAAGGTTATCCTGTGGGGGACGGTCGGAGCGATCGTCATCCGGGTCATCGCCACGCTGCTGGTCGTGCAGCTGCTTTTGATTCCGGGCCTGCGGCTCGTCGGCGGGCTGGCGCTCGTCTGGATCGCCTATAAACTGTTGATCGACGAGAAAAAACACGACATTTCGGCAGGCAATCAGATGTGGGCGGCCATTCGCACGATCATTATTGCGGACGCCATGATGGGGCTGGACAACGTGCTGGCCGTCGCCGGCGCTGCGCACGGGGATTTCCTGCTCGTCATCATCGGGCTTGCCATTTCGGTGCCGATCATGGTTTGGGGAAGCACGCTTATCGTGAAGCTGACGGAACGTTTCCCGGTCATCATTACGATCGGGTCGGCGATTCTCGCCTGGACCGCCTCCAAAATGCTTGTCGAAGAGCCGCTGATCCACGATCTTTTTGCAAATGCGGTATTGAAGTACGGTTTTGAGCTGGTTGTGGTTGCCGCGGTCGTACTGCTGGGACTCCGCTCGAAAAAGAAGAAGGCGGAGGCAGCCAAAGGCCAGGCGGTCGGCATGAGCTAAAACGGCTTTTCTTACAATATCAGAAAGTATAAACAACAGAGCCAAGGCATCCTGATATTGCAAGAAAAACTTCAACTAAACGGGGTCTGTCTGCTGCGAAAGTACGTCGATAGACGTTTTTCTTATTTTAGTTTTTTCCAACAAAAAGGTATAATGTGTAACGATCCTTGTTTTCAAAAAACGCAAAGGGACGTTGCGCATGCGTAAACTACCGCGAAGCGGCAGGTTACCGCGAAAGGCGTCCAAAAGGCCGCATTTCGGGCAATCCTGCCGCTTTTTGCCGTCATGGAGGGGATGATCGAAAAGCTTGAAAGCATGGCGGCTTGGATAACAATGAAGGGGAAATGCAAACATGAACGAATATCGCAAACAAGTCGAAGAAGGCATCGTGGAAAGCTACCGGCAGGACGAAGACATGATGATTCTCGTGTTTGCCCAATGGTGCGTCAATGAAGGGCTCGATCCGGAAGAGCTTTACGGAAAAGCCTATCCTCAGCAGCAAAGCAACGAACGGCTGAAGCGGGTACTGGAGCTGACGGTGCCGAAGGAGGAGGCAGGCCCCATCCCGGACGAAACCGTCCTTGGCGTGCTGTCGCTGTTCGGCAACGAGGATTTGGCTTTCGTCGTATCCGAGGCGATCGCGAACAGAGCACCGCGGAAATGAAACGAAGCGGATTCTCTTGCCCAAACAAACGGCCTATGGAAGTGGGCTTCGAAAATTCGATAATAGTGGGGGATGCAAAATGAAAATCATTGTTGTAGGCGCAAACGGCACGCTCGGAAAGGCCATCTGCGATGAACTGTCCCCGAGACATGAGATCATTTCAGCCGGCCGCAGCGCGGGCGACGTCACGGTCGATATTACCTCGCCGCAGAGCATCAAAGCGATGTACGAACAAACCGGCAGCGTCGATGCCGTCATCTGCGCCGCGGGCGACGCTTATTTCGGACGTTTGGAGGAACTGACGCCGGAACGCAATGAAATCGCCATTCTGAGCAAGCTGAAAGGGCAAATCAATTTAGTGCTGCTTGGGCAAGATTACGTAAACGACCGGGGCAGCTTTACGCTGACTACCGGGGTCATTATGGATGATCCGATCGTGGGCGGGATTTCTTCGGCAATGGCCGGGGGAGCGGTCCGGGCGTTCGTTCAGGCCGCCGCCATCGAGCTTCCGCGCGGGATCCGCGTCAACAACGTAAGTCCGAACGTGCTTGAGGAATCGATGGACAGCTACGGCCCGTTTTTCCCGGGTTTTGAGCCGATTCCGGCCGCCAGGGCAGCCAAAGCGTACCGCAAAAGCGTCGAAGGCGCGCAAACCGGACAAACCTATAGGGTGTATTAACAGTGTACAAGTGAAATGAAATAAAAACTCATGCAATGAATCATATCCGGGTCCTCAAAATTTCGGTTGATGGAAATGGATGTTCATGAAATCTGGAAGCAAATTTAAATATTTTGAAACGAATCGGCGCAGCGGGTATAATAAAACTCACCCATCGGGCGTATGCGACAGCCCAAGCGTAATCCAGAAAAAAGAAGCAATCTCCCTGCTTTGCGAAGGCCGAAGAGGTTGCTTCTTTCACTTTTCACAATCATACTCAACACCTCTTCGCGCCAGTTCATGCGCCTTTGGGGCGAAAAGAAATATGTTGTGAGATTGCGATACACTGTAAACAGGAGGGATTTTTATGATATCTAACCGGAGCGCCCAGATCGGTCCGCCGCGTTTCGGCATTGCCGTGCACGCCCTGATTTTGCTTGCCAAATGCGAAGGAACGCTTTCCAGCGCGGCCATCGCCTGCGATGTCCAATCGCATGCCACATTCCTCCGCAGGGTATTGGCGCAGCTCACGCATACCGGCATCGTCGAAGCGAGAGAAGGACGGAACGGGGGCTACTGTCTGAAGCGCCGTCCGGATCAAATTACGCTCGCGGAAATATTTTCGGCTGTAAAATCGGATTGCTGCGAACAGGAAGTTAAAGCGGAATGCGCCCCGGGGCAGCAAAAGCTCGAAGCGATTATGGAAGAAGTGCAGGAGAAGGCCGTCGAATTGCTCAAGCAGCATACGTTAGCCGATTTGATGCAAGAATAATTTCGGGATTGCAATGCGAGCCGAAACGTTATATACTGTGATCAGATAAATTGCAGTTTGTAATTCGACTGCATTTTTATTTTGAGACATACTGTGCCTTTGTTGAGCACAGTAATTTTTTAAGATATACTGTGCCTGTACTAAGCACAGTAATTACGAGGAGGAGAGAAGCATGTCCGTTTCACAATTGTCCCGTACGGCGGAGCAGCAACAGTTTTTCAACGTCATTCAGGATCGGCGGTCCGTCCGCAGCTATGATCCCGAAGCAAAGATTTCGCGGGAGGAAATGACCGAAATTTTGCAGCAAGCCACACTGGCTCCTTCAGCCGCCAATTTGCAGCCGTGGAGATTTCTCGTCATCGACTCGCAGGAGTTGAAGCAAAAGCTGCTTCCGATCGCCAACGATCAGCAGCAAGTGATCGAGGCTTCGGCTGTCATTGCGGTGCTCGGAGATTTGGAAGGCTATACATTGGCCGAGAAAATTTTCGGAATGGCGGTCGATGCGGGTTACATGCCTGCAGAGACGGCCAAATCGTTCGTGGAACGCTATCAAGGGATATACGAGAGCATGCCTCCGGAGACTGTTCGTCAAAAGGTATCCATTGACGCTGGATTGGTATCCATGCAGCTTATGCTTGTCGCCCGCGCCAAAGGCTATGATACGGTCCCGATGGGCGGCTATGACCAGGAGAAATTTGTAGAAGCGTTCGATATTCCGGAGAGATACGCTCCCGTTATGCTAATCGCCATCGGCAAGGCGGCGAAGCCCGGACACCCGACGGTAAGATTGCCGATCGAGGACGTCGCTTTCTTCAACGAAATGCCTAAGGCGTGATGGAATCATTCAAGCCACCCAAAAGACCCCCCAAGGATATGAAATGAACCTCGATCATTAGACACGACCGGCAATTTGAAAATAAATCATAAATTAAAGCTCCCCTGCCTAAGGCTGGGGAGCTTTAATCGTTGCCTTTTTTCTTGAACAGTTCGAATCCGCCTTCAAATCTGCTCGCGGCTCTCCATCCGGTATTGCTTCGGGGATTTCCCGAACCGGGAGCGGAAAACGCGATGGAAATACGTATAATTCGCGAAGCCCGAAGTTTCGGCGATATTTTCGAGGGACATCGGGCTGAAAACGATCCTCTCTCGCGCCATATCGAGCCTGACGTCCAGCGTATACTGCATGATGCTTTTGCCGAAAGCCTCCTTGAACAGATGCACCGCCCGCGACACGCTGATCCCGACATGGGCCGCCACGTCTTCCAGCTTAAACGATGCCGAGGCATTTTCCTCGATGTAGTGCTTGATCCGGTGAGCGAGATACGTCTTCGGGGTCGTGGAAGGATGCTCGCGCAGGAGCCGATCCGTCTCCAGGCATAAAATGCGCATGTAATAACCCGATATTTCGGGAAAAGGATTCGAGATTTTGCGCTGCTCCAGCACGATTTGCCGGAAAAGGCCGATGATCGTTTCATTCAGGGGGACCCGGATTTTCGTCGGACGTTTTTGCCGGCCCCACCATTCTTCGATCCAGCTGCCGCCGAAAAAGATATGATAATCCCCGCTTTCGACGGCAAGTTCGTTCTGGGCGTTCAATTCCTCGTCGATTTTGAGCTCATAAGGCTCGTCCGGAGAATAAAGGAGCAGATCGCCCGCTTCGACGGGCACCATCTCCCCGCCGACGCGCGCCCGGCATCTGCCGTCCGTCTGGAGGCGCATCAAATAGTTTTTGACTCCGTTCATTTCGCTCATATAAAAGGGTTTATGGTGGAAAGAAAATCCCGCCGTATAAATGTGAACCGTTTGATCCGTTGACATAAAAATAGCTCCTATGCTGGACGAAAAAAATAATGACCAGATTGTTCATGTTTTAATCATATTATTCATTTTAATATAAACGAATTCGGAATACCATGGGTACTAGATTGTTGATTCAACCTTCGACATCGTGAAGGAGTGTGAAGCATGGACACCAAAATGAAAGCAGGCATCATCGGCTGCGGCAACATCAGCGCCATATACCTGGAAAATTTGAAAAAAAGCCCCGTGGTCGAAGTGGTGGCTTGCGCGGACGTGGTGCTTGAACGTGCTCGAACGCGGGCGGCCGAGTACGGGATTGCAAACGCATACACCGCGGCGGAGCTGCTGGCGGATCCGGAAATCGAGCTTGTCATCAACTTGACGGTTCCCGGCAGCCATGCCGATATCGACATCGCCGCCCTGGAAGCGGGCAAACACGTATATGCCGAGAAGCCGCTGGCCGTCTCGCTGGAGGATGGTAAGCGCATACTCGAGGTCGCCGAAAGCCGAGGCCTGCGCGTCGGCAGCGCCCCGGACACGTTCCTCGGGTCGGGAATTCAAACCGCCAAAGCGGCCATCGAAGCCGGGATGATCGGCAAGCCCGTGGCGGCCGTAGCCTTTATGATGAGCGGCGGGCCGGAGGGCTGGCATCCGGATCCCGAGTTTTTTTACGCCCCCGGCGGCGGGCCGATGTTCGACATGGGGCCGTATTATTTGACGGCGCTGGCGGAGCTGCTGGGTCCGATGGACCGGATCAGCTCATCGGCCGGTGCTCCGAGCGCAACGAGAACGATCGGTTCGGGACCGAAGGCCGGTCAGCAAATCCCGGTGCTTACGCCGACGCATCTGGCCGGAACGATCGATTTCAGGCAGGGAGCCATCGCCACCGTCATCACAAGCTTTGACGTCAAAGGCGGCGCAGGTTTGCCTTGGCTCGAAATATACGGCACGGAAGGGACGCTCATCCTTCCCGATCCGAATTTCTTCGACGGGGACGTCAAGCTCCGCCGCAGCGGATCAAGCGAGACCGAAACGTTGGCTCCGGCATTCGAATGCGGGAGAAACGAACGGGGCCTCGGCGTCAACGACATGGTGATGTCGATCCGGGAAGGCCGCGGCCACCGGGCGAGCGGAAAGCTCGCTTATCATGTGCTTGAAGCCATGCATGCGTTCCAAACCTCTTCCATGAAGGGCGAGCATGTGAAGCTGGAAAGCACCCTGTCTTGAATAATTAAAAAAACCAGGAGTGAGGCAAACATGTTGAAGCTGGGTTTGCAACTTTATACGGTTCGTGAGCAAATGGAGCAGGATTTTGAGGGTACGCTGAAGAAAGTAGCAGAACTCGGATATCAAGGCGTGGAATTTCATACCTTTTTCAGACGCCCTGCGGCGGAGGTGAAAGCGCTTCTGGACCAATACGGCCTCGTCGCCCTCGGCACGCATACGGGGTATGACCGCATGCAGACTGCGCTGGACGAGGAGATTGCCTACAACAAAGAAATCGGCAATTCCCGTCTGATCGTCCCTTATCTGGGAGCCGAAGACCGCAACTGGGAGGAAGTTTTCGCGAACCTGGAGCGGATCGGCCGGCGGTGCGCCGAGCAGCAGGTCACGCTGCTGTACCATAACCACGACTTTGAATTCACCGAGAAAATCGGGGAACAGACGGTATTCGACGCGATGTATGAAAAGGTTCCCGAATCGTTGCTTCAGGTTGAGCTGGACAGCTGCTGGGTGCACTTTGCCGGCTACGACCCCGTCCGCTACATCGAATCCTATGCGGGACGCCTTCCGGTGGTGCACTGGAAGGATGTCCGCAGGCAGGAGGACGGATCCCCGCTGACGGTGGAGCTGGGCCAAGGCGAAGTGGATTTGAAGGCCGTGGCGGAAGCCGCGGACAAAGCAGGCGCGGAATGGATCGTGGTGGAGCAGGATTTCTGCCAAAATCCGCCGCTCGAAGCCGTTGCGAAAAGCATGGAATGGATTAAAAACTACGCAAAAAATGGAGGACCTGTTCATGTCTAATTCAACCCAAACCTTAAAAATCGCAATCATCGGCTGCGGAGGAATCGCAAACGGAAAACATATGCCGAGCCTCGCCAAGCAGCCGCAAGCGCAAATGGTCGCCTTCTGCGATATCGTGAAGGAACGCGCGGAAAAAGCTGCCAAGGAATTCGGCACCGAAGACGCTAAAGTGTACACCGACTTCCATGAGCTGCTCAAGGATAAAAGCATCGATGTCGTTCATGTTTGTACGCCGAACGACTCCCACTCGGTCATTACCGTAGCAGCCCTGGAGTCCGGCAAACACGTCATGTGCGAAAAGCCGATGGCCAAAACCGTGGCCCAAGCCCAGGAAATGCTGGACGCTGCGCGCCGTACCGGCAAAAAGCTGACGATCGGCTACCAAAACCGCTACCGCGCCGACAGCCTGTATTTGAAAGAGCTTTGCGAAGCGGGCGAACTCGGCGACATCTATCTGGGCAAAGCTTTGGCGATCCGCCGCCGCGCGGTTCCGACTTGGGGCGTCTTCTTGGACGAAGAAAAACAAGGCGGAGGTCCGTTGATCGACATCGGCACGCATGCGCTTGACCTGACGTTGTGGATGATGGACAACTACAAGCCGAAAAGCGTGCTCGGCTCCTCGTTCCACAAGCTCGGACAGCGCAAAGACGCAGCCAACGCCTGGGGGCCTTGGGATCCCGAACAATTCAAAGTGGAAGATTCCGCTTTCGGATTCATTACGATGGAAAACGGCGCAACGATCATTTTGGAATCCAGCTGGGCGCTCAACGTCGTTGAAACCGGCGAAGCGAAAACGATTCTTGCAGGCACCGAAGGCGGGGCCGACATGAAGGACGGACTCCGCATCAACGGGGAAAAGCTGGGCCGCTTGTACGACACCAACATCGACTTGAAGGCGGGCGGCGTGGCGTTCTACTCCGGCACGGCCGAAAGCGAATCCGATCTGGAGCAAAGATTGTGGATCGAAGCGATTTTGGAAGACAAGGAGCCGATCGTCAAACCTGAGCAAGCTTTTGTCGTGACGCAAATTTTGGAGGCGATTTACGAATCTGCCAAGACGGGAAAAGCCGTATATTTTGAGTAATCATCAGTTATTGTTAATCCATACGTTTTGACTAGCCGTTCCCTATGCAGACGATCTGCGTGGGGTCCGGGCTTCGTCGTTTGACAGGTGAAAAGCTTTTCAGATTTTTGAACCATCCTTAAAAAAAATAAACCCAAAGCATAAGGAGGAGTTTACGTTGAAACTAGGCGTATTTATGGTGTTGTTCGGCGGTCGCAAGCTGGAGGATGCGCTCGATTACGTGGCGTCCAAAGGCCTGAAAGCGGTAGAGATCGGAACGGGGGGAAATCCCGGCAAAGCGCATTGCAATCCGGCGGAGCTGCTTGAAAACGAAGCGAAACTCAAGGAGTTCAAACACGCGGTGGAATCCCGCGGCCTGACGATCAGCGCGCTCAGCTGCCACGGCAACCCGCTGCATCCGCAAAAACATCTGGCCCAAGCGGACCACGAGGATTTCGTCAATTCGGTGAAACTCGCCGAGAAACTGGGCGTTCAGGTCGTCAATACGTTCTCCGGCTGCCCGGGGGACCACGAAAACGCAAAATACCCGAACTGGCCTGTCGCTCCATGGCCGAACGATTTTCAGGAAATTTTGGCTTGGCAGTGGGAAAACAAAGTGATTCCGTATTGGACGGAACAAGCGAAATTTGCCGCCGACCATAACGTAAAAATCGGCTTGGAACTGCACGGCGGATTTTCGGTGCATACGCCCGCAACGCTGCTCCGCCTGCGCGAAGCGGCGGGAGAGGCGATCGGCGCCAACCTCGATCCGAGCCATATGTGGTGGCAGGGCATCGATCCGGTGCAAGCGATCCATATTTTGGGCCGCGCCGGCGCGATCCATCATTTCCATGCCAAAGATACCGTCATCGACCCGATCAACGTCAACCGCTTCGGATTGACGGATATGCAGCCTTACACGAACATGCTGGACCGCGCATGGCAATTCCGCAGCGTAGGCTACGGCCACGACGTGAAAACATGGGCCGACATCATCAGCGCGCTGCGTCTTGTCGGTTATGACTACGTGGTCAGCATCGAGCATGAAGACGGCCTGATGTCCATCGAAGAAGGCTTCTCGAAAGCGGTGGCCAATTTGCAGCAGGTGTTGATCGAAGAGTCGCTTGGCGACATGTGGTGGGTATAAGGAGGAAACCGACATGATCAACGTAACCATTTGGAACGAGTTCGTGCATGAAAAAATCCATGACGCGGTCAAAGCGGTTTATCCGAACGGCATCCACACGGCGCTCGCCCAAGGCATCCAGCGCGACGATTTTGCCATTACGACGGCGACGCTTGACGAACCCGAACACGGTTTGACGGAAGAAGTGCTGAACGGCACGGACGTGCTGATTTGGTGGGGGCATATGGCTCATGACAAGGTGAGCGACGACATTGTGGCGCGCGTCAAACAACGCGTATTGGACGGCATGGGGCTGGTCGTGCTTCATTCCGGACATTTTTCAAAAATCTTCAAGTCTTTGATGGGCACCTCATGCGATTTGAAATGGCGCGAAGCGGAAGAGCAGGAAATCATTTGGAACGTGAATCCGTCCCATCCGATCGCCGAAGGCATCGACGAAAAAATCATTCTGGACCATGAAGAAATGTACGGGGAATATTTCGATATCCCTACGCCGGACGAGATCGTGTTCATCAGCAACTTCGAAGGCGGCGAAGTATTCCGAAGCGGATGCACCTTCCGCCGCGGGCGCGGCAAAATTTTCTATTTCCGTCCAGGGCATGAAACGCATCCGACCTACTTCCATCCCGAGGTATTGAAAGTGATCGCCAACGGCGTCAAATGGGCTTCGCCGGCTCCCGGAGAAACATTGCGGTTTGGGCATTCCCCGCAGCCGGTAAGGGAGTTCGCGAAAGGTTCCGTGGTACAATAGGTCGAAGCGCCTTTAACGGGGCGTGCAAAACGGCGGCAGCTGATGCCGCCGTTTTTGCGTTGGCTGGCAGCGGCCGATTCATGCGATAAGGGAAGGATTTTCAAGCCTGGTTTCGGATCTGCGAGTTTTCTTTTGCAGACGAATGTGGTAAAATTGAAACATACTAACTTAATGTAAGCTTTCATGAGACATTAACTGTTTGCATGGATCCTGTAAAGAGGTGAGAACATGAAGGATCACGATTTCAGTATGTGTCCGCGGTTTGAAACGGCTTTTTCCGTTTTGGGAAAGCGTTGGAACGGGCTCATCATCTACTCGCTGATGAACGGACCGAAACGGTTCAAGGATATATCGCATATCATTCCATCCATGAGCGACAAAATGCTGTCCGAACGTATGAAAGACTTGGAAAAT
>Ga0180220_1002768_pt1 | contig 10827 bp, 9 predicted proteins | sample eDN5th37CBELigBY_FD_151335 | JGI IMG/M metagenome (GOLD analysis project Ga0180220, IMG submission 151335) | Enriched backyard soil microbial communities from Emeryville, California, USA - eDNA 5th pass 37_C BE-Lig BY (version 2) (version 2) | ecosystem: Environmental > Terrestrial > Soil >... | reverse complement strand
AGCCTCGTCCCGCGCCAACCCGTCGCCTGGTGCTCAGCGGCCCCTCGGATTCGCCGGACGACGCGGTTGCACCGCGCAGGGTGGCATCGCCGGCCGCCGCCCCTGCTCCCCGTGGACCGGAGCCGGCTCCTGCACCGGTTGCGGGCAGGGCTCCTGCCGCCGCGGCGCCGGTGGTCACCGGGATCTCGCCGGCTACCCGCGTGGACATGAGCCGCGTCCGCACCAACCAGGAGGACGGTGCTGCCACGGCGCCCCGGCCCGCCACTGCTGAATCCAGGGTAGGGCGGAATGACCCATGCCCCTGCGGGTCCGGGCGGAAGTACAAGAAGTGCCACGGCGCCGGTTCGTAGAGGACAGCGCGAGCCGGGGCGCGGGGCGATGGTGACTTACCGGATCAAGGAGTGGCCGGTCAGGGAACGGCCCCGCGAGCGCCTCGCCAGCGTCGGTCCCGGCGCGTTGTCCAGCCGTGAGCTCCTTGCCATACTGATCGGGAGCGGCACGGAAGGCCGGTCGGCGATGGAGGTGGCTGCCGAGCTGCTCCAGCACGGCGACGGCTCGCTCCGGAGCCTGTCTACCAAGCCCGCATCCAGTCTCGAAAGAGTTCGGGGTGTGGGACCGGCCGTAGCTGCGCGTGTCGTTTCAGCGCTCGAGCTGGGCCGCCGGATGGCGCGGGAGGGGCCAGTCGAGCGGTCGCGCATACGGAGCCCGCAGGACGTTTACGACCGCTGCGCGCCGGCGTTGCGCGACCTGCTCCATGAGGAGTTCCGCGTTCTGCTCCTCAACGTGCAGCACGCTGTCCTCCGTGAGCTCCTGATCACGCGAGGGATCCTGGACGCGTCCGTCGTGCACCCACGCGAGGTATTTCGCGCTGCAATAGCCGAGAGCGCGGCGGCCATGATCCTCGTCCACAACCACCCTTCAGGCGATCCCACGCCGTCACCGCAGGACCGCGAGATCACGAGGCAACTCGTCGAAGCCGGTCGCATCATCGGGATCAACATCATCGACCACATCATCATAGGCGACGCCTGTTTCGTGTCCTTCGTCGAGTTCGGCCTCATGGCGCCGCCGCAACCGACCCGCTGAGTCCCGCCCGGCGTCGGTTTTCGGCTGAAACGGGCCTGGCGCAAGGGTTTGCCCCGGGCATCGTCCCGTGTTGCTTGCTGGTATCGCGCAGGTTGGCAGGTTATACTTTTTGGATTGGGACGCGTGCATGATCGGCGCGCGGGCGCTTCGTCCCGCCGCGCGATCCCCGGCGCTACCTGCCAACGGTGCTGCCGGGCACTTCCTGGCGCAGGTGGAGATGCAGTCGATCGCGACAGAGCAGGTCCAGCTCCAGCCGCTGGAGCAACTGCCTCCCCGCCTCCGGGCTTCCGTCGAGCCGAATGCGGATCGCCTGGACGTGGAGCTGATCGCGCGCGCCTATCGGTTCAGCGAGAAGGCGCACGCGGGTCAGAAGCGCGCGTCCGGCGAGGCGTACGTCGAGCACTGCGTGGAGGTCGCGAAGATCCTGACCGACCTCCACATGGACTCCGTTTCGATCGCCGCGGGGCTGGTTCACGACGTCGTCGAGGACACGACGACCACGATCGAGGACGTGAAGCGGGAGTTCGGGCCCGAGATCGCGTCGATCGTGGACGGCGTCACGAAGATCGGCAAGGTCCAGATCCAGTCGACGACCGAGGTGCAGGTCGAGAACTACCGGAAGCTCCTGCTCTCCATGGCGCAGGACGCCCGGGTCATTCTGATCAAGCTCGCGGATCGCCTCCACAACATGCGGACGCTCGACGCGCTGCGGCCCGACAAGCGCCGCCGCATCGCGCTCGAGACCCGGGAGATCTACGCCCCGCTCGCGCATCGCCTCGGGATGGCTCAGGTCAAGTGGGAGCTCGAGGATCTGGCCTTCAAGCACCTCGAACCCGATGCCTACCGCGAGCTCGCGCAGAAGGTTGCGGAACGGCGTGCCGAGCGGGAGGAGCAGATCGAGGCACTGCGCGGGCCACTCGAGGAGGAACTGCGCAAGGCCGGGATTCCCTGCGAGGTCTACGGACGGCCCAAGCACCTCTGGTCGATCCACCGCAAGATGATCAGCCGGGGGAGCTCGTACGACCAGATCTACGATCTCATGGCCATCCGCGTGATCACGGATTCCGTTGCGAACTGCTATCACGCGCTCGGCGTCATTCACAACAAGTGGACGCCGCTCCAGGAGCGATTCCACGACTATATCGCCACGCCGAAGTCCAACATGTACCGGTCGCTGCACACGACCATCTTCGGACCGCGGGGAAGGCTGTACGAGATCCAGATCCGGACGACCGAGATGCACCGCACGGCCGAGTACGGTATCGCGGCGCACTGGCGCTACAAGGAGGGAAACCGGTCTCCCAACGATGTCGACGAGACGCTGAGCTGGTTCCGCCAGGTCCTCGAGTGGCAGCAGGAAACGCGCGAGCCGGAGGAATTCATGGAGTTCCTCCGCATCGACCTGTTCCAGGACGAGATCTTCGTGTTCACGCCCAAGGGAGACGTCAAGCAGCTCCCGAAGGGCGCCACCCCGATCGACTTCGCGTTCGCAGTGCACACCGAGGTGGGGATGCACTGTTCGGGCGCGCGGGTCAACGGCCGCATCGCGCCGCTGTCGCGTGAGCTGAAGAACGGCGACACCGTGGAGGTCCTCACCGATCCGCGGCAGCGACCTTCGCGGGACTGGCTGGCCTTCGTCAAGACCGCGCGCGCGCGGCAGAAGATCCGGCAGTGGATCAAGCAGGAGGAGTTCGAGTCATCCGTCGAGCTGGGCCGAGAGTTCCTCGATCGTGAGCTGAAGAAGATCCGCCGGGAACGGCCGAGCGAGGAGCGGCTGGCAGCGGCCGCGCTGGCGCTCAACCTCCCGTCGGCCGAGCACGTGTACGCGGCGCTCGGCCGGGGCGACATCGGCACGAGCGCAATCCTGAAGGAGCTTTTTCCGGACCTGGCCGCGACGCCGGACGCCGGGCGGTCGCCATCGGCGTTCGAGCGGCTGGTGGACAGGGTGCGCGGATCGACGCGCGGCGTCAGGATCCAGGGTCTCGAGAACCTGATGGTCCGCTACTCCCAGTGCTGTCAGCCCGTCCCCGGTGACGAGGTGATCGGGTACGTAACCCGAGGGCGCGGCATTTCCATCCACCGGGTCGACTGTCCCAACGTGCTCAACCTCACGGACCACCCGGAGCGGCGGATCGAGATCCAGTGGGAAGCCGAGGCCGGGGATCGCTTCTTCGTCCGTCTCGTCGTGGAGGGGAATGACCGTCGGGGCCTGCTATCCGACATTGCGCTGGCGATCACGCAAACCGGGACCAACATCCAGGCTGCGGACATCAAGGCTGTCGAGGATGGCATGACGGGGAACTTCGTCGTCGAAGTGCAGGACCTCACCCACCTCAAGAAGGTGATGAAGGCGGTGCGCCGGGTTCCGGGCGTCGTGTCCGTGGAGCGGCGCGAGCATTTCGGTGAATCGGAGTTCGAGTCGTAGGCTCACCGGGCCACAGGTGCCATTCGCGATTCCACTCCCGCGCTCCCGAAACGGCTCGCCGCGCCCGGGGTACTCGCCTGCATGACCAGGTTCGATCTCCAGTTGCCCTTCGATCTCCGCGGCGACCAGCCACAGGCGATTGCGGAGATCGTCGATGGTTTTTCGCGCGGACAGGACTTCCAGACTCTCCTCGGCGTCACAGGTTCCGGGAAAACGGTGACCATGGCGTCGGTCATCGCCGAAATCGGAATGCCGACGCTGGTGATGAGTCACAATAAGACGCTCGCCGCACAGCTCTACGGCGAGCTGAAGCAGTTCTTCCCGCGCAACGCTGTCGAATACTTCATCTCGTACTACGACTACTACCAGCCCGAGGCGTACGTCCCGGCCACGGACACGTACATCGAGAAGGACGCGTCGATCAACGAGGACATTGACAGGTTGAGGCTGCGGGCCACCTCATCGCTCATGGAACGCGAGGATGTGGTCATCGTGGCGTCCGTGTCCTGCATCTACGGCCTGGGCGATCCGCGCGAGTACCGGTCGCTCCTGCTCACGCTCGAGGTCGGCCAGAAGATCTCTCGCAGGGACATTCTCGCGGGCCTGGTCCAGATCCAGTACTCGCGCAACGATTTCGAGCTGGCGCGTGGCACCTTCCGCGTACGCGGCGACGTGATCGAGGTCATGCCCGCGTACGAGGAGCAGGCGGTCCGGATCGAGCTGTGGGGCGACGAGGTGGAACGTATCACCCGTTTCGACCCCGTCACGGGTGAGACGATCGTTCGACTGAACCGGTCGGCGATCTATCCCGCCACCCACTTCGTTACACAGCGCCCGACGATCGAGCGTGCAGTACAGCGCATTCGCGTCGAGCTGGAGGAACGCCTACTCGAGCTGCGCGCCGCAGGGAAGCTCCTGGAAGCGCAGCGGCTGGAGCAGCGGACCAACTTCGACATCGAGATGCTCCTCGAGATCGGGACGTGTCCCGGGATCGAGAACTACTCCAGGCATCTGACCGGCCGGGAGGCGGGGGAGCGGCCAGCGTGCCTGTTCGACTACTTCCCGGAAGAATTCCTGGTCATTGTCGACGAGTCGCACCAGACACTCCCGCAGATCCGGGGGATGTACAACGGTGACCGTTCCCGGAAGATGATGCTCGTCGAGCACGGTTTCCGACTCCCGAGCGCCCTGGACAACCGACCCCTGACGTTCGAGGAATGGGAGTCGCTGACCCGGCGAGCCATGTTCGTGTCGGCGACGCCCGGCGACTACGAGCTGCGGCGGTCGGGCGGCGTGGTCGTCGAGCAGCTCATCCGGCCTACCGGGTTGCTCGATCCCGAAATCGAGGTCCGTCCCGTTCGCGGCCAGGTCGACGATCTGCTGGCGGAAATCCGCGAACGCGCCGCGAAGGACGAACGCGTGCTCGTCACCACGCTGACGAAGCGGATGGCCGAGGACCTCACCGATTACCTCCGCAAGTACGGCGTGCGGGTGAAGTACATGCACGCCGACGTCGAAGTGATCGAGCGGATGGAGATCCTGCGCGACCTGCGTCTCGGCAAGTTCGACGTCCTCGTGGGGATCAACCTGCTGCGTGAGGGGCTCGACCTCCCGGAGGTGTCGCTCGTCGCGATCCTGGATGCGGACAAGGAGGGATTCCTGCGCGATGCGAGGTCGCTGATCCAGACGGTCGGCCGGGCGGCAAGGAACGCCAACGGCAAGGCGATCATGTACGCGGATGTGATCACCGGGTCGATGCGCCAGTGCATCGAGGAGACCAACCGGCGGCGCGAAATCCAGCGGCAATACAACGAGGAGCACGGGATCGTGCCGCGCACGATCACCAAGAGCATCGAGGAGCGGCTCCTCGCCACTCGTGTCGCGGATGCGCGCACGCCGCGCGAGCCGGTCGGCCGCGTAGCGGAGTCGACCGCCAACTACGCGGCGGAGCTGGATCTGGAGGAGTGGGCGAAGATCCTGGAGCAGCAGATGCAGGAGGCGGCGGCGAACATGGAGTTCGAGCGTGCGGCGCTCCTGCGCGACCAGCTCCTCGATGTCAGGGCGAAGCTGGGATGACCGGTGGCGCCCGTCGAACCACGCCGGCCTCGCCGGGAAGCGACCGAGTCTGCGATATTGGGCCGGTCGAATTGACCGAACCCGAGCTGGAGGCGTGGGGACGGAGGATCGGCGAGAACGCGGAACCTCCCCTGGTCCTCGCCCTGCGCGGCGAGCTGGGCGCCGGCAAGTCCGTGCTGGCACGGGCCGTGGCGCGCGGCGCGGGGGTGACTTCGCCGATGCCGTCGCCTACTTTCAACCTCCTGTTCAGCTATTCGTCGCCTGCTGGCGTGACGGTTCACCACCTCGACCTCTACCGACTCGAGAACCCCGCGGATGTTTGGGAACTGGGCTGGGCGGAGCTGGGGCGCGCCCACGAGATCGTGCTCGTGGAGTGGCCCGAGCGCGCGGACTCCATCCTGCCGCCCGACCGGTGGGATGTGTACCTCGAGCATGTCGAAGGACGGCCCGACGTGCGCCGTGTACGCGCGGTGCGCCACGGAAACGCCGGCGACATACCGCCGCCGCGGAGCTGACCCGGCATGAACGCCGGAGGTCCGTACCTGGCGCTCGAAACGTCGACGACGGTTGGCAGCGTGGCCGTCGGCGATGGTCCCGGCGACGCGGTCGAGCTGACGCTCGGTGTGGATGCGCGCCATTCCGAGTCGCTCCTGGTAGCCGTGGATTTCGCGTTGCGCTCGGCGGGAGTCCAGGTGTCGGAGCTCCGCGGTGTCGTGGTCGGCGGCGGACCGGGTTCGTTCACGGGGGTCCGCGTCGCCGGTGCGACGGCGAAGGGGATCGTGCACGCGCTGGGGATTCCACTCTATGCGGTGTCCAGCCTCATGGCGCTGGCCGCCGGGGTGGGCGGCGGCGAGCGACCGGTCGTCCCGTTGCTGGACGCCCGTGGGGAGCGCGTATACGCCGCTTGCTACAGGTTCCCGGGCTTCGACCGGGTCGAAGTGTTGTCAGCGCCGGCGGCGACCACGCTGGACGAGGTACTGGCGGAGCTGGAAGCCGGGCGCTCGCTGCGCGCGGTGTACGTGGGCGACGGCGCGGTGCGGCACCGATCACGCATCGAATCGGCCGGCGGCGTCGTGGCGCCCGCGCCGTGGAGCTACCCACGGGCGAGCTTCCTCCTCTGGCTTTGCGCACGCGACCCGGCATCTTTCCGGGTTGCCCACGCAGCCTCGTGGGAACCCGAGTACATCCGCGCATGGGCGCCACAGGGGACCAACTGAAGGTGCAGGCGAAGCTCCATGGCAAACCCGGAACCGATACCCGCCCTGGTCGACATTCGCCAGATGCAGCCGGAAGACCTCAAAGCAGTCATGGCGATCGAGACCAACGCGTACAGCGTGCCGTGGTCGCGCGCGACGTTCGAGGGGCTGATTGACCGCAGCGATTCGGATGTTATCGTAGCCACGGTCCACGGTCACGTCGTCGGCTACGCCGTGTGCTGGGCGGTTCTCGACCAGGCTGAGCTGGGCAACATTGCCGTGGCCGCTCCCTGGAGGCGGCGAGGGATCGCAGCACGCCTTCTCGAGGAGATCCTCGACCGGCAGCGGGAACGCGGGGTGAAGAAGGTCTACCTCGAGGTGCGCGCCACCAACCGTGCCGCGCAGAGGCTGTATCGCCGTTATGGTTTCGTGACGGTCGGGCGCCGCGCGAACTACTACTCACAACCCACGGAGGATGCGATGGTGATGGCCAGGAGCATGGACCTCTCGCTGGAGGATCAGCGGTGAGCGGCTTTCCGGAGGTGAGGCCTCGCCGCCTCCGCCGAACCGCGACGATCCGCCGGCTCGTGAGAGAGACCCGCCTCTCGCCGAGCGACCTGATCCTCCCCTATTTCGTGGTTCCGGGGTCGGGCGTTCGGCAACCTGTGGCATCGATGCCCGGCGTAGACCACCTCTCCGTGGATGAGCTGGTCCAGGACGCGGCACAGGCGGCGGAGCTGGGTATTCCTGCGGTGCTCCTTTTCGGCGTTCCCGAGTGGAAGGACGAGCGCGGAAGCAGCGGATACGCCGACGACGGCATTGTGCAGCGCGCCGTCATGGCGCTGCGGGAGAGTGTCCCGGACCTGGTCGTGGTCACTGATGTGTGCCTGTGCGAATACACTTCGCACGGTCACTGCGGGGTCATTCGGGACGGTGACGTCGCCAACGACGAGACGCTCGAGCTGCTTGCCCGCCAGGCCGTGAGCCACGCGCGCGCCGGCGCCCACATCGTGGCACCCAGCGACATGATGGACGGCCGGGTCGGAACGCTCCGCGCCGCCCTGGATGCCGAGGGATTCGAGGACGTCGCGATCCTCTCCTATGCCGCGAAGTTCGCATCGGCGTTCTACGGCCCGTTCCGCGACGCTGCCGGAAGCGCGCCGCAGTTCGGCGACCGGCGCAGCTACCAGATGGATCCCGCCAATGGTGACGAGGCGATCCGCGAGGTCCTGCTCGACATCGACGAGGGCGCCGATATCGTGATGGTCAAGCCCGCCATGGCGTATCTGGACATCGTCCGGCGCGTCAAGGAAACGACCGGTTACCCGGTCTGCGCGTATCACGTGTCGGGCGAGTACGCCGCGGTCCTCGCTGCGGGCGAACGCGGCTGGCTCGACGCGAACAGAACCATGTTCGAGACGCTCATCGCCATCCGCCGGGCGGGTGCGGACATGATCATCACGTACTGGGCGAGGGAGTGCGCGAAAGCGTTGAAAAACGGCACTTTCGATTGACACCGCCGGGGGCCGCCCCTATCTTCAGCAAGATCTCCCCGGGAGCGCTATGGCGCTGTCGTACCACCCCACGACGCCCATACGAGGAGACGAGATGAGCGCTCACGAAGCGGAGATGTCGCGGAACTGGATTGGGCCGGCACTGGCAACCGTGGCGGTTGCCATGGCTGCACTGGCCGGTCGCCCCGCGCCCGCTGCGGCTCAGGAAGTGATCGAGCCGGCGGCAGCAGAAGCGGAACCGGTCATCGAGCGGACCCGGTTCTACCGTACGGCCGGGACCGTGGTCGAGAGCCAGGTCCGGGTCGTGGAAGTGGAGCTGGAGGCGCCGATCCTCGTCTCACGGGACGAACGGATCGCCGCTCCCTGGATCGCGGATCCCGAGCGACTGCCAGTCATCGGCCGTTTTGCTCACGCGGTGGATCCGGGCGCGGCCGACAGGCGTATCGGCGCCGGCGCGATGAGGTACGAGGAGGTCTACTTCGCGTACGCCGGCGACTACCGGCCGGAGATCGGTGACCGCCTCCTGCTCGCGGACGTCGGCCGGCGGGTATCGGCGTACGGGCGGATCGTCGAGCCGAGAGCCGTCGCTACCGTGGTGTCGCTGACCGGCCAGACGATGCGGGTCCGGTTGACGGACCAGTTCGGCCCGGTCCTGGAATCGGTGGTCGCGTTGCCGATCGGGCAGGATGAGACGATTCGGGGCTACGGCGATTCGTTGCTCGGAGGGCCGGTGGCGCAAGTCATCGCCTTCGCCGAGGCGAGCTCTCTCTACGGACCGGCAGCCAGGGCGTTCGTGAATCTCGGTACCGACGACGGTGTCCAGGTAGGTGACGAGTTCACGGCCTTCCTTCCACCGCAGCGCGGAGAGCAGGGGCGAGTGGAGTCGGAGGCAGTCGCCACGCTGAGGGTGATCCGCGCCGATCCCCGGGTTTCGACGGTGAGGGTAGTAAGCCTCGCGCACCCGATCCTCGATGTCGGGATGCCGGTCGTGCTGACGCGAAAGGCACCGCAAACGGTCGAGCCCTGACCACGCGGTGTGGACGGCGGGCGCCCCCGGGCGCCCGTCTGCATATCACGGACGGAAATGGTAGGACTTCTCCACGGCGGTGCGCTGGTCCTATACTCGATCGCGGGGCTGGCGCTGGTCGGTGCGCTAGCCGGCGGTCGCCGTCGCGCCTCGTGGTTCCCGCTCGCCACGGTAAGTGCGGCGACGGTCCTTCACGGGATCGGCCTCGTGGCGTTCGTCCTGACGTTCCGCGAGCTTCCGCTGGCGTGGCTGGCGCCCTCCTTTTCGACGCTCGCGTTCCTCATTGGCGGATACCTTCTGGCGATAACCGCCGTTCATGAAGGACCACCTCTCGGACTGGTTCTCGTCCCCATCGTCGTGGTGCTCCTGGTCTCCGCCCTCGTGCTCGGCATCTCCCCGGCGGGAGATCCACTGAGCTTCCGTGGGGTGTGGGGAAGCCTCCACGTGTTGCTGTCGTTTACGGGGTGTGCCGGCCTCGCCGTCGCATTCGCCTCCGGCCTGCTGTATCTCCTCCAGTTCAGGGAGTTGAAAGAGAAGCGATTCGGGCGCGTGTTCCGCTTCTTTCCGTCACTCCAGACGCTCGACCGTCTGGGTCGCCACGCGCTCGGCGTAGGGTTCGCGGCATTGACGCTCGGGCTCCTGCTCGGCTGGGCGGGCACGGTCCAGGTGCAGGAACCTCTGGAAGGGATGCGTTCGGAGGTCGCCTGGGGCGTGTTCACGTGGGCAATGTTCGTGGTGGCGCTGACGGCGAGAGCCAGGGGCGGCGGTGCGAGGAACCGCCGCGGCGCCATTGCGAGCGTCATCGGATTCGTCCTCGTGGTCCTCGCGTACGTCGTGCTGCGCGTCTTCGTCGCCCAGGGGCCGTCTTTTCTGTGAGCGCCATCGATGATTCCGGCAGCGAGTGATCGTCCATGGCGTTAGCGGTTATCGGACTGAGCCATCGTACGGCGCCCGTAGAGGTGCGCGAGCGCTTCGTCTTCAACGATTCGGAAGCGGCGGCGGGTCTGCTCCAGCTCACGGGCAGCGGTGGCATACGGGAAGCCGTGCTCCTGTCGACGTGCAACCGGACCGAGCTCTATCTCGTCGGTGATCGGAGCGGGGGCGAAAACGGGGGGAGTGGAAACGGGAGCGCCGCGACAAACCGTGCGTGGGCCGCGGTCGAGGACCCGATGTTTCAGGCTGCTGAGCGAATGCTGGCAGAACGCGCGGGTATGCCGGTCTCCGAAGCAGCATCGCACATGTATCGCATCCGGCGTCTGGAAGCAGCCCGGCACCTTTTCAGGGTCGTCACCAGCCTGGATTCGATGGTCGTGGGCGAAGCCCAGATCCAGGGGCAGGTCAGGCGGGCCTATGAGAGCGCCGCGGCGCTCGGCGGGGACCGGCGAGTCGTCGGTCCGGTGCTTTCGCGGCTCTTCGAATCGGCGCTCAGGGTGGGCGGCCGCGTCAGGTCGGAGACGGCGCTCGGTGTCGGAGCTGCGTCAGTACCGGGAGCCGCGATCGAGC
>Ga0180220_1002766_pt1 | contig 10837 bp, 9 predicted proteins | sample eDN5th37CBELigBY_FD_151335 | JGI IMG/M metagenome (GOLD analysis project Ga0180220, IMG submission 151335) | Enriched backyard soil microbial communities from Emeryville, California, USA - eDNA 5th pass 37_C BE-Lig BY (version 2) (version 2) | ecosystem: Environmental > Terrestrial > Soil >... | reverse complement strand
GCTGTTGACGGACGCCACGTTGCTTCACCGCTTGGTTGGACCCTAGACAAGCCCAATCCTGCGGGATTCACGTGGCGTCCGCTACGATCTCCCTTCCTGGCCGACCCACGAAAGCATCAGGAGAGCCGTAAAATGGCCCCTGCGTCGGCGATGCGATATCGAACGGGCATGTCGCGGCAGAAGCAGCTCCTCACCGTCTGGAACCCCTACTACCAGCCGGAGACGATCCAGGTGCACGCCGACATCCTCCGCCGGCAGGAGCGCGATCGCCGGGTGTGGTGGGCGCGGCTGTACAAGAGCAGCCGGCCGTTCGACGAGGCCCGCGCCCGGCAGCGGTTCCCGCGGGTGGTCGAGGTCGCCGACGAGGCGCGGCGCCAGGGGCGCGACTTCGTGCTCTACGCCACCAACTACCAGACCCTCCACGCGCTGCGGGTGGAGCGGGTGGTCTTCGGCGACGCGCTCGAGCCGGAGGAGGGGGCGTTCGTCCCCGCCTACTACCGGCGGGAGGTCCTCCACCCGGCGCTGTGGTTCCTGGTGCGGGACATCCGGGTGCTGGCGTTCAACCAGGTGGAGACGCTGCGCTACTTCCTGGAGAGCGGCGATCTCGCCAGCGGGGTCAGCGGCTACGATCCGTACGCGGCGTTCAAGCACGACTATCCGATCCCGGTGGAGGGCCCTCCGGTGGAGGAACTCTTCGATCCGTCGCGGCTGCGGGGGAAGGTGCGCTGCTTCGCCGATCTGCCGGAGACGATCTTCTCGCCGGAGATCGCGGCCGCCCGCAGGGACCTCGCCGGGCTCCTCGAGGGGACCTGGGAGCGGCTCGAGGAGAAGAGCCAGGCGTTCCTCGCTACCTCGCAGGTGGTGTACGGCCAGCACCAGAACACGCCCGGCTTCGATCTCTCGGCGGCGTTCTCGGGGGTGGCCCGGGCGGTGGAGACCGAGATCTGCGAGGGGGTGATGGAGCCCTTCGTCCAGATCGCGCGCCGGGAGATGGGGGAGGCGTGGTGGAGGGCGCGGTTCGAGAAGGATCCCCGCGGCGGAAAGATCACCCTGGGACGGGTGCCGCCGATCCTGAAGAGCACCGCGGAGATCGCCACCCGGCTCCGACTTCCCCACGTGTGGCGCCTGCACGGCGACTCGTCGTGGCGAAAGTGGCTGCGGGACTTCGTGGACCTGCGCAACGACGCCTTCCACGTGAAGCAGCTTCGCAAGGATCGCGTGCGCGCCCGCCTTGGCGAGATCCTCGCCCCCCGCGGCGAGTCGAGGCTCGAGCCGGTGGTGGCGGCGAAGGAGCAGATCCGCGACCACCTGCGCAGGAGCGCCGAGAGGGATGGCCTCGACCTGGGCCCCCTCCTCGCCCGGTTCGGGAAGGCGCAGGGGCGCTCCTGATCGGCGAGAACGACTAAGCCGAGTTCCCCCGAGGGAGGGCCCGGCCTCGCGCCTTCGATCCGAGCGTGGTCGCCGGCTACTTCTTCTCGAGCAGCTCGAGGCGGTCCATCAGCATCTCGCGCTGGAGCGAGAGCTGCTTCGGCATGGTGCGCTCGTGCTTCTTGAAGAGCTCGCCCTGCAGCTCGAACTCCTTCCGCCACTCGTCGGGGCGGATGGCGATCGCCTTGGCGAACTGCTCCTCGGTGATGTCGGCCTCCTCGAGGTCGATGCCCTCCTTCGTCGGGATGAAGCCGAAGTGCGTCTCCTGGGCGTCGACGCGGCCGTGGGCGCGATCGAGCATCCACTTGAGGACGCGCATGTTGTCGCCGAAGCCCGGCCAGAGGAACTTGCCGTTCTCGTCCTGGCGGAACCAGTTCACCTGGAAGATCTTCGGCGGGTTGGCGATCTTCTTCTGCATGCCGAGCCAGTGCGCGAAGTAGTCGCCCATGTCGTAGCCGCAGAACGGCAGCATCGCCATCGGGTCACGGCGGACGACGCCGACCTTCCCGGTCGCGGCGGCGGTGGTCTCGGAGCCCATGGTGGCGCCGAGGTACACGCCGTGGGTCCAGGAGAACGACTGGAGCACGAGGGGCACGGTGTCGCTGCGGCGGCCGCCGAAGATGATCGCCGAGATGGGCACGCCCTGGGGATCCTCCGCCAGCGGCGAGAGGGCCGGGTTGTTCGTCATGGGCGCGGTGAAGCGGCTGTTGGGGTGCGCCGCCTTCTCGCCGGAGTCGGGCGTCCAGGGGTTGCCCTTCCAGTCGATGAGGTGCGGGGGCGGCTCCTTGGTCATGCCCTCCCACCACACGTCGCCGTCGGGCGTCATCGCGACGTTGGTGAAGATGGTGTCGCGCGCCACCGAGGCCATGGCGTTGGGGTTGCTCTTCTCATTGGTGCCCGGCGCCACGCCGAAGTAGCCGGCCTCGGGGTTGATCGCCCAGAGGCGGCCGTCGGGGCCCACGCGCATCCACGCGATGTCGTCGCCGATGGTGGTGACCTTCCAGCCCTCGAAGTGCTTGGGCGGGATCATCATCGCGAAGTTCGTCTTGCCGCAGGCGCTGGGGAACGCGGCGGCGACGTAGCTCTTCTCGCCCTCCGGGCTCTCCACGCCGAGGATGAGCATGTGCTCGGCGAGCCAGCCCTCGTTCCTGCCGAGGTACGAGCCGATGCGCAGGGCGAGGCACTTCTTGCCGAGCAGCACGTTGCCGCCGTAGCCGGAGCCCACCGACCAGATCGTGTTGTCCTGGGGGAAATGGCAGATGAAGCGGCGATCCGGGTTCACGTCCAGGGTGGAGTGGAGGCCCCGGTTGAAGTCGTCCGAGTCGCCGAGCTGCTCGAGGGCGATCTTGCCCATCCGCGTCATGATCCGCATGTTGAGGACCACGTAGACGCTGTCGGTCAGCTCGATGCCCACCTTCGAGAACGGAGAGCCCGCCGGACCCATGATGTAGGGGACCACGTACATCGTCCGGCCCTTCATCGAGCCGTCGAAGAGCTTGCCCAGCTTGTCGTAGGCCTCGGTGGGGGCCATCCAGTTGTTGTTGGGTCCCGCCTCCTCCTTCGTGTCGGTGCAGATGAAGGTGAGGTGCTCGACGCGGGCGACGTCGTTGGGGTTGGAGCGATGGAGGTAGCAGCCCGGCCGCTTCTCCTGGTTGAGCGGGATGAGGATGCCGGCGTCGACCGCCTCCTTCGTCAGCCGATCCTTCTCCTCCACCGAGCCGTCGCACCAGACGACGCGATCCGGCTTGGTCATCGCGGCCATCTCGCCGACCCAGGAGAGGACATGCTGGTTGCGCGTCAGCGCACCCTCGACAGCCTTCGTGCTCATTCCCGTTCCCTTCGCGAAAGTCGAATGGCCCCCCGGTGCTCCGGAGAGCCGCGGAGCCTACCACACGGTGGAAGCCGCCGAGGCGAGGGGCGGCAGCGTACGGGCCCCCGCCAGGTCGGGCGGCGTGAAGGGTCCTCTAGGCCGGACCGCCGTTTTCTGCAAGGGCCCCCAAGCGCCGCTAATACTCGGAACAAGCGGTTCGCCGTCCCGGGTGGCGATGCGGGCGCGTTTTCGCCGATATTCGGGGGCAGGCGAGGCGGGTGTCGTGCAAGAGACCAAGGCGAGCGCCATCCTCCTCCCGACCGATTGCGCATTGCGCAACGAGGCATCACCCGACCATGACCTCGCGACCGCCCGTCCTCCACACCTCCAGGCTCCGGCTCGTCCCCTGCGCGGCGTCGGTCGCCCGAAGCGCCGAGGCGGGCGGGGCCGACGCGGTCGAGCAGCTCCTCGGCGTGAACGTGCACCCCTCCTGGCCTTCGGCCGATCTGCGGGAGATCCTCCTCGGCTACGCCGACGCGGTGGAGGCGGATCCGTCGATGCTGGGCTGGGGCCTCTGGCTCGTGCTCGACGGGAGGGGCAGGAACCTGGTGGGCGACGTCGGCTTCAAGGGGCCGCCCGACGACCACGGATCGATCGAGATCGGCTACGGGATCGTGCCGCCCTACCGCGGGAAGGGCCTGGCCACCGAGGCGGTGCGCGGCCTCCTCGCCTGGGCCTGGGCGCAGCCGGGGGTGCGCCGGATCCTCGCCCGCTGCTACGCCGTGAACGAGGCGTCCAAGCGCGTGCTCGCGAAGGTCGGCTTCGAGCAGCAGGGAGGCGAGGCGGGGATCCTCGACTGGGCGCTCGAGGCGCCGGCGGCCGAATAGGGGGCGTCGCGAATCTTTGCAGGCGGCCCCGCCGTTGTAGCGTGCGGCTCGAGATGGATCCGATCTCCCGGCAGCTCGAAGAGAAGTGGATGCCCGCCCTCGTCGCGACGTGGAGGCGCGTGCGGGGGCGAAGAGGGCCCCCGGGCGAGCTCTCGCCGGCGGAGGTGAAGGAGGTGGGCGCGGCGGTGCGCCGCCTCTCGCTCGGCCTCACCCGGGAGCGCGAGCTGGCCGGCGCCCGCTACATGGAGGATCCCCGCCTCCTCGGCGCCTACCTCCTCTTCTACTGGCCGGTCTCGTACGCCCAGGCGCGGCGCGCGCTCGAGGAACTCGGCGGTGCGCCGCGCAAGGTGCTCGATCTGGGATCGGGCCCGGCGCCCATGGCGCTCGCGGCCGCCGATCACGGCGCGGCCGAGGTGATCGCCGCCGATCGATCGGCGCCGGCGCTGGAGATGGCCCGGGCGATCGCGGGGCAGGGGGGCGGGGCGCTGCGCACCCGCAGGTGGGACGGCCTGCACGGCGAGGGCGAAGCCCCCGACGGAACTTTCGACATCGTCACCATCGGCCACGCGCTCAACGAGCTGTGGGCGGGGGACGAGGCGGCGAGCGCGCGGCGGGCGCAGCTCCTGGAGCGGCTGCTCGGCAGGGTGGGGCCGAAGGGATCGCTCCTGGTGATCGAGCCGGCGCTGCGGGAGACGTCGCGCGATCTCCTCGAGGTGCGCGATCGGCTGGTCGACGCCGGGTACGCCGTGCGGACGCCCTGCCTCTACCGCGGGGGCTGCCCCGCGCTGGAGAAGGCGAGCGACTGGTGCCACGCCCAGAGGCCGTGGACGCCGCCGCGGGTGGTGCAGCAGATCGCGGGGGCCGCGGGGCTGCGCAAGGAGGCGCTGAAGATGACCGCCCTCGCGATCGCGCCCAGGGGCGAGGGCTGGCCCGAACACGGGCCGGAGCGCCTCTTCCGGATCGTCTCCGAGCCGCTGCCCTCCAAGGGCCGGCTGCGCTACGTGGGCTGCGGCCCGGAGGGGCGGGTGGGGCTCGCGATGCAGGAGCGGCACGAATCGCCGGCGACGAGGCCCTTTCGGAGCCTGGCCCGCGGCGACGTGATCGCCGTGGCCGGCACCGAGGAGAAGGGCGACGGGCTCGCCCTCGGGCCGGAAGGCGCCGTGCGGATCGTCGCGCGGGCCGGCGAGCCAATCCCCGGTCCGTGAGAGGCGCTGTTCGGAAGGCCACGGCTCCCCGCCGGCGGCCATTTGCCGGGACGGCAGCGGCTGCCGACCATGGAGCCTCCCGATTCCAGGAGAGCGCACATGGACATCCGCTTCGAGCGTCCGGACGGCAGGGAGACCCCCGGGTATCTGGCGATGCCCAGGAAGGGAGAGGATACACCGGGCGTCGTGGTGGTGCCGGAGTTCTGGGGCGTGAACGACCAGATCGAGAAGGTGGCGGATCGCCTCGCGGACGTCGGGTATCGGGCGCTGGTCGTCGACATCTTCCACGGGAAGGCGACAGACGATCCGGCGGAGGCCGCGCGGATGAGGGCGGCGCTCGACGAGGTGGACGCGGTCGACCAGGACATCCGCGGCGCGGTCGTCCACTCGAAGCAGCGATCGCCGGGGACCCGGGCGGCGGTCCTGGGCTTTTGCGTGGGGGGCGGGCTGGCCCTCGCGGCGGCGGTGCGGGTGCGCGAGTTGGACGCCGCGGTCGCGTACTACGGGATCCCTTCCCTCGAGCTCGCCGACCCTCGGTTGGTTCGCATTCCCTTCCTCGGCCACTACGCGAAGCGGGATCGGCACCACACCCCGGAGAAGGTCGGAGCCCTCGAGAAGGCGCTGGAGGCGGGCGGGGTGAACCACGAACTGCACCGCTACGACGCCGACCACGCGTTCGCCAACGAGAGCCGGCCGGAGGTCTACGATCCAAAGGCGGCGGAGCTGGCGTGGGATCGCACGCTGGCGTTCCTGCAGCGCACCATCGGCGGCACGCCGGCCGAGTCGTTCGTGCCTGCTTCCTGAGGCGGGCGGCGGGAGCGGACGCCGCGGCCAGGAAGAGGCGGCATGCCAAGCGCCTCGGGCGCGTACGCGAGCCGGCGGCGCGAGGCGCGCGGTGCCAGGCGCGGGGCGCGAGGCGGGCGTCAGATCCCGAGGTCCCGCATCCGCCTCCACAGGGTCACCCGGCTGATGCCCAGGATCTGGGCGGCGCGCTCCCGATGCCCGCCCGCGCGCTCGAGGGCGCGGCGGATGCGGTTCACCTCGCTCGACTCCTCCGCGTCGGCGGGCGGCGGCACGTTCGCGCGGATGGCGTCGCCCGCCTCGAGGCTCGCGCCGGGCTCGAGGATCTCCACCGGGAGGTCGCCCGGCTGGAGGATCGGCCCCTCGCCGATCACGAAGGCGTACTCCAGCGCGTTGCGCAGCTCCCGGACGTTGCCGGGCCAGGGATGTCGCTCGAGCGCCGACATCGCCGCGGGCGAGATCCGCATCACCTTCCGCCCCCCCTGGGCGTTCAGCTCCTCGACGATCTTCTGGGCGATCAGGCTCACGTCCTCCACCCGCCGGCGCAGCGGCGGCAGGAAGATCGGGATCACCCGGAGCCGGTACATGAGGTCGGAGCGGAAGCGCCCCTCCTCCACCGCGCGACGCAGCGACTGGTGGGTGGCGGAGACGATGCGCACGTCGACGGGGAGGGGGACGCGCCCGCCCACCGGGATCACCGTCCGGGTCTCGAGCACCCGCAGCAGCTTCGCCTGGAGGTCGAGCGGCATCTCGGCGACCTCGTCCAGGAAGACGGTGCCCTCGTGGGCGCTGCGGAAGAAACCGGGGTGGTCCCGGACCGCCCCCGTGAAAGCTCCCTTCACGTGCCCGAAGAGCTCGCTCTCGAGGAGGGTGGCGGGGAGGGCGGCGCAGTTGATGGCGGCGAAGGGGCCGCCTCGGCGCGGCGAGAGCTCGTGGATCGCGCGGGCGACGAGCTCCTTCCCCGTCCCCGTCTCGCCGCGGACGAGCACCGTCGCGTCGCGGCCGGCGGCCCGCTCGATGACGTGAAACGCCCGTTTCATGACGGGGTTCCGGGTCCAGAGGCCGTGGAAGAGGACCGGGCCGTCTCCCTCGTCCTCCGGTCTACCCGGCACCTCCAGCGCCAGCACCCAGCCGATGCGCTTGCCCTTGCGCTCGATCGGCGTGGCCCGGACCACGACGGTCCGGGTCACGCCGCCGGGACGAGGCCGCTCGACCGTGCCGGTGACCGGGACCCCCTTCGCCAGCGCCTCGGCGATGGGGCGGTTCGCCGCGCCGCCGCAGATCAGCTTCGCGGCGTTCTCGCCGAACGGGAGCGAGGTGCCCACGAGCTCCTCCGCGGACGCCGACGCCTCCACCACGCGGAGCCTGGCGTCGAGGACGATCGAGGGCCCGGCCAGGTCCTCGATCGCCGCCATGAGGAGGTCGTCCTTCATCTCGTTTCACATCGTTGCACGAAAGCGCAGCGACGCGGAAACCTCAAAGCGCGCGGGCCCCGGCCCGGGCGGCGCCGCGCTCGGTGGGGAGGCCCGCCTCGTTCCACGCGGTCATCCCGCCCCGCATCGAGGCGACGCCCTCGAAGCCCATCTCGAGGAGCTGGATCGCGCCCTTGCCCGACCGCCCGCCGGAGCGGCAGATCAGGACCACGGGCCGCTTCCGATCCCAGCCGGCGGCGGCGCGGGGGAGCGTGTCCAGCGGCACCAGCTCGCTGTCCGGGACCCGACCCAGCTCGCCCTCGAACTCGTCCCGTTCCCGCACGTCCACGAGCCGCACGGCGGCGCGGTGCCGCTCCACCCAGCCGGGAGCGACCTCGGGGAGCCCGCCGGCGCTCACCTCCACCGGCGCCCAGTTCGTCGGGATCGCGGGCGTGGTGGCCTCCGTCGCGCCGCACCTGAGGTTGGCGGGGAGGGCGACGTCGATCTTCTTGGGATAGGGGAGGCCGAGGCCGGCCATGATCTCCACGAACGCCTCCTCGGTCTTCCCCGCGCCGAGCCTCGGGTTCAGTTGCTTCTCCTCGCCCACGGAGCTCACCGTTCGGCCCCGGTAGTCGTGGCCCGGGTAGACCAGCGTGGAGTCGGGGAGTCGGAAGATCTTCTCGGTGATCGAGCGGTAGAGGGCGCGGGAGTCGCCCTGCTGGAAGTCGGTGCGGCCCGTGCCGCGGATGAGGAGGGCGTCGCCGGTGAAGACCATTCGCCGATCGCCGGTGACGAAGCTCAGGCACCCCGCCGTGTGGCCCGGCGTCTCGAGGACCTCGAGCTCGTGCTCGCCGAAGCGGATCCGATCGCCATCCTTCACCAGGCGATCGGCGCAGCTCACGCCCGCCCGCTCGGAGAGCACCGTGGTGCAGCCGGTGCGCTCCCGCAGGCGGCTCAGCCCGGTGACGTGGTCGGCGTGGACGTGGGTGTCGAGCGCGGCCACCAGCTTCAGGCCGAGCTCCTCGACGAGGCCGAGGTCGCGGTCGACCTGCTCGAGGACCGAGTCGATGATCACGGCCTCGCGGGTCTTCTCGTCGGCGAGGAGGTAGGTGTAGGTGGAGCTCTCGGGGTCGAAAAGCTGTCGGAACAACATCGGATCCTCCTTGGGAAAACGTTTCGACATGGTTTCTCGATAGCAACTCCGGTGCCACCGGGAACCCGCCGAAATCGGCGAGAAATCGACGATTGCGCCGGCATTGCTCCTGTTTCTTTGTTGCATCAGGCGTTTCGTTCGCTTTCAGCGGGCGCGAGCCCGGCGGTGAAACGGGCGAGGTCCACCGCGCCGACGAGGAGGGGGATGGCGGCGCCGCCCAGGATCCAGCCCCAGTGCGCGGCGAAGGTGACCTCGAAGCCTGCGGATCGCGGGACCTCCTGGGAGAGGAGGAAGACCGCCATCACGATCACGAACCACGCGAACGCGCGGCGCAGGACGTCATGGCGGATCCGCCCCGCGAGCGAGCCCCCGACGACGCTGCCGCCGATGGCGACGGCCGTCAGCGCCGAGGCGGTGAGCACGGGGACCTCCACCGCCCCCAGGTGTCCGACCACCGCCGCGGCCGAGTTCATCGCGATCACCAGGAGGGAGGTCCCCACCGCCTCCTTCATGGCGAGCCCGCCGAGGAGGGCCAGGGCCGGGACCACCACGAACCCGCCGCCGGCGCCGACGAAGCCGGTGATCGCGCCGACGCCGAGGCCCTGGAGGATCAGCCGTCCCCAGCCACGCCCGCCCCCGGATGCGCGCCCGATCTCCCGCCTCCTGCGCATCATCGCGAAGCCGGTCACGAGCATCAGGGCCCCGAACGCCACCAGCAGGATCGCGCCGGGGACCAGGCCGGCGAGCTTCCCCGCGGCGAAGGCGCTCGCCATGCTCGTCACGCCGAAGAGGAGACCGGTGCGCCAGCGGACGCGGCCACCCCTGGCGTGGGGGAGGAGGGCGACCAGGCTTGTGGCGCCCACCACGATCAGCGAGGTGGTGATGGCGGCGTGCGTCTCCATGCCGAGGACGTAGAGGACGATCGGCATGGTCAGGATCGACCCGCCTCCGCCCAGCAGGCCGAGGGAGCCTCCGACCAGGAAGGAGAGGGCGAGGGCGAGGAGGAACATCTGCGAATCGGCGATCATGGCTGGTCACGGTTGCGACGGGCGTGCCAGCGGGGATCGGGCGGGGTCCGCGCCGCCGCGGGAGGCGCCGTTCGCGTGCTCCCTCGTTCGGCCCCACGGCGAGGATCGACGCGACGAGCCCCTCCCGGGATCGATCGCGAAACATCCGGAGACGTTTCCATTGCGCCTCGTTTCACCGTTGAAACGAGTGTGAAGCGCTCCCTGCGCCTTTGCCCCTGATTTCGGCGACATCGCGGCTGGCACGGGCGTTGCGAGGCCGCGGGCCACAACTCTTTCACGGAGCTTGGTTTCGAATGGACATGGGTTCGATCGGGTGGGGGCTGGGAGGCGGCGTGCTGATCGGGATCGGCGCGTCCCTGTTGCTCCTCTTCAACGGGAGGGTGGCCGGCATCAGCGGGATCGTCGGCGGCCTGCTCGCGCGGAGGAGAGGTGAGACGCCGTGGCGGGCGCTCTTCGTGGGCGGCCTCCTCGCGGGTGGCGCGATCGCCTGGCTCGCCATGCCGGCGCGGTTCGACGCGAGCGCGGCGCCGTCTCTCCCGCTCGTGGCGCTCGCGGGGCTGCTCGTGGGCGTGGGCACGCGGATCGGGAGCGGCTGCACCAGCGGCCACGGCGTGTGCGGCATCAGCCGCCTCTCGCTGCGCTCCCTCGCGGCGACCCTGGTCTTCATGGCGACGGGCAGCCTCACCGTGCTCGTCGTGCGCGTGGCGGGAGGTGGGGCATGAGGTCTCGCAGCGTGCAGGGAACCGTCTCCTTCGTCTCCGGCCTTCTCTTCGCGATCGGCCTGGCGGTGGGCGGAATGACCGAGCCCGCCAACGTCATCGGCTTCCTCGACTTCGCGGGGGAGTGGAGGCCGGCTCTCGCCTTCGTGATGGCGGGCGCCGTCGGCGTCACGGCGATCACCTGGCGGATCGTCCGCCGCAGGTCCGCGCCCATCTGCGCCCAGGCGTTCCAGGTCCCGCGTCGGCGCGATCTGGACGCCCGGCTCCTCGCCGGCGCGGCGATCTTCGGGGTCGGCTGGGGCCTCGGCGGTTACTGCCCGGGGCCCGGCGTGGTGGCGCTGGCGTCCGCGGCGCCCACGGCCCAGGTCTTCGTGGCGTCGATGCTGGCGGGCAC
>Ga0180220_1002764_pt1 | contig 10841 bp, 9 predicted proteins | sample eDN5th37CBELigBY_FD_151335 | JGI IMG/M metagenome (GOLD analysis project Ga0180220, IMG submission 151335) | Enriched backyard soil microbial communities from Emeryville, California, USA - eDNA 5th pass 37_C BE-Lig BY (version 2) (version 2) | ecosystem: Environmental > Terrestrial > Soil >... | reverse complement strand
GCGTCCGCGACAGTGCGCGTCATTGGACCGGCCGTGTCGCGGGTCAAGGAAATGGGAACGATTCCCGAGCGCGACACGAGGCCGACCGTTGGCCTGATGCCGACGATGCCATTGGCTGACGCCGGGCCAGCGATCGATCCGCCGGTATCCGTACCAAGTGCGACAGCGGCCAGATCAGCCGCAACTGCAGCGCCAGATCCGGAGCTCGAGCCCGCGGCAGTGCGTGCGGGGTCGTAAGGATTGCGCGTCTGACCGCCGCGCCCGCTCCAGCCACCGATCTGGTTGAAGTCGCGCATTCCCGCCCACTCGCTGAGATTGGCCTTACCCAGGATCAGGGCGCCGGCCGCACGCAGCCGCCGTACGATGAACGCATCTCGTTGCGGCGAAGACCCGAGCAGCGCGAGTGAGCCAGCCGTGGTCTGCATCCGGTCTGCGGTATCGATGTTGTCCTTGAGCGCGATCGGCACGCCAAAAAGCGGCTTGTCCGCGGCGGCAGGGCCGCTCATGAGCTGCTGATCCATCTCACGCGCGATGCTGTGCCAATCCGGATTGATCTCGATGATCGAGCGCAGCGTTGGACCGTTGTGATCGATCTTGCCGATCCGGGTCACGTAAAAGTCGGCCAGCTCGGTGACGCTGTAGCTGCGATTGGCGAATGCCTGCTCGATCCCGGCAATGCTTGCGTTGCGTGCATTCAGCATATCCGGTGCAGACACACCCGCTCGGCCGGGAGCGTTTCGGATACTCGATGCACCGGAGTCGACGGCAGCTGCGACAGCTCCTTTGACAGCAGCCGAAGCGGCTGCGCCGCCGAGCGATAGCTGAAGCATTTGGCGTCGTGAAATCGGGCGACCCATGGTGATGCCTCTTTTTGATTAGCTGCTGCTGGAAAATTTTTCGTCTGATATCGGCGGGTACACACGCCACCAGCTTCATGAATGTATGTCAGAATGGGTGAACATGACAACAGTAACGTGGCGGTCGCGCTAGCCTTCTGCAATCTCGCCGCCCGCGGCTTGCGACAAATACGGCTGTCGGGATGTGGTTGCGACCATCGAAATTTGTTCTTGCCACGGTACGAAGGCAGAATCGCGAGATAAAGCTGGAATCAAGCTGGCGAACCGAGAGCAAACGGACACTCCGACCATAAGTCGTTTGCTCGAAGCGGAGGGCCCTCGGACTCCGAAGAAAAAGAATAGAAGGGGGACAATGCATACGAATTCTCCGCTGCCATGCCGGCATTCCGGTGCAAGGCTTCAGCACGGTGCGACATCTGCAGCAACGCTGCCGAAGCATCCATCGTCATGAAGTCGAGCCAGATGGCGTTCCAGAGCCCGATCGTTCCTGCCGGCTTCACAGTCGACGGTCCGTCGGCAGGAATCCCTTTTTTTGGCCTCGCATTCGGCGAGCCGAAACGCTGTGCGCTGGGCGACCTCTGGAGCAAGCGATATACGCGCGGCGCAGGCCCGTGCACAAGCCGCCGCTGGAGGGCGCGACGATAGAGATTCCGTAAGTCCGAACAACTAGGAGTGTGTCCGGGTAACGGCTGTTAAAGCGAGCAGGCTGATCGATCAGACATGAGTTTGCTCACTGCCAGTGATTTAGCAGCGCCCGGGCGCGCGATTCCCCGAGCAAAATGCTCAGGTTGTCCTCAGCGTGGCCAGCTTCAGCAGGTTGTGCACCGTGCAGATCAGGCTCCATTCGCCTTGCACCTTCGTCAGACCGCGCAGCAGGAACTGCCGGAAGCCTCGCGCCTGCTTGATCTGCCCGAACACCGGCTCGACGATGCTCTTGCGCAAGCGGTAGCGGCTCCTGTGCCCCGCCCGCGCCAGCTTGGTACGCATCGCCGTCACGCGCGGGCCGCGCCGCAGGCGGGCGGGCTGCGTGGCGCCTGCGTGCTCGTGACGCCGCCGGCCGGTGGCGATGTAAGCATTGATGTGATGACGGGCCAGCACCGCCAGATTGCCCTCGCAGCAGTAGCCTGCATCCGCGGAGAACTCCTGCGCCTGCCGCCCCGTGTTCTGCTTGATCTGCCCGGGGATCGACGCGAGCTCTTGGATGTCGGTGGGGTGGTTGGACAGGCTACAGGCCACGATCACTTGCGCCTGCGCATCTACTGCCGCTTGTGCGTTGTAGGCCTGCACATACTCCTTACCCGACTTGTGCATGATGCGGCTTTGCGGGTCGGTGAAGTTGCGCTGCGCTTTGGGGTCCACCGCCGCTTTACCGCGGGCGCGCGCCTCGGCTTCCAGCGCCACCTTGGCTTCGCGGATCTTGGCGAGCCGATGCTGCTTATCGGCCACCCACGCGGGCAACTCATCCCCGCGACGTTCACGCCCGTGCTGGCGGTCTTCCTGCCTGTCCAGCGCCTGCGCCTGCGTGAACCATTGGCGCACCTGCTCCTTCAGGCGCTTCTCGGTCTGCAGCATCCGCCCGTAGCTCATCGCCTTGCGCTTGCTTGCGTTGGCCGCCACCTTCGTGCCGTCCAGCGCCACATGCCCCAGCTTCACCAACCCGGCGTGCTGGCACAGCTTCAGCACCTGCACGAACAATCCTTGCAGCGCCGGCAGGTGCCGCTTGCGGAAATCACTCACGGTGCGAAAGTCCGGCCGGTTCAGCCCCGTCACCGCCATGAAGTCCACCCGCTGCTCGCACGCCCGAGCGATGCGCCGCGAGGAGTAGACGCCCTGGCAGTACGCATACAGCAGCAGCGCCGTCATCATCACCGGGTGGTACGGCGGAAAGCCGCGTTCTTCCTTCTCGTACGGGGCCAGAATCTCCGACAGGTCCAGCTGTTCGCGCACCGTCTCGCGCACAAAGTGCGCCACGTGATCCGCCGGCACGAAATCCATCACCGACGGCGGCAACAGCCAGCTCTGCTCTACATTCCACTCGCGGAAGGTCTTCGCCATGCTGCTTGATCCCCGATCACCTTCTCGCAAGTGTATCGGATCTATTACTCGGACAGACTCCTAGGGGGAAGATCATGTCTGGTGCGATCGTCAGAAGAGCCATCGTCGCCGCTTGCGCGGTCACGCCGCTTGCCGCGGTGCATTTTGCGGCAGCACAGGAGATGCAGTCGGCTGCGGCTGAATCAGCGAGGCCGGAGGAAGTCATCGTCACGGGCACGCGCGTGATCCGCGATGGCTACGAAGCGCCTACCCCCTTGACCGTCGTTGGGATCGAGCAGGTCCAACAGCAGGCCACGCCGAACGTTGCCGACTACATCAACTCCTTGCCTGCGTTTGCCGGCAGTCAGACCTCGCAGAGCACGCTGACGACGACCTCGAACGGCACGGGCGGTATCAATTCGCTCAACCTGCGTAGCCTGGGCGAGGAGCGCACGCTCGTGCTGCTGGACGGGCATCGTTCGGTCGGCGGCATCCTGACGGGTGTCGTCGACATCAATTCGTTTCCGCAGCAGTTGATCTCGCGTGTGGACGTCGTGACCGGCGGCGCGTCGGCAGCGTACGGCTCGGATGCGTTGTCGGGCGTCGTGAATTTCGTGCTCGACAAGGGCTACACCGGCTTCAAGACCGAGGTGTCGGCGGGCCAGACCGATTACAGCGACAATCGCAACTACAAGCTGGGCATGTCGTACGGGACGCCTTTCGCGGGCAGCCGGGGCCACTTGCTGCTCAGCGGCGAGCTCACCAAAAAGGACGGCATCCTGACTCCGAATCGAGGCTGGAACAATACGGGCGCCGGCATCGTCAAGAATCCCGCTTATGTGCCGGGCAACGGTGAGCCGGAGCGGATTGTCCTCAGGGAAGTCGCTTCAGCGCGTGCCAGCGCGGGCGGCATCGTCGTCGATGGACCGCTGAAGGGCACCGCGTTCGGGCCGGGCGGCGTGCCGTTCGACTTCGATTTCGGGCATCTCAACGACGGTTACAACATGGCGGGCGGCGACTGGCGGCTGAGCGATCTGCACAACCGCGGCATGAGCCTCGATTCGAAAGAGGCTCGGCGCAACGCCTTCCTGCGCCTGAGCTACGATCTTACCGACAACGTGAACGTATATGGCGAGTTCTCGTGGGCGTACAGCGAATCGCAGGCATATGCCTTGTCCTACGAGTTCTACGGCGGCGTGGACATTGCAGGCGACAATGCCTTCATCCCGGCTTCCGTCGCCCAGCGGATGGCCGAGCTGAATCTGACCTCTCTGGAGCTGGGCACGAACAACGTCGACTTGCCGAGGTCGATGGGCGACAACGACCGCACGATCGTCCGCAACCTGCTCGGTGCCGCCGGCTCCTTCGACGCTCTGGGCACGAGATGGACCTGGGATCTCTACTACCAGAATGGCGTTTCTAAGCAGAACTCGCGTTTGCCGAACAACGTCAACGTGGACAACTATTTCGATGCGATCGATGCCGTGCGAGATCCCATGACCGACGAGATCGTGTGCCGCTCCACATTGAGCGATCCCGGCAATGGCTGCGTCCCGTTCAACGTGTTCGGAACTGGTGTGAACACCGCGGCAGCGGTGGACTACATCACGGGCGTGGACTGGCGCAAGGAGCACTTCGAGCAGAACGTCGGCGCAGTCTCGATCCAGGGCGAGCCGTTCTCCAATTGGGCAGGCCCAGTGTCGCTGGCCACCGGGATCGAGCATCGCCGCGAGTCCGTGCGCGGAGTTTCCGATCCGACGGCCGAGACCGGTGCCTGGTACGTGGGTAATTTTCTGCCCACGTTCGGTCACTACACGGTGACGGAAGGCTTCCTCGAAACCGTGGTCCCGCTGGCCAAGGATCTGCCCTGGGCCCGTGAGCTGGATCTCAATGCCGCCGTGCGCTTCACGGACTACAGCACGTCCGGGTTCGTGACCACGTGGAAGGCGGGCCTCACCTACACGCTGATAGACGACATCCGCTTGCGCTTCACGCGCTCGCGTGACATCCGCGCACCGAACCTGCAGGATCTGTTTGCCTCGGGAACGACGACCAACAATGCCATTCTCGATCCTTTCAACGACAACCGCAGCACGCTGTTCATAGGCACGCGGGGCGGCAACCCGAACCTCAAGCCGGAGAAGGCGGACACCACGGGTATCGGTATCGTATTGCAGCCCAGGTTCATCCCGGGCTTCAGTCTGTCCGTCGATTATTGGAACATCGACATCAACGATGCGCTGGGGTCGCTGGGTGCGCAGTCCATCATCAACTATTGCTATGAAGGCAACCAGACGTTCTGCGACGCGATCACTCGCACCGGCAACACCGGCAGCTACTCGGATCTGCTGATCCGCATCGTCCCGTTCAATCTCGTCAACCGGATCGCGCGCGGCGTGGATTTCGAGAGCAGCTATAGGGCAACGCTCGATGACTTGGTGAGCGGCTGGAAGGGTGACATTGCCCTGCGCATGCTGGCCACGCATTATCTGAAGAACTATGCGAACGACGGGACGAACGTACCGACCGACACCGTAGGAGAGAACGGGTTGGACGGTCCGCCACGGTGGCGCTGGACGGCATCGTTGAGCTACGCGCTCGATCCGTTCACGGCAACCCTGGCGGCGCGGGGTATCAGCAGCGGCAAACTGGACAACAGGCTGATCGCATGCGTATCGGATTGCCCACTGTCGACGGTCATCCATCCGACCATCGACGACAACCACATGCCCGGTGCCGTGTACCTCGATGCCGCCTTCAGCTATCGCTTGATGAACAGTGGCGTCGAGTTGTTCGTCAACGTTCGTAACCTCACGGACAAGGATCCTGCAATCACACCGCGCGGTCCCAGCGGCTATCCATTCGATCAATTTCTGGCCAATCCAGGGATTTACGATACGGTAGGGCGGACGTACATGCTCGGGGCCCGAATGGGCTTTTGAGCTCAGGCCTCATCCACCGGGTTGTCGCCGGTGGATGAGGGTTTTCTCGACGTGCATGCGCTGCGGAGTTGTTGTGCCTGTCGCAGGCAGGTTTGCGTGCTATGGAGGCGCGCAACCTGCACTGGCGTGACGTCGCCGCGCGCGCCGATAGGAAAGTCGGAAATACTGCTGCATCGATGTGTGCGGCAGGGGCAAGCACCGCGAGCTCGTCGCGGCGGAAAGCGTTGCCATGGGGCTTGGATCTTAGGGGTGAGCATGCTTCACCCGCAGTGCTGGCAAAGCAGGTGAAATTAGCAGTGTCACCGACCCAATCAGAGCGAGGATATGCCCGCCATTCCGAGCCTGCATAAGGTTCCCAGCCGAGACGCAATCGTGCGCGCTGTCGCCAGCTCCACGGCCCATCGAAACCGGCCAGCGCGTCGCTGCCATCGAGGCGAAGTTGCGCAACGTTGAAAGTCGCGTTCCCCGTCTTTCCCTCGCCCTCAATCGCCCTGCGCGGTCAACACGACGCTGACAAGCTGCCGCATGGGCGCGTAGTCCATGTTCATCCCGCGCTGTATCGCCGCGAAGTATGCGGCCTTGTCCGCATCCCAAGCGCTGTAATCCAGAGGGCCGCGCCCGGTCAGGTCCAGGCGCGACTATTGTCTGCGAAGCAAAACTCTCGCGCTTCAGGCACCTTGAGATCAATATAAGGTTGCGCTGGCGGATTTACGAACCATATCCACCGATACTCCGCGTCGGCTCGATAACTCTGGTGTTTCAGAAAGTAAGGAAGATGCCCCAGTCTTTCGGCGATCAACGCCCGTAACTGCGGGAGATTAGGGGGTTCGTCAAGGGATCCTAGCTCGGTCAGGGGCACACCTCCGAGCCGATAGGCAAGCGAACGAGAAGTTTGGTATACGCATGGCCCCTCCATGCCGCGTACAAAGCCAGTGAGCTTCGAAGCGATCACACCGGCAAAGCTCACTGTATCCTGGATCGCCACGTACGCGTCGTTGTTCTCATCGTGCAACTCCGGATCATTACTCATGTGCCCACACAGTACATATGTATGCGGGTTTGTCAGTCCGCTGAGGTGGAAATAGCGGTTGTCTTCAGGTTTTAGTCCCTTCTGAAAATGGGACAGCTGGAACCTGCCTTCCTGCGTATCGATTCGTTGTTCCTGCGGATGCTTCCGGAACTCGCCGAAGGAACTTAGCCGTAGGCTGCCGTCGTCGAAGAAGGCGTCCACGTACCCGCGTTGCATATACCGAAACACAATCGGCTGAGATACTTCCCATGGTGTCGGATTGACCACTCTGACTGAAGACACGGTGTGACCTTCCCTCTTGTTGGTGGGTTTTGTGATCTTGGGCGTACCTCGCACCCCAAAGCCATGAGCGGCTTTGGAATGCGACGGGATGGGTGGAGCGAATTTGGCCTATCTTTGCATGTGGTTGATTAGAATTACCCAGGGTGCTTGTCCTGCTCGGCGCCAGAGGCACGACGTGCGCTCGATCTTCACCGCCCTCGTGGACGTCGCTGCAAGCAGGTCGGGCAGCCAGACGGTTTTGCTACGTGGGTGCATCGATGCGAATTGTGCCAGGCGCATGGCCAGATTTTTGGTGTGTCTTGACACGATGGGGGGTGCCGGCCTGAAACTCTCGAGAAACAATTCGGGGAAGCGGGCCGTCGCAAAGGGTTGCTGCGAATACCAACAGCGATCACCTTGTTGGCCGTTGTTAATGTGTAATGAAGCGACTGTCGAGACGGCAACGCGAGCGGCAGATGCGGACCGCAAGGAAGCGCGACAAGCGCCGAAAGGTCCTGGCGGCTCGGCGGAGGTTGATCGACAGGCAGCAAACCGTCGAAGGACGTTACGTTCCGATTGCCGTTCCGCACGGCGCCGTACGTGTTGCAGCGCCGCGGCACTTCAATGTCATGGACCGATTTTGGCGTCGTAAACTTACGGCCTTTCTGGACCGAATTCGAAATGTGACGATCGGCCAGTCTCGCGAGGCGTTTATCGATTTCAGTGATACGGAGCGGCTCGGGCCAGGTGGAACTCTATTGTTTCTGGCGGAAATCGATCGCATTAAGCGGGCACGCCGCGGAGAGAGACTACTATCGTGTAATTTCCCTCGGAATCGCATCGTGGAGCAGGTGCTGCAACAAGTTGGCATACTCGATATTCTGGGCCGTAAGGCAAGGCTGGTAGAGAGCCGCTTTGGTGAGACGGTAAGGCACTGGCGTTTCGCAACAGGGAACTCGGTTGAAGGTGAGAAGGTCGAGCCGTTCGTGGGTCCACTGGACGGACGTCTCGCCGCGTCGCTTACGGACGGACTTTACGTTGGACTGACGGAAGCGATGACCAATTGCAGTCAGCATGCGTATGAAGAGCATCGGCAAGATGGGATAGAGACAACGCCAGATCTGCGCCGTTGGTGGATGTTCTCGCAGGAGAAGGACGGTCTATTATCCGTGGCATTTTGCGACTTAGGTATGGGTATACCTCGGTCCCTAGATGTGTCGAGACAATGGGATAAGTCCGTCGTCGCTTCCATTTTGAGCCGCCTGAACTTCACCAGCCGGACGGAAGCGAATTTAATAAGAGCGGCCATGGAACTCCGAAAGACACGGACGCAACTTAGCCATCGTGGCAAGGGTCTGCCGCAAATATTGGATGTCGTCCGAGAAGCTGCGTCCGGATTTCTACAGATTCACAGTAATCGTGGGATGTTCCATTACAATGCGGCGTCGGACAAAGAGATTCTGGAAGATTTTCCGCAGTCGATCAGAGGCACGCTTATACTGTGGGAGCTTCCCTTGCCCAAACGGAGCCAACTGGCGCTGCCTTTTGGTGAACCTCAGTGATCTCCAGTGTGAACATAGCCAAAGATTTTTCGCGCTTTCCTGCTGGGCGGTATAAATCCGACGGCCCGTTTCCTGGTGAGGTGTGCCGAAGGAAACTTCTGGTACCTGCATTGAATCGCAGCGAAGGGGTCGTGGTTGTCGAGCTCGATGGTACTCGCGGTTACGGTTCTTCCTTTTTGGAGGAGGCGTTTGGCGGGCTCATCAGGGAGGAGGGATTCGACGAGGCCACCCTAAAGTCGAAGATGCAGCTGAAGTCGTCTGATCCAACGCTCGTAGATGAGATCTGGGAGTACATAAGCGAAGCTCAGCAGGAACGTCGGCAGCAGCAGTAATCAACACAAGCAACAACAACATAGGGATCTCTGCCAATTGCCTTCGTGTTCGGCTAGCGAATGGATTCAGGCAGCGTCACCAGTCGTAGGTTGGTTTTTGGTGATAGTTGGCTGGAAGATCGTTTCTCGCGACCACAACGAGCGCGAGAGGCGCAAAGAGCTTCGCGCGTCGATAATTGCGTTTCAGGACCGGGTGCGGATTTGTGAGGAGAAGGGGCTGGAGTATTGGTTGTCCGCAGCTGATTCGGAGCGTGCGACAGCGCTAAGTGTATCGTTGAAGAGTACGTTGCAGTCTATTGCTGCCGAATTGGCGCGCATACAAGTGGCCTGTCCGGGTATCAACGCCAACAGCGAGATGGTTAGATTCAGACGTGCCCTGACTGGAGCCCCGTTTGAAGCCGCGAATCGCACACCGTGCCAGCCCGGCGCAGAGCGGCTAGCCGACATTAGCGACGCAGCTTGCGACTTAACAGACACTGTCGATAGCGGCTACTTACTTCACATCGATGAAGGCCCTTTGCGACGCTGGAAACGCCGCTTCCTTGACAGCTAATGGCTGTCCCCGCTCGTGTGCTTCGATCGTTTCTGGTCGCCATCCGACTGCCTCCCCGCCGATGAAGAAGTCTCGACGCGGGATGCGGCCCACTTTTTCCCATCGCCAGAGCGTTGGCCGTGAGACGCCCCAACGGGTCGCGAGACCGGGCGGATAGATCACATGCGTTCCGTCGCGCGTTTTCCTGCGTGCAGCCGCCGCACCCTTTCGTCGGGCCTTCATGCGGATAGCCTATTTGTGCAACCCGGAGCATCGGTTACAGAAACCCCGGGCCGCGAGCACCCGGGGTCGCCGATCCTCCGAGCGTTCCAGCTAGTCAGAACTGCACAAGCAGTCCGAGCCCACCAATCAGGATTGCGATGGCAGCAGCGGTGAGGCCGGCCAGGGTCCGACGCCTCGCATTTCCTCGCAGGTGCGCCTCCCAATGCGCTTCGGCGATCGCACGTACCTTCAGTAGATCCCATTCAGTCACATTCTGCATGTTCCATCTCCGATGAACTGAGCACGCGGCGGGGTCAGGGCGGTTTAGAGATGGTGCCCGAGCTCCGGCGCAGGCAGCTATCGCGCTGCCGATGATTGAACCCTCGGATCTCTGACTACGCGGATTCCGTGTGTCGAGATGCGAATAGCCCGGGCGAATTGGGCGGATGGGGCGGAACTCGTGGATGTGTCGCAGAATTGCAGGTAGCCATCGGTTGCCTCCTTCCAGGCGCTGGTGGTCAGCTGCCCAGCCGTGTTGACGCACGGCTGGGCAGCGCTTCGAAATCGGAGTCAGTCCCTATCGGCAGCTGCCGTCTGGGCGGGTGTGAAGCAGCACAACCGCCACAGCCAACTCGGCTTGCCGCTACTAGCGTCGTGGACCGCAATGGTGTCGGCGACCGCAACACTTGCTACCGGCCAGGTCCGCTTCTCCTGCGCCGGGGCGATCTCAGTCTTTAGGATCCACCGGCCCGACAGCGGCTGGGACGCGGAGATGCCCAGAAGAGTCGTTGCCGTACGACAATCTAGAAATGTGGCGCTCCCAGGGGGATTCGAACCCCCGTACCAGCCTTGAGAGGGCTGTGTCCTAGGCCTCTAGACGATGGGAGCGCAAGTGCCGGCGGGCGCCGGCAGAGCGCGGTATTATACGGGGTGCCTGTGTAGGCTCAAGCGGCATCTGCATATTGAACGATACGAATCATTTTCCGACCGGCGGTCAGGCGAACGGTCCCCGGGTGGTCGCGCGCAGCGATCATCCGATCTCGCGGGCCAATATCTCTTCTCCAGCGCT
>Ga0180220_1002763_pt1 | contig 10844 bp, 7 predicted proteins | sample eDN5th37CBELigBY_FD_151335 | JGI IMG/M metagenome (GOLD analysis project Ga0180220, IMG submission 151335) | Enriched backyard soil microbial communities from Emeryville, California, USA - eDNA 5th pass 37_C BE-Lig BY (version 2) (version 2) | ecosystem: Environmental > Terrestrial > Soil >... | reverse complement strand
GGCCTCGCGCATGATCACTTCCAGACCGCCGACCAGCGGATCCGCTTCCGCCACACCGGCGCGAGCTCCGGCCCGTGCCCGGGCGCGGACCCGGTTCGCGATCCGGGCGATGAGCGACCGGCGCACGGCGGTTTGTCGCGCGTTTGCCGACCTGGCCGTCGGAACGCCAGCGCCGGATGGTGCCGCGCGTCGCCGGAACGACCACCGGCGCGCCGGTTCGAGGGAGAACCCCACGGTGCCCCGCGGGTCCGGGGACGTCGAATGCTCGGTCGGTGACATGGTCCTGGCACCCGGCGGACGATGTTGCAGCGGCCCGACGTCGCGCTCGCCAGAGTCGACCCGCACCCGTTGCAAGCGCCGCGCCTTGCCGTCCCGATGAAGCCGACCCGGCGCGGGCACAGCCTGTCTCCCCGGTCGGACGGCGCCTACATTGGGCAACATGACTCCGGCTGACATCTCGGAACATGGAGCGGCTGCCACCCGCGGCCGTGTGTGGCGGCAGCCGGGATTCCCCGACGGGGCACACGAGGCCGTCGGATGACCGTCGGTCGGCCTCCCGGGCACCTGCGCCGTGAGGTGGGGCTGGCTGGCGCCGTCCTCCTCGGGATGGGATCGATGGTCGGGACCGGCGTCTTCGTCAGTGTCGGTATCGCGGCCGGTGTGGCCGGCCCGGCCGTGATCCCGGCGACGCTCGCCGCCGGGCTTCTCGCCGCCGCCAATGGCATCTCCAGCGCGCAGCTCGCCGCCGCCCACCCGGTCAGCGGCGGGACCTACGAATACGGCTACACCTGGCTGTCACCCGTCCTCGGCTTCACCGCCGGGTGGATGTTCCTCCTGGCCAAGAGCGCATCCGCTGCCACCGCCGCCCTCGGCCTCGCCGGTTATTCGCTGGATGCACTCGGCTATGCCGGCGAGGGTTTGCGCGTGCCGCTCGCCGCAGCGGCGACGATCGCCATCACCGCCTTCGTCGCCGGCGGGATCCGGCGGTCGAACCGGGCGAACGCGCTCATCGTCGGCGCCGCGCTGCTCGGCCTCGTGCTACTGATCGTGACGGCGCTGCCTGTCGCCCTCTCGAGCGGAGCTGGCCGGTTCACCCCGTTCGCATGGGGCGGCGATGCCGCGTCCGGACTTGGCGCTGTCCTGCACGGGAGCGCGCTGATGTTCGTGGCGTTCACGGGGTATGGGCGCATCGCAACGCTCGGAGAGGAGGTGCGTGACCCCAGGCGCGTCATCCCCCGGGCCATCATCTTCACCACCGCCGTCGTCACACTCCTCTACCTGGGAGTCGCTGCGGCCGGGGTGGGCGTCCTGGGAGCCACCGCGTTTGGCCAGGCTGCCGAGCAGACTGCCGCACCGCTGGTCGCGGTGGCGGATGCGCTGCGTCGACCCTGGCTTGGGCGATTGCTGACCCTCTCGGCACTCGCTGCCATGGCCGGTGTTCTCCTCAACCTCGTCCTCGGGCTTTCGCGCGTGCTCCTGGCCATGGCACGCCGCCGCGATATGCCCGCCTATCTGGCCCGCGTCGATGAGGCGAGGTCGAGCCCCGTCGCGTCGGTATGGGTGTGCGGCGCGGCGATCGCGCTGGTCACCCTCGTCGGCAGCGTCGAGGTCACCTGGTCGTTCAGCGCGTTCACCGTGCTCGTGTACTACGCCATTACGAACCTCGCTGCACTCCGCCTCCCGCCAGGAAAGCGGTTGTTCCCGCGCTGGATCCCGGCCCTGGGTCTCGTGGGGTGTCTCGGATTGGCGTTCTTCGTGAGACGCGAGGTGTGGCTGGTCGGGCTTGCGCTCCTCCTCGCCGGTGTGGCCTGGCACGTGGCCCGACGCCGGTTGGCTGGGAGCGCGTGAGCTATCAGCACTGACCTGCGCTACCGCCCTGATTTGCCTGCACGGGCCGCCCGGGCCACGTTGCCTGTTGCGGTCTACCGCTCGCGGACCGCGTTGCGCTGGCGGAGAGGTCCTTGCCGCCTGATGCTGCGCCGCCAGTCCGGACCATGATCGCTCCGGCCATGACAGGAGCCACGTCCAGGTCGATGCCTCAATCCCGATACGAGATACGGGCGCTGCCTCCGTTCCGGCTGGACCTGACGGTGAATGTGCTCCGGCGAGTGCCGTCGAACGTGGTGGATGTGCTGACCGGCGACAATCGGTACCTTCGCGCCTTTGGCACCCCGCATGGTGCGGTGGTCGCGTGCGTCGAACAGTTGGGGCCCGACCGGCTGGTCGTCACGCTGGAAGGAGACGCGCGCGCACACCCCCGGGTTCTCGACCTGGTCCGGCGAGTTCTCGGGGTGGACCGCAACCTCGAGCACTTCTACCGCGCCGCCACCCGGATCCGGTGGCTGAACCCACTCGCCCGGAGGATGCGTGGAGTCAAGCCGCCGCGGTACCCGACGGTATGGGAAGCGTGTGTCAACGCAGTAGTTTTCCAGCAGATCAGCATCCGTGCGGCCAGCACGATCGTGCGTCGGCTGATCGATGCGCTGGCAGGGGCCCGCCACGGCGCTGTCGTCCCGGTCTATGAGTTCCCGCCCCCCAGTGCGTTTCTCTCCGCTACGGCCAGCACGCTACGCGGCGTCGGCCTCAGCCGGAGCAAGATCGCGACGCTCCGGCGGGTCGCCGATGCACTCGAAACGGGCGGGCTCGACCCCGACCAGCTCGAGGAGATGCCGAGCGGCGATGCGGCGAAGGTGCTACGCGGAATCAAGGGGATCGGTCCGTGGAGTGCATCGCTGATCCTCCTGCGTGGGCTCGGGCGGCTCGATGTGTTTCCGGGCAACGACGCGGGCGTACTCAGCAATCTCGCGCTCGTCGCGGGGCACGATGCCGGGGACCTGGACAGCGTCCTGGAGGCGCTGAGCCCGCAGCAGGGGATGCTGTATTACCATCTCCTGCTGGCGCGCCTCGAGTCACGGGGCGAGCTCGGGCGCGCGTCCGGGGAGGTCGGCGAGCCGCCAGGAGGGCGCGGTGCCCGACGAGGGAGTCACCCCTCGAAAAGAGCTGCGCGTGAGGAGCAAGCGGAAATGATTCGCATCAAGCGCACGTACGATCCCCCGGCCCGAGATGACGGGCAGCGATTCCTCGTCGAACGCCTCTGGCCACGTGGGATGAAAAAGGAGGAACTGGTCCACGACGGATGGCTGAAGGACGTCGCACCCAGCACCGAGCTCCGGAAGTGGTTTGGCCACCGCGTCGAACGATGGCCCGAGTTCGAGCAGCGCTATCGGAAGGAGCTGGACGCACGGCCGGAGGCGTGGCAACCGATCCTCGACGCGGCGAAGCGCGGGAACGTGACGCTCCTGTACAGCGCCCGCGACACCGAGCACAACGGCGCTATCGTGCTGCGCGACTACCTGGAAAGCCGGATCGGCGGCCGAACGAAAGGAAAGCGGTCGTAGCCCCGGCGACCGCGCATCAGCGGCGATATCGAAGGCGGAGCGGCACCGCGCTTGCCTGTCTCCCCGTGGTTCGAGTCCGCACGGAACACGGGAGGCTCACATGGAACAGAGCCGCACGCGCATAGCGCTCGCCGAGTTCATAGGTACCTTCGCCCTCATCTTCGTCGGTGTCCTGGCGATCTCCGCCGCCCCATACGTGGACGCCCCGACATCACTGGTGAACCTGAGCAGCATCGCGTTCGCCCATGGGCTGACCATCGCCGTGATGATCGCCGCACTGGCCGCCGTTTCCGGTGCGCACTTCAATCCGGCCATAACCATGGGCTTCGTCGCGACCGGACGAATGCCGCTCGGAATGGCCATCGTGTACTGGCTGGCGCAGCTCGCGGGGGCTACTGTCGCAGCGTTCATCCTCCTGTGGATCCTCGGCGGGGAGCTCGTCGCGCTCGGCACGCCGGCGCCCGGTCTGGGGGTCGGGGCGTGGAGCGCCATTGTCCTCGAGGGCATCGCCACGTTCTTCCTCGTTTTCGTGGTCTTCGGGACGGCAGTGGACGAGCGCGCGCCGCGTGCGGTCTTCCCCCTCGCCATCGGCCTGACCATCACCGTGGCGATCATGGCGATCGGACCCATGACAGGCGGCGCCGTGAATCCTGCGCGGGCGTTCGGCCCCGCGCTCGCCTCCGGCAACTGGTTCGGGCAGGGGATCTACTGGATCGGACCGCTCATTGGCGGCGCACTCGGCGGCCTCGTCCAGCATCACTTCCTGATGTCGCGCGCACCGACCGAGCTGGTCGCGGAACGGGGCGGCCCTGCGCCCGGCGAGGAGCGCGGCGAGGAGCCGCCGACGGAGGAGCGGAAGGGCCGGGCGGCGTAGGCCGGCGAGGGGGTTCGGACCCGGCGCCTATTCGATCAGTCGGAGTCCCAGCTCCACCCGAAGGAGCATGAGCAGCTCGGCATCAGCCGTGAGGCCACTCGCCGGCTCGCCCCGTGGGCGGGCGGCAGACTGATCAGACCGTCGAACGCCCTCCATGGCGGCGATCGCCGCGGCCGGGCTACCGTAGACCGCCAGCGACCGTTCCAGCTCCTCGCGCGCCTGAACCGTCTGCTCCGGAGCAGGCGCGTGGCCGGGGTGGACCGAGAGCTGGAAGAGCATCTCCGCGAACCGATCGATCGTCTGACGCAGTGCCAGCTTCCGGCGCCATTCCACCGGAATCGCCGATTCGCCGTAATACGCGCCCGCAATCTGGCCGTAGATCGCGCCGGTGGTGTCCGCGTCCTCTCCCAGATTCACGGCCAGCAGCGCACCGGACCGGAAATCGTCGCTCGAGTGGAACGCCCAGAGCGCGGCCTCGAGAGCGTGCACGCAGTATCCGGAGCCCCTGATCGCCGGCGGCTGCTTCCGGCGGAAGGAACCCGCCGCGATCTCGGCGATCTCCGGTTCGAGGGGGTGCGCCTCCCAGAGCCCGGGCACCGGAGTAAAGAACGGTGAGAGCAGTTCTTCGCGGGACGCGCCGCGGATCGCCCCGACAATGATGGCAGCCATGTAGCGGCACGCGTCGACCGGGAGCGGAGAACCATGGGTGGTCCGCGAGCTCTCACCGGAGAGGTGTATGGCCGACCGCGGCTCGCTCCAGTAGCGCGCCGGTACGGGGGCAAGCCGCATGAGCGAGCCGTTCGCGGCCCTGCTGCGATCGCTGCCGTCGGCGTAAATCGACTTCGCCGTCTCGTACCTGAACAGCGCGCTCCGCGTCGTGTCGCCGATGTCGAAACAACGGCCCGTGCTGGAAAGATGACCGTCGTGCATCCAGCGGAGATAACGTTCGAGCTGGTCGGCAGGGTCGAATTCGCGGCGCTCGATCAGGCTCTCCGCGAGGCACAGGGCCATCGAAGTGTCATCGGTCCACTGGCCCGGCGCGAGACCGAAGCAGCCGCCACCCACCATGTCGGTGAGCGGCGGAAAGGACCCGGGGGGCAGGAACTCGTTGGTGGTTCCCAGCGCGTCGCCAACGGCGAGCCCGACCAGCGCCCCACGAACGCGCTCGCGCAGGGCGAGGACGGAATTCCTCCCGCCGGAGTGGCTCCCGATGCCCGAAGGAGCTGGCCACCCCTGGGGGACGAGGAGAGTCGGTGCGTACAACCGTTCGTGCATGCCAACAACCCCTACCCTGCCGCCCGCCGTCGGTTGCCACGGCCGGGTGCCGCGCCGATCACCCGCCTTCCGGTACTCTCCGGTCGGCCCGTCCGGCTACGGCCGCCAGACCGGAGGCGACGGCGGCCACTCGCCGCCCACCTCGGTGGCGGTGATCTCGAAGATCGCGATCACCGGGAGGCTGCAGTCCCCGTACGGGTTGCACGACAGCGTCCCCAGAACGCCCGGGTGTCCGGAGGTCGCGAACATCTCGTCCCGCAGCGCCTGCCGGCCGATATAGAGCGTCCCGTCCGGCCCGCTCACTGCGGCCCGCTCAATGGCCTCGAAGAGGATATTCGCCGCGTCGTAGCCGTGCGCATGGAAGGAGCTGACGGGCTCGCCATACTTCGCCCGGTACTTCGTAAGGAAGGAGTCGTACGGCCCGGTGTAAGCGCTCGCGTCCGGAGCGGACAGGAAAACTCCCTCCGCCGCCAACCCGGCGGCAGTGACGAAGTCTGGCGAGAACATGGCATCCGCGCCCAGGAGCTTCACCTCTTCGAGTCCGGACACGCCCGGCGCCTGCGCCGCGATGTGGCTCCCTGCGGCGATGTACACCGGCAGGTAGATCAACTCGGGCTCCTCCGCGGCGATCTCCGTGAGCAACCCCGTCATGTCCTCCTGCGCCGCGGATACCGCCCTCTGTGAGGTGATGGTTCCCCCAAGGTCACGGAACGTCTCCGCGAACACTTCCTGGAGCGCCTCCGGATACGACGAGCCGTCGTGGATCGTTGCAGCCTTGCGGACGCCGAGCTCGTGGTAGGCGAATTGAGCCGCAACCATCCCCTGCACCGCGTCGCTGTGCGCCGTCCGGAAATAGCCGGCGAAGCTCTCGGCGAGTGAACCGCCCGGCCCTCGAAAAGCCGGATCCGTGAAGGTGGGGTTGGTGTTGACAGCGGAGATGGTGGTGAGACCCGCAGCCGATACGACCGGCACGCCACCGACCGCTTCGGCGGAACAGACAGAGCCGATCAGCGCGACGACGCTGGCGTCCGCGGCAAAGTTCGAGGCGGCCGCCGTCCCGCCCTGCGGCGTGCAGTGGGCGTCCTGCGATACCAGGTTGATGGTGCGGCCCAGGAGCTCGCCGCTGCGGTCGTCGATAGCGATCTCGACACCCCGTCGCGCGTCCACGCCGAGCCCTGCGTCGGGTCCCGACAGCACGCCCCAGAAGCCGATCTTCAGCGCGGCCCCGGGAGCGATCTGCACCACGCCGAGCGGGTCCTCCGGCGGCGTGAACGCCGGATCCGTCGGATCCGATGTGCAGCCGACCCCGCTCGCGGCGGCCGCCAGGAATGCTGCAATGGCGGCGCGGTGTCGGTAAGATGGTGTCATCGATCGATCTCCCGTGCTTTGCGAGGGACGTCGCGGAGCGGTTGAGCATCCACTTTTTTGAAGTGCCGAAGTTTGGACCGCAAATGCCGATCGCGCAATTCCCGCTTTCGCAGCACCGCTCGCGCGATGGACCACCCGGCACGCAACTTCGCGCCAATGAGCGACATTCTGAAGCCGGCGCAATAGCGGGAAATGCGTCCAAAGCTCGGCCCGATTCGGGCGTCGTTCCGGAAACATGGCGCCGCCGCTACAGGCTTCGATTGGCGGGACAATGCAGGATTGGTGAGGTGGATTGGCGCCGTTGCCGGCCCCGTTGGCCCCTGAATGTCATGCGAATGCCGGTTCTGCCAGCGCCTGTAGGATCTCGTCGCGGACGTAAGGATCCCGCTCAGCCAGGCGAGCGCGCTCCAGCGCCTCTTTCGCCGCCGGCGTACCCACTCGCCCCAGCCCCCACGCGGCGTGCCCGCGCACGAGCGGCTCGGGGTCGTGCAGAGCCCGCGTCAGGACGGGAACTGCTTCCGTCGAACCCCAGTTGCCCAGACCGACGCAGACGTTGCGGGCGAAACCGGGACGTCCCGCCCGCCGGAGTGGAGAGCCCACGGAGAACGCGTCCCACGCTGTCTCGTCCAGCGCGGTCTCGAGCAGGGCAATGAGCGATGGTGTACGCGTTCCCGGGTGCCCGCCCTGAGCCCGTGGAGCATCGACTCCGGGCGGTGCCTCACCCGGACCTCTCGCCGCGAAGGCCGGTTCCGACGACGCCACCGAAAACCTGCGGTTGAACGGGCACACCTCCTGACAGATGTCGCACCCGAAGATCCGGTTGCCGATCAGCGGCCGCAGCTCCCGCGGGATCGGCCCGCGCAGCTCGATCGTCAGATAGGAAATACAGAGTCGGGCGTCGATCACGGGGGCGCCCGTCCCGTCCCGCCCGAGCAGCGCGCCGGTTGGACACGCATCGACGCAGGCGCGGCAGCTCCCGCAATGGTCGGCGGCGAACGGCTCATCGCCGCCAAGCTCCAGCTCCACGAAGAGCACACCGAGGAAGGAATAGGAGCCCCGGCGAGGGTGGATGAGCATCGTGTTACGGCCGAACCAGCCGAGGCCCGCACGCCTTGCAAGCTCCCGCTCCAGCACCGGGCCCGTGTCCACGTACGCGCGCGCCAGCGGAAGCTCCCGCCCCACCTCCTCCTCCAGCCATCCGAGTAGCCTGAGGAGCTTCTTCTTCACGACCCGGTGGTAGTCCCGCCCGCGCGCGTACCGCGCGATCACCCCCAGCGATGGCTCCGATGCCGGATCCTCGGCTGAACCCCCATCGGGCGGCAAGTAGTTGTGCGCCACGACGATGGCCGTCCGCGCGCCTGGAAAGCCGACCTCCGGGTCCAGCCGGCGAGCAACCGCATCCTCCCGCGCGAGATAACCCATCTCGCCGTGCATCCCCGCCGCGAGCCACGACCGGAAGAACTCCCCGTGGTCGCTCGCGCGCACGGGCGCGAAGCCCACCTGGTCGAAGCCAAGACGCAACGCTTCGTCACGGATGCGGTCGCGGAGATCGGATGAAATGCCGGGTATCGGCGCCATGCCGCGTGGTACCCTGGGACGATCGCCACGGTCCGGGTTCCCCGAGCTCGAGCGCGAGCCCGAAATCACCGTGCGGATCGCGCGATAGCAGGGCTAAGGCTGGGGCGAATGCAGGTGATCCAACGTGCCCGGGCGACCTGTATCGTCGCTTGCAGGGCAGCCTCCGCCTCGCGGAACACTGAACGCTGCCCCGGTCCGGTGCCGCTGCCAGACACGATGACGCTTCCCGGGCCCCGCATTAGCCCTGGCCTTAGCCCCAGCCCTAGCCCTATGCCGTTCAACAACTTGCACCGCCGGCGGCATAGAATTAGCAATTCTTATATAGTGGACACTTGACATTAGTCCCGCGAATGATACATTGGGCGGGGATGGACGCGATGCGGATCTTCTGTGATGTTGCGCGCCAACGGAGTTTCTCGCGCGGCGCCGAGCTGAATGGGATCACCCAGTCGGCGGCGTCACAGCGCATCCGCGCGCTGGAGGAGGAGCTCGGGGTCGAGCTGATCGATCGGTCGTGCCGACCTCTGCGTCTGACGCCCGCTGGCCGGATCTACTATCGCGGCTGCCGTCGCATCCTGGCGCAGTACGAGGCGTTGAAGCGGCAGATCACGGATGTCGCGCAACCTCTGCGGGGCCGGGTGACTGTCGCGGCGATCTACTCGTCGGACATCGCGCTCCTGAACGAGATCAAGGAATCGTTCGAGACGCTGCACGACGGGACGCACATTCAGATCCGCTATCTGAGGCCCGAATCGGTGGCGGACCAGGTGCGCACCGGGGACGCGGATTTCGGGATTCTGTCGTATCCGGACCGCTGGCGCGGAATGGATTCGGTGGTGTGGCGTGACGAGCCGATGGCGCTTGTGTGTCGTGCGGGTCATCGGCTGACGCAGCGGGATGGCGGGATCGACATGCCGGAGCTCTCGGACTACGAGTTCGTCGGGCTGGAGCCGCATCTGCCGATCTCGCGGGAGATCCTGGCGTATCTGCGGCGCCAGGGAGTCGAGCCGAGGATCGTCAGCACGTTCGACAACATCGACACGATCAAGACGTGTCTCGCGGGGACGGACGCGATAGCGCTCCTCCCGGAGCGGACGGTCCGTGGCGAGATCGAACGCGGCATCCTGGTTTCTTTCGAGCTGAAGCCCACGCTCGCGAGGCCGGTAGGCATCATTCATCGGCGGGATCGTGAGACATCACCGCTGGTAACGGCGTTCATCGATTATCTGCTGAAATACATGCCATCGGGGTCCGAGGCGCCGGAGGAGCGCGCCCTGGTGGCGGTCGCGAACTGAATCACGAAGTCCCGGCCGTCGCCCCGTTTTCGTCCAGGAGACGAAAAACGGGTGTGCGGTGGTGGGGAAGGAGGCCGTCCATGTCGCGAGAACAACCGGGTGCCCAGGGGCTGTACGACGCAGCTCACGAGAAGGACAGTTGCGGCGTGGGTTTCATCGCGCACGTCAAGGGCGAGCCGTCGCGTTCGATCGTGGCGGATTCCCTTACGGCGCTCCAGCGCATGTCGCATCGCTCAGCGTGCGGGAGTGAACCGGGGACGGGTGATGGCGCCGGTCTCCTGGTCGCGCTCCCGGACGGATTCTTCCGCGACGTCGCGGCTCGTGAGCTTGGCCTCGAGCTACCGGAGCAGGGCCGGTACGCGGTCGGCATGGTCTTCCTGCCGTCGGATCCGGACCAGCGCGCGACGTGCAAGGCGATTCTCGAGCGCTTCATCGCCGCCGAGGGACAGCGCCTGCTGGGGTGGCGCCGGGTACCCACCGACAGCAGCATGCTCGGACCGTCGGCCCGGGCTACCGAACCCGTGGTGGAGCAGTGCTTCGTGGCGGCAGCCGGGGAGGTGGACCAGGACGCCTTCGAGCGCCGGCTCTATCTCGCCCGGAAGCAGGCGTACCACACCGTCCGCGACAGCGGTCTGCCGCAGTGGAACTACTACCACGTGTGCAGCCTGTCGACGCGTGTGGTCGTCTACAAGGGCCAGCTCACGCCCGAGCAGGTGCCGCAGTTCTATCCCGACCTCGCCCGGGACGATTTCATCAGCTATTCGGCGATGTTCCACGCGCGATTCAGCACGAACACCTTCCCGAGCTGGTCGCGGGCGCAGCCCATGCGCTTCCTGGGGCACAACGGCGAGATCAACACGCTGCGCGGCAACGTGAACTGGATGCGCGCGCGGCAGGGTCTGCTCCGGAGCGAGCTCTTCGGCCCGGACATCGAGAAGCTCTTCCCGATCGTCGATCCCGAGACCTCGGATTCGGGGACCTTCGACAACGTTCTCGAGCTCCTGGTGATGGCCGGCCGCAGCCTTCCCGAGGCGGTGATGCTCATGGTTCCCGAGG
>Ga0180220_1002756_pt1 | contig 10867 bp, 12 predicted proteins | sample eDN5th37CBELigBY_FD_151335 | JGI IMG/M metagenome (GOLD analysis project Ga0180220, IMG submission 151335) | Enriched backyard soil microbial communities from Emeryville, California, USA - eDNA 5th pass 37_C BE-Lig BY (version 2) (version 2) | ecosystem: Environmental > Terrestrial > Soil >... | reverse complement strand
GGAGCTTTAGCTAAAGCTTTTGGGTTAAACAAAACTCACAATACTTTATCACTTCAAAACAATATTGTTTGGATAGAAGATGGCGTTTCGATAGAAGGGGATCAAATCGCAGCGGTTCCGAGGGTAGGCCTCAATATTGAAGAACCTTATAAAAGCATTCCCTGGAGGTATTACATCAAAGGAAATAAGTATGTAAGCAGGCTGAGGGGATAAAACGGATACCTGCATTTTATATCTAAGTCAAAAAAGTAAGTTCTCTTCCTGCTTTTTTAACGTAAATTCTTTAAATGGCTGCCATTTTTTACCATCATGTTTTAACAGTATGAAGCTTTCAGCAGTGAAGCTTCGTTTGAATTTTCGGTTTTTATATACTTCCCACATAGCTGGAAACACAGCAGCGGGTATATCCCGATAGGCAATTGTTATGTGGGGATTGAATGTTGACCTGCTTTTAAATTCCTTAGGATCAATCTTATTTCTATTGTAAATGCCGGAAATCTCACGTTGAAGATCAGCTAATCCTTCATTTTTCAGCACTCTGATAAATACAACCTGATTATTGAAGGTATCAAAGTTCTCAAGATTTACTTTGAAAGAACTATGATGATGGCCGATAGGGGATAAGAGTTTTAAAATCTGGTTTTCCCGTTCATCTTCTATTGAAAACGGCCGGAATAAAGTGATATGTACCGGAGGCTTCAAAGCGGCTTCTACACCAAACAGTTCTGCACATTCTTTCCGGATCGCGTCTATCTGCTCTGTTAAATCTTCAGGAGGAAGAATAGCTGTAAGGTACAGATTTTTCATATTGCTTTTATTGTACTTCTGTTAAGAAACTTTTGCAGGTAAAAGTTTTTTATGAATCTGATAAAAACCAATATTATTGGTAATCGGCCTTTTCTCAAAAATAAACTGCATAAATTAGCATTATGAAATTCAATTCCATTCCGGTAATATTATCTGTAATTATTCTGCTTTCTTCCTGTCACACAAAAAACAACGATGTGCCTGTTGTTGGTTTTGCTGATGCTTTTGAAGATGCGACCATTTCACAAGCAAAAGCTGGCTTTATGGATGCACTCAGAGAAAACGGGTTCAGTGAGGAGAAGAACACGGTGAAGGTCATTTACCGTAATGCTCAGGGCGATATTCCGGCATTAAGTCAGATCATGAATTATTTTATTTCGGAAAAGGTTGATCTGATAGGCACAAACACCACACTTTCTACCATAACAGCATTGCAGCGTACCAAAACCATACCGGTATTTATGATGGTTTCACCAACGCCGGAGCGGATGCACATCAATAAAGATGAGAAAGCACCGCAAAATCTATTCGGAGCAGCCGAAGAACTGGCTTATATTGATACTTCTTTTGCACTGATGACGAAACTGGTAAAGCCTAAAAACGGGAAACTGGCCGTAGGAATGATTTATAACCAATCCGAGCCCCAGTCGGCTGATGCCCTGCAGAAAATCAAAACGCTGGCTTCGAAATTATACGTGCGGGTAGAAGCGCTGCCAGTGAATACTTCGGCCGATGCACAGCTGGTAACCCAGTCGCTGTTAACCAAAAACATTGATGCTTTTTTTGCGAATCCTGATAATACCGTGTTTGCTTCATTTGAAACTATCCTGAAAAACTGTAATCAGAAAAATGTACCCATATTTACCAGCGAAGCAGGATTGGTGAAACGGGGGGCTGTAGCGGCTTACGGAGCGGATATTTATCAGTGGGGACACCAGGCAGGTGAGCAGGCCGCTGAGTTTTTAAAAAATAAAAGCACAGAAGGGTTGAAATGGGAAATGGTTAAAATTCGCAAAAAAGTCTATAATCCTGAAGCAGCAAAAAAGTATAATATTTCCATTCCCGATGATTTTGAAGCAGTAAACTGATGGATTTCTACCTGAGCGCACTTTTACAAGGATGCTGTTTTTCCGGCCTAGCCGTAGGGATATTTCTTTCCATGAAGATTTTCAATATCCCTGATATTACCACCGACGGAAGTTATACTTTAGGCGCAGCAGTTACCGCGATACTTCTGCAGCAGCAGCTTCCTTCTGGTTTAATTTTGCCTGTCGTTTTAGCAGCAGGGGCTCTGGCTGGAGCGTTTACGGGGATTATTCATACCAAATTAAAAATCAATGCACTTCTGGCTGGTATTTTAGTGATGACGGCACTCTATTCGATCAACCTCACGCTAATGGGGCGGTCCAATATCCCCCTGTTAAATTATAAAACACTGTTTTCTTCACTAATAATTGTTCAGGATGTAAACTTGAATACATTTATTATTCTCCTGGGCTTTGTGCTGCTGCTGGCTTTGATAATAAGCTATGTGTTGAAAACGGATTTCGGTATTGCGATGCGTGCTACCGGAAGCAGCGAAACCATGATCCGTGCATTAGGAGTGAATACCGATAGGATGAAAATTATCGGACTTGCTCTGGCTAATGCCTTTACCGCTTCCAGCGGGTACCTCATTTCACAGTATCAGGGATTTACTGATATCAATATGGGAATCGGAATTGTTATTGCGGGGCTTGGCTCAGTCATTATCGGCGAAACGTTTATTAATTGGCTGCGGATCAACTCAGTATGGATAAGTATTGTATTAGTGATCTGCGGTGCTCTTGTTTTCCAGCTGGTGCTGGCTTTTACACTCAGTTTGGGTGTGGATGCCGGACTGCTGAAACTGGTAACCGCTCTTTTTGTACTATTGATTGTCAGTCTCCCCCGTATTTCACTTAACCGTTTAGACTTATGATCAGCATTTCAAACCTGAACAAAACGTATAATAAAGGCAGGACGAATGAAATTAATGCTTTGCATAATGTTGATCTCGATATTACTGCACGTGAATTTGTGGTCATTGTAGGGTCCAACGGCTCTGGAAAGTCAACCCTGCTAAACTGTATTGCAGGAAGCGTTCTGCCAACTTCAGGCCAGATTTTTATTGATGGGGCCGAGGTTACTTCCCTTCCCGATTATACACGCAGCCGATGGGTAGCCAGGGTCTTCCAAAGTCCACTGGCCGGTACAGCACCTGATTTAAGCATTCTGGATAATTTCCGGCTGGCATCTTTACGAACATCTTCAAAAAAACTGTCTACAGGCATTACCGCATCTTTTAAAAGAGAGGTTCAGGATAAAATCTCATCGCTGGGTATGGGGCTGGAAAATAATATTAACCAGCAGATGGGAACCTTATCCGGAGGGCAGCGGCAGGCACTGACCCTCTTGATGAGCGTTATGGACAACTGCCAGCTCCTGCTCCTTGATGAGCCGACAGCGGCACTCGACCCGCGTTCGGCTGTGGTAGTAATGGAAACTGCAGATAAACTGATCAAGGATTATGGGCTTACTGCTCTCCTGATCACCCACAATATGAAGGAAGCTTTTCAATATGGGAACCGCATTATTCAAATGAGTGAAGGAAGGATTATCAGAGACTTAAGCCAGCAGCAGAAATCAGCTTTGCTGCATACAGATATTTATGAATGGTTCGGTTGAAAGAGCATTCACGCTGGCAAGGTTGAGCTTTTTCAGTTTTTCAAACCTTATATATGAATAAGAAGCAGGTTTTAGCGATATCCGGAAGCATAAGGAAGAATTCGAGCAACGAGCTGATACTAAAGGCTGCTGCCAAAATATTTAGTGAGGAAATAGAGGTAAACATTTACAATCAGCTGGATAAACTTCCTTTTTTTAATCCGGATCTGGATAATGAATATGCTGACGTTCCCGAAACCGTTATAAATTTTCGAAAGCTGGTTGATAACGCTGATGGTGTAATAATCTGCACTCCGGAATATGTTTTCAGTTTGCCGGGAGTATTGAAAAACGCTTTGGAATGGACAGTTTCGACAACCGTATTTACCTTTAAACCTTTCGCTTTTATTGTTGCATCCGCTTCGGGAGAAAAGGCTTTTGAATCATTAAATCTGATTATGGACACACTGCTGCAGCGGCCTGTTGGCGAAAACTGCAAACTTTTGATCCCGGGTGGAAAAGGGAAAATTAATTCAGAAGGAAAGCTTTCTGATACTCTTGTGCTGTCCGGTGTTAAAAATGTGTTCGCTTCTTTGATAAAAGAAATGGAAGACTAATCAACTATTCCATTCATAAAGATTAGCTTTATACTATATTTGAAATACTCTGTTAAAGTCATTATGAAAATCGCCACTTATAATGTCAATGGTATTAATGGACGCCTTCCGGTATTGCTTCGCTGGCTGAATGTATCAGCCCCCGATATTGTCTGCTTGCAGGAATTGAAAGCTCCTCAAGAAAAATTCCCCCAAGAGGCTATCCGTGAAGCGGGATATCAGGCTGTATGGCATGGACAGAAAAGCTGGAACGGCGTTGCAATTCTTTCTAAGGGTGCGGAAATAACAGAAGTCCGACGCACCCTTCCTGGCGATGACGCGGAAGATATTCAGAGCAGGTATATTGAGGCCGTAATTAATAATATCCTGATTGGCTGTCTTTATCTCCCCAATGGGAATCCCGCTCCCGGTCCTAAGTTTGATTATAAACTTCGTTGGTTTGAACGGCTTCAGATCCATGCGGCATCACTTCTTACATCTGATAAGCCGGTGATTTTGACCGGCGATTTTAATGTAATGCCCACAGAGCTGGATGTGTATAAACCGGAACGCTGGGTGAAAGATGCCCTTTTCAGACCGGAAACGCGGGCAGCTTTTAAAACTTTGGTTTCACAGGGATGGACTGATGCGATACGAAAGCTGTATCCTGAAGAAAAGATCTATACTTTTTGGGATTATTTCCGCAACGCTTACAGCCGTGATGCCGGGCTTCGGATTGATCATTTTTTATTAAGTCCGAATCTTGAAAAACGCCTAATCAGGGGAGGAGTCGACCGTCATGTACGGGGATGGGAAAAAACGAGCGATCATGCTCCCGTTTGGATTGAGCTGGAATAATGATTGAAATTGTATTCGGCTATTCCAGGTCCTCTTTTTCGTAACCTCCCATGCAGTCCATGCAGGAATCTGCAAACGCATTATATTCTTCATACGCGGCTGCAGGCATTCCAAACAAGGTAATGATCCGGTCTATCCTGATCCGTTTCTCCGGTTCCAGGGTAATAAACATTCCCTTCCCGGGAATATCTTCCATTGTTTTAATACGCCCCTCTGCCGAATCAACCAGCTTTTCTCCTGCAAAATAAAATATCTTCCCTTTTGTGCCTTTTTCAATTTCCTCTTCGATAACTTCTCTGTGTACCCAGGGAACAGGTAAATAGGATGTTTCCATAATAATTAGTTTACTATACTGAATCAACGGGATGTAGAAGGAAAAAGTTTCTTTTTTCCTGTTCTGGAAAAAGCTAAGTATATCTCCCTTACGTTATAGCTGAATATCTGTGTAAAAAACTGTCTAATGACTGATGCGGAAAACTTCTTATATTTGAGATACTCAGCTAACCAATTATTCTTTATTATTAAATCCTGCATAATTCCATGCAGGATTTTTTTACACAAATAATTCACTTATCAAAACGGCACAGAACTGTGAAGTGCCGCTGTTCTTCACGTTTTTATTCAATTTAAAAAATTAACACTTTTTTTGCGTCTGATATTAATTTTTTCTGCCGATATTTAGCTCCGTATTAGGCGTTCTTTATTTGTTTTAATCTTCAAAGGGAAGCAGCTATACCTGCTTCCTTTATTTTTTCTGCAGGTTCTACTTCCTGCTTTTTAGTTTCCTGCCTTTTCCAGCTCAATTGCTGTCTGTTCAATTTTCTTTTTCAGATCTTCTTTATATGCGATCAACGCCTGACTGATATTAGTATCAGATGTGCCTAATATTTGTGCTGCCAGAAGTCCTGCGTTTTTAGCGGCGTTTAAAGCAACTGTGGCAACCGGAATACCGTTCGGCATCTGCAGGATAGATAAAACTGAATCCCAGCCGTCAATAGAATTGGAAGACTTTACCGGAACGCCGATCACGGGCAGGTGTGTGATGGAAGCTGTCATGCCTGGAAGGTGGGCTGCCCCCCCTGCTCCGGCAATGATCACTTTTATTCCCCGGCCTGCTGCATTTTTCGCGTAATCAAACATCCGTTCAGGAGTACGGTGAGCAGAAACAATAGTAATTTCGTATCCGATTCCAAGTTCTTTTAAAATATCTGCGGCATCCTGCATAACCGGCAGGTCCGATTTGCTGCCCATGATAATGCCAACCCTGGCGTTCGCTGAATTCATCTGTTTAAACTTTTACTTTTATAGTCCGCTGTACAAAACGGGCTTTTTCTATCGCTTTTTCACGGTCCTGGTCAACAATGGTTACATGTCCCATTTTCCGGAAAGGTTTCGTGAACTTTTTACCGTAAAGGTGTACATACACGCCTTCGGCTTTTAATATTTCTTCAATACCTTCGTAATCAGCCAGCCCTTCATATCCTTCCTCGCCAAGTAGATTGACCATTACTGCATTACCCAAAGCTTCGGTATCGCCCAAAGGCAGGTCGAAAATCGCACGCAGGTGCTGTGCAAACTGCGATGTGCGGTTCCCTTCGATGGTATGGTGCCCGCTGTTATGCGGACGGGGAGCCAATTCGTTCACTAAGATTTCGCCATCTTTCGTTAAGAACATTTCCACTGCAAGCAGGCCGGTAATTTTTAAATCTTCAGCAATTTTTGATGCCAGCAAATCAGCCTGCACCAATACTTCAGCTGGAAGTGAAGCCGGGGAAATCAGAAACTCAACTAAATTAGCATCAGGGTTGAATTCCATTTCTACACATGGAAAAGTCTTAATTTCTCCCTTTTCGTTACGTGCAACTATGACCGCAATCTCCTTTTCGAAATCTACATATTCTTCAATAATGCTTGGAGCTGTAAACGCTTTCTCAATATCAGTCTCAGATGCCAGCTTATAAACTCCCCTTCCGTCATAGCCGTCTTTTCTCAGTTTCTGGACAAAGGGAAAAGGCATAGACGTTTCGGACAATTGTTCTCTAGATGAAATAAGCTGGAAAGGAGCAGTAGGAATATTATTCTGTTTGAAAAACTCTTTCTGCAGGCCTTTGTCCTGTATCAGCCGGATAACCCTGGGCTGCGGATAAACGACAACGCCTTCCTCTTCCAGCTTCTGGAGGGCGTCAACGTTTACTTTTTCAATTTCTATCGTTAATAAATCTGCTTTTTTACCGAAATTATAAACAGTATCATAATCAGTAAGAGAACCGGTTACAAATTCGTCGCAGATGTTTTTACAGGGAGCATCAGGGTCGGGGTCTAATATTCGGACATTTACGTTCAGGTTTATCGCTTCCTGGATTAACATACGGCCTAGCTGTCCGCCTCCCAGAATACCTACCCGCAAATTGCCATAAAAAGGTTTCATTTTATCAAGTGATTTAGTACGGCAAAAATGCAAATTAAAACCTAATCTGCTAAGAAGTGGTTAAAATGCTTTCGCCTTCGATTTTTTTCTGCAGTTCAAGGATACCGCCAATCAAAGCCTCAGGGCGGGGCGGACATCCCTGCACATATATATCCACAGGAATAATTCGATCAACGCCTTTAACTACGTGATAACCATATTCCCAATACGGGCCGCCGCAGTTGGAGCAGGAGCCCATGGAAATGACATATTTCGGCTCTGGCATCTGTTCGTAGAGACGCTTGATGCGCTCGGCCATTTTAAAGGTAACGGTTCCTGCAATAATAATCACATCCGACTGCCGGGGAGAGGGCCTGGGGAAAACACCGAAACGGTCCAGGTCATATGTGGAAGCCATCGATCCCATCATTTCTATCGCACAGCAGGCGATACCAAAACTCATCGGCCATAAAGACGAAAGCCTTGCCCAGTTGAGCAGGTCGTCGAGTTTGGTAACCATAATACTGCCGTTCTGTGAAGCCTGATTGATACTCATTTCTGTACTGCCTTTCTAAAAACCGGTTTGAATGCCGGACGGGGCGCCGGTGCCGAGGTTTCGGTCTTTGTTTCTTCTGCTGGCTGCTGTTCAGCTTTGAAGGGTTTTACACTATATTTTTCAGCATTAAGCTGCTCGTAAACAGATAAAGGCACGGCTGTTTTTACCTGCGGACGGACAGGCTGAGGCCGTATCCATTCCAAATCGCCTTTTCGCCACACATAAACCAATCCTAAAATCAGTATCCCGATGAATATGAACATTTCAACCAAGGTGAACCATCCCCAGCGGGCATCGGCAGCAATTAAAGTTTCCTGGCCAAAAACGGTGGCCCATGGAAATATAAAGGCCATTTCTACATCGAACAAAAGGAAAACCAAGGCTATGACATAGAAACGCGGATTGAATTGTATCCACGAGCTTCCCTCCGGTTCTTCCCCGCATTCGTAAGACATGAGCTTTTCAGGAGTCGGCTTTTTGGGTGACAGGACTTTGGACAAAAGCAGGGTAAGCAGCACCAGCAGTGTGCCGATAATCAAAAAAAGAAAAACTTTTCCGAATTCCGTTAATTGTGATACTTCCTGCATTGCCAGCAAAATTACGATATTTTTTGAGAGGCAGGTTTCGTTTTCGTGTCATTTTTGCCTGGTTTTAACGGCTTATTTGTAATTTGGCGCTGATGAGTTCAGGAAAGAGACAATCAGCCGTGCAGAAGCACATGGCATTAATGTTTTTCATCCTGCTTTCCGCTTTCGCGGGATGTAAGTCGAAAAAAATATTTACTGATGCTTCAGATACACGGCATAAGAAGGTTCAAGGCAGCGTAAAAGAGCGTTATGCCGCAGTGCTGGATGTAAAAAAGCGGGACATCAAAAACGAAGAACTTTACCGCTTTATCGACCGTTGGAAAGGTGTTAAACACCGTGACGGCGGAACAGGCAAACGCGGCATCGACTGCTCGGCCTTTACCTGCCTGCTGCAGAAAGAGGTTTACGGACGCAGCCTGCCCCGCACAGCTAAAGATATGGCAGGGCAGGTAAAACGTAAATATGAAAACCAGTTAAAGGAAGGAGACCTGGTGTTTTTTGATTTTAACGGAAGAAAGTTCAGCCATGTGGGCGTATATCTGCAAAATAATAAATTTGTACACGTTTCAACCAGTAAAGGAGTTATTATCAGTAACCTGAAAGACCCGTGGTACTATAAGTATTTTTCAAGAGCGGGAACGGCGAGGTAAGTTGTAAGTAATAAGTAATAAGTAATAAGTAATAAGTATCAAGTAGTTAGTATCGAACAATTAGGGCTGGTTTCAAGCATCAGGCGGGGAAATGTAAAAATGAATATCGTAATTTCACAAATCAACCAGCCAATAAATCAATAATTCAATCATTAACATCAGCGTGGTCAAGATCAGGAAAAATTATAAAAAACTTTTGTCGAGAAGATATGGCACCGAGCTGAAATACCTGATGATGGCACTGTGCGTAATCGTTATCGCTTCTTCACTGCCACGGCAGTCTCGTTTTAAATATGAATATGAAAAAGGTCAGGTATGGCTCAATAAAGATTTGATCTCCCCATACAGCTTTCCAATACAAAAAACTTATGCCGAGATTCAGAAAGACCAGGATGAGATTCTAAAAACGGTTTTTCCTATATACCAGAATGAAGTTGAAACTCCCCAGGAAGAATTGGATGCTTTTGCAGCTGAGTTTGAAATAAAATGGCAGAACAGCGGACAGAAGGATGTCCATAAAGATGTTTACCTGAAAACCGGAACGAACATTCTCGAAAAGCTTTATGACAGAGGAATCTTAACAATCAGCAAAAAATTCCAGCGGGGAGGGGAGAACTATAATTTCACCCTTCTCACCAATAACGAAGCTAAACAGCTCAACACTACAGATGTGTTTACTTACGAGCAGGCCTTGGAATATGTCGACAAACAGCTTTCCTCGCTCACCAGTATAGAAAATAAAGCCTGGCTTGCCGATTTAATAAAGGATCATATAAAGCAGAATTATGTGTACGATGAACGCCTTACGGATAAAGTGGAAAAAGATGCTTTAAGTAATATATCCACAACACGGGGAATGGTTCAGAAAGGCGAACTGATCGTAGCGGAAGGTGCGGTGGTTACACCTGAGATTTATCAGAAACTTGAGTCACTGCGCACTGCTTACGAAAAAGACGCATCAGTGATGGGCGACAGGAAGCAGATTTTTATAGGACAGCTGCTTCTTGCTGGACTGGTGCTTGCCTTGCTGATGGTCTTTCTGCTGCTTTTCAGGAAGGATATTTTTATGGATAACCGGCAAATGTCCCTCATTCTGCTTATTGTGGCGAGTATGCTGGTTATTTTGTCCTGGGCGATTAAATTGAAAATTCCCAGTCTTTATTATATTCCATACTGTATTGTTCCGATCATTATCCGTATCCTGTTCGATACCCGCCTGGCGCTGAATATCCATCTGCTGGTAGTGATGATTGCCGGCTTTTTTGTGCCTAACAGCTTCGAGTTTGCTTTTCTGCAGGTCACATCGGGAATGGTAGCCATTTACAGCATCAAAAATCTGGTAAAAAGAGAGCAGTTTTTGATATCGGCCCTGCTTATCCTAGGAAATTATTTCATTTCTTATCTGGGTATTTCATTGATCCGGAACGGAACTTTTGCCAATATCGAATGGCTGAACTTTGTGCCATTCATTTTCAGTGTGCTGTTTTCGCTGCTGGCTTATCCGCTTATTTATTTATTTGAAAAGGTTTTCGGCATAACATCTGATGTTACGCTGATGGAAATTACCAATACAAATTCCCGTCTGCTGCGTGATTTATCCTATAAAGCACCGGGAACTTTTCAGCATTCGCTGCAAGTAGCTAATCTTGCTGAAGCTGCAATTTTCAGAATAGGCGGAAATGCCCTGCTGGTACGTGCCGGTGCATTGTATCACGACATCG
>Ga0180220_1002755_pt1 | contig 10867 bp, 9 predicted proteins | sample eDN5th37CBELigBY_FD_151335 | JGI IMG/M metagenome (GOLD analysis project Ga0180220, IMG submission 151335) | Enriched backyard soil microbial communities from Emeryville, California, USA - eDNA 5th pass 37_C BE-Lig BY (version 2) (version 2) | ecosystem: Environmental > Terrestrial > Soil >... | reverse complement strand
TGCTTTCGTCCAGCATGATCGCGGCCGGCGCCGGAAATGGGTGATAACCGGCCGCGGCGATGTCATCGAATAGCTGCTGTATGCGTGGCTCGTGAGAGAGCGGGGGACACGGATAGGGGGCGCTGGCCGGAGGTTCGGTCGGGTCCTGCCCGCGCAGCCCGTGAACGTGATACATCTGCTCGGCTTTGGTGTAATAGGGCTCAAATTCCTCATACGTGATCGGCCATGCCGGCGAAATTCCATCGTAATGGCGCAGCTCGCCGAAATCCTCCTTGCGCAGGCGATAGAGTGCTGCACCGAACATTTTGGTCGCGCCGCCGACGAAATAATGCACCTGGGGCTGAAACGGCCGGCCGTTGCGGTCGTACCATGTCTCGGGCGAGACATAGCGGTTCTCCCGGAAGACAGCCGTCGCATCCCAGTTCAGCGCCTCACGTTTGAGCCAGTCGCCGCGCTCGAGGATGAGGATGCTCTTTCCCGAGGGCGCCAGATGCCGTGCAAGCGTGCCGCCGCCGGCGCCGCTGCCGATGATAACAACATCGAAATGTTTATCCATAGCGGGTCGAATTCGCTACAGGCCGACACTGCTCTGCATAAGGCCACCGTCCGCGAAGATGCTGGTGGCGGTGAGATAGCTCGCGCCGTCGCCGGCAAGGAAAGCGACTACGCTCGCGATCTCCTCGGGGCGCGCCATGCGCCCGAGCGGAATGGCGGAATTGAGCTTCTGGAGCTTGGCGGGGTCTTCCATAGTGGGAAGATTGATGGGCGTCGCTACCGCGCCCGGTCCCACGCCGACGACCAGGATATTGTGAGGCGCGAGCTCGACTCCGGCCGTGCGCGTAAGCATCCGCATACCGCCCTTCGCGAGACAATAAGCCGTATTGCCGGGCATCGGCCAGTCCTCATGGACCGAACTGATATTGATAATGCGGCCGCCATCGCCCTGCTTGATCATCTGTTTGGCAGCGATTTGAGTACCGAAAAAAGCGCTTTTAAGGTTAATTCGCAAAACCCTGTCAAATTGATCCTCCGTCGTATCGAGGACGGAGGTGCGCGTTTCGATGCCGGCGTTGTTGACCATGATGTCTAGTCGCCCGAAATGGGCAACCGCCGCATCGACAAGCTTCTGAAGATCGTCAATTTTGCTGACGTCGGCATCGACGCCGATGGCCTGGCCGCCAAGCTTGGCAATCTCGCGCTCCAATTCCGCGGTGGCCTCGGGATGGACCACATAGTCGATAACAATCCCGGCGGCTCCTTGTCGAGCCAGCTCAAGAACGATGGCCTGACCAATTCCGCTATTGCCGCCGGTAACGATCGCGACTTTGTTCTGCAATGACATGAGCGGTATCTCCACGAATGTGGGTGCGGTGGAGGAAGGTGATTTCCGTGTCGCTGTCCTATGGTAGGTCGACTCCACCGCGCGGACCGAACCACTACAGCGGTCCGCCTTAGGCGCCGAACTTCACGATCGTGGAAATCACGACGGCTATGACGAAGGCAGCAAACAGCACCCCATAGAACACGGCGCGGCGCGGTGCCTTGTCCAGATAAAGCTCAAACCGCCTCGCCCATTCCGCCGGATAATCCCGCCCGGTAGCTTGGTGCTCAGGCTGAGGGGACGGCGGTCGGGGAAACGGGTGCCTCGCCTTCTCTGTCGACATCGGAAGTTTCATTGGCGCCGGCAAAACGCAGTGGCAGGCATTTGGTTTCACGCTGGCCCTGTTGAAAAAGCGAGGCTCTGGGCGCCTTTAGAAATTCACCATAGCGGCGTCCCGATATTTTCTTGTGACCAGCAAATTTGGCGACCCGGCCCGCCCTGAGCCGATAGCCCAGCTTCGCCTTCTCACCCAAAACAATTGCACGGGATCGGTTCCTGTGCGGCCACACCCCCACTTCGCGGAGCCCTGATACTCCCCCCTACCCGGCGGTCAGGCTTGCATCGTCCCTGATCTGAGTGCATAGTCGCATCCGATAACGCATACGCTAACTTGCACAGGAGCCTCCATGACGCCTGCCGCGCCTCTTGGTGCGCCTCAGGAAACCGGTCGCGGGCAGCGCTCGACCGAGCTTGCGTATCTCCACATCAAGCAGAAGATCCTCGACAACGAATATCCGCCCGGCGCGCACGTCCTCGAGCAGGACATCGCGGCCGAGCTGAAGCTGTCGCGGACGCCGGTGCGAGAGGCGCTGGTGCGCCTGCAGCAGGACGGGCTTGTGAAGATCGTGCCGCGGCACGGGGTCCGCATCTCGCCTCTCTCGCCCGCCGACATGCGCGAGATCTACGAGGTTCTGATGAGCCTGGAGCCGACAGCCGTCGAGCTGCTCGCGCGACGGCGCCCGTCGCTCAGCGAGCTTGCGCCGCTGGTTGAGGCCTGTGATGCCATGGAGGCCGCCCTCTCCCGCCGTGAGCCGGACCTGAAAGCCTGGGCTGCCGCCGACGAGTCCTTCCACATCAACCTCGCGCGCATGTGCGGCAACAGCCGGCTCGCGGCCATGATCATGACGGTCTGGGACCAAGCACACCGGGCCCGCATGTTCACCCTCACGCTGCGTCCGGTCCCGCATCGCTCCACCGAGGAGCATCGCGCCGTGGTCGAGGCCATTCTGGCCGGAGACGCGGCCGGCGCACACAAGCTCTACGCCGCGCATCGCCGTCGCGGCGGGGTGGAGCTGATGTCCATCATCGAACGGCACGGATTGCAGCATCTATGAAATCGAACGTCTTCCATGTCGTGCAGATGCCGGGCGACGGCATCGGAATCGAGGTGATGCAGGCGGCGGGCGCCGTCCTCGCCGCGGTCGAGGCCCGCTATGGCCTCGGCTTCCGCTATGAGACGGTCCCAGGCGGTGCCCATTACTTCAAGGAAACCGGCACGGTTCTGCCGGCCGACGGCATGGATCGCGCCAAGCGCGCCGATGCCATCCTGTTCGGAGCCATGGGATGGCCCGACATTCGTTTCCCGGATGGTACCGAGATCGCTCCGCAGCTCGACTTACGATTCGGTCTCGATCTCTATGCGGGCGTGCGGCCCATCCGTGCCATCCCGGGCGTGCCGACCGCGCTCTCGCATCCCAGAGCCAAGGAGATCGACCTCGTCATCGTCCGAGAGTCGACGGAGGGCATGTTCGCGTCCCGCGGCAAGGGCGTCGTCATCGACGACCGCGAGGCACGCGATACCCAGGTCATCACCCGCCGCACCACGGAGCGCCTGACCGATTTCTGCTGCCGACTGGCACGCCGGCGCAAGGCCGAGCGCGGCACGCCGGGGCGCGTGACCCTGGTGGACAAGTCGAATGTGTTCGTGTCGTTCGCGTTCATGCGGCAGGTCTTTCACGAGGCCGCCGCCGCCCACCCCGATATCGAGGCGCGGCACCACTACGTCGATGCCATGGCGCTGGATCTGGTGCGCCGGCCCTGGGATTTCGACGTGCTGCCGATGGAGAACCTGTTCGGCGACATCCTGTCGGATCTCGCCGCCGGCCTGATCGGCGGCATGGGATTCGCGCCATCCGCCGACATCGGTGATGATCACGCGCTCTTCCAGCCGAGCCATGGATCCGCGCCCGACATTGCCGGCAAAGGCATCGCCAATCCGACGGCCATGATCCTCTCGGCGGCGATGATGCTCGACTGGCTCGGTGAGCGGCACGGCAGCGATAGCGCGCGTGCGGCCGCCCGCGCCGTCGAAAAAAGCGTCGACCTCGTTTTTGGCAGCGGGCGGGTCCGTTCCTGCGATATCGGGGGCAGCGACGGCACCGTCGCCATCGGCCGCGCGGTGGCCGACGCGATCCGCTCTGGGGAGGCCGACCCGGCATGACCTTGTCAGTCGCCATCGCCGGTCTCGGCTACTTCAGCCAGTTTCACCAGGATGCGTGGAGCCGCTGTTCCAACGTCCGCGTGATCGCGGTGGCCGATCCAGACCCCGCCAAGCGTCAGGCTGCGCTGCGTTTATTCCCCGAGGCGGAGGGCTACGACGACGCGGAGGCGATGCTGGCCGCGACCCGACCCGACATTCTCGACCTCGTCACGCCGCCGGCGGCCCATCTGCGACTTGTCGAGGCCGCAGCGGCGCACCGGATCGCCGTCGTTTGCCAGAAGCCGCTGGCGCCCGACTGGGACACCGCCGTGGCATTGGTCGAAGCCGCGGAGCGAGCCGGCATTACGCTCGCCGTGCACGAGAATTTCCGTTTCATGCCGTGGTTCCGGGAGGCGAAAAATCTCGTCCTTGCCGGGCGCATCGGCACGCCACTCCACGTGTCGTTCCGACTGCGGCCAGGCGATGGACAAGGGCCCTACGCCTATCTGGCACGGCAACCCTATTTCCAATCGATGCCGCGGTTTCTCATCCACGAAACCGGCATTCACCTCATCGACGTGTTTCGCTTCCTGCTCGGCGAGGTCAGCGGCGTATTTGCCCGTCTGAAAAGGTTCAACCCGGTGATCACGGGCGAGGACGCCGGCATCGTCGTGTTCGATTTTCAGAGCGGCGCCACGGGTGTGTTCGACGGCAATCGTCACGTCAGCCATCCCTCAGCCGACCCGCGCATGACCAACGGTGTGATGCTGCTGGAGGGCACCGGCGGGACGATCCGGCTCGACGGCTACGGCAGGCTGTTCACGATGCCGAACGGTGGCGCGGAAACGGAACATGTCTACGCCTGGGAGAACCGCGGCTACGGCGGCGACTGCGTGTTCCACCAGATCCGCCACATCGTCGACCACTTCACGCGCGGCACGCCGCTGGTGAACGACGGCCGCGCCTACCTGCGCAACATCGCAATCGAAGAGGCGATCTATCGCTCCGACAAGGAGGGACGATACATCGACGTTTGACGTCGACACGGCCCGGTAAGGGCCACCAACCAAGCTGCAAACCAAAGAAGTGGAGGAAATTCGATGGCAACTACGAGACGGAATGTGCTGAAGGCAGTCGGCGCCGGTGCCGCGCTGACCGGTTTTCCCTTCATTGCCCGCGCTCAGGCCGCCCAGGTCCTGAAGTTCAATCACACGGATACGGCCATCGGCGCCCGCCAGCAGGCGGCCCTGATGTTCGCGGAAAAAGTCGAGAAGTACACAGAGGGCCGCTACAAGGTCCAGGTCTTCCATTCGGGCCAGGTGGCGAACGATGCCAAGTCGGTGGAGCAGCTTCAGGTTGGCGGGCTCGACTTCGCCATCACTGGCGTCGTCACTTTCACCACCCACGTCAAGCCGCTGTCGCTTGTTGCCCTGCCCTATCTTGCCGAGACCTACGAGCAGGGCTGGAAGCTCTACGACACCTCGGAGTTCATCAAGGCGCAGAAGGATGCGCTGCCGGCCAAAGGCATGCGGGTCATCGGCACCTGGGAGGCAGGATTCCGCAGCTTCAGCACGGACTTCCCGCTGAACTCCCCGGCCGACGCCAAAGGCAAGAAGCTGCGCATCGCGCCGGTCGAAATGATCCGCTGGATCATGGAGGCGCAGGGCTGGACGCCGATCATCCTGCCGGTGACCGAGGTCTACCTCGCCATTCAGCAGGGCACCGTGACGGGCCAGGAGAATCCGATCGACACCATCTATTCGCAGCGCTTCTACGAGGTCGCAAAGTACATCACCCTGTCCCAGCACGTCTATTCGCCGCTGTGGCTGGCGATGGCGGAGCGCTCTTTCAAGCGCCTGTCGACGGCCGACCAGGAAGCGGTGATACGCGCCAGCAAGGAAGCCGGTGACTGGAACCGGCAGGAGGTACGCGCCAACGACGAGCGCCTGCTCAAGGAAATGGCGGACAAGGGCGCAATTATCAACAAACCTGACTTGAAGCCGTGGCGGGAGGTTTCTGAGCCGGCGATCGAGAAGGCTCGGCAGGCCTACGGCGCCGACATCACCGATCAGCTCATTGCCGAAGCTGCCGCGATCCGCGGCGCGTGATGTGACGAACACGCAGGAGGCTCCGGGGGCACCTCGGGGCCTCCTGTCCGGCAAAGGGGAGGCTGCCGTGACAAGGCTCTGCGATTTATTGACAAAAGCCATAGACCTCACGCTCGTCTGCGGCGGCTTGTTCGTCTGCGCCTTCGTCTTCACCAACGTCCTCGTGCGCTATTTGATGGCCCTGGACCTTGCCTGGGTGAACGAGGTCGGCGAGACGCTGTTCGTGTGGCTGACGTTCCTCGGCGGCGCCCGCGCAGTGCGCTCGCATGCCCACCTCATGGTCATCGAGTTCGTCGAGCGCATGCCTGCGGGCTTCAGCCGACTCCTGTTCACAATTTTAGCCCTACTGACGATTGCGATCCTGATCGGGCTCGTATGGTTCGGCGCCGGTATCGCCATCACAAACATGGACCAGACGATGAGCGTCACTGGATGGCCGGTGGGGGTCATGTACTGGGCAATGCCGGTCGGCTCTGCTCTCGCCGCCATCTTCGTCGTCGAGCAAATCCTGCGTGGCGACGATTTCCGCACGGTGGCAGCCGCCGCCTTCTCTCTCGGAGAGGAAGAAATCTGACCGATGAGCTTTGCAATTACCGTCGCTTCCTTCTTCGGGTTGGCCTTCATCGGCTTACCGATCGTCTGGTCCGTAATGGCCGCGACGCTCCTCTACATGCTGCTGTCGTCTGGCAGCTACACCTTCGAGGGCATGGCGCTCGCGTTTGTCGGCGGCGTCGAGCCGTTCCATCTGCTCGCGGTACCGATGTTCATCGTTGCCGGGGAGCTGATGGGGCACGGCGGCGTCTCCAACCGCCTGATCGACTTCGCCTCGAAGTGCCTGCGTTTCCTGCCCGGCAGTCTCGGCCCGGTCACGGTGACGTCATCGATGATCTTCGCTGGCGTCTCCGGATCCGCTGTCGCCGATACGGCCGCTGTCGGCGGCGTCATGGTGCCTGGCATGCAGCGGCGTGGCTACACGGCGAGCTTCGCTGGCGCGCTGGTCGCGGTCTCCGGCACGATCGGCATCATCATTCCGCCGTCGATCCCGATGATCGTGTTCGCGTTCCTCGCCAGCACCTCCGTGAAGGACCTGTTCCTGGCGGGTATCATCCCGGGCTTTCTGTTCGGCTTCGGCCTGATCGCCTGGAGCCTGTTCGTCACCCGGCGGCGCAGCTGGGACCCGGCCGGCACGATGCCGCCGCTCGGCGAGATCTGGCGCAGCTTCGTCGCCTGCGCGCCGGCCCTTTTGATGCCGATCATAATCCTCGGCGGCATCTTCAGTGGGATATTCACGCCAACAGAGGCGGGAGCGGTTGCCGTCGTCTATGCGCTGTTCGTCGGCCTCTTCATCTATCGGGAGCTCACCCTAACAAAGCTGCCAAAGCTTTTGCTGCAGTCCTTCATCACGTCTGCCGTAGTGATGATGGTAATCGGGGCGACGACGGCGCTCGCCTGGGTGATTACGCTCGAGGGTGTGTCGTTCATGCTGGTCGACCTGATCCGCGAGGTGACGACGAACAAGGAGATCTTCCTGCTCATCGTCAACGTGCTGCTGCTGATCCTCGGCATTTTCCTCGAGCCGATCCCGGCCATGGTGTTGACAACGCCGCTGCTGTTGCCGGTGGCCAAGGCCATGGGGGTCGACCCGGTTCATTTCGGCCTCATCGTCACCTGTAATCTGGCGCTCGGATTGTTCACCCCGCCGGTGGGCGGTACGCTGTTCGTCGCCGCGAAGATCGCCAACGTCCGTATGGGACAGATCACGCGCGACCTGGCGCCCATGTTCGTGATCTGTCTGATCGTGCTCGCCATCGTCACATACATGCCGGGCTTCGTCATGGCGCCGGTGGAGTGGTTCCGATGATCGATCTGGATGAGGTCGCGTTTGTCGGCTCCGGTCTGGTGCGTCCAGAGTGCGTGCTGGCGACGGCGGCTGGCGATCTCTACACCGCCGACTGGCGCGGAGGTGTCGCGCACATCCGGCCGGACGGCTCGCAGACGCTCTATGCCGGAACCAGCGCCGACTTGCCGGAAGGCCCCCGTCCCAACGGGATCGCTCTTGATCGCGACGGATCGTTTCTTTTCGCCAATCTCGGCAGCGAGGTTGGCGGCATCTGGCGGATCGACCGCAAAGGGCAGATCCGCCAGGTGCTGACCGAGATCGATGGCAAACCGATCCCGCCGTCGAACTTCGTTCTGCGGGATCGTCGTGAGCGGCTGTGGCTGACGGTCTCAACCCGCCTGACGCCACGTTCGCTCGACTATCGCCGAAGCGCGGCGAGCGGTTTCATCGCGCTGATGGATACGCGCGGAGCCCGGATCGTCGCCGATGGACTAGGCTTCACCAACGAATGCCTGGTCGATCCCCTCGAGCGGTATCTCTACGTCAACGAGACCTATACGCGGAAACTCTCGCGCTTCCCGCTCAAGCCGAACGGAGACCTCGGAAACAAGGAGGTAGTGTACACCTTCGGCCGCGGCCAATATCCCGACGGAATGGCGATGGATGCCGACGGTCGGCTGTGGGTGACGAGCATCATTTCTAATCAACTTATCAGAACTGATCCCCACACGGGCGCCATGGACGTGCTCCTCGAAGACAGTGATCCGGAGCACGTCGACTGGGTCGAGCGGGCGTACCTTGCCGACGCTCTCGACCGGCCGCATATGGACACGATCCGCAGCCGCAAGCTCCGCAGCATCTCCAGCATCGCCTTCGGCGGCAAGGATCTGCGCACCGCCTATCTCGGCTGCCTGCTTGGCGACAGCATCGCCGCTCTGCGCGTGCCGGTGCCAGGTGTCCCGCCGGTGCATTGGTGGCAGTGAAGCTGCCGGCAAGCCGCATCGAAGCGATCCGCTGCAGCCTGCGGCTGACCCCGCCCGCTGGACGGCGGAGATCCGACAGGTGGGTGAGGCCGACTCACAATGTTGTCCATATTGCGTTGCAACAGAGCGCTTGAGTATTGCGGGGAACGAACTCGATGGGAGACTTCATGCTGCGCGCGGAGCCATACGTCGCCATAGCCCAGAAGCCGCTTCTCGCGTCGTGCTTCGCGTTGATGCTCCTGTCGCTGACCGCGATCGCGGCCAACGGCAGCCCGTTTGACACGGCGCAGAACCTCGACTGCGACGCCGTCAACAACGGTGCCTTGAACATCGAGCTCGGCGGGTTCACGCGCGCCACGCGGCGTGTCACGCTGAGAGCTCACGAGACGCTCGACTTTGCCCTCGAGGCCGGCGCTGATGCCTTCGGATCTCTGACCCTTGTCGCGGGAAAGGGATCACCACGGCCGCTGCTTGCTGGACCCGCCGGCACGACGGTCAGGTTCGTCGCCCCGGCGCGAGACACCTTTGGTTTCGAGTTCGTCGCGGAGGGCGAGGAGGACGTGGCCTTCACCGCAACTTGCTCACGTGCGCAGAGCGCCCGGAGGAATGGCCTGTCGGCATCTCAGCGGGCCGCCAAGCTTCTTGCCGAAAAGCCGAACCTCCGGTCCCTGCCCGAGCCAGAGCTCCCGGCCAGCGTCGATCCGGAGGTGTGGGATCTCTTGCAGGAGAGCCAGCCTACGGCTGCCAACCCGTCAGTGGTTCGACGGAGGCCTGCCACCGCGAGCTTGCGTGCGATCCGACCGCCCAATGGCCTGGATGTGTGGCTGCAGGCGGACGGAAACCGCTACTCGCTCGGCGAGCAAGAGAAGGCCCCACAGGAGAGCGATGCGACTGATTTGAGCGGCGGCGGCCTCAAGTTCAAAGTGCTGCCGGAGATCATGATCGGTGCACTCGTGAATTTCGACCAGCAGGGCGAACAGCTCATCAAAGCGCCGCTCAGCCTTTCGGACCGAGGGTGGATGGCCGGCCCCATGGCTACTGTCCAACTTGTTCCCGGCATCTCGCTCGACGCGCGCGCGGCCTGGGGCGAGAGCCGGCCCGCCGCGCCTTTCTCGGCCGCAAGCGGACTCGGTGCCGAACGGCGGCTCGTCAATGCCCGGCTCGCCAATACCCAGACATTTGGCCACTGGCGGTTCTCCCCCAGCGTGGTCGTCAACTACGTCGAGGAAGAGCAGCACTTTGCAGGCTTATCAACCGAGGGCGGGCCTGCGCGGCAAACATTCGGCTCTGGCCGCGTCGATATCCGGCCAGAGCTCAGCTACCGGCTCGATCTCGGCGATTCGACGTTCATCGAGCCCAAGGCTGCCATCAGCAGCTTCTGGGACATCGACAGCCTGTCGAGGCTCGCGCCGGGCAGCTCAGAGCAGGATATGCGGATCAAGGCGGAGGCCGGTGTCACCATCGGCACGGTCACCGGAACCAAGCTTCAGGCGACCGGTGGTGTCGAAGAAGGCGGGGCGGGAGCCGAGGACATCTGGAGCGGACGGTTTCAGCTCAGCGTGCCTCTGAAGTGAGCTGGGCTGAGTCTGCCTGCATGGCGTCAAGGTTAAGGAAGGAATCCGCACCCTAGAACCAATTTTTTAGAACCAATTTTTTGGCGCCAGGGACGACCGCCGATAGATACTTCTCGCACCCCATTTCCGTCGGCACGCCGGACTGGTGCATCGGGATGTCGCCGTTGCCAGCTCTGAAAAGATGCATTATAGCGTCATGTTAACGCCCGCACCCCGCGGGCGCTCTGTCTGATGTCATCCCAGAGGATGCAATGGACTTCCCCGGTTTCTTTGCTGCGGCGCCGACGATCACGCTGCACGATCCGCTCGCGGAGTTCCTGGGCGCGTCGAAGGGCGGCGTGATGACCTACGGCTATGCTGATGCCGTGAAGCTCGCCGGGCACTCCTGCCCGACCGTCGCCGGAGCCTACCTCATGGTGCGCCGGGGGCTAGCCTATCTCTATGGCGACGAGCTTCCCGAACGCGGAGGCATAGAGGTCTATCTTAGGGATGGGCGCGAGCAAGGGACGACGGGCGTGATTGCAACCGTCGCGATGCTGATCACTGGCGCCGCGCCGGAGAC
>Ga0180220_1002754_pt1 | contig 10872 bp, 9 predicted proteins | sample eDN5th37CBELigBY_FD_151335 | JGI IMG/M metagenome (GOLD analysis project Ga0180220, IMG submission 151335) | Enriched backyard soil microbial communities from Emeryville, California, USA - eDNA 5th pass 37_C BE-Lig BY (version 2) (version 2) | ecosystem: Environmental > Terrestrial > Soil >... | reverse complement strand
GTGCCGATGTCGGCGCACTCGAGCTTGCGCTGTGCGCCGTCCGCGCCCTCCGGCCACAGCCGCTCGGCCGGCGCCAGCACGGCCTCCACGAGCAGCTCCGTTTCCGGCCGGGGAATAAGCACGGCCGGCGTCACCTCAAACGGGATGCCGTAAAACTCCTGCACCCCGATAATGTACTGCGCCGGCTCCCCGGCCCCGCGGCGCGACACCGCGCGCTCCCAAGATTCGCGGCGCCCCTCGGGAAACGGCTCGGGCAAGGCCATGTAATAGGCCGCCCCTTCCAGTCCCAGCACATGCTCCAGCAGCAGCTGGGCGCTGCGCTGGGGTTCGGTTATCCCGCACCCGCTTAAAAAAGAGGAAGCCTCAATGAGGGCTTCCCGTATCGTTTGCTTTGGCGTCATCACGAATGTGGTCTGTTGCAAAGCATTATTCCCCTTTTTCCATCAATTCCGCCTGTTCGGCAATGTTCAGGGCAGAGATGATTTCTTCGATTTCGCCGTTCATTACCTGATCGAGCTTATGCAGCGTCAGGCCGATGCGGTGATCCGTCACGCGGCTTTGCGGGAAGTTATAAGTCCGAATCCGTTCGCTGCGGTCTCCGGTGCCGACTTTGCTTTTGCGCTCGCCGGCGTATTTCGCTTCCTCTTCCTGGCGTTTCATATCGAAAATGCGGGCGCGCAGCACCTGCAGCGCCTTCTCTTTGTTCGAGTTTTGCGATTTGCCGTCCTGGCAGGTCGCTACGATCCCGGTCGGGATATGCGTCACCCGCACGGCGGATTTGGTCGTATTGACGGATTGTCCGCCCGCGCCGCTGGAACAGAACGTGTCCACGCGGATATCCTTGTCGAGAATTTCGATGTCGATATCCTCGACCTCCGGCATGACGGCCACCGTCGACGTCGACGTATGGATCCGCCCGCCCGATTCCGTCGCCGGGATGCGCTGCACGCGGTGCGCGCCGCTTTCGTATTTCAATTTACTGTAAGCGCCGCGGCCGTTGATCATGAAGATGACCTCTTTAAAGCCGCCAAGGTCGTTCATGTTGGCTTCCATCAGCTCTACGCGCCAGCCTTGGGTATCGGCATAACGGGTATACATGCGGTACAGATCCGACGCAAACAACGCCGCTTCGTCGCCGCCTGCCGCGCCGCGGATTTCGACGATGACGTTTTTGTCGTCGTTCGGATCCTTCGGCAGCAGCAGGATGCGGATGCGCTCTTCAAGTTCGGTCTGCCGCGCGGACAGCTCCTCGATTTCCATTTTGACCATTTCGCGCATGTCGTCGTCGAGCTTTTCGCCCTGCATCGCTTTGGCGGCATCCAGCTCTTCCGTTACGGTTTTATATTCGGTATAAGCCTCGTAAGCGGGCTGTAAGTCGGATTGTTCCTTCGAATATTCCCGAAGTCGCTTGCTGTCGTTCACAACATCAGGGTCGCACAGCAGCTCGCTCAGTTTTTCATAGCGGTCTGCCAGGGCTTGCAATCGGTCCAACAAGGGGGGTCACCTCTCCTGTTTTTTTAATATATTCGGGCCCCCGCAAAGTTATCGGAATAAGCTTCAGAACACCCGTCACTTTGTGGGGCTATTTAAAGTGCTTTTGGTATCATATGAAGAAAAAGCCGTTTATCCTTTCGTTAACACACCATGGACAGACGACTTTTTATTATAACATGAATCGTGTGTTTTTTCCAGCTTCAAAACCGGGCCCCTTTGCATGCGAAAATGCCGGACCTCAAGCTTCTCCGGTTGGGGCTGTCGCCAAAAGTTCGAGATTGCGCATCGGAACCCATCCATATTCCTCCCGGACCGCAATGCGGCACCATCCCCATCCGTTGAGTTCCCTGATCAGCTCGACCGCATCGCCTTCGTCGACATCGAGTTCATGGGGCGCTGTAATCCTCGGTGATCATGCCTTCCGTACCGTTTGTTTGAATGATTTGCTCGGGCACCCAGCCCTCCATGCCGCCGTCAAGGGTGAAGCAGTATCTCCATTTCTTCCAGCCTTCGGGATCATCGTCGACTCGGCCTAAACGACCGTTTGGCCCCGGGTCAGGCGGATCGGACGGGGGTAATTGGAGCGGTGCCGGATCATGACCGTATAAATTCGACTCATTTTTGCGTTTGCGCCTCCTAACATTGATCACGCTTTATAGTATATTAAAAAAAGTTTATGCCCAAAACGAAAAATACGCAAAGGCCTAACGGACAACCGTTCTTCAGCATCCGAATGATCCATCGCCTTCGTCGCAATACTTGGAATGCGGGGCTGACCCCCGCTTTTGTCCGGCTATCACTCCAAAGCCGTGCAGATATGTTACGGCACCGTTTTTTGCTAAACCGGATTTTTTCTGTCTTGCGGTAAAATAAATGGGGATTCGGCAAAATTCAAAAAGCGGCCTTCGTCCATACATTTTACTTGCCGGGAACGGCCGGGATCGATTATTTTTAAAATCGTCAAAAAAGTTTTTTAAAAATCTTGCAGGGTTCGTTCCGGACCCGTCGTCAAACGAAAGGTAACGGGAGGAGGGGAGAAGACTGGAAGAGTTGCAGTGGGTCCGCGCCGTCAAGGCCGGCCATCCGGAAGCTTACAAATTTCTGGTGCAGCGGTACCAAAACATGGTGTACCACGTGTGCCTTAAAATAACGTCCGACGAAACGTCGGCCAAAGACTTGTCGCAGGACATTTTTATGAAGGCGTACTCGGCCCTTCCCGCATTCCGCGAGGATTCCTCCTTCTCCACCTGGCTGTACCAGATCGCCGTCCGCAAATGTCTCGACTGGAAGCGCGCGCAGCAGCGCGAGCAGGCGCGGCGGAGTCCGGGTGAAGTCAACGAAAACGACTGGGTCACAAGCGAGACCCCGGAACAAATCGTGTTGTCCGAGGAAAAAAACAGCAGGATTCGAAGGATGGTCGACGAGCTGGCTGAGCCGTATCGGTCGGCCGTCCGGATGTACTACTTCGAGCAATGCTCTTATCAGGAAATTGCCGAGAGGCGCGGGATCACCGCCAAAACGGTGGAATCGCAGCTGTACCGTGCAAGGGCGATGATGCGTAAGAAAGGAGAGGAATTACGATGAAATGCGAATTGATCCAATACCAACTGGGGGCTTATGCCGCAGGGGAACTTTCTCCCGAATCCTCCCTTTATATCGAACAGCATCTGCGTACCTGTCCTGCCTGCCAATCATGGCACAAGGAGGTACAGGAAATGGCCCTCATCTGGCAGCAGCCTGAACCGACGCCCGACTTTCCGGATCTAACGGCGGACATCATGGATGAAATCCGGCAGATGCCGCCTCTATATACGCGCCAGACTTCGCGCTTGAAGCCGAGAAACTCCCGGAAAACGATGATCGCCCATTTCGGGGTAGCGGCCTGCCTGGCCTTCTGCATGTTTCAGTTCGGCGTGTTCGAACATGTAAGCTCAGGCATTTCCCAAGCGACGGAGGTTTTCTCGCATTCCGTGGATCACATATTCAAGGAGGGTAAACGATGATTAGAAAAAGTAGATGGCTTACGTTTTTGCTCGCGATGATTCCGGGCGTCGGGCACCTGTATCTTGGTTTCACCAAACAAGGACTGCAAATCATGATCGGGGCCGCCGCCTGCATCATCTTGATTCCGTCCATTCCGATGATCTTTTCTTTCGCCCTGGCGATTCTGTGGTTTTACCAGCTTTTCGACGCGCTGCAAAAAGCCGCCTGGATGAAGGCCGCTTCCCTGGAGCACGAACGCATGATGATGGGGCAGGAAACTTTCGGGTATCCTTGGTCGACGCAGGATTTGATGGCGATGGGCGGATACCCGCGGGAAAACCAGCTGAATCCGGTCTGGACAGGAATCGGCTGCGTCATCGTAGGCGCCGCGGTGCTGCTCATGACCATTTTCCCTGCACTCTGGCACTGGCTGCTCCAACAAAACACGGCCAGCGTCCTGCTCGCCGTCGCGTTAATCGGCTACGGCCTGCGGCTGCTGCTTAAAAAACCGGAGCGTAGAGGGAGCGAATCTTTATGAACCCGCAAGTCAATCCTACGCCTCCGCCCATCAAGGTCGGCCGATGGACTTCGGCCATCGGCCTGATCGGCGTCGGCGTCATCGTTTTGCTGCAGCTCAACGACATCATTTCGTTTGAAGCGCTCAAATACGTTTGGCCCATGCTGCTGATTCTTCTTGGCGTCGAGGTGGTGATCGCCAATATCGTCCATTCCGAAAGAAGGGTCCGTCTCGGCGGTTTCAGCGTCACGATCCTGATTCTGCTGCTGCTGGTCAGCACGGTTCAGACCGTGGTTCCCGATGTGAGCAGCCTGTTCAACCGGGGATACGTCAGCGCCATTCGGGGCCAGGAGGAAATAGGGAGCAGCATCAAACGCGTCGAAATCATGGTCGATCACGGGAAGATCAACGTCACCGGCACCGAAGACGCCAAGTTGACCTACGACGGAAAATTTCGTTTCCGGGACGCCAAACATCAGGAAGATGCCGACCGCAAAGCCAAAGAAAGATGGAAGGTCAGTTCGTCGGGAGACACGCTTGCCCTTTCGCTCGAAGACAATCCTGATATTTGGTTTAATTTCGGCTTCATCCCGGATGATTATTTGAACGTATCGGTTCCGAAATCGCTTGAGGTCGAGATTCATACCAAAAACGACTCGGTGACCGGGAAACAAATGGACGCCGGCTTCACGGCCGTAACCACCAACTCGTCCATAACGCTGGAACAAATGAAAGGCAACGTATCCGCTTCGACGACAAACGGCGCGGTTCGCGTGAAGGATGTCGGCGGCTCCGCCCAAGTGAAGTCGACCAACGGGTCCCTTACGATCGATGGCGTCGCCGGCGCGCTCACCGCCAAGACGACCAACGGAACGATCCGGGGAACGTCCGCCATTGGCGGCGACTGGACCTTAAGCAGCACGAACGGCAGCATTAACCTGAAGGTTCCCGAAAACACGAGCGCCGAGATCAAGGCCAAAACCACCAACTCGTCCATCGGCGGCAGCGTTCCGTGGACCGAGGACGGCGGCGAGAACCATAAGCTCGCCGTGATCGGAGACGGCTCCCACCAAGTCGTGCTGTCCACATCCAACGGCAGCATCAAAGTGAATTACGAGGACTAAAAAGAAGCCGCCATTGCAGGGTGTGTTCATCCTTATCAGAGGTGGATTCGTTCGCAAAATCAAAACGGGCTATTCAAGACTCAGTATCTTGATAGCCCGTTTTTTGGCTGCAAGGCCCGCCCTGCAAAATTCGCTCCTGCATGCCGATTCAAGTCTTCCTTTTCCCACTTCAATCGTTCATTCATCGACCAATTCCAACAAATAATCCGTATATTCTTCCTCGCTCATGTTCGAAATCGCGGCAGCCAGCTTGTCTTGGGCCTGCTCGGCCGGCAGCCGCTCATAATCGGCTTTCTTTATCTTTGCCATCCGTGCCCGATATTCGGGCGTGCTGTTCTGCTCAATATATTGCACGACGAGCTGCAAAGGCATTTTCTTAAGCGTCCAAATACTGATGTCATGACTCAAGTCAGGTCCCTCCCTTTCTTCGACTTATGAATTCCTTTTTCTATCGTGTCCGCTCGCCCATGCCCCCCATTCCATTCATCATCAGCCTGATCATTCCTGCGAAAACAATGACGCTCGTTCCGCTTAGATATTCAAACCAGGAATAGGCACTTTAGCATCGTAAAATATAAAAGGGGCTGCCCCTGAACATGCTGCGCCTATTCGTTAATCCCATGACTAACAATCGGGTGCAGTGCATGATCGGGACAGCCCTTAAAGTCCATGCTCTTGATTACACGTTAAACCGGAAATGCATCACGTCGCCGTCGGCGACGACGTAGTCTTTGCCTTCGAGGCGAAGCTGGCCGCGCTCTTTGGCTGCATTCATGCTGCCCGCAGCCATCAGGTCATCGTAAGAAACGACCTCGGCCCGAATAAACCCGCGCTCAAAGTCGGAGTGAATGACGCCCGCAGCCTGCGGCGCTTTCATTCCTTTGCGGATCGTCCAGGCGCGTACTTCCTGAACGCCGGCCGTAAAATACGTATACAGGCCAAGCAGCCGGTAGGCCGCTTTGATCAAGCGGTTCAGGCCGGATTCCTCGAGTCCCAGCTCTTCCAGGAACATCGCCTTGTCTTCTCCTTCAAGCTCGGCGATTTCGGCTTCGACCTTGGCGCTGATCGGCACGACCTCGGCATGTTCCGCGGCCGCGAAATCTTTGACCTGCTGCACGTACGGATTGTTGTCCGCGTCGGATACCTCATCCTCGCTGACATTGGCCGCATAAAGGACCGGCTTCATCGTCAACAGATGCAAATCGCGCAGCACGATTTTTTCGTCATCGGACAGCTCGACGCTGCGGGCAGGCTGGTCGTTGTACAGCGCTTCTTTTACCCGCTCGAGGATAGCGACCTCCTGCTCGTATTGCTTGTTGCCGCCCTTCATGTTTTTGCGGGCGCGGTCGATCCGCTTATCCACGCTCTCCAGGTCGGCCAGAATCAGCTCCAAGTTAATGGTCTGGATGTCGCTGACCGGATCGACTTTCCCGTCGACGTGCGTAATGTTCTCGTCCTCAAAGCATCTGACGACATGGACGATGGCGTCCACTTCGCGGATATGGGCCAAAAACTTGTTGCCAAGGCCTTCGCCTTTGCTGGCGCCGCGAACGAGGCCTGCGATATCCACGAATTCGAATGCGGTAGGCACGGTTTTGTTCGGCTGCACGAGTTCGGTGAGCTTGTCCAAGCGTTCGTCCGGAACCTCGACGACGCCGACGTTCGGATCGATCGTGCAGAACGGGTAGTTGGCGGATTCTGCGCCCGCCTGCGTAATCGCATTAAACAACGTGGATTTGCCGACGTTCGGCAGTCCCACGATACCTGCTTTCAAAGCCATGGATGATGACACTCCTATTTCATATTGGACTAGGCTCAAAGCCTGAATGAATTTGAAGGATGTAGCAAACCCTCATCTATAAAAAAACAAAAATACGCATAACCTCATTTTTTCGCTGCAAAATCGCAGCCTCTCAATCCTACCCATTATATATTAGAACCCTGGGGGCATCAAGATAAGACCTGGCTCAGCGCCGAATCCCGGCAAGAAACCCGGGCCCGTTTCGCAAAAAGGGTGCAAGTTTGCCACAAGAGCCGTTACGGCGCAATCCGGATCAACCTTTCCGTCCCCCGAAGCGCGGCCGTATGGGCAGCACCGATTCCGAACATGGCCGTGCGCAGCTCGAACTCCACCTGGGCCAGTACCTGATGCAGCGCATCCTCCGATTCCACGGCCGGACCGAGCATGCTGCGGCCGAAGCCTGCCAGATCGGCCCCGAGCGCGAGCACCTTGGCGGCATCCACGCCCGTACGAAGGCCGCCGCTGCCGATCAGCCCGGCTTCCGCCGATATGTTCCGGACCTCCGCAATGCATTCGGCCGTCGGGTTGCCCCACCCGGCAAAAGCCTCGGCGGCGGCCCTGCGCATCATGTCTCGGCTCCGGTGCTTTTCGACCTGGCTCCAGGACGTGCCTCCGGCTCCGGCAACGTCAACGAATTTCACGCCCGCCTCCAGCAGCAGCGCTGCCGTCTCCCCGTCGATGCCCCAGCCGACCTCCTTGACCCCGACCGGAACCTCCAGCTGCCTGCATATGTGCTCGATTTTGGATAACAGGCCGCCGAAGTTCGTGTTGCCCTCAGGCTGAAACACCTCCTGCAGGCTGTTCAAATGAAGCACCAGCATGTTCGCGCCGGCGATGTCGACCGCGCGGCGGCACTGCTCCGCCCCAAAGCCGTAGTTAAGCTGTACCGCGCCCAGATTGGCGATCACTGGGATCGTCGGGGCGTGCTTGCGCACATGGAAGGTATAAGCCAGCTCTTCCCGTTCTACGGCCGCGCGCACCGAACCGACGCCCAGCGCCCAGCCCCGTGCCTCGGCGGCGGCCGCCAGGCGTTCGTTGATGGCCCCCGTGGCTTTGCTCCCCCCTGTCATGGAGCTGATCAGCAGCGGAGTACGCACTGCCTTTCCCAAAAAGCTGGACTTAAGGCTGATGGCGTCAAAATCCGTCTCCGGCAAAGGGTTGTGGCGGAAGCGGTATTTTTCCAGCCCGGACGTGACGCCTACGCCGCTGACCTCCTCCGTCAGACTGATCCGCACATGTTCGGTTTTTCGTTCTCCCGTCGCGATGTCCGGCAAAAGCGATTTTTTGCCCGCATGTTTTTCGCTCATCGCAATCCCCCTTTCGTATATCCCGCCGGCATGCACGTGCGATCCGGCCATAAATGAAACAAGCAGATGACGCGTCTACGTTCCAAAATATTCTCCTATCATCTCATTTCTAACCCTTTAGTTCAATTCCGATTCATGACAACAGCCGTTTTAGTTCAGAATAGAAAAGCGGATATTGAAAAACGATTCGTGTAGCGAAATGCTGCTGCGAAAAACGGAGGATGACGCATGGGACAAAAGGCGATCCGGGGGGCTGCTTACGGGACGCAACAACCCTCTTCAGACAATCAATTCGAAAAACGCAAACGCGGAAAACGGATCAAACGCCGCTGGGTCATCGCCCTGTCGGCTCTTCTGGTGCTGTGGCTCGTATGCGTGATCGTCTATCAGACCCATAAACCTCTTCCCCCGGGCATTTCCCATGAAAGCCCGCTGCATATGGTGAACGACGTCCGGTTTTTGTATGACCTGACCTACCCGGACCCGTCCGGCAGGGTGGTGAGCGAACAGCAAATCAAGGACCGCATCCATGAAATCGTGGACGAATCCCAGAGATTTCTCGTGATCGACTTGTTCCTGTTCAATAACTACATCCATAAAGGCCAAGACTTTCCGAAGGTCAGCGATGCGTTGACGGATCACCTCATTCGCCATAAAAAGGCCTTTCCCGCCATGGACATCGTATTGATTACCGATCCGGTCAACACGGAATACGGCTCCGCCCCCAATCCGCTGCTGGAGAAGCTGAAAGCAGCCGGGATTCGGGTCGTGGTGACGGAACTGAACCCGCTTCGCGACCCCAATCCCGTCTATTCGGCGGTGTGGCGCACGTTTATTCAATGGTTCGGGGAGTCCGGCAAAGGATGGCTGCCGAATCTGATGGCCAATCAAGCCCCCAAAATGACGGTGCGGTCCTACCTAAAGCTGTTGAACGTCAAGGCTAACCACCGAAAAGTCGTCGTCAGCGAGAAAAGCGCGCTCGTCCTTTCGGGCAACGTCCATGATGCCAGCGCCTATCATTCCAACGTGGCTTTTGAGGTCCGGGGACCGATCATCGGGGATATTCTCGCCTCGGAGCAGGGTGCGGTCGACATATCGAATGGGGGGAAGCTCCCGACCTATATACGGGAAGAAACGACGGAGAAGGACGGGGGGAAGATCGGCGTCCGGTACGTGACCGAAGGCAAAACGTATAAATACGTGATGCAGGAGATCGAGGGCGCGAAACAAGGCGATACGCTGTGGATGGGCATGTTTTACATCGAGGATAAGAAGGTCGTGAACGCCCTGTTGTCCGCGGCAGCCCGCGGCGTCGACGTCCGTCTGCTGCTGGACCCGAACAATAATGCCTTCGGGCAGAGAAAAATCGGCATTCCGAACCGCCAGGTGGCTTCGATGCTGGCCAAACGATCCAAGGGCGGCATTTCGATCCGCTGGTATCATACGACGCAGGAGCAGTTCCATACGAAAATGATGTACATCCAAAAGCCGGTCGGGAATTCCGTCATCATCGGCGGAGCCGCAAACATGACCCCTCGCAATCTGGACGATTACAACCTGGAAAACGACCTGTGGGTTTCCGTTCCGGCGGGCGCGCCGCTGGATTTGCGGATGCAGCATTATTTCGACCGCTTGTGGCATAACAGGGACGGCTCCTTCAGCCTCGACCTCGGCGCCTACCGATCCACCTGGTACGAAAATCTCATCTACCGCGTCCAGAAGGCGGTCCGTTACACCACCTATTGACGGTTGTATTACGGTTACGCCCCCGGTATTCTCCCGCCGTCATTGAAGCATGCAAAAAAAGGCGTTCCGCCTGGCGGGACACCTTTTTTGTTCAAACCAATATAACAAACCGACGATCGGCGTTTTATCATTGTTCGCAAACGGACTTAAACTGGCAGCGATCCCCGCAAATGCGTCCTTTGCCGTGCGGTACGCACATAGGGGTGCCGAAAATCGGGTCCTGGGCGATCATGCAGTCCATATAGAACACTTCCTTGACCATCTGAGGCGTCAACACGTCCTCGGGTGCCCCTGCACAAAATACGCCCTGGTTTTTGACGGCGATCATGTGGTCGGCATAACGGCAGGCCAAGTTCAAATCGTGCAGCACCATCACGATGGTACGGCCCTGTTCGCGGTTGAGCTCGTATAGAAGATCCAGCACTTCGATCTGGTGATTCAGGTCCAAATACGTCGTCGGTTCGTCGAGCAGAATCAAATCGGTATTTTGCGCCAGCGTCATGGCGATCCACGCCCGCTGTCTTTGTCCGCCGGAAAGCGAATCCACCGTGCGTTCCGCAATGTCGGTAAGCCCGGTCATTTCCAGCGCTTCCCGCACGAGCCGTTCATCCTCCTCGCTCCACTGCTTCAGCCAGGACTGGTGGGGATAGCGTCCCTGTTTCACGAGCTGAAGCACCGTAAGTCCTTCGGGAGCCGTCGGCCCCTGGGGCAAAATCGCCATGTTTCTTGCTACCTCTTTGGTTGATGTGCGGTGGATTTCCTTGCCGTCCAGAAGCACGGATCCGCTTTTCGGTCTGAGCAGGCGGGCCAGCGAGCGCAGCAGCGTCGATTTGCCGCATCCGTTGCTGCCGATCAGCACGGTCACCTTTCCTTCAGGAATCTGAAGGCTAAGGTCCTTAA
>Ga0180220_1002753_pt1 | contig 10878 bp, 5 predicted proteins | sample eDN5th37CBELigBY_FD_151335 | JGI IMG/M metagenome (GOLD analysis project Ga0180220, IMG submission 151335) | Enriched backyard soil microbial communities from Emeryville, California, USA - eDNA 5th pass 37_C BE-Lig BY (version 2) (version 2) | ecosystem: Environmental > Terrestrial > Soil >... | reverse complement strand
TGTGGGCACTATCCCTTTTGGTCAGCGCGGTGGGGGAATGGATTGAGTTTAAAGAAGAGGAGTAAAAAGACTGGCGATTCATTGTAGACAAAAAGGATTTGGCGAAAAAATACACATTCTCTACGATGAAGGACAAACTGGGTCTGAAAGCCGTTGGGCTGTCCTTCATTCGGATCCATGGCAGGGAAAAGTAGATTTTTGTGACTGGGGGGGCCATTAAACTCCCGGGTCTGTCGCGAATCCGGGGTTTTTGTGACTGGGTGGCCCTTAAACTCTGGGGCCTGTCACGAATCCGGGGTTTTTGTGACTGGGCGGGCCCAGTAACTCTCGGGCCAGTCACGAATCTGGGGTTTTTGTGACTGGGCGGGCCCTTAAGCTCTCGGGACTGTCACGAATCTGGGGTTTTTGTGACTGGGGGGGCTCTTAAAGGTAAAGTCCATATAATTGTGTAAAAAGGAAAGGTCATCATACATGACCCCGTGATACAATGAGTTTTCGACCAAGAAAACAAATCACACGGAGGACATGATGATGACCCAAATTAATATTACTATAAATTTAGATGATCTCAAAGAAAAAATCGAAAATAGTTCACTGGAATCACCTGTTAAGGCATCCCTGGCACTCATTCTGAACTCACTAATGGAAAAGGAGCGAGATGAATATATTAACGCTCTTTCCTACGAAAGATCGGAGGATCGTCGTGGCTACCGCAATGGTTATTATGTTCGGGAGCTGATCACTGGAACCGGTTCCTTAAAATTGAAAGTTCCTCGTACGAGGGATGGTGAATTCTCCACAACGGTTTTTGAAAAATATCAACGCTGCGAACAGGCCCTCATCCTTTCCATGATTGAAATGGTTGTAAATGGGGTATCTACTCGTAAAGTAACGAAAATTGTGGAAGAATTATGTGGGAAAAGTGTGTCTAAATCCCTTGTTTCTAATTTGATGAAGTCACTAGACCCTGTAGTTAATGACTGGAGAAACAGGCCTTTAAACGTCCTCTATTACCCATATATTTACGTAGATGCAATGTATATTAAGGTTCGTGAGAACGATAAAGTGGTCTCCAAAGGGGTTCATATCGCATCTGGCGTCAATGAAAAAGGGCAAAGAGAAATCATTGGTTTAAAGATTACCCATGGTGAATCCAAAGAGAGCTGGTCGAGCTTCTTTGACTATTTAAAGTCCAGAGGGCTACAATCCCCTAAAATGATCATTTCTGATGCGCATGCAGGCCTTGTCTCCGCAATTAAGGAAACATTCTTAGGTACTTCATGGCAAAGATGTTGTGTCCACTTTTTAAGGAATATTATCGAGACTCTACCGAAGAAGGGGACAGAAGAGGCTCGACAAGAACTAAAAGCTATTTTTAAAACTCCTGACTTAGGAATGGCCCGGGAACTAAAGGCTAGATTTATGGAGAAGTATCAAGACACGAAAGGATTTTCTACAGCAATTGAGAAGCTGGATGAAGGGTTTGAGGATGCCATGCAATTTCATTCCCAACCAGCCCGTCACCATGTAAACCTTCGTACAACAAATGGGTTAGAGAGACTAAATAGAGAGGTACGCCGGAGAGAAAGAGTCATTCAAATTTTCCCTAATGATCAGTCTGCCATAAGAGTTATTGGTGCTGTATTAATGGGCATTGATGAGGAATGGAGTAAGTTGCCTCCTTACCTTAAAAACATGAAACCAAACTAACTATTTTCCTAAATTAATGTTCAGAAAAAAACTACCGCGCTTCGCTTGCTTTCCCCTTTGAGGACACTCGGAACCTTCGGTTCCTCGGTGCTCAAAGGGGCTACGTCCTCTACCAAAGGACATTAATATTCTGTCGACTCATTGTATAAAACATTTACACATAAATCTGACTTGACTCTCTTAAACTCTGGGGCCTGTCACGAATCCGGGGTTTTTGTGACTGGGGGGGCCAATAACAGACCTAATCCCACACCCTCCCCCCACTGACTGCAAACCCCTGTCCAAACAACCGAAACAAAAAAAGACCGCCCCAAATTAGGACAGCCTTCCCTCATTCACTATTGGTTTTCAGCAGTAGCCTGATCCGCTGTTTCATCTGTTGCAGCAGGCTGCTCATCTGTAGTCTCTTCTTCAGTCACGGTATCCCCAGCTTGTTCTTCAGTTACCGTATTATCAGTTTCCTCTGTCACTGTTTCATCAGTAGTCTGTTGTTCTTCCTCAGTTACCTGCTCATCAGTTCCTTGCTCTTCCTCAGTTACCTGCTCATCAGTTCCTTGCTCTTCCTCAGTTACCTGCTCATCAGTTCCTTGCTCTTCCTCAGTTACCTGATCATCAGCAGGTTGCTCTTCCTTCACTTGATCTTGTGCAGGTTCTTCGTTTACTGTATTTTCTTCAACATCTCTTGCAAAATATCCATTTTCATAAAGGTTGCGCAATACGGTAGCCATTTCGGCACGAGTTAAAGCTTTATCAGGTTGGAACTTATCATCACCAGTTCCTTGCATTAAGCCCATATCTTTCGCCCACTCGATATTTTCTGTATACCAAGCGCCTTCTTTGACATCTTTAAAGAAGCCTTCGGCTGCAACTGCACCGATCCCAACACCAATAGACATAGTAGCTACCATTCCAAGGACGAAACCTTTTACTGTGTTTTTGTTCATGATGAACCCTCCCTTTTAGTAGTCCCTTTCGATGATACCGAACAACCTTCAAGGACTCACTAGGAGATCAAAGGAAATGGAGGAAAAACAAAACATCCCGTTTGTTGACGGATTGGGGTTGGGGTAGTATGATGGGCAAGAAAAATTGCATAAGAAAAATGCAACGGTAACCATTTTTTATACAAATGGTTTTAAAAGGGAAGTTCGGTGCAAATCCGACACGGTCCCGCCACTGTAAGGCAGACAATGTTTCCAATCCACTGGTCCATCGTACTGGGAAGGGGAAGCCATTGAATGAAGCCAAGTCAGGAGACCTGCCGTTAGCAAAAGGCACAAATATTGACCTACGGGAGATAGGGAGGTGGCCATGGTTTCTATTAATGGAGACCTTACGGTAAAATCTTACGCTCTATCTATTTTTGATAGAGCGTTTTTAGTTTGTAGAAAAAGGAGGATACATTGAATGAAGCAAAAAAACTTGCAGCGTTATCTCAGCCTTTGGATGGTTGTGATGATGCTTGTGCTGCAGTTTGCCGGGGTAGGAACAGTAGATGTTGCACAGGCCGAAGAAACGCAACCTGAGCTATCTACACGGGTAAATGAGCAGTTGGAGAAGACCATTTCGTACTATGCGGCCAAAGCTGATCCTAATTCCCATTGGGATGCTTTTACCCTCTATTTGAGTAAAAAGCCAATTAGTAAAAGCTATATTACTTACGCTCAGAGTGAAGATTGGTCTGAACTCACGACAATGACGGATCTAGCGCTTGCGGTCGTGGGAATTCAATCTGCTGGATTGGATCCTACGAATATAGGGGGCGCTAATTTAATAGAAGAGATTTATAACAGATCCATCTCAGAGATCACGAAACAAGGTGTAAATGGAGCGATTTGGGCACTGCTAGCACTAGATAGCGGGAATTTTGAAGTGCCGAGTGATGCTGTAACCACACGAAACGACCTGATTGAGGGGATTTTGAGCAAAAGCCTCAACACTGGTGGCTGGACCCTTGGAGGGACTGAGGCCGATTTTGATATTACAGGGATGGCGCTGGCTGCGTTGGCTCCCTATAATACGGATCAATACCCACAAGTCCAACAAAAAGTCACCGCTGCAGTACAACAAATCCAAGATCTTCGTCCTGCCAACAGCAATAGTCTGGCACAAGGGATTATTGGTTTTTCTTCTTTAAGTGAAGAATCAACGGATTTGGAAGAGATGGTAGATACATTGCTTGGGTTTGCTTCACAGGATGTAGAAGGAGCATTTGCTTTCCAAAAAGGTGGAGTAGCAAATGTGCTAGCAACCCAACAGGCTTTAGTAGCCCTTCTATCCTATCAAAAACTTTTAAATTCAGGCAGCGGTCTCATTTACCAAGGAATCGAAAATACGATGGCACCTGGCACCGGTGAGCCTGGAACAGAGGATCCAGCAGAGCCACCAACAGGTCAAGGAGTCTCTGCTACTGTACGTGTTGAAGGTCCAGATTCACTAATCGTTGAAGGAAGCTCATCAGGAAGAACAGCCTTAGACGCTTTTGAAAAACTACTAAAAGAGCAGGACGTTACCTATCAAATAACGGAATTATCTTTTGGCCCTTATATATCTGAAATTCAAGGAATCAAAGAAGGCTCATATGGCGGCTATGATGGCTGGCGTTATGCCGTTAAGCGTAGTGGAGAATGGATTTCCCCCGGGGTAGGAATCGCTGATTTTGTCCTTGAGAAAAACGATCAGCTTGTTGTCTATTACGGGGATGAAACTAATCTCATTGATTCAGTACAAGTAAATCCGGAAGAGCCAAAAGAAAACGAAGCCTTCACAGTGACCGTTACACAGGCTACTTACGATTGGGACGTCGGTCAGACGATTACAATCCCCGCATCAGAAATTCAAATACAGATCGGGGATCTTGTAGAAACAACGAACGATAAAGGCGTGGCTTCATTTGACCAAGGTCTCCCACGTGGGGCCTACACAATTGAAGTAACCGGATACCAAGACGAAAGTGCACCAAAAGTAGTCCGGGAGACAGCTTCCTTTTTTATTGAGCGTGTTCCAATCCTTGTTATTGTTGAGGGCCCACAGTCCCCTATTGCAGAAGGATTTGCTAACGGGGTTACGGCACGAAATGCTTTGGAAGAATTTCTGGATAAAAACCAAATACCCTATTTAATTAAGGATTCACCCTATGGTCCTTACATCGATACGATTCAAGGGATCGGACCAGCCACCTATGGCGGTTATGACGGGTGGCAATTTACCGTAAAGAGAAATGGAAAATGGGTCTATGTAGGGGAAAGCATCGGTACGTTCCTCCTGCAGCCATCCGATGAGCTATACGTTTATTATGGCAACGTCACAGCCTACATTGACAGCGTCACGATCCAACCCGAAAAGCCTGAAGCTTACCAGGCCTTTGATGTTCTCGTTCAAAAAACAAGCTGGGACTGGTTCCAAAATCAAGAGATTGTATCTCCTGCAGCCGGAGTACAGGTCCGCATCGGAGCTAAAACGGTCACCACAAATAGTGATGGGATCGCGAGCTTTCCTTACGGAGTTACAGCTGGAAACCACGACCTCATTGTGACAGGTTATCACAAAAATGACGCACCTACTGTTTTGAGAAGTGTAACTGGGATAAGTATTAAGCCTTCACCTGCTGGGGCTGAACGTAGAACGACGAGTATCACGGTAAGAGGAGACAGCGAAACAGGGACGATCCTGCCACGCCAAACCATCACTTGGGAAGCAGGTGATACCCCCTACTCCATCCTCGTGCGTGCCCTGGGGAACAGTAGAGTTCGTACAACTGGCCGTGGCGATACATTATATGTTTCAGCCATTGACGGTCTAGCCCAATTTGATAAGGGTCCAAAAAGCGGTTGGGAATTCTCCGTAAATGGAAGCTTTCCGCAAATTAGTGCTGCTATATACGAGCTTGCACCCGGTGATGAGGTAGAATGGATCTATACTGAGGATTTTACCAGAAATCCTAATTTTGTTTCGAACACCCCGATAGATGCAATTACATCCCTTGATTTTAAGTATGATAATCGAAAACCGCTTAAAGAAATTGCCAAGGCGGTCGCCATTATTAATATTTCTGAGCGGATGTCTGTTAACGAAAGCACCAAGTTGGCAGAGCAATTGAAAAAGAATGTGGTAGGGATTAGTGAACCTGTTCCATCAGCTGCAGAGATGACACTACAAGATCGTGAGCAAGAAGTGCAGCTTTTCATTCCTGCTGGGGCATTGGACGGCTCTAAGACGATAACCGTTAAAGAATTGAGTGCTTCACAGCCGGAGTTGCTGTCATCGTTATATGAATTTGGCCCTAATGGTACCCAATTTGATCAACCCGTCCAAATTTCTATCAAGGTTCCATTAGGAAACGTAACCGATCTCGAGCAGTTGGCCATGGTTTGGTGGAACGAAACGACCAGCGAATGGATCCCGATTCCTGCTGTGGTCGATACGAAAACGGGAATTGTGAGCGGTCAAGTGGACCACTTTACAAAGTTTGCCGTGATTGATCGAACCAAACTTCATTCAGGTAAAGGGCTCCCGGTGGCATCTGCTATCGAATCTTCTGCACACTATATCCTTGGATCAGGAGACATTTCCGATTGGGAAGCTTTCGCGTTAGTCCGTGCAGGTAAGGCTGTCCCCGCATCGTACCTGAGTAGCGTTGAGGCTCTCTTAAAAGAAAAAAATGGGGTCTTCCGCAATGTAACGGACTACGAACGGATGGTGCTTGGAGTCGTTGCTGCGGGTGGGGATCCGCGCAATATTGCTGGCTATGATTTAATTGAAAAGATCTATAACAATGAACGTATGACCCTTCAGGGTACTAACGGCGTGATGTTTGCCCTGATTGCCCTGAACAGTGGAAATTACGATATTCCTTCCGATGCCAAGTGGTCGAAGGAAAAACTGTTGAATTGGCTGCTAGAGGAGCAAAATGAGGACGGCAGCTTTGCGTTAGTCGTGGGAGACCCTGGAATTGTGGATTTAACAGGGATGGCTTTGGGAGCGTTAGAACCTTATCGTGCGCAAGATCGTGTGAAAAAGGCAATCAATAAGGCTGTCGCTTGGCTTTCCGCCCATCAGACTGATCAGGGGGGATACCAGGAGACCCTCGATGGAACAACCAACAGCGAGGCTGTATCACAGGTGATCCTTGGTTTATCTGCGATTGGAATCGATCCAACAGGTTCTGCTTTTAGCAAATCAGAGGGCAACCTAGTGACAAATCTACTAAGCTATCAGCTCTCAAATGGGGGCTTCGCGCATAACCCTAAGGATCAGAAACCAAATGAAATGGCAACAGAGCAAGCCTTATCTGCCCTTGTCGCCTATGATTCCTTGGTTCAAGGAAAAGGATCGATTTACCGATTTGATCTTTCGCTGACTGAAGTCTATCGAGATATGGATCGCGTTTCTGCATGGGCTAAACCATTTGTATTGCAAGCACATCAGCACGGCTTAATGGAAGGAACGAGCAAAACCGTTCCTCAATTTGAACCGAAAAAACCAGTGACCCGTGCCGAGTTTGCGAAGATTCTGGTGCAACTATTAGGGGATGAACCTGCGAGCGGAAATGAAAAAATATTTGACGATGTCCCAGTTAATTCCTGGTATTATGGATATGTGGCCAAAGCCAAGGAAAAGGGCATTGTTCAAGGAATCACTGCCACCACCTTTATGCCGAACAAATCAATCAGCCGTCAAGAGATGGCGATCATGATTGCAAAAGCGATGAACTGGCAGTCCAATGGGGGAACCGCGAAGTTCAATGATTTGAATGCTGCATATAAAGATGCAGTACCTGCTATTCTGGCTGTAGTTGACCACGGTGTGATGACAGGTTACCGTGAAGGGGTCTTTGCACCGCGCGATCCCGTGACACGAGAGATGGCAGCAACCGTTGCCGTAAAGGTATTTGATAAATAACGGAAAATATTTCCGTTATCCAGAGAATTAAATAACAAAAGGACGAAATAGCGGAAAATATTTCCGTTAACACCCTTGGAAGGGCGGGGAAATGCGTCTGAGCCTTCCATTACGGAATATTTTTCCGCTATTCGCCTGATTTTTGATACCAAATTTGAAATAACGGAAAAAAATGCTTTTATTCATTTTGTTAAGGGTAAAATTTCCCCCTATTCGTCCGATCCTACATTAAAAGGGAGAAATAGGGGGAGAATTTCCGCTTATCATAGTAAAAGTCACGTAAAAAGTCCACTTTTTTAGGTTTAGTGGAAATTATACGCTTATTTTTAATAAATCGGTGATTTTACACCTTTTAAGGGGAATTTCTACCCTTATTTTTTTGCAGGAGGCTAGTTATGGGACGTCTTTATGTTATTCTAGCAATTCTTATACTTCTAGTTGGGTGTGGCGTGCAATCCACTCAACCATCCTCACCACCATCTACTGTCCAAGAAACCTCATCCAAAAACAATCCAGTCAAAGTGGAGCCAACCACGAAACCAGTGAGCGAGCAGCCTGTGGTTTCCCCACCAGAAGCTGGAGTCCAGGCAACCAAGAAAACAGAGCCATCTTCAAAACCGGCTGATCAAACACCGTCAAACCAAACCGTGAAGCAAGCAAAGACAGTCGAACAGCCTACAAAGCAACCTGAGCAACCTACCGTACAACCTAAAACCGAGCAGCCCGAAGCATCAAAGCCAGCTCTATCTCAGCCAACACCTCCCCCTACGCAGCATGCAACTAAACCTGAGGCACAAACACAATCTGTGATGGTGTCTATTACGGCTGATCAGCAACAGGTCATCCTGGAAGAAACCCAGGTGGAGCTAAAGGATGGGGAAAATGTGCTAGATGTGTTGAAGCGGATTACGAGAGAGAAAAAAATTCAGATGGAATATAGCGGGTCTGGGAGCTTTGCCTATGTGGAAGGAATCAATAACCTTTATGAATTCGATAAAGGTCCAAAAAGCGGTTGGATGTACCGGGTAAACGGATCCTTTGGCGGGAAAAGTGCGGGGGCTACAAAAATTAAGGCGGGCGATCGGATCGAATGGCTGTTTACCCTTGACCTCGGGAAAGACCTGGATAGGGGCAACAGTCAGTGACACGTGGGCTTCACGGTTTTCATCCATTTACCAGCTGGCTTTATTTTATCGGGTTATTCCTATTATCGATGCTTCTGCTCCACCCAATTTATTTGGCGACCATGCTGCTTGGCATCATCCTTCTGATCGGAATACAAGGGCAGACTTCTGTCCTCCGTAGCTATGTAAAATCTTACCTGTGGATTGGGCTATTCATCCTGATCCTTAACCCGCTTCTTTCCCATCGGGGGCAGCACATCCTCTTCTATTTGTTCGATCAACCGATCACCCTGGAATCGATTTGGTATGGAGTCACGATGATGCTGTCGCTATGGTGTATTTTACTTGTTTTCATTTCCTATAACCACGTGATTACTGCGGGGAAATTTCTTTTTCTCTTTTGCCGCCTGTTTCCAAAGACTGCGCTACTATGTCTGATGGCTATACGATTTGTACCACTGTTAAAAAGGCGCCTGAGCGAAATCCATAGTGTCCAAAAGACGCGAGGAATAGACCCGACAGATGGCCCCCTATGGAAAAGGGCGCGGGATGGGATGCTTATTCTACAGGTGCTGCTTACGATGTCCCTCGAAGAAGCGATTCAAACGGCGGATTCTATGAAGGCTAGGGGGTATGGACTTTTTGCACAACGCAGCAGCTATGTTCCCTATCGTTTCAGGCGAGATGATTATCTGTTTTTAACCCTGATGTTCCTCACTTTTTTCTGTTGTGTTACGGGCTGGATCCTGGGACATGGCCAGTTAACTTTTTACCCCGGACTCGAAGGGATAGCGCTCACAGGATCGGAAATACCTTACTATGCCAGTCTTCTCCTATACTTACTGCTGGCCATTTTCATCGAAGGGAGGGAGGGCATTGGCCATCCTCGAATGTAAACAATTGCATTTTTCTTATCCGGAAGAGCCAAAAGAAACCCTTTCCGAGCTTTCTCTATCGATCCAGGAAGGGGAGTTTCTCGTCTTGGCCGGTCCTTCTGGATGTGGAAAAAGCACCCTTTTACAGCTATTAAAAAAGGAAATCCAACCGTTTGGCACACTGAGCGGGGAAATCACTTACGCCGGAAAAGCAATAGAGGAGTACCCACCCGCTCAGTTAACCAAAGACATTGGACTAGTCTTTCAGGATCCGGAAAATCAGATTGTGATGGATGAAGTGTTGCAGGAGCTCGTCTTAGGTCTAGAAAACATGGGCGTCGCGATGGACGAAATGCGGCGACGAGTAGCGGAATTGGTGCATTTTTTTGGCTTGGAACCCCTGCTGCATGCGAAAACAGATACCTTATCTGGCGGGCAAAAACAGCTGCTGAATCTTGCTTCTGTGCTACTTTTGCGACCGCGGATATTGCTGCTTGATGAACCAACCGCTCAACTGGATCCGATTGCGGCCAAGGAATTGATTCAAATCGTCTATCGACTCAATCAAGAGTTTGGGCTCACCATCGTTCTCGTCGAACATCGGTTAGAAGAAGTGTTTCCTCTCGCTGATCGAGTGATCCTCATGGAACAGGGGCGAATCCACTGTGAAGGGTCCCCTCGGAAAGTGATTGAACAGGTTTGGAAATCAGGAAATCAAGAGCTGATCACTTACCTGCCTTCGATCGCCAGACTTTATTTGGAGATGGATCCATACAAAGAGCACATTCCACTCACTGTAAAAGAATGTAAAGCCTGGGCCGAACAGGTGCTAAAACCGGTGGATTCTGATCAGGAGACCGTGGAGTGCTCCTCGGATGGTTTACTAGAAATCAAAGAGGTATTCTATCAATACTCACGTCAGACACCTTGGGTTCTAGAGGATCTCTCTCTTCAGATCCACCAGGGCGACTATCTCGCCATTCTTGGTGGAAATGGGGCCGGAAAATCGACCCTACTGAAACTTCTAGGTGGGCTCCTATCCCCGCAAAAAGGGAAGGTCCTACTCGACAAACAGAATCTCAAGAAACTGAAAAAAACTGAACTCTATCAAAAAATCGGGTATTTGCCGCAGGATCCGATGCTGTTTTTTGTTCGGGAAACAGTGGAACAGGAATTGATCGCTTCAGCTGAGCGGAGTGGACAGGTCGATCCTATGAAAGCGGTGGACAAGTTAACGAGCCAATTAGGTCTAGACAACATTCTGTACC